>ERZ791865.1168-NODE-1168-length-28021-cov-5.614532_pt1 | contig 28021 bp, 28 predicted proteins | sample MGYA00509942_ERZ791865 | MGnify/ENA primary metagenome ERZ791865 (study PRJEB30046, sample SAMN00792098) | human gut metagenome | study: EMG produced TPA metagenomics assembly of the A metagenome-wide association study of gut microbiota in type 2...
TTTGTAGGGCTTCAACGGGTCCGTGCAGGCTGCAAGAAGCTTTTGTAGGGCTTCAACGGGTCCGTGCAGGCTGCAAGAAGCTTTTGTAGGGCTTCAGCGGGTCCGTGCAGGCTGCAAGAAGCTTTTGTAGGGCTTCAGCGGGTCCGTGCAGGCTGCAAGAAAATTTTGTAGGGCTTCAACGGATCCGTGCAGGCTTGCATGAAAATTTTGTAGGGCTTCAACGGGTCCGTGCAGGCTTGCATGAAAATTTTGTAGGGCTTCAACGGGTTCGTGCAGGCTTGCATGAAAATTTTGTAGGGCCTCAGCAACTCCGTACAGGCTTGCAGATGAGGTATAATGGGGATTTTTAGACAAAAGAATGGCTGGTTATAGTTCTATCCGGATCACACTGCCATACGGAGGAATAAACTCGAAGGCTTGCTCGATGGGATATTCTCCGGCAAGGACACGGGCACAGGTCAGGATACCGCCATGGGCAAAAACGGCGATTTGTTGATATCCTTGTTGTTTCTTTTCAGCAAGGAAAGCTTGGAGTCGTTCGTATTGCTGGCGAAGCGATTCACCATGTAGAGTCGGGGTGTTGATCCAATCGTTAAACCATTCTTTAGAATAAGGATCGGCAGAAATCTCGTCCCAGGTTTTCATTTCCCAATCACCAAAATTCAGTTCTTTCAGTCGTTCATCGCGGATGGCCTGAGGATAACCGCAAAATGCCGCAAGTTTCACGCAGCGGGTCAACGGGCTGCAGAATACTTCATCGAAATGGAGTCCGGATAGCTGACTCCGTGTAACGGCTGCTTCCGTTTCGAAAGTCGGATTGAGTGGAACATCCGTAAAACCATAGGCAGAACCTTTGGGTACTGCTACCGATGTATGTCGGATTAAATAGACGATCATAGTTGTATGTTTAAAATGTTTGAGTTTAAGATGTAGTATGAATAATCACTATGCCTAGCATGAAACTTAATTCGCACAGCAGGAAGAGTGCTCCGCAACAATCGCCCGTATAGCCTTGTATTTTCTGTTTCATCAATGAAGTTAGCATATACCATACGGCTATCGGAAACAATATGGCCCATAAGTATTTCGGATCGGGAATCCAACATAAAGGAAGAATACCACTGCCGAGGCAAATCAGGTATTCGGAAACCGTCATTCGGCTATAGACCGTCTTGTTTTTCGCCTCCTCTTCCTTCCGGGCGTAAGGCAAGCGATTGATGATCATACCCGATACTCCTTTACAGAAAGGATCACCTGCCAGCATGGCTGCTCCTGCCAGTGATACAGGCAAACTTGCCAGTAATGCATAATATAAGCCAAAGTATCCGATCAAGCCAATCACACCATAGCTGCCGATATGTGAGTCTTTCATAATCGCCAGAATCCTTTCCCGGCTGGTACCACCGCCGAATCCGTCGAAGAAGTCAGCCAGTCCGTCTTCATGCAAGCAGCCGGTTATCAGCAATCGGGTCAGGATAGCTAATAAGACAGCTACTGATGCCGGCAGGATCAGTGACGAGGCATACAATACCAATACACTTACGCCAGCTGTGAACCAGCCGACCAAAGGCCATCGGCTAACTACGTGTTTGAAATATTCGCCCGGCACTTCTGCCAAACGCCAGAAGGGAAGCCGGGTGAAGAATATGAATGCTGCTAATATATGAAGCATGATCAGAAATATTTGGTGATGGATTCTTGTTCAAACGTATGCATCTCGTTGATCATACGTACAGCCGAATCAACAATCGGATAGGCACAAACCGAACCGGAACCTTCGCCCAGCCGGAGTCCGAGGTGTAACAAGGGTTCTGCATGCAAGTAATCCAGAATTTTCTTGTGTCCGCTTTCATCCCCACAATGACCGAAAATGCAGTAGGGAAGCATTTCCGGATATAAACGGGAAGCAACCAACACACAATTGGTCATGATGAATCCGTCCACCAGGATGATCATCTTTAATTCGGCTGCCCGGAGCATTCCACCAACAGCCATTACCATTTCGATACCACCGAAATAACGCATGATGTCGAGTGTACTACCATCGCCTTTGTAATTGTCTTGGGCAGCTTTCAGTACATTATATTTATGACGGACACCTTCGGCATTCAATCCGCTGCCGGCACCTACACATTCGATCAAGGGAATACCCGTCAGGCAACTCATCCACATGCTGGAGGCCGAAGTGTTACCGATACCCATCTCGCCGAAACTGATAACATTGCATCCTTCTTCATGGCAAAGGGTAACGATTTCTGCTCCTACTTCGAGTGCCTTTTCCATTTCTTCTTGTGTCATGGCTGCCTCATGCAGGAAGTTACGGGTTCCTTTTCTGATTTTACGACTTATGATACGTGGATTCTCGGGAAAGTCGTAATCTACTCCACCATCTACAATCTTCATGTCGAATCCATGCTGGCGGGCCAGATAACAAACACCGGAACCACCATTCAGGAAGTTATAAATGACCTGGCGGGTTACTTCTTTTGGCGACTGGCTGACACCTTCGTCGGCAATGCCGTGGTCGGCTGCGTAAATCACATTTACCGGGTGAGAAAGAACCGGATGTAAGGTTTGCTGGATCATTCCGATCTGGAGGGCCAGCGACTCCAGTCTGCCCAGCGATCCTTTGGGTTTAGCCAGGCTATTGATTCTATCTTCCAAGGCTTGTCGGATTGCCTTGTCTGGTCGGTTAATTTGAAATGTTATCATGATATGTTATTCTTTATTGCAACGGGAATACCGCTGACCATTAATATGACTTCGTCTGCTTGAGATGCAATATATTGGTTCACCCAACCTTGCAGGTCTGTAAATTTACGTTGTGTTTCGTCAACAGAAACTCCTCCCATTCCCAGTTCGTTGGTAACAAACAGGAAACAGGCATTCTGTTGGGTAAATGCGTCAAACTCCTTTTTGATTTCTTCCAAAGATATATTTACCTGACTGTTGTTGTCGAAGAAGAAGTTGGTACTCCACAAGGTTACACAATCGATGACAATGACTCGTCCTTCTAAGGAATGACGACTCAGATATTTTTCTTCTTCGATATTGGTCCATTCTGGACCTCGGTCGGCTTGATGACGTAATACTCGTTGACGAAACTCTTCATCCCAAATACGGGATGTTGCCAAATAAACCGGATTCGGACTCAGGCTCAAGGCTCTTCGTTGGGCGTAGCCACTTTTGCCAGACCGTTGTCCGCCGGTAATCAGGATAATTCGCTTTTCCATTACGCTTCACCCTTTCTTCTTGCAATCCGTTTGGCTTTATTGATCGGGTTGTTACGGCTTGTCTTTCGCAGGCTGGCCGACTTGGGAGAAGCTGCCATTCGCTGAGCTACGACCGACCGGCTTAACGACTTGCCAAACTTAGGCTGCATGGCTTCGCGTAGCGCTTTGTCTTTATCTACTTGCGGTTTGCCTCCTTGAGCTTCTCGTTCTTTGGCAGCGCGACGGGCGGCAGCATATTTGTTGTATTTTGCATAATGTTCACGTCTACCACCTTTGTTTTCTCCGTTATTGGCAGTGCCAGTTTGGTTTTGGCCTCTGTTTCCCGGATTTTCAGAACGGCTGCTTTTCGGTCTGTTTTCCTTGGGGCCCATAACCAGATTCTCAATCTTACGGGTTGCTGCCCGAATCGTTCCGGAGCTGGAATACTTTCCCACTTTAATGGGTTCGCCATCCACCAAGACTTCGTCGTTTTCCGTTACCTTTTGTCCTACTTGGGGTTGTTTCCCGTTTACAGTGACACGTCCCATTTCGATGAACTTATCGGCTTCGCGGCGGGAACATAGGCCGGAATCACTCATTAATTTATTTAATCTGATTTCTTCCATATCTCTTTTATCCTTTATACAATTGCAGAAATTAAACTCACACCAATACCCATCACCAGTTCAGCCTGACTGTTTATACGGACAGCCAGCCACATGTCTTCGGTCGTAAAGTTACGGGCGTTTGTCCCAATATAAGGTTTTTCGACCGCTTGTCCAAAGTAATCGTGAGTACCACCGAACTGACAATCCAGAATAGCTGCCAAAGCTGCTTCTGGATAACCTGAATTTGGACTGGCATGAGCACGACCATATTTGAATACAAAATCACGTTTGTCCAACTGACCGGATACCAATAACATCAGAAATGCTGTCAGACGGGCAGGAAGGTAGTTTGCCAAGTCATCTATCCGGGCAGCAATTCTTCCGAATTCAAAATATCTGTCGTTTTTATATCCGATCATGGAATCTAATGTATTAATCATTTTGTAGGCCATCATGCCGGGAAGTCCTAACAGGAGAAACCAGAACATGGGAGCGATCACACCATCACTCAAATTCTCAGCCAGAGTTTCAAGGGCGGCTGCCCGGATTTCTTGAGGAGAAAGGTGAGCGGTATCACGTCCGACGATACGGCCAACCTGTGTTCTTCCTTCTTCCACACTTCTGTCTACGGCTTCGAAAACGGCTTTGACTTCAGTTATCAGGGTCTTTCCGGCCAGGCAGAAAAAGACACCAATGGCTGTTAGTATCCCTGAGATTACCGGATGAATTACACCGGCAAAATAAAGCATGCCGTATGTCAGAAAGTAGATACCGGCAATCAAGGTGACGGCCAGTATGCCGCCTTTCAATATCCGGTCATTTCCCCGGTTGAGGTGTTTTTCTCCGTAAGCAATGGCTTTTCCGAACCATACGATGGGATGTGGCCATCCTTCCGGATCGCCCAACAAACGATCACCTAACCATCCGAACAAGAAGGGTGTCGTCTTATGTAACAAATATCGTGTATCGATAAAAAGCATATTTCATGTCTTGTTTTGACCAACAAAATTAACTAAAAAAAGAACACTGCATTGATTTTATCCCGAAAGATGTCTATCTTTGTGATATGCTTAGAATCGAAAAACATATTGAAAAGCTTTTACTGGAACATGATTGTGTGATTGTTCCGGATTTTGGCGGCTTCGTCGTACAGGCAATGCCGACAAATTATCAGGCTGATACATACTTGTTTGAACCAGCTCATAAGGAAGTTGTCTTTAATCAGACATTGCAGCATAATGATGGATTGCTGATCGAATCGTATATGCAAGAAGAGCAGGTGGATTATAAACAGGCTCGTCAGTTGGTGATCAATGATGTGGCTGCTCTTCGGAATGAATTGCAGGAGCGAGGTTCCTATTCGTTAGGTAATGTCGGTATATTTTCTTTGGGCGAAGAGAACCAGTTGGTTTTTCAGGCGAGTGATGCCGAATGGTTGAATCAGGCGATGTTCGGTTTGCCTTCATTTGTGTTCGAGCCGTTAAGTGTTCGTTTCCCGGCTGCATCTGTTGTAGAAGAGAAACCCAAAGATAAGGAGGTTTACTATATACCGGTTAGCCGTCGTTTCCTGCATGCGGTAGCAGCATCTGTAGCCATCATCGTTTTATTGTTGTCGATTTCTACGCCGGTAAAGGATGTCAACCGGGCTGCTTATTCGGCTAGCTTTGTTCCGACTGAAATGATTCCTTCTTCTGCATGGAAGAATCAGGATATTTCTTCAGCTGCTGTCCCGGCTCAAGGGGGGGCAGTGGTAGAGAAACCGGTTGCTTCTGTCGTGAAAGAGACGGAACAACCTAAGGAAATAACGGTAAGTCACAATAAAAGTGCAGAAAAGAAAGATGTGGTTGTAGCTCCGAAGGTAAAGGAAACGCCGAAGCCTGCAGCCAAAGAAGTCAAGCCGCTTCCACAAAAGTATTTTTATGTGGTGATAGCTAGTTTCCCGACAGCATCGCAGGCTGATACATATTTAAAAGAAGTTGACCGTCAGGTGTGCCGGCACTCGGATGTAGTACAGAATGGTAAGAAATATCGAGTTTATGCCGATCGTTTCACAGATCGGTCAGCTGCCGAATCATTTATGGAGAATCTCCGGAAGGATAAACGCTATAAAGATGCCTGGTTGTTTATCAACCGGTAAAAGAATTTATCAAGCCTGGTTTTAGCCGGGCTTTTTCTTTTTAGGCCAAGACTGTAGTAGGTAAATAAAAAGGCCTTACTTTTTTACAAAAACACGCCGGCTTTTTCTGAAAATACGCCAGCTTTTTATAAAAATACGCCGGTTTTTTGAAACGATTCTCGAGGGTTTCGTTTTTGATTCCCGTTACTTCCGATTTTAATTCCCGTGAGTTTTGTCCGTTGAACTATTTATGATTTATAACTGCTTGTTAATCAGTTAAATTTGCTTGCCTTGAAAGAATAGGTGGAAGAGTTTTGTATGCGGATTGATTGATTACTTGGAGCATTTGAAGTATCTTTGCCTGAAAACAGTTGAGGTATGAGAATCGAACAGAATTTCTCGTTAGAGAAGTACAATACATTCCATCTTCCGGCCAAGACCCGCTGGTTTATGGAATACGAAAATGAAGACGATTTGCAGAAAATCCTGCATGATGAGTATTTTCAGGAATGTCTTTCGTTGCATATAGGTAAAGGTAGCAATTTGTTGTTTATTAATGATTATAACGGAATCATTCTGCATTCGGCTATCCGGGGTTTGGAAGTTGTCCGTGAAGACGACTCGTTTGTCTGGCTTCGGGTAGGAGCTGCCGAAGTATGGGATGAAGTTGTTGCCTATGCCGTATCAAAGGGCTGGGGAGGAATCGAGAATCTTTCATTGATACCGGGTGAAACAGGTGCGGCTGCCGTTCAGAATATTGGAGCGTATGGTATGGAAATTAAAGATGCCATTGAAACGGTCGAGGCTTGGAATCAGTTGACTTTTGAAAAGCATGTCTTCCGAGCAGACGAGTGTGGTTATGGGTATCGGACCAGCCGTTTTAAAGATCCGCATCAGGATCCGCATATTGTGACGTATGTAACTCTGAAATTACACAAGCAACCCGACTTTAAGTTGTCTTATGGAACCTTGCAGGACGTTTTGAAAGATAAGGAGATTACACTGCAGGCTGTGCGGGATGCCGTTATTGCTATACGACAAGCGAAACTGCCTGATCCGGAAGTGTTGGGAAATGCCGGAAGTTTCTTCATGAATCCTGTGATAGATGCTGCACATTTTGAGAAGATCCGTCAGCAATATCCCGAGATTCCTTCTTATCCGGCAGCTGAAGGGAAGATAAAAGTACCGGCTGGCTGGCTGATTGAGCAGTGTGGCTTCAAAGGAAAGCAACATGGTGAAGTAGGAGTTTATGAGAAGCAAGCTTTGGTTCTTGTGAATTTAGGTAATGCAACCGGTGATGAGATCGCCTTGATGGCCGAGAGTATCCGCTCTGTCGTAAAGGATCGTTTTGGAATAGAACTGATGCCTGAGGTTAAATATATTGCATAATGAAAATAATCTTTCTGGGAACTGGAACTTCTACGGGAGTTCCGGAGATAGGATGTCAGTGCGAAGTTTGTACCAGTCAGGATAAACGAGACTGGCGCTTGCGGACTTCGGCTGTAATAGAAACGGAGGGAAAACGGATTCTGATTGACTGTGGACCCGATTTCCGTTGGCAGGTGATTACAAATAAAATTTATCGCTTGGATGCGGTCCTGATTACGCATGAACATTATGACCACGTTGGCGGACTGGATGACTTACGTCCGTTTTGTCGCTATGGAGAAGTCCATGTCTATGCCGAGGAGAATGTGGCCTATGCTATAAAGACGCGTATTCCATATGTATTTGCCGAGCATAAGTATCCGGGAGTTCCGAATATTGAAATGCATTCCATCTCTCTTCAACCATTTAAGGCTGCCGGGATAGATATTATACCTATCCGTTTGATGCACGGTCGGTTGCCAATCGTCGGTTATCGGATCGGACGTATGGCTTATCTGACAGATCTCAAGGTGATTCCCGAATCTGAGTTCAGTAAGTTGGAAGGATTGGATCTGTTGGTGATCAATGCCTTGCGTCTGGATAGTAAGCATCCGACACATGCCGGACTGGATGAGGCGTTGACTTATATTGAACGTATTCAGCCCAAAGAAGCCTATCTGATTCATGAGTCGCATAAAATAGGCCTTCATGCACAGGCTGAGAAGTTACTTCCTCCGCATGTCCATCTGGCATACGATAATCTGCAAATTGAGTTTTAAGGCAGATCCGTTGGATAATCCAAAGCAATGTATAAATTCCCGTCTTCTGCCTTATAAGTTGAACCAATGCGTTCCGGCTTCAGTTGCAGGTAACGGGAAATGCTTTGTTGCAAGGAGTCTGTAATCACAGCTGGAAGCGAATCGTTCTGAGAGGAAGAGATCGGTAGATTAAAGATGAATGTCATCTTCTGATCAGTACGATAGATATCTGTACTGAGCCAGGTATCTGTATATTGCCAGCAGACAGAATCGTCGGAGCATACACGGAAAGATAATTCCGAAGCCGGAATCAGCAGACTGGTAGTTGCATGAGCTAGCGGAATATTTGTTTCTTGAGTTGGATGGATCTGTAAGTTAATCCGTTGTAAAGTCTGATCAAGCAGTACTTTATTATAACTGGATACCCATAATCCGTTTGCATAGAAAGCTCCGGCAAATTCATTTTCTGCATCAGCATAATAATAGACATCAATACCGTTTTGTGAAACTTTCTGCGGTGGAAATGTGTTCAGTAGTTGTTTCATCTTCTGTTGTAGTTTTCCCGCTTCTTCGGGTGTGGTCGGCAAAATACAGATCATACCTTCGGGGTACAGACAGAACCACACATTGTTTACCGGATGCAAGGCAAATAATTGCTGGTAGAGTCTGGGCATTTGCTCGCCGAAAAGCTGTTGAATGGTTTGCTTGTCACTCGACGAACGATTCCAGTATTGGGTTTGCTGAACGCGAACCAAGGCTTTGGGCGGAGCAGGAAATAGAGCATACATATTAATGTCCGTTCGGGCATCTTTTTCATAAATGTGTTTGAATAGATGGTAAACGAAACTTCCTGCCAAAGAGAGGACCAGGAACAAGATCACTATATCCCGCCACCGAAACTTCATTTCTGATGCAGAAAATAATTACACCAGGGTTTTAACCCACAGGATTCGCATTTCGGATTTCGTGCCGTACAAACGTAACGCCCGTGTAAGATCAGCCAATGATGGGCAATAGGGATCAGACTTTTCGGAATATGTTTTGTCAGTTCCTTTTCTGTTTCAAGCGGAGTCTTGCTATTTACAGTCAGGCCTATCCGATTCGATACACGGAAAACATGCGTATCCACAGCCATTGCCGGTTTATCATATACGACAGAAGCAATGACATTGGCTGTTTTTCTTCCTACGCCTGGTAACTTTTGCAGTTCTTTAATATCAGAAGGAACAATACCTTTGAATTCTTCTACCAGCATTTTGGCCATGCCTACCAGATGCTTGGCTTTATTATTCGGATAAGAAACGCTTTTGATATATTCATAAACTACTTCGGGAGTAGATACAGCCATCACTTCAGGCGTAGGAAAGGCTTCGAACAAAGCCGGTGTAATCATGTTTACTCTTTTATCTGTGCATTGGGCAGATAAAATGACTGCAACTAGCAATTCATACGGATTATTGTAATGAAGTTCGGTTTCCGCAACAGGGACATTTGCCTGAAACCAGTCTAAAACACCTTTATATCGTTCTTCTTTACGCATAATTATCAGAATCAAGTATGCGAATATACATTTTTTTTCTGATACTCATGGCTAGGACGAAATATTAGGGCAAAAAAAATGGAAAAGCATCTTTGCTTTTCCAACTCAAATAACGCCTTTATAAATTGTACCCTATTCCTCAAGAATGTGTTTTTCCCCGGACTTGGTTAGAGTCCGGGGATGTTGGTACATCTTTCTTGATTTTAGGTTACAATTTTAATTGGCTGATTCAAATTCTCTCAGGAAACGAACATCGTTTTCTGAGAACATACGCAAATCTTTTACTCTATATTTTAGGTTTGTAATTCTTTCGATACCCATTCCAAGCGCATAGCCTGTATAAACTTTGCTATCGATACCACAATTCTCCAATACATTCGGATCGACCATACCACAACCCAGGATTTCAACCCATCCGGTATGTTTACAGAATGCACATCCTTTACCACCACATAAGTCGCATGAAATATCCATTTCTGCTGAAGGCTCTGTAAATGGGAAATAAGACGGGCGCAGACGAATCTTGGTTTCTGGACCAAACATTTCTTTGGCAAAGAACAACAACGCCTGTTTCAAGTCTGCAAATGAAACATTCTTGTCTACATACAACGCTTCAACCTGGTGGAAGAAACAGTGAGCACGATATGAAATTGCTTCATTTCGATAAACACGCCCCGGACAAATGATGCGGATAGGCGGTTCCTGTTTTTCCATGACTCTTGATTGTACAGATGAAGTATGTGTACGAAGCAATACATCTGGATTATGTTGAATGAAGAATGTATCCTGCATGTCGCGTGCCGGATGATCTTCTGCAAAGTTCAGAGAAGAGAATACATGCCAATCATCTTCGATTTCCGGTCCTTCAGCAATACTGAATCCCAGACGACCAAAGATGTCACAAATTTCTTTCTTTACTAAGGAAAGCGGATGACGTGTACCTAATTCCAAAGGATAAGCCGAACGTGTTAGATCAATATCATTATTGATCGTCTGCGTATTTTCGAAGCTTTCTTTTAATTCGTTGATTTTATTTTGAGCAGTCTCTTTTAATTCGTTAATGAATTTGCCCACCTCGCGCTTCTGTTCCGCCGGAACGTTTCTGAAGTCATTCATCAGCATCGAGATTTCTCCTTTCTTGCTGAGATATTTGATGCGTAAAGCCTCTAGCTCTTCAGCATTTGCTGCTTTGATTTTTTCTACTTCTTGGAGCAGAGATTTTATCTTATCAATCATTCTTCGTTATACATTTTTGATATTCGACGTGCAAATGTAGGCCTTTATTTTGAATACTGCAATTATAAAGGCAATTAAATTTTTATATAAATTATCTTTTTCACATTATTATCTGTCAGAATTATGTGGATTAAAATATTATTTCTGTATATTCGCACCGTAAAATAACTATCATTCAGTGAGTGTAGTTCTTTTGGTTGTTTTTAGGAATGAAGGACGCATTTGCTTTATTTTATAGTTGTTACGGAAAGGAATTTACTTTATTTAATCAATGGAAATAGTTATCATTATTGTTCTTATTTTACTGAATGGCGTTTTGTCCATGTCTGAAATTGCACTAGTCTCGGCCCGAAAAACCAAGTTGGAAACTGAAGCTAAAAAAGGAAACCGAGGCGCTCGTAAGGCTTTGGATCTGGCGGAAGAACCAGATCGTTTTCTATCGACTATTCAAATAGGTATTACATTAATAGGTATTCTTACCGGTTTATACTCGGGCGAAGCCTTGGCTGGTGATCTTGCCGTTTATTTCTCGGCTGTTCCTTATATAGCTCCGTATGCTTTGCTTATATCCAAGTCTTTGATTGTAGTGGTGGTGACATACTTGACGCTTATATTTGGTGAATTGGTTCCGAAGCGAATTGGTATGGGTTGTGCCGAACGGGTATCGATGTTGATTGCCCGTCCGATGCATTTGTTGTCTCTTATTGCTTCTCCTTTTGTCTGGTTGTTGTCGAAGAGTACGGCAGTGGTTGTGAAAATGCTGGGAATTGATACGGCTGAAGATTCCAAAGTGACGGAAGAAGAAATCAAGGCTATCGTCAAAGAAGGATATGATGATGGAGAAGTGCAGGAAGTAGAGCATGACATCGTAGAGCGTGTCTTTACTTTGGGCGACAGACGTGTCGATTCCATTATGACACACCGCGGGGAAATGGTTTGGTTGGATGTGATGGATTCAACCGAAAAGATTAAGGAGAAAGTAGAATCCAATCTGTTTGATATTTATCCGGTAGCATCCGGGAAGTTTGATGATTTCTTGGGCATTGTCTATTTAAAGGATTTGTTTTTACATATCGATGCTCCTGATTTTAATTTGAAGAGCATTGTGCGTCCGGCTCATTATGTTCCGGAGAACCAAAGTGTCTATACAACGTTGGAACAGTTTAAGCGGGCTCGCGTGAAGTATGCAATTGTAACGGATGAGTTTGGCGGTATCCAGGGAATTGTCACGTTGAAGGATATTATGGAAGGTTTGGTCGGACAAGTTCCTGAAATGGGCGACGAACAGGAAATTACCGAACGAAGTGATGGAACTTGGCTGGTGGACGGGCAGTATTCGTTTTATGATTTCCTGGCTTACTTTGACATGGAAGATTTGTATGCTGAGCATGATTATAATACCTTGAGTGGTCTGATTTTGGAAATCTTGGAACGCTTGCCGAAGACCGGCGAGAAGTTGCGCTGGATGAACTTTGAGTTTGAGATTGTAGATATGGATGGTGCGCGCATTGATAAAGTGTTAGTCCGTAAACTTGAAGAAGAATAAATTCTCAGATTCCTCTCTTTTCCGGTAGGCAGGAAAAGGCAAATCCGTTCGGATTACGGTTTTCGTGCCCACCGGAAACTGCCACTCTGTCAAGAGCGAAACTTTCGTGCCCACCGGAAACTGCCACTCTGTCAAGAGCGAAACTTTCGTGTCCACCGGAAAGTTCCAATCCGCCGGGAGCAAGATCTTCCTGCCCACCGGAAAGTTCATTTCTTTTCGGATTAAGGTTTTCCTGCCTTTATGATTCCTCTCTTCGGTGGGGATTCCTTCTTCCTGAATAAAATTTTAAGATAAATTCACGGAATAAACGTAGTGAGAATCCATCAGAAACCGCTCTTTATGGATAAAAGGTGAAAGAATATGGTATATAGAGATCAAAAAGAGAGCGATGACTTATTGGACAAGCTGGTGGCTTCTACACGTTCGCCTCATGGACAATTTACGGCCGAAAAGAGTTGGCCTTTGTTGCAGAAACGCATCCAAGGCGGCTTCGGGTGGTATCTTTGGAATCATCGGGTGGCTTCTTTGGCGGCGGTTATTCTTTTGTGTCTGGCTGGATGGGGTATCTATGAATATGTGATTCCGCCGAGAGAACAAACTTATGCTGCTTATGCGGAAGTGAGAACGATTCTGTTGCCCGACAATACGGAAGTGACGCTGAACCGCTATTCTACGCTGACTTGTCCGGTGCGTTTTAAGGGAAAGAACCGGAATGTCTCGTTGTCGGGCGAAGCCTATTTTGAAGTTCGTAAAGATGCCCGTCATCCTTTTATCGTCCAGGCAGATGAAGTAGAAGTGAAAGTCTTGGGGACTCATTTCAATCTGGAAGCATATCCGGATGATCCGGAAATAAAAACGACGTTGCTGGAAGGTGCTGTCGCGGTGACTTCTCCCGGTGGTGTTGTCCGTTTGTCGCCTAACGAAGCGGCAGTCTATTCCCGTTCAGTCCGGCGTTTATCTACAATTCGGACCCAAAAGACTAATCCTGACATTGCCTGGCGGCAGGGAGATTTTGTATTTGACAACGAACCTTTGCGCGAAATCGCCCGGAAACTTTCTCATGCGTTTGATACTCCGATCATCATTCAAGATGATTCTTTGGCCGATTATCGGATCCGTGCCCGTTTTTCCTCTCACGAAACTTTGGATGAGATCCTTTCTCTGCTGAAAGAAACCGTCTCTTTCTCTTTCGAACGTACAGGTAATCAGATTATCATTCAAGCAAAGCAGGAATAGAAGATGAAACGGGTGAGTATGTGGATCATGCTCTGCTGGATATGTTTCGCAAGTGTTCTGAAAGCCCAGCAGGCGGCATTTCGTTTGGATGTGTCGGTAGAAAAAGCTTCTTTAGAGCAGTTTGTCCGGCAGTTGGAGAGAGAATCGGGGTATTCTTTTGTCTATGGTGAAGATGTTTCTTTGCGCCAGCCGATCACTCTTTCAGTGAAACAGCAGACGGTTCAGGAAATATTGGAAAAGGCTTTTGAACGGGAACCGATCGGTTTCCGGCTGGAGAAGAATCATATTCTGTTGTTTCGCCGTCCGTTACCGAAAGAAAAGCGATATACCATTTGTGGGTATGTAACCGATCGGTCTTCGGCAGAGACATTGATTGGTGCGAATATCCTGGAAGGGATTCGTCATACCGGAACTTATACCAATTCATTTGGATTTTATACCTTGACAGTTCCGGAAGGAGAAGTGGAGTTGAATATCTCGTATTTAGGATATGATGTACAGACCGTCCGGTTTTGTCTGCAGAAAGATACGATGATTCCTGTGCAGTTGACAGCCAATAACCGGTTGGAAGAACTGTTGGTTCTTTCCGACCGGAAAGAGGCTGGTATTTATGCTACCGGTATGAGTTCGCACGATGTGCCGCTGACCCAGATCCGAAATACACCGGCTTTGCTGGGAGAAGTGGATTTGTTGAAGACAATCCAGCTATTGCCCGGTGTACAAGCTGCTACGGAAGGATTCAGCGGCTTGTATGTACGGGGCGGAGGACCGGATCAGAATCTGATTCTTCTGGATGGAATTCCGGTCTATAATGCCGACCATCTGTTGGGCGTCTTTTCTATTTTCACACCCGAAGCCATGAAACGTGTTACCTTGTATAAAGGAGCTTTCCCGGCCCGTTTCGGGAGTCGTCTCTCTTCAGTGGTAGATATCCGGACAAACGATGGCGACATGAAACAGTATCATGGTACGGCCAGCCTGGGATTGCTGACCAGTAAGATTCATCTGGAAGGACCTATCTGGAAAGATCGTACGGCATTTAACGTATCGGTCCGGCGGACTTATCTCGACTGGCTGGCTTGTCCGTTTCTGGATAAAGACAAGAAATACGGTTATTATTTCTACGATGTCAATGCGAAGGTGAATCATAAGTTTTCAGACCGCAGCCGTTTTTTCCTGAGTTTCTATAAGGGAAAAGATCATTGTGATTATACCCGGAATACAGCTTATGAATACGATTATGCCAGTTATTATTACAATGACGGCATGGATCTGAATTGGGGGAATACGATTGCGGCGGCCCGTTGGAATTATGTATTCAACCATCAGCTTTTCTTTCAGGCAACGATGGCATACAATCATTATGATATGAAAATGTCAACGGGTTATCAGAACTTGGACAAGGTACATCAGGAGGAAGCACTTTATGTATATGATTCGGACTACCATTCCGGCATCCATGATTATAGTGTTCAGGCCGATTTTGATTATACACCGCATCCGGCCCATCATCTGAAGTTGGGTACTTCTTATCTGTACCATGTCTTCCAACCGGAAGTGATGATTTCGCGGGTGAAGGAAGAAGATTTGGAAACCGTTCAGCGGGATACGACTTATGCAGCCATATCGAATGGGGATATATTAGGGCATGAATGGTCTTTATATGCCGAAGACGATATTTCTCTGGGTCGTTTCCGGGTAAATGCAGGTATACACCTTTCATTATTTAATACACAGGGGAAGAATTACTTTTCTGCCCAGCCCCGTTTGTCGGCCCGCTATGGGCTGACCGACGAGGTCGCTATCAAAGCTTCGTTCACTCAGATGGCGCAATATGTTCATCTGTTGTCTTCTTCCACCATTGCTTTACCGACGGATCTGTGGGTACCGGTAACGAAGAACATTCGCCCGATGCGTTCCGATCAATACGCATTGGGTGGATATTATACCGGAATAAAAGGATGGGAGTTTTCTTTGGAAACTTATTATAAGAATATGTTTCATGTGTTGGAATATCAGGATGGAGCTTCCTTCCTGGCTTCTTCATCCGGCTGGGAAGATAAGGTGGAAATGGGAAACGGTCGTTCGATGGGTGTAGAGTTTCTGGCTCAGAAAACATCGGGAAAGACAACGGGATGGATTGCTTATACGTTGGCAAAAAGTGACCGGGTCTTTGAGAATGGAAATATCAATAATGGGAATCGATTCCCTTATAAATACGATCGGAGGCACAACCTAAACTTCTGCGTCAACCATACGTTTAATCAGCAATGGGATGTCGGACTATCGTGGGTGTTTAATACTGGTGGAACCGTCACCGTTGCCGAACAACGGATGGATATACTTTATCCGGATAGACATGGAACGGCAGGAACGAATTATATTTCGGCACGGAATAATTTCCGCTTGCCTAGTAGTCATCGTTTGAATGTAGGCGTCAATTACCGTAAAAAAGCACGTCGCGGAACGCATATTTGGAATGTTTCTGTTTACAATGTCTATAATGCCATGACTCCGAATCTGGTATTTATGGATAAAGAAGTACAGGAACATTCGATTACGTTACCGAGCGGTAAACCGTATTATTGGACGGAAGTAAAGAATCACCTGAAGAAAGTAACTTTACTTCCTTGTATTCCATCAATTACCTATACCTTTAAGTTTTGAGAAATGAAAATAGAACGGTTGATATTTTGGATAGGATTATGTTGCATCCTCTTGCCGGGATGTGAGCATGAACTGGATTATTACATGGGAGAACAAGAACCTCAGCTGACGATGAATGCTTTATTGGAAGCTGGTGCTACGGAAAATCGGGTCTTTCTAAGTCTGAGTGGAAAATCAGTGATAAAACCGATCCGTCAGGCAACGTTGAAATTGTATGTCAATGGTGTATGTCGGGAAACGGTTGAAGGTGGGTATCGGCATCAATGGGACGAAGAAGCGCAACGGTTAAGCTGTCTGCTGAAAACCGTTTTATCGCCTGAAGATGTCGTTCGTCTGGAGGTTTCAGCCGAACAGGGAAAGTATCAGGCTTCGGCTGAGGTGATAATGCCGTCTGCTCCAGCCGTGATTGAACAAGTGGATACAATGGTTACCCAATTATGGACGGGCAATTCCGAATTTGATGCCATTCAATACAAGATTCGGATACGGGATTTGCCGGACGAACGGAATTATTATCGTCTCATTATCCAAAATGGTATCTATTATGCCGAACGTCCACCCGAAGGATGGATACCGAGTGAAGTGCAGACCATCTATGATCAGGAAGAATTCGTATTAAGCCAGGGACATCATCAGACGAGTGGGGATGAGGATTACAATCCCTTTCAAACAGATATACCGAATATTTATCAGGTTTTTACAGATACCTACTTTGAAGATCGGGATTATACCTTGAATGTTTATACTGGTTACAGACCTGCAGATGATTATTGGTACGATTGGGACCAACATATTTGTGGATATGCCCGAATCCGCCTGTTGCAGATTACAGAAGAAGAATACCGTTACCTGCGGGCCTTGACTTTCCTTCAGTCGGAAGATTTGGAGAATATGGAGATGCTGATGGAACCCGTGATTGTCCCTTCGAATGTAGAGAATGGTTTAGGCTTTGTTGGAGCCAGCTCAGAACAATATGTACAGATGGAGATTATGCACCGTTATCCCCGGAAGTAGGAGGTTCTGATTGCAAATAAACGAGGATTAAAAATAAAACCAACGAGAAATGAAAACGATTCTCGTTGGTTTTATTTTTAGGTCTCTCTTTCTATTCACCGAACAGTTGCCGGAGACCAAAGAGAATGTTATTCTATGGACGGATCAATTCGCGTAGCTTGACTTTTTGGAAAGTCATGTGTGCGACACTCGACTCGTAGAAAATACCGACGGTTTCTTCATCAACTAGCGTCAGACAAGTATAACCCCAACCTTCTCCTTCATCAAGTAGGATTTGATACTCTTCGGGCCATGTCAGTCCGCCGTCCAGGCTTGCCTTGATGGTAATGTGATTTCTGTTTTTCGTTGTGTTTGGGTTGGAGAACAGCAGAATATCCTTCTTCAGGCAATTCTTTTCTGCCGGAATCTTGATGAGGCTGGCCATACAGATCGGTTCTTGCAGAGCAGAACGGTTGGATGGATGTTCTGTCCAAGTCTTTCCTAAATCTTTTGTAATGGATACAGCCCGGCTTCCGCCCCGGTTATCGCGCATATTCAACATCAATACGCCAGGTTCTATTTCTACTACCTGTGATTCGGTCGTATTACTTCGGGCTGCATTATGCAGATGCCATGTTTTCCCGTGATCTTTACTGTACATGATTCCCGCATTGGGTATTTTGTTGGCGTCGATGAATTGGATAGGGAATACAAGTGTTCCATCGCTCATCGTGATACCGCGTCCCGGACCTTGTAGCAAGAAATACCAGGAAGGATCTTTGACCTGTTCGGTAATGTTGATCGGTTCGCTCCATGTTTTTCCGTCATCTTCGCTTTTACAGAGTACAAGTTGGGCGGTTTCATCCATAGTCATCCCTTGTTGTGAGTTGAACCATGCCCGCTGATTTCCCATACCATGACACCAGGCTGCTACAATCCAGATGGTATTGTTGGTTTCATCCACTAAAATTGAAGGATCGCCCACACCATTCTGGGCATGGGGCAGACCTCCGGTTTCACCAAAGCTCATGGCAATTTGCATGGGTTCCCAAGTCTGGCCTTTGTCAAGGCTACGGCTGACACCAATATCAATCTTTTCCTGCAGATCGACAGAACTGTTATATCGGACATCATAGCAACCAATCAACGTCCCTTTGTTCGTCGTAACGATTCCCGGAATACGGAAGGCTGCCACACCGTCGTCCCATGCCTGACGGACAGCTACTCCTTTTCTGCGTTTACCACTCTGCTGGTCTCCGGAAATAACTGCCGGTTGCCGGTTGATCTGAGCCTGACTGATGCGTGCTGAAATCAAGGATTCCAACGAAGAAGAATTTTTGACCTGTACACTTACCCAGAAATAGTTTGTTCCTTTTAATAAAGGTTGCTGACTGGATAGCTGGATGGATGATGCTGGTTGGTTTACTTCATCCTGTTGGATGGAGTAATCTCGGTTTGTACTTTTCAGTTGCTGTAAACTCCGTTGATCAGATATTTCGGGAGTGAACCTGATCCCTTTTTCTGCTAATGAAGTTCGCAGATAATCCTGTCTGTAACTATGGGATGGAGCATAATATGTTCCTTTCCTGGCGACACCTTCCGTTCCGCTATAGAAAAGGCGAACAGATTCGATATCGGCTAAGTTGGTTTCTTGATCAAACTCAATGGAAATTTCATTCAATACATCTCCTTTGTCTGCGTCCATACGGAATTCAAACAAAACATTATCCGATTGATTGATCAGCAATGGGATTTGAGGCGCATGGACAAATAAAGTATCGGCAGCCCAGATCGGGGTACAGACAGCAACTAATCCGGCAAGAAGTAAGTTCTTTTTCATGTGTTTTAGCGATGTAAATTATTACTTAAATTATCAACAAATGTAAAGATATAAAATTTTGCTAATAATTTCACTTTTTGGAGAACTTTTTTTCGGTGGCTCTTGTTCTTAGTATATAGTGTTTTTCATGGTATTAGAATTAAGTTAGGTTTGCTGTCCGTCCCGTTCGTGAGAATAGGACGGCTTTGCATTTTATAGAGGTTTAGCTATTGTTAGCTTTTATGCGGATCAATCAAACACACAAGCATTTTGCTGAAGACAACAAGGTCCTTGGGGTTTGTCTTTCATCTGTTTGTTTTTAGGCATCATGGGATGAGGCCTGTCTGATTGGAGGACCATTTGTACTTGTCGCATGGTCAGCATCTTCTTGAACTTGTTATAATATTCCTTACGTGTATCCAACAATTTTTGTTGCCGTTCAAACTGAGCTGTCAAGTGCTCTTCTATCTGCTTGTCGTCCATTGCTGCTGGCTTGGTTTCTGGCTTTTGAGGTTTACAATCCTCCAATGCTTGTAAATACTCTTTATATACCGGAGCGAATTGAGCTGCTGTTTTATCGTCGAGCATCAAGTGACGTTGCATCCGTTCAACTCGCATTTCTATCCGTTGCTCGGGAGACATCGCTTTACGTGGTGCCTTCGGGCGATTTTGAGACCATATGTTTCCACTACAAACTGTTGTCAATGCCAAAATGGCCAGCCATACTTTTACGTTTTTCATCATCTTTCGTCGTTTAATAGTTTATACTTTATTTTAGGGTGAAAATAAGCTTTTCATTTCTGATGTTGGTACCAGTTCAAAAGAAATTTCCAGGCTTTGTTTTTTCACTCTGTTCTTTAAGACGGAGAAAAACGGACAGCGTTTATTCGGAAAACACTTTTTAGCGAATTTTACGGCTTGTATTTAGCTTGCGATAAAAACTCCTGGGCATTTTGTTGTTGCATAAGTGTTTGTAGCGAAGCATTGTTCTCTTTCATGTAACTGGATACGATTTGCCAGCCAATCCAGGTTCCGATATTTCCCGGAGTTTCGTCCGACAGAAACGTACATGGTTTGTCATCCAGATATTTGGAAGTGGTGATCTGATCCGGAGTATAAAGATGCTTGCGCTGAATAATAGTGTTCCAAAGCGTCAACTCGTTGGCTACACACCATTCATAATCTTTCTCCTGATATCCCATTAGTTGGGCAGGTGTAATTTCCGGTAAGGCAAGATGAACGATATATTTGATCTTTCCTTCATAAATCATCCGGTCGAGCAGTATATTCTCGTTTCCTTCGAATGGATATTCGCTCATCAGCCAGCCGGCCAGATAATCGGCTGCAGCCAGTGTTCGCTGCATCTTGATGCGTTGATAGTCGTAAAAGAAATCCTGATAAAGCGGATAAGCTTCGCCCATGTACTTGTCGATAGATAAAGACAGCAGGCTGTCTGCTGCCAGTACGTTCTGATTGAATCCGGATACGTGCATGTAACAAGCCGGAATCTGTATATTCGGGAAGTTCGCTTTGAGGAAAGCGAAACCTTTTCCCAGTTGATTTTCGATATCCGTCACATGATCGTATTCACGGACTGCATCCTTATATAGATTTTTGAGTGTCGGCTCGGAATAATAAGCAATAACCTGATCGAAGAAACCGGATACTTCGGGCGATTGCAGATTCAGGATTCCTTTTCCCACGATGTCGAGCATTGCCGGATATTCTTTCAGCAGTTCCTTTTCCAAAGTCGTATCTTGTGTTTCGATATACGCCAGCAAAGCCTTGTCAAACCGTTGGATATGAATCGGAAGAGTATCCGTTGGAGTCTGGATATTGGAAGGTTGGCTGTTGCAGCTGCAGATAGATATGGCAAGAAAGAATAAACTGCCTATTATTTTCTTCATATTCTTCATGTTCGGATATTTTTTCTATAAACGGGAATCCACGCAGGATTATTGTATCTTTGTCGGGACAAAGGTAAGATTATATTTTGTAAATGATTGTCTGATTTATATTATTTGGTGGAGATTATGCAATACACGAACAAACAGATTCTCAAGATTACATTTCCTGTATTGGTCAGTTTGCTGATGGAACATTTGATTGGATTGACCGATACAGCTTATCTGGGACGCGTAGGAGAGGTGGAATTAGGTGCTTCGGCTTTGGCGGGGGTTTATTATCTGGTGATTTATATGCTGGGTTTTGGTTTCAGTGTAGGAGCACAAGTATTGATTGCCCGGCGGAATGGCGAAGGCAATTATCATAGTATCGGTGATGTATTCCGGCAGGGAACGCTGTTTCTGTTGGCTTTTGCTACCTTGCTGTTTTTCTGTTCCCATGCCTATTCGCCCGTTCTGTTACGGGGACTGATCGAATCGGATGCAGTATTTCAGGCTACGGTCGATTATATTGACTGGCGTGTATATGGCTTTTTCTTCTCATTTGTCTCGGTTATGTTCCGTGCCTTTTACGTCGGAACAACACATACCAAGATACTGACGGCAAGTTCCCTGGCGATGGTCGGGACGAATGTCATCCTGAATTATATCCTGATATTCGGAAAATTGGGATTACCGGCTTTGGGAATTAAAGGTGCGGCCATTGCTTCTTCTATTTCGGAAGCCGTGTCGATGTTGTTCTTCATTATATATACGTTCAAGTATGTAGATTATAAGAAGTACGACCTCTTTGGCAAATGGCGTTTCGAGTTCCGGATTTTCCGGCAGATCATGCGGGTATCGGTTTGGATCATGATACAGAACGGTATTGCTTTCTGTGGATGGTTTATCTTTTTCGTAGCGATGGAGCATCATGGAGAGCGGCCTTTGGCTATCACCAACGTGGTGCGTAGTATTTCATCCTTCCTGTTTATGTTTGTCAATGCCTTTGCTTCGACCAACAGTTCGCTGGTGAGTAATCTGATCGGGGCAGGGAAAACGGAGAAGGTCATGCCTTTGTGCCGGCAGATGATTCGTTTGTGTTATTCGTTTGTCTTGCCACTGGCTTTATTGATGGCAATATTCCCGACGGTTGTTTTACGTATCTATACCGATAATATGGATCTGGTAGCAAGTGCAGTTCCTTCGTTGTGGGTGATGCTTTCTTCTTATCTGATAGCTGTTCCTGCTTTTGTGTATTTCATGAGTGTGTCGGGAACGGGCAACACGGGTGTAGCTCTTCGTTTGGAGATGATGAGTATATTCATCTATATCCTGTATATTATTTGGATTGTTGTTGTCAGGAAAGCCGATGTGGCTGCTTGTTGGACCACCGAACACGTTTATGACCTGATGGTTTTGACTTCTTATTTCTATTTACTGAAAGGAAACTGGCGGAATAAAAGAATCTGACAGAAGACGTATTGAAAACAGCGTTTTTAGTGCTCCTTTTCCAGAAGAAGTGTCGAAAACGGTGTTTTTAATGCTCCTTTTCCAGAAGAAGTATCGAAAACGGTGTTTTTAGTGCTTCTTTTTCCCAAGAGGTATAAAAAACAGGGTGTTTAATACTCCTTTTTGCCAAGAAGTATAAAACACCCTGTTGTCAGTATTCCTCTGTTTATTTTACTTCTTCTTTATGGAAATATTCAATTAAGAATTTCCAATTGTCTTGGATAATCTCTTTGCCGCGCTCAGGACCGGCCAAACTCTTCGTTTGTGCGTCGGCCAGCATACCTCGCTTGGTCATTTCAATCAGGATACTGGTGCTGCAATGCTTAACGATGAAGAATCCCAAAGCGGCCTTTTCGGCTCTTTCTTGATTATAGAACGGGTTCTTCTCGTCCTTAATGCAATCAATGTCAAGTGTAAGAACTTGAATACCGTCTTCGGGAGAAGCATAAACACCAAACTTACGCGGTGCATCTGTCGGTTTGCCTTCCGTGAATACTTTCCCGATCTTTTCTGTCAAGAAGTTGTATAGTTCCACTTCACTTTGCATGTAAATCAGGACATCGTCCGGTACAACTTCCTTGAATTTCTTATAATCGTCCTGTACGCTATCTCTTCTTTCCTTTTCTTTCGGGTCGATGAAAGCCATGCTATTCTCAGCCTCTTCTTTGAAGATAGCATAATCCGGATGTTCGGGTGAAATGATTTTATACAGCCACTGTGGAGATGTATAAGCCAGGAACGGCAGACGACTAACGTGAGCCAGCAGGTTATGGATAATCAGGACATCACGTTCGTTCGTCTGGATGCCTTGTTCTTTCCAATAACTTTTGGTCGTTTCCGTCAATTCTTCGTTGGTATCCGTCAGCAGATACGAATTGTAGTGGAACCAATACAGCAGGTTGTTGTAATTATCCGGATTGTCGTAGCGGGTTTCATTACTGAACAACTCCTGCATGCGGATATTTTCAGGAGCAACAGTCCATTCGTCGCAGAAGATTTTATAAATCATATTGGCTGCTGCCTGATTGGCCGGATTATCCGGATTAACGAATGTCCCTTTTCTCCATCCATGATATTGTTGAGTAAAGTGCCACAACAGAAAACGAACATCTTCCAAGTTGGCTTCATCTTCGTAGTAATGGTCGCTCGTCGTAAAGAAAGGCAGATAGCGTCCATAACGTTCTTTGAATCCGCTGATGAAAGTTCTCCAAATATTGGTTTGTGAGATAACATCTTCAAAGTAAGCAGCCATGCGGATAGAGATTTGCTTGGCTTCGTCTCCTTCAAACGAGTTGATCAGTTCGGTTGCTACTAATATATCGTAAATGCGATTGGCAATATTCGTATAATACGAGTCAACCGGCGTGCTTTGTACATACGGATGCAGGGCAAGCCAGTCTTTCGAGAAGATTTTAATGTTTTTCATTTGTATAAATTCTTTTAATTTGTTTGGCAAAGATAATAGATTTTCGTTTCAATCCTCATCATCCGAATCGAAATCGAAGTCAAAATCGAAATCGTCGCCACCTTCATAGAAATCTGCTCCCGTAAACTGCTCCAGTTCGCGGCGGTCTTTTTTCGTGGGTCTACCCAAACCTTTAGCTCGATTGACAAAGCCCGAGATACGATTCATCTCCAGAATTTCATACTGGTCGGGTGTCGTTACGTTTTCCATGAACTGCGGAACAAGTTTGGCACCCATCCGGTTTTCGGTCAGGTCCAATACTTTGAACGAAAAGGTAACGGGCGGTTTCCGTACCTGGATAATATCACCCACTTTAATCATTCTGGACGGTTTGACATTGACTCCGCCAATCATGACACGTCCTTTTTTACAGGCATCCGCTGCAATGCTTCTGGTTTTGAAGATGCGCGTTGCCCACATCCATTTATCGATACGAACCTCGTTCATCTTATATCTATTTATTGTTGAATTTATTCATCGTTAATTGAATACCCGCCAAACAGAAACTTTTGATGATTTCGGTTGCACGATCCAGTATTGCGGGCATTTGGTCGAGTTCTTCTTGTGGAAACTTTCCCAACACAAAGTCAATTTGTCCGCCTCTTGGAAAATCATTTCCCAGTCCGAAGCGCAGGCGGGCATAGTTTTGTGTGTTCAACATCTGGGCAATGTTCTTCAATCCGTTGTGTCCGGCATCGCTACCTTTCGGTTTTAATCGGAGTGTACCGAAGGGAAGAGCCAGGTCGTCTACAACGATCAAAAGGTTTTCGACCGGGATGTTTTCCTTCTGCAACCAATAACGGACAGCATTACCGCTCAAGTTCATATACGTATTGGGCTTCAGGACAACCAGCTCGCAATTCTTGATCCGCATACGGGCTACGGCTCCATACCGTTCGTCGGTGAAAGAGGCTCCTGCCTGTTCTACCAAATGATTGACAACACGGAATCCGACATTATGACGGGTTCCCCAATATTCAGAACCGATGTTTCCTAATCCGGTAATTAAGTATTTCATATGATGTTTCGATGAATTTAAACAGAAAAATAAAGGGGTTTATTCGGAAGAACAAACCCCTTTTCTGACTAAATCTTATGAATGATAAGATATTCTTTATCTTATAAAATGTACGTATTAAGCTTTAGCCTGAGCACCACGAGCGGCACGAGTCAACTGAACAGCGCAAACAACAGCGTTCTTAGCGTTCATGATTTCCAAGCCTTCGAAGTGGATTTCACCTACCTGCATAGTCTTACCTAAGCCCAGGTGATCAACGTTGATAACCAATCTTTCAGGGATTTCTGTATAAACAGCTTTCACTTTCAGTTTTCTCATCTGTAACTGAAGCTTACCACCGGCTTTAACACCTTCTGCGTGACCTTCCAAAACAACCGGAACTTCCATTACGATTGGTTTAGTATCACAAACTTCCAAGAAGTCGATGTGAAGGATAGCGTCAGTTACCGGGTGGAACTGGATATCTTTCATAACTACAGTTTTCTTTTCTCCGTCAATTGTCAATTCAACTGCATAGATATCCGGAGTGTAAACCAAGTTACGAACTGCGCTGTTAGTAACTGAAAAGTGGATTACTTTCTCACCTCCGTACAGAACGGCAGGGATTTCATCGTTTTTACGCATAGCTTTCAAAGCTCTCTTCTGATCAGCCGGACATGCAGCGATCTCTCTTGACTTACCTTCTAATTGAAATGTTTTCATTTTAACTAATTAAATGTGTTACTCAAAATTAGATTGTTTTTCTAATTCGCTTTCTAATTTTCCCATCACACGGGTAGAAAACGCGGCAAAGGTAGTGATTTTTTATTTTACAGACAAATATATAAGTTTGATTTTATTCTTTTTTAATGGGTGATGACTGGGATTATTCTTTTGATTCCGATTAGTAATAGTTCAGTTCACGCTGTGGATTACTTAGTTCACGACGTGGTCTAAGTAGTTCACGCCGTGAACTAAGTAATCCACGTCGTGAACTAAAGAATTTATGGTGAACTGTGACTCTTTTGTAAGGCTGCTTGGGAGTTTTGTGTGCTGGCTTCAGACTTCTTTTCAAGACTACGAAAAGAAGGTGTGCTGTATTTATAAATCTTATAAAAAAACTAAAAGGAAACACACGCTTTTCAAATCTTATGTGTATGTTTGTATAGAATAGTATTGAATTGACTATAAATCGAAATTCGTATATGATGGAATTGCCCTTAATTGATTTTGACTCATTGAAATCGAGGTTGTATATGTATGAGAGCTATCAAGCTGATATTTTAGTTGCAGATCTGAACAGTCAGGACGTTTTCCTAAATGATCCTGTCCGTGTAAATGCTTTGCAGGTATTGCTGGTATTGGAGGGCTCGATTGATTTGAGTATAGATTATGTTCTTTTTCAAGCTTCGACTAATACGGTTGTTACAATAATGCCGACGCATATCACCAAGGTAATGAAATACAGTCCAAACTTCAAAGGCCGATTGATGGCGGTTTCGCGTGCGTTTTTGGAACAATCAATGATGCCGAACCATTCATCGTCGATGATTCAATATATGAAGATTCGGAAAAACCCGACCATCCTTTTGCAGGAATCAGAAATCAAAACGTTGGACGAGAGTATGCTTCGTCTGCGCCAGACAATCCTTCAGACTAGCCATCATTTGCAACGCTTGTTGATTCAGAATACATTGATGGGCTTTTTTATTGAGATGGGGAATATTTTCTCAGAGCGGAAAGAATACAATACACCGCCTTCGTTGACCCGTAAGGAAGAATTGTTCGAATCGTTCTTACGTATATTATATATGTATTGTAAGGAACAGCATGTGGTTTCGTTCTATGCCGAACAATTGTATATTACGCCTCAGTATTTGTCTTTAATCTTAAAGGAACTGACCGGCAGGTCGGCCAACAAATGGATTGATGAGGCTTTGATGCAAGAAGCCAAGATCTTATTGAAGGCTCCTCAGGCAACCGTTCAGCAAGTGGCAGATGCCTTGCATTTCTCTGATCAATCCACTTTTGGTAAATTCTTTAAGAAACATGCAGGAATGTCTCCGATGGAATATCGGAAAAATTCCTGATGTCTCTAAGCGTTAGTCGATTTGTATATAATCTCTTTTACGGAACTTATACCAGTTTATCAATTCATTGGCTCCGTAAAAGAGAGTGGCAACGCCGAAGATCGTAAGTGTGTTTGCCATAATATCCATCGGATATACCAGAATCATGACTCCGACAAGCAGAATCAGTGAAGGCAGGATGTAAAAACCATAAGGCACTACGCTCCATTTACGTGCTCTGATAAGCGTACTGATCTGTTGTATGCCGGCCAAAACCAATACGGCTCCTAATAAATACATCAGGATGTTGACAAAGAAATTCGGCATCAGGAGCAACCAGCCGCCTAACAGCAAGCTTCCAAGTCCGTCGAGCGGGAAGAGTGGCGGTGTTACTTCATCATCTTTGTTCCGCAAGAAATAACCGACAATCGAGTAGATTCCAGGTAACAGGAAACAGGCTCCGATTACCATAATCATATAGATAATGGCGGCTTCGGGCCACATAATTAATACAAAGCCCAAGATCAGGGCCAACGCACCTCGCAGGATGCCAATGTTTGTTCTTCTCATTTTTATTATGTTTTATGCATTTGATTCTTCCTATTAAAATAACAAGCGAGAATCGCATTTGTTGGTGAATTGGGAGGTGATTTATTCATCAGGCCACAGAAACAACGTTTATTCTCATTTCCCCTTGTCAGTTGATAAGGCGGACTGTTATCTTCTCCTACAAATGTAGGAAGAATTTGGATTCCTTGTAGAGAATGATGGGTTATATATATTGGGGTAGAATTATCTGCCAAAAACAAGAATGCGAAAGTTACTCATCTTAATAAAAGCAAAAAAGGACTTCAACTGAAGTCCTCTTTTATATAGTCTTTTCAGAATTACGTTTCAATCATAAAGGGAATTGGGATATTATAAATATCCGTTTTCCCATCTTAGCATTTCACTTTTGCCTACTTCTGCCAAATACTTAGCACATTTCTGCCACAT
>ERZ791865.1178-NODE-1178-length-27787-cov-6.810327_pt1 | contig 27787 bp, 29 predicted proteins | sample MGYA00509942_ERZ791865 | MGnify/ENA primary metagenome ERZ791865 (study PRJEB30046, sample SAMN00792098) | human gut metagenome | study: EMG produced TPA metagenomics assembly of the A metagenome-wide association study of gut microbiota in type 2...
TTTTAGGTTATGCTACTTCCTTCAGTTCTTTGGGTATGATGATTGCTTCTATTGCCAATTTGATAAAAAAATAACAGATATTTATCATGACAGAACAGAAACTAGCAAAAGACCTCCCAGCCGTGTCCAGCGAACCGAAGGCTGATGAGATGGAAATTGACCTGATGGATATTTTAAGAAAAATCATCGCTATTCGTAAGATCTTATATAAGGCTGTCGGCATAGGTTTGGTCATTGGCATCATTGTGGCTTTGAGTATTCCAAAGAAATATACGGTTGAGGTAACCTTATCTCCTGAAATGAGTAATTCCAAAGCTAACGGTGGGCTTGCATCGATGGCGGCCTCCTTCTTAGGAGCGGGGACGGGTATGAGTGGTGATGGCTCTGATGCTTTGAACGCTTCTCTTTCACCTGATATTGTCTCTTCTACTCCTTTTCTGTTGGAACTTTTATCCATGAGCATACCTGTTGATGGTGAAGAAAGTGAAAAAAATGATTTGGGATCTTATTTGGATAGTCAATCTTCTCCTTGGTGGAGTTACATTATAGGGCTTCCGGGTATGGCAATAAGTGGGGTAAGGTCGTTGTTTACAGATAAAGATGAATCTGGTGGTCTGAGAGACAGCCAGTCCGGTGCCATTGAACTAACTGAGGAGGAGGATAAGAAAATCACCTCTCTGAAGAAGAACATAACGGCTGTAATGGATAAGAAGACTGCCATAACTAATGTTTCCGTCACTTTACAAGATCCTAAGGTTGCTGCTGTTGTAGCCGATTCTGTTGTTCATAAACTGCAGGAATACATTATAGGTTATCGTACTTTTAAGGCGAAAGAGGATTGCGCTTATCTGGAGAAATTGTTTAAGGAACGTCAGGAGGAATATTACGCAGCACAAAAGAAGTATGCTGAGTATGTGGATACCCATGATAACTTGATTCTTCAGAGTGTACGTGCTGAGCAGGAACGTTTGCAGAACGACATGAGTTTGGCCTATCAGGTTTACAGTCAGGTTGCTAACCAGCTTCAGGTAGCCCGTGCCAAAGTTCAAGAAGAGAAACCTGTATTCGCGGTGGTAGAACCTGCAGTTGTACCTCAACAATCTTCTGGTATGGGCAGAAAAACATACGTGATCGTCTTTGTCTTTTTGTCTGTAGTGACAGTCATCGGTTGGAAATTCTTTGGGGAAGAATTTTGGGATAAACTGAAGCGTGAATTAGTGTAGCACGTCGTATAGAAGTTAAAAAGGGGGAATAGAAAATACGATCATGAAAAAATCATTAGAAAAGTTTTTGCAATATACCAGCCGTAATTTTTTTAATTGCTGGCTTATCCTTGGAGTGGATACGCTAATTGCGGGTTTATGTACCTTGTTTGCTTTTGTCGGTATTTACTACATTGTGGATATCGGGTGGAATATCCTTCAATTAGCTCAGGTAATTGCCGTATCATTGTTGTCAAGCATAATTGGTGATTTACTGTTCAATACTTACCGCAACACCATCCGTTATTCCGAGATCAAGGACCTGTGGCGGATCACCTGTAGCGTCCTGTTCAAGACTGGCTGTCTTGCTATTTATGTGTTTTTTATATTAAATGGAGACCGTTTATTCGGCAGTCAGAACCTGGTATTTGTCATCTCCGACGGTATGTTCACCCTGATCGCTTTGATCGGTTTTAGAGTCATAGTCATCGTTACTTATGAGTCTCTGATCGGTATGGTCCGTAAGACTGACACTCGTGTGTTGATCTATGGTACCGATGACAAGAGCGTTGCCTTGAAGACCCGTCTACGTAGTAGTTCTCATTATAAGATAGTTGGTTTTTGTATTTACAGTCCCGATCATAGTCGTAGGATTCTTGCCGATTCTCGGGTTTATTCATTCTCTAGCAAGCCTGATTTTGAGACGTTAATTCAAAAGCACCGTATACAGGGTGTTCTTTTTGCCCGGTATGATTCCATCAAGGAGGAGGAGAACCGTCTTCTTGAATATTGTAAAAGCATGGGCATGAAGACTCTGATTGCCCCTACCATCAGCGAGGCGGACGTCGATGGTCTTTTCCCTCAGTTTGTCCGTCCCATTCGTATTGAGGACCTTCTGGGACGTGAGGAAATCAAGATCAATATGGGTGAGATCGCAGCGGAATATTGCAATAAGACCATTCTCGTCACCGGAGCTGCCGGCAGTATCGGCAGTGAGCTCTGCCGGCAACTAGCCCAGATCGGTGTCCGTAAACTAATATTGTTTGATTCTGCCGAGAGTCCCCTTCATAACGTCCGTTTGGAGTTTGAGAAGAAATATCCCGGGATAGACTTCGTACCGGTTATCGGTGACGTTCGTGTTATTCAACGTCTCCGTATGGTCTTTGAACTGTATCATCCTCAAATCGTATTCCATGCTGCCGCTTATAAGCATGTCCCTTTGATGGAGGAAAATCCTTGTGAGGCGGTTTACGTGAATGTTATAGGTTCTCGTCAAGTAGCCGATATGGCGGTGGAATATGAAGCAGAGAAGATGATTATGATCTCTACGGATAAAGCGGTCAATCCCACGAATGTGATGGGAGCCTCTAAGCGTCTGGCTGAGATCTATGTTCAGAGTCTGGGTACAGCAATAAAAGAGAGAAAAGTAAAGGGCAAGACAAAATTCATCACCACCCGTTTTGGTAATGTCTTAGGCAGTAATGGTTCTGTAATTCCCCGCTTTAAAGAGCAGATAGAGAATGGCGGTCCCGTCACTGTTACCCATCCTGACATCATCCGTTACTTTATGACCATTCCGGAAGCTTGCCGTCTGGTGATGGAGGCTGGCATGATGGGAGAGGGAAACGAGATCTTTGTTTTTGAGATGGGGGAGCCCGTTAAGATTGTAGATTTGGCAACACGTATGATTGAGTTGGCCGGTTACCGTGCGGATGAGGACATCAAGATAGAGTTTACTGGCCTTCGTCCCGGGGAGAAACTTTATGAGGAGCTTTTGAGTACTGAGGAGAATACTCTTCCTACTTCTAATAAGAAGATCAAAATCGCCAAGGTCCGTCGTTATGAGTATGATGACGTGTTGGATGCTTACTCCGATTTTAAGGTCCTGGTCCGAAACGTGAAAATCATGGATACTGTCACTTTGATGAAAAAGATTGTCCCGGAGTTTATCTCTAGGAACTCTCGGTTTGAGGTCTTGGATAAAGGAGACTTTTTATCTGAAAAATAAATCCGCCAATAAGAAAAATATTATGAAAATAGCAGTAGCTGGAACCGGTTATGTGGGTTTGTCAATGGCAACGTTATTATCCCAGCATCACGAAGTGATGGCTGTGGATATAGTGCCTGAGAAAGTTGATAAGATTAACTGTCGGATATCCCCTATACGGGATGAATACATCGAAAAGTATTTTGTGGAAAAGGACTTGAATCTTGTAGCGACTCTTGATGCGGAAAAAGCATATAAAGATGCTGACTTTGTTGTCATTGCCGCCCCTACGAATTATGATCCGAAGAGGGACTTCTTTGACACGTCTGCGGTGGAAGCCGTTATTCAATCGGTGATAGGGTATAATCCTAATGCGATAATGGTTATCAAGTCTACAATCCCTGTAGGATTTACTGCATCCGTACGTGCAAAATACCTATCCGACAATATCATCTTCAGTCCGGAATTTCTTCGTGAATCGAAAGCCTTGTATGACAACCTGTATCCTTCGCGTATCATTGTGGGTACAGATATGGATAATCCTAAACTAGTTGAACGGGCAAAGCTATTTGCTAGCTTGCTTCAGGAAGGTGCAATCAAGGAAAATATTGATACCTTGTTTATGGGTTTAAAAGAGGCAGAGGCTGTGAAACTGTTTGCTAATACCTACTTGGCTTTACGCGTGAGTTATTTCAATGAGTTGGATACTTATGCGGAAATGAAAGGACTTGATACCCGGGCCATCATCAATGGTGTAGGTCTTGATCCGCGTATTGGCACTCACTATAATAATCCGTCATTCGGTTATGGCGGCTATTGTCTTCCTAAGGATACCAAACAGTTGTTGGTAAACTACCAGGATGTACCACAGAATATGATGACTGCCATTGTGGAGAGCAATCGGACCCGTAAGGACTTTATCGCTGATCGCGTGTTACAGATTGCCGGAGCCTATGACAGCAACAGTTCATTTGATGCCACTAAGGAAAAGATTGTTGTCGTCGGTGTTTATCGTCTGACGATGAAGTCCAATTCCGACAACTTCCGTCAGAGCTCCATTCAGGGCGTAATGAAGCGCGTCAAGGCAAAAGGTGCGTCGGTCATCATTTATGAGCCGTCCCTTGAAGATGGAAGTACCTTCTTCGGATCAAAGATAGTCAATAGCCTTGACGAGTTCAAGAAGCGGAGCGATGCTGTCATTGCCAATCGCTATGACTCATGTCTTGATGACGTTATTGAAAAAGTATATACACGCGATATTTTCAAGAGAGACTAAATATGAATATATTGGTAACAGGAGCAGCCGGTTTTATAGGCGGTAACCTTTGCTTACGTATATTGGCAGAGCAGCCCGAAAACATAATCATAGGCATTGATAATATCAATGACTATTATGACGTCAGCATCAAACAGTGGCGTCTTGACCAGTTTGCAAAATACGGAGACCGTTTTATTTTCATCAAGGGGAACATTGCTGATAAGATACTAATTGATAAGGTGTTTGCTGAATATAATCCGAAGATTGTCGTCAATCTTGCTGCTCAGGCTGGTGTACGATATAGTATCAGTAATTCAGATGCTTACATTGAGAGTAACCTCGTAGGCTTTTACAATATTCTTGAAGCTTGCCGTCACAGTTATGACAACGGTGAGGAAGGAGTGAGACATTTGGTTTACGCTTCCTCAAGTTCCGTCTATGGCAGCAATAAGAAGGTGCCTTACAGCACAGACGATAAGGTGGACAATCCCGTCAGTCTTTATGCTGCCACTAAAAAGAGTAACGAATTGATGGCACATGCTTATTCGAAGCTTTATAACATTCCATCAACGGGGCTTCGCTTTTTTACCGTTTACGGTCCTGCCGGTCGTCCCGACATGGCATACTTTGATTTTACTGACAAATTGCTGAAGGGTGAGACAATACAAATCTTCAACTATGGTAATTGTAAGCGCGATTTTACGTATATAGATGACATCGTAGAGGGTATAATGCGTGTCATGGTGAAAGCCCCAGAACGCCAGGACGGAGAAGATGGTCTGCCTATTCCTCCTTACAAAATATATAATATAGGCAACAACCAACCTGAGAACCTCCTTGACTTCGTGCAGATTCTGCAAGAAGAACTTATCCGTGTTGGTATTTTGCCGGTAGACTACGACTTTGAAAGCCATAAGGAACTTGTTCCCATGCAGCTAGGAGATGTCCCTGTTACTTATGCCGACACTACACCATTGGAGCAAGACTTTGGCTTCAAGCCAAGTACTTTTCTTCGCGAAGGACTCCACAAGTTTGCTGAGTGGTACAAGGAGTTTTATATGAAGTGATTTGTAGCGTGAGCGAAAGAAGCAAGGTAGTTCACTATAGATAATGTCGATTTGGCATTGGCTGACTAAAAGTACTGATAAATAGCCGGTTTTCCATAAATTGATGAGGACTGAAAACAAAATTTCAACCTTCACTTCCGTCTAGCATTCTGTGCGAGACGAGTTGGAGGTATAGAGTAAAGCCCGTATTTTTATGACCAAGACGAAAGAAGATTCCCTAATATGAATAGAAACATTTGTAATTGATGGCATTGGCCAAGAGCGTAACAAAATCGATAATTTGGAAAATTGCATAGACGTAGTCTTTCCCAAAAATAGATTAAAATAAAGTAGTCAGAGCAAACAAGAGTTTTACGGATTTTTATGCTACTTTTCTCGTTCGCAACTTTTATCTAGCTATGTTTAATAGAAAAAATTATGGAAGTAATAAAGACAGCAATTGATGGTGTGGTGATCATTGAACCGACAGTATTCAAAGATGCACGGGGATATTTCTTTGAATCATTTTCACAACGTGAATTCGATGAGAAGGTCAGACCAATAAATTTTGTACAGGACAACGAGTCGATGTCGAGTTACGGTGTGATGCGCGGCTTGCATTTCCAAGCACTGCCTTTCACCCAGTCCAAGCTCGTCCGCTGTGTGAAAGGCAGAGTTCTTGACGTGGCAGTTGATATTCGTAAAGGATCACCCACTTACGGACAACACGTTGCTGTTGAATTAACAGAGGACAATCACCGTCAGTTCTTCGTTTCCCGCGGCTTTGCTCACGGCTTCGCTGTACTTAGCGAAATAGCGGTGTTCCAATATAAATGTGACAATTTCTATCACCCTGAAGCAGACGGTGGTATCTCAATCTTGGACGAGAGTCTCGGCATAGATTGGAAAATACCGATTGATAAAGCCTTGCTGTCTGATAAAGACACTAAACACGCACTATTGAAAGACTTCAATTCGCCATTTGACATTAATATTGATTTGTACTAAGCTATAAATTGCATAAATCGATAGGCTTTCATTGATTAGACGTGGAGGATTGTAAGACCAAAATCCTATAAGTTAGGGATTGACAGATCGATGAAGCGTTAATGTGACATTCAAAAATGCTAAAATTAATATGTGATTATTGTCTATGTTTAAGAGTCTTGAATAATTAATATGGCTCACATAATTACACTGATTTGCTAGCATCAGATGCCCAACTGATATAAACTTACTGATGATATTCAATTCTTTTCAATTCATATGGCTATTTCCTATAATTTTTGGAGTATATATGGTCATATTGAACTATACAGGTAAACATAGCATAAAGATAGCAAACTACTTCTTACTGTTGAGTTCGTACGCTCTATATGCTCAACATAACCCGTTTGCTCTATTTGTTCTTTTATTCGTAACCTTTGTTACATATTTTGGAGCACGCTTGATAGAGAATTTCCGCCAATACAAAAAAGCGTTGATATATGGTTTAGTGACTCTTGCACTTACACCACTTTTCTTTTATAAGTATTACGACTTTTTTAAACAAGTAGTAATAGACGCAATGGGAGGGGAATTTGTTGGAGAGCAATGGATTGTACCTATAGGTTTGTCTTTTTTCACATTTCAGGCTCTAAGCTATCTATATGATGTATATTACGAAAAAATAAAAACCGAGAAGAACCTTTGGGACTATATGCTATTTGTGGCATTCTTCCCTCAGATTCTATCAGGTCCGATAAACCGAGCAAACGAACTGCTTCCTCAGATCAAGAACAACAGGTCTTTCAACTATGAAAAACAGCCTTCGGCTTCAAGCAAATGCTTTATGGCATGTTCCTCAAAGTTGTTCTCGCGGACAGACTTGGAATGTATGTCGATACTGTTTATGGAGACTGGTCACTTCAAACGGGCGTAACGTGTGCAGTAGCTTCAGTTGCATATTCATTACAGATTTATGCTGATTTCGCTGGCTACTCACTCATGGCAATAGGTGTAGGGCATATTTTAGGATTCGACTTTGCAAACAACTTTAACAGACCTTACTTCTCCGTTTCTGTAACAGACTTCTGGCATAGATGGCACATATCACTCTCCTCTTGGTTAAGAGACTATGTTTATATACCGCTTGGAGGTAGCCGCTGTTCAAAAAAAAGAAACTATGTAAACATAATGATAACGTTCTTGGTCAGTGGTATCTGGCATGGAGCAAATTGGACATTCATAGTATGGGGATTGATACATGGTTTGTTCCAAGTAATAGAAAAAATTCTTGGATTAAATAAAAGAGAAAGTAAAAACTGCGTAGAGAAAGCAATTAGGATTCTGGTTACATTCTTTGTCGTTAATCTTGTATGGATATTCTTCAGAATGCCGTCGCTTAGCGAGTCTGTTGATTTTATATGCTATACGGCAGCAAACTTAACTGGTAAGTTATTCCTCCCCGATGCAGATAAAGTATTATACCTTACAATAGCTCTGTTTATATTTGCAATCAAGGAATTTTTAGACGAATACAAACCTCAACGAGTATCATTATGGAATAGTAAGCACATTATGATACGATATATAACTTATGTAGCTATGATTTTCCTCATATTTATGATTGGTGTTCTTGATTCAGGCAACTTTATATATTTGAACTTCTAATGAAACGATTGGTATTAAATGCTTTACTTCTGTTTGTTATTTGCCTCGGAGTTGATACCATAATCGGCTTTGCAGTAAATAATAGACATCATGTATCACGTGTCGATAACACTATCTTTGAGGTGAATAGTGACATACTTTGTTTTGGGTCATCTAAGGTCAGCCACAATTACAACTCAAAGGTCTTTGAAGACAGCCTAGGATGTACTTTCTCCAATTGCGGACAAGATGGAAACGGTGTGTTCTATTATTATCCTGCCATTGCTTCAATATTAGAGAGGTATACACCCAAGCTTGTAATCGTTGACATAATGCCTGAGTTTGATTTGGTCAAGTATCAGAATAACGAGCGTTATATGGCAATTATCAGACCTTACCTGAATGTTCATCCTGCATTTGGCGAGGTTGCAAGTACTGTTGATGAGACAATCAACTACAAGAAGATTTGTAATGCCTTCGTTTGGAATTCGGCAGTAACTACCCTGCTTAAATCTCAGGTCGTAAAAAAGAATGAAGAGGGCGATGGTGGTTTCAAGCCACTGCATGGTCAGATAGAGAAAAAGACAGAAGATGCCTTGACAGATTGGGAATACGACGAAATAAAACTTCAACTGCTTGATAAAACACTTTTAATGCTTTCTCAAAAGACAAGAGTGATGGTATGCTCATCACCCTGCTATTACGAGGAAAAAACATCTATATACAAGCCAGTTGAAGAACTCTGCAACAAATATAGCATACCTTACATTTCGTTTACAAATGACGAGAAATATTTAGGTAATGCCACAATATACCGTGATGAACTTCACATGAATATAGAAGGAGCTACAATTTACAGCAAGGAACTTGTACATTTTGTTCGTGAAGTATTAAATTAACATAGAATTTTTAATTTTTATCAGATTATGAAAATTTACTTAAGACCCATTACTCTAAAAGATGGCAACTTTATCGTTAAATGGAGAAACGATGAGAAAGTTAAGTCTCATTGTATGACTAAGGGAACTGTTACTGAAGAATCTAACGAGGCGTTCTTTAAAGCGAACGTTGAGACAGGTAAGTACAAACAGTTTATGGTAGAGTGTGTAGATAAGGATTTCCCTGTTGTTTCATATACTATCGCGACAGTCTATCTCAAAGATATGGACTATGATAACAAGCGTTGTGAACTTTGTATTTTCACAAGCTGTGATAGGGAATGGGATTCTGCCAGTCAGAGCGAGGCAATAAAGATGCTCGTTGAAAAGGCTTTCAACGAATATGGTATGCACAAGGTGTATTCTTATGTTTTTGCAAAGTTCCCCGAAGAGATAGAACTCCTCAAGAATGCTGGACTCGCTATTGAGGCCATATTTGAAAACGAAGCTCTTAATGAGAAAGGGGAGTACGAAGATATTGTAAGAATGTCTGTGCTTAATCAATAATATTTGGATTCTTAAATCTCAGTACAACCAATATTCATTCCTTAAGGAATGGTATGAAAAGAAAATATGGGCTTATTTTCTATAGTTCTTACCCTTGCTTTTATAATACTTGGACTATTCAGGAAGGATTCTAAATTCATTACTAGTGTACTTCTTGTATTGATATATGTACTATTTGCCTTCGAACATTCAGATGGTGACTACGAGGGATACTTGGATATGTTCGCGGAAATTACAAGCGGTCTTGACTTGATCTATGAACCTCTTTACGTATGGTCTTGTATGTTAGCAGGTAATTATGGTCTTGACTTTGACAATATGCGAATGATAATTAGCCTATTTGAGGTAGTTATTCTATACTACGTGACATGGCGCTACACGAAAAATACAGCTATGGTATTGGCCTTATTTTTTATTTTCCCAGCCACTCTGGATGCAGAGCTATTTAGATTCTTATTTGGCATGATGATGTCAATACTGGGAGTGTCATTTCTTATTACATATAGATCAAAGAAGAATATTGCCTTGTATTTGCTCTGTGTTTCTATCGGAGCTCTTTATCACACCTCTTGTTGGTTATACCTTATATATTTATTATTGTTGATAGAAGATAGTAAGAAATTAAGAAAGATAGTAACAATAAGTCTTGTCGTTTCTATAGGGCTGGTTGGGACAGGATTGTTTTTTAACTTACTTCAATTGCTTCCAATTCGAGATACAGTTATTGATAAGTATGAGACTGGTTCATATTCAAATATGACAGGATTAATTTTTGCTTGTATAAAGCAAGGTATTATTCTGTTTATGGCAATAATAGCAACGAAAAAATTGCCAACTAGTAATTATAATAACATTCCAAAGATTGACAGAAAGAACCATGCGATGATATTGCAAAACAAGATAATGGACTTAAATGTTGTTTCATTTCTTTTGTTGATTGCACTTTACTACTCATCTTCGAGTCAACGATTGGTTCACTTGGTTATTTATTTTAATTTCATTGCCTTGGCTAATAGCTGTTCATTGGGGTATAACAAACGTCAATGTTGGCTCTATGCACTTAGCTCCGCTATATTATTCCTTTTATTCTTATTATTTATAGAAGGAACAGGAACAGTATATGCTTTCACATCGCATTTTACTGAAGGATATTTTATAAAACTCTTTAAGTAAATATAATGGGACATAAATATAATTACATATTTTTTGATGCTGGCAATATTGGTAATATTGATGATTATTACTGTATATGTACAGAAGATCTCCGCAAAGAGAATAATGTTAAGGTTGTAACATTCCCTTTAGATTACACAAATTCGTTGTTACATAACTTGTTTATACTAACAAATCATTTATCCAAGAAGCTGAAAATAGGCTTTCTCAGAAAATTATGGTTTCCCTTTTACTTCAAAGTCTCAAAATTCGAAAAAAAAATGCCATTCTGTTTTATTGTGTATGGCTATTATATCAAACCCGATTACTTACGATTTCTTAAAAAGAAATATCCTAATTGTAAAATAGTCAAGATTCATAGGGATTCTTATAATATTTGGAGAAGAAAAAATCCGGAATTTACAGATAAGGATATGGCAACTCTTTTTGACCTTCAAATGTCTTATGACTTAGGAGACTCTGAGAAGTTAGGAATGATTCATTTTGACGAGATAGAGTCAATAACTCATGTAGAGGTTTCTGATAAATATCCCATCCATGATGTATTCTTTGCTGGTGCGGCAAAAGATAGACTCCCCATTTTGATAAAAGTTTATGATTATCTTGAATGTAATGGGTTTAAACCATACTTCTATCTGACAAAGGTTGCGGAAAATGAAAGAATACAAAGGGAGGGAATAGTCTATTCGGTGAAAAATATGACATATCGAGAAATGCTTTATCACACGGTTAATTCTAAGGTTGTATTGGAAATTAATCAAGGCTGTGTTGATGGTTTTACCTCTCGTTTCCTAGAATCAGTCATGTACAATAAACGTCTGTTGACAAACAACTTTACAGTACAAAAAAATAAGTATTATGACCCTACTAGAATACAATGTTTTAAGTGTATCAATGACATAGACTTATCTTTTATTAATGATCCATCTCCAATTGAATATAATTATCAAGGAGAGTTCTCGCCCAAACATCTTATAAAGTTAATAGAAGATAACCTATAATGGATGAGCAATGGAGTTAAACACAGACATAAACAAAGCTAATGTAATCTCTTCCCTAACATGGAAGTTGTTTGAGCGGTTTGTGTCGCAAGGCTTAAGCCTAGTCATACAAATCATACTCGCAAGACTTCTGCTGCCAGAAGATTTTGGCAGTCTTGCTATAATTGTTGCTATTACCAATTATGCTGCGATTTTTGTTCAGTCCGGTATTGCTACAGCTTTAATACAAAAGAAAGACTTAGATGACAAAGATGTATCTACAGTTTTAACTTCATGTTTGGTCTTAGCATTAGTCTTTTATACCATTCTATTTGTAGCTGCACCTTTCATAGCAAATGTTTTCAAATCCGACATATTAGTGCCCACTCTGCGAATACAATCGCTTGTCCTATTTCTTAACGCCATTAATTCAGTCCAAACTGCTATACTTTCTCGAAGAATGCAGTTCAAACGACTGTTCATCAGAAGTCTTATTGCTGTTCCGATCTCAGGTGTTATTGGCATAGCGATGGCTTATCTCGGTTTTGGTCTTTGGTCGCTTGTAATGTACAACCTCTCCAACATGATAGTAGTTGTACTTGTCATGAACATTGGTAACGATCTTCGAATCAAACTTGGTTTCTCAATGGAGAAAGCAAAGACCATCTATTCTTTTAGTAGTAAGATCCTTGTTACCAGCTTTGTTTCGGGAGGATACGACTTGATGCGTACTATGGCTATTGGTAAGAAGTACAATACCAACGATTTGGCTTTCTACGACAAAGCGTATTCTTATTCCTATTATATTGTTACTATCCTTAATAGTTCAATATCAAGCGTCATGCTTCCTACTTTTTCCAAGAAGCAAGACGACATAAATGAAATCAAGCTAATAGCACGACGCTCCACTAAACTTTCGGCTTTTGTTATGATACCTCTTATGGTTGGCATTGCAACCATTGCGACACCGCTGGTAAGATTACTCCTTACTGAAAAATGGATGGAGTGCGTACCCTATCTCATGATATTCTGTATGTTGCGTATTCCGGGAGTTTTCATGGCAATAGACAAACAGATTTTTTATGCTATAGGCAGAAGCGAGATAAATATGTACTATGAGTTATGCTTGTTCATCATCAATACCATTGCTCTTATTATATCATTAAAAATGGGTGTTCTTTGGATTGCCATATTTGCCTGTGCCATTGAGTATATTGGTCTCATTGCAATATTCACATTGAGCAAAAATTTGGTAAACTATAATTTCAAAGAACGATTGTTAGACTTATGGAAAAGTATAGTGTCAAGTATCGTTATGTTTACAGTCTTGAACTTTATAAATCTTCAAACATCCGATTTAGTCACAATACTTGCAAAATTCATAATCGGAATAGCTGTATATCTATTAATGTCAATGATACTACGCGACGATAGTCTTAAGTATATATTTAGTATAGTAAAAAGAAAATAACAATAAAATCGAAAAAGTTATGATCAATATTTATCAGCCTACTTTAGGCAAGGAAGAACTTGATGCTCTTCAGAAAGTTTTTGAGTCTAACTGGCTTGGAAAAGGTAAGCGAGTTGCTGAGTTTGAGGAAAAATATGCCGAGCATCTTGGCACATCGAAAGATTTGGTGCTGACTACCAACTGCTGTAGCGAAGGTCTGTTCTCATCTATGCACTTGCTTGATATTCAGCCGGGAGACGAGATTATCGTTCCTACTATCAGCTTCATCGGTGCCGGCAACGCAGTTTGCGCTCATGGTGCAAAACTTGTGCTCTGCGACGTTGATCCTTGCACTCTGAATGCTCGTGCCGAGGATATTGAGAAGGTTATCACACCGAAGTCAAAGGCAATTCTATTGCTCCATTACGGTGGTATACCTTGCGAGATGGACGAAATTATAGCTCTCGCTAGGAAGCATAACCTCAAAGTCATTGAGGACGCAGCTGCTGGTGTTTGCTCTCGTTACAAAGGCAAGGCTGTCGGTACAATCGGTGACATGGGGATGTGGTCGTTCGACGCAATGAAGATTTTGGTTTGCGGTGATGGTGCTATGCTTCACTTCAACACTCCAGAGCTTCGTCACAAGGCAGACCGCTGGCTCTACTTTGGACTCGAAACCAAGAGTGGTTACGAAAACAGCGTAGCTCAAAAGTGGTGGGAGTTCGACATTTCAAGCTTCGGACATCGGGCCATCATGAACGACATCACAGCTGTTATGGCTCTCGAACAGTTGAAGAAGTTGCCTATGTATATGGAGAAGCGTAAGGTTGTTGCTGACTTCTACAATCAGAACCTCAAGCTGTTCTCGTGGATTGAGTTGCCACCAACACTGCCTGAGTACGTAGAAACTTCATACTACTTCTATCACGTACAGATTACCAACGGCAAGCGTGACCAGTTCGCCAAGTTTCTCCGTGAGAGCGGTGTTTACACTACCTACCGTTACTATCCTCTCCACCGTGTTCCTGGCTATGGCGTAACTGGCAACTTCCCGAACGCTGACTACGCAGCCGACAACACTCTGAATCTCCCTATCCACCAGAGCATTTCGCAGGATGACCTCAACCACATTCTTGCCGTGGTGAAAGAATTTGATGAGAAATTTTGCTAATAATGATTGTGGTAGGAGTAATTTTCTCCTACTACAATAATTCATGTTTATGAGACAATTATTACGACGCATACTAAATAAGCTCAAACAATTCGGAGAAGCTTTCTACCCTTTGGAAGAGCAAGCCCGTAGAGCTGGAGTGAACATTGGGAGTGATAATTTCATAGCTTCACATTTCTGGAGTACAGAACCTTACCTTATTTCTATTGGAAATAACTGTCAATTAACTGCTGATTGTCAAGTGTTCACGCATGGGGGAGGTGGGGCTGTGAGATTTCAATTGCCAGATTTTGACTGCTTTGGAAAAGTTACAATTGGCGATTATGTTTATATAGGCAAACGTGCTTTGATAATGCCGGGTGTTACTTTAGGGAACCACGTTTTAGTAGCGGCTGGATCGGTAGTAACTAAGTCAGTTCCTGATAATATGGTTGTAGCAGGCAATCCCGCTCGCATCATCTGTACAATATCAGAGTACATAGAGCGCAACGAAAAGTATAACACCCACTCAAAAAAAATGTCTCCAGAGAAGAAGCGAGAGATGTTGCTTTCTATGGATGAAGAAAAATTCATAAAGAAGAAATGGATGGACAAGTAACTGCCTTAAAGGTAACTAATAAGGGCGACATAAATATTGATTTGCTTAGAGCTTTGGTGATGTTCTTTATTTTGGCTGAGCATCTTATAGTTAACGAGTTGTTTAATCATGACTATGCTACTAATCATGTAGTAAAAGCAATGTCGTTAATAAGTATTGTTAATAATGTTGGCTTTGAAGTATTCGAGACTCTTTGCAGTATATCTGTCAATTGTTTTATATTAATAACAGGATATTTTCTGATAGAGAGTGAGAAGTCAAAATTTTTAAAGTTTGAGTAAACATGGCTCTATGTGTTCTTTTATTCAGTAGGTATTTGTGCCTTGTGCTATATGATTAATTTGCTAACAGGGTGCGGTGATACAACTGTAAAGTGGCTTGTTTCATCATGTTTCGTGATTAAGACACCATATTTTTGGTTTGTCCCTTTCTATTTAGGTTTGATTCTTTTGTCTCCATATCTTTCAAAGGCTGTCGCAAACTTCAATAAACAGCAATATATCACGCTTCTGTCAATTCTGATTATCATGTCTGTAAATATTTACAAATTTCCATTTGGAGAGGATTTCGGAGCAAACAAAGGATGTTCGTTGCTATTCTTCATAACATTGTATTATACAGCGGGTTACTTCAAGAAATTTACCTCTCCTTTTTGTTGTAATAAATTAAGTATCAGTGTTTTAGTCTTTTTGGGGTTGTTGCAACTAGCTATTTTGATGACGCCAAGTATTATAGGGTATATTAAAAACGGAACACTTACTTATACATTCTATCATCTTACAATTGGAACGAATGGCATAGCATACTTTATGTCGGTAGCTTTGTTTGTGGTAATTTTGAATACAAAAATTCAATCCAAAAGCTTTTCAAAGATAGCAACTTGGGCCCCAAATGTATTTGCGGTCTATCTTATAACTAGTCATAGAGCACTTAAATATTACCTATACGATGAACTTGGACTATTTTCTTCAATGAGGGATTCAATATACTTGATACCTTCCGTCCTACTTGTTTCGATAGTGATATTTGTTATGTGCATTTATATAGATATGATTCGAGAGAAGTTATTTAAAATATTGAAGGTGAATGACTTTCTTGTAACTTATAATAACAAGATTAATCAGCTAATAACGAGAGTTATTGGTTAAAATAAAAATAGTGATGACTTTAACAAAATTACTCCGTGGAATATGGCATCGTGTTGGGTTGATATTCGGCGATGAGATTTATGTCAGAGTAGAATATTTTATTGTATTTGGAAAGCGACTTCGCTTAAAGAACCCTCAGACATATAGTGTCATGAAGGAGCCCACATCTATACCAGGATGGTAGATAAAGCAGAAGCTAAAAAATATGTTACAGAAATTATAGGTGAAGAATATATCATACCAACATATGGTGTTTGGAATCATTTCGATGAGATTGATTTTGATAAGCTACCCGACCAGTTCGTATTGAAGACAACACACGATAGTGGTGGCGTTGTTATTTGCAAAGACAAAAAGACACTAGATAAAAACGCTGCCAAAGTGAAACTTGAAAAGTCTCTTAAAAACGACTATTACTATACTTCCAAAGAATGGCCTTATAAGAATGTGGTCCCACGAATTATAGCAGAGAAGTATATGGAGGACGAATCCGGAGAATTTTGTGACTACAAACTGTTCTGCTTTGATGGAAAGATGAAAGCACTTTTCATTGCTACGGATAGATTTACTTCAGGTGAAGAAACTAAGTTTGATTTCTTTGACGAAAATTTTAATCATCTGCCGTTTACTAATGGACACCCTAATGCAACAAAGCCTATAAAGAAACCAGAGTCTTTTCAACAAATGAAGGATTTAGCAGAGAAACTTTCACAAAAAATTCCGCATGTTAGAGTTGATTTCTATTGTACAAAAGGAAATATTTATTTTGGAGAGTTAACATTCTTTCATAGGGGTGGCTTTAAGAGGGTTGAGCCAGAAGAATGGGATTACAGATTTGGTGAATGGATAAATCTACCTGAAAAACAATCTATAATAGGACGTGTTCGTTTGTGATTTACCTATAAGTTATAGTATTGTAGCATAACATATCAATAAAAATATTAGTGAAAATTACTCTTTTAATAGGATGCCTTACTGGCGGTGGAGCAGAGCGAGTGGTTTGCAATCTTGCAAATCACCTTGCTGCACATAATCATGATGTTGATGTATTGATTGTTGCAAATGATATTACCTACAAGCCCAATTCAAATGTCAACGTTATAAGTATGTCGGGCGAATCGGGTACTTATTTTGTACCAAAAACGATCATTAATTTGTGGCGTTTATATAAGTTCAACAGATACCTGCGGAATCAGAAGCGTGATTTGTATGTTACGTTCTTGCCTAAACTTTCGATAATGCTGATGCAGCAAGGTAGATTCTTTAAGGCTCCAGTAGTGCTGGCTGAAAGAAGTAATCCAGAGAAATTTTGTAGTCGTTCAAAGGAAAACGACACCAACTTCTTGAAGTATTATTCAAAAGCTGATGGATATGTTTTTCAGACTGACGATGCACGTTCTTACTATGACGAGCGAGGTCTTAACGTTAGTAATTCAGCAGTCATACCGAATGCTATCAATGAGGCTTTTGTACTGGAACCATACACAGGTGAGAGAGAGAAAGTTATTGTCAGCGTGGGCCGCTTGATAAAAGAGAAGAATTTTCACATTCTTATATCTGCTTTCGCAAAAATAGCACCTAAATTCCCTGAATACAAACTTAGGTTCTATGGTCAGGGAAAAATGTTGGAAACATTACAGGAACTAACGAAAACACTTGGAATAGTAAACCGCGTAGAGTTTGCTGGCTACGTGCATAATGTGTCGGAAGTCTTACGAAAGACAAGTTTGTTTGTTTTATCATCAGAGTTTGAAGGTATGCCAAACGCTTTGTCCGAGGCTATGGCTTTAGGTTTGCCTTGTATCGCAACAGATTGTCCTGTTGGAGGTCCGAGGTTCTTAATTGAAGAGGAAGTCAATGGATTGCTTGTTCCAGTTGGTGACGTAGATTCAATGGCTGATGCCATTGAAAGAGTGCTAAACAACGAAGAACTGAAGGAGAAACTTGGTCAGAATGCGAGGCATATATCTGAGAGGCTTTCTTCCGATAAAATATATAATATGTGGGAGGAGTTCCTTGTACGCACTGCTAATAATAAGAAATAGATAGGATAGATGATTAATGTAATTTATTTGGTGACTCGGCTGATGGGTAATGATGGACCTATCAGTCAGGCATATAATTTAGCGACTGGTTTTAAAGCCATCAAGGATGTGAACTTTCAGATAGTTTGCATCTCAAATGAGTTGACTAACCGAACAGTTGAAAAGAAGTTCTTAGATGCTGGAATAAAGGTGGTGAGAATGTACCACAAAGGTACAGACGTGATTGGCTGTGTGAAACACCTCAAAGCGTATATAAAAGAGAACAACATCCATATTGTCCATTCTTCTGGCGTTCGTCCGGATACGATAAATGCACTGCTTGGTAATTGCGTGAAGCATATCACTACCGTTCGTTCTGAACCTTTACGCGTTGGTGAAAAGATGAATGTTTTTATCGGTTGGTCGATGGCTAAATTAATGCTCTGGAGTATGAGAAGGATGGATAAAGTCATTGCTTGTTCTGAGTCTTTGGCAGATGTAATTAGAAAGACGCACAAGATGGATTGTGTGGCTGTGCAGAATGCTGTTGATATTGACCTCTTCAAAGCTGTAGATGCAGATGAGAAGATGGCTATTAGAAATAAACTTGGTCTACCGACGGACAAGAAGATAATATTGTATCTGGGTAGCCTGATTCCAAGAAAGAACATCAACTATTTAGTACGTGCTTATAAGAAAGCTACGACTGATTGTTTGTTGGTTTTGATAGGCGACTACAACGGAGCGTTTGAGAACACATATAAGAAGGAGAACGATGAAAAGGTGTTGTTTCTCGGACAGAAAGCATCATTAAAATATTTGCAGTGTGCAGACTATACTATCTCTCCATCTTTGTCGGAAGGTTTACCAAACTCAGCTCTAGAGTCGCTGGCTTGTGGTGTACCGATGATTCTTTCTGACATTGATCCTCACAAGGAGATAATGAGAGTAGGCGATTTTGGTGTGATGTTTAATGCAGGCAAGGATGAGAACCTGCAAACTGCTCTCGATGAGATAGCAAAGAAAAATCATACTGAACTGGTGAATAACTGTGTGGAAGCTGCTAATGGTCGATTCAGCAAGTATCAGTTGGCTAAGAATTACCTGAAAGAGTATAATGCAGTAAAATAGAAGACAACTTATGAGTCTTGAACAGAAAGTCAATTATCAGCTGAGCAAATACCCAGCTGTAAAGAGAGTGATAAAGCGTGCTTATCAGTTGATGATGTATACTATTTCGCCTAAGATTAAGTCTGAGGGAAATATTATTAAATTGTCACCTGACGCAGATGGAGAATATTTTTTCGGATACTACGACAAGAGTCCCTGGGATGCGACTGGTCGTTATGTCCTTTGCATGAAAGCAAAGGACACTTGGAGCGATGTTTCTCCAAAGGATAAGGTGAAGATATTGTTGATTGACACTAAGACATGCACAGCTGAGATTGTAGCGGAAAGCTCTACATGGAATGTACAGCAGGGATGTATGGCCCAGTGGCTCGGACCAGATTACATGGGACGTATCATATTCAATGATTATAGAGACGGTAAATATGTTTCCGTCATTAAGAATGTATTTTCTGGTAAAGAGGAAAAAGTGATATCTTATCCTGTATATACGGTTTCGACTGATGGCAAGACGGCATTGTCATTGGACTTTTCTCGACTCTACAACTTACGTCCGGGTTATGGTTACTACAATGTGCCTGAAGTAACAAAGGGTGAAGCTTTACCTGACAGAACTTGCATCTGGAAGATAAATTTGGAAACAGGCGTAGTGCAGTCATTACTGAAATATACAGATTTTGCGGACTTCGATACCAGACTCGAAATGAAGGAAGATGGTTCTGTGCATAAGGTTAACCATTTGATGTTTTCTCCGAATGGTAAGAGGTTTATGGTACTACACCGTTGGTTCGTAGGTCAAAGGAAGTATACTCGATTGGTGACTTGTAATGTGGATGGAACTGAGATGTATAATCTGAGCGACGACGATATGGTGAGTCACTGCTTCTGGAAGAATGACGATGAGATACTTGCGTTTGAGAATAAGAAATCAACAGGACCAGGCTATTATCTGATGAAAGATAAAACGAAAGAGTATAGCCAACACTGGAAAGAATTGAACGGTGATGGTCATCCTAGTTATTCTCCAGATGGTAGTTTGGTTGTAACGGACTCTTATCCTGACAGAACTAGAATAGCTACTGTAAAGATAATGAAGGGTGAAGAGGTGAATGTTGTGGCAAGAGTGTTTGCTCCATTTAAATATGACAATGATACCCGCTGCGACCTGCATCCTCGTTGGAGTAGGGATGGAAAGATGGTTTGCTTCGATTCCATTTTTGAAGGTAAGCGTGGATTATATGCTGTGATACTATAAAGTAATAAAATATAAATATATGGCTTATAAGCATCTTAAGTTTCCTGCCGACTCAAAGTTTTTGGTGACTGGTGGGGCAGGATTTATCGGTTCAAACCTTTGCGAGGCTATTCTTGACCTCGGTTACAAGGTGCGTTGTCTCGACGACTTGTCAACAGGTAAGCAGGCAAATGTGGATATGTTCCTTGACAACTCTAACTATGAGTTTATCAAGGGTGACATCAAGGATTTCGATATTTGTGTGAAAGCATGCGAAGGTGTTGACTATGTGTTGAATCAGGCTGCATGGGGTAGTGTTCCTCGTAGTCTGGAAATGCCGTTGTTCTACTGCATGAATAACATCAATGGTACACTCAACATGATGGAAGCAGCTCGTCAGCAGGGCGTGAAGAAGTTTGTCTATGCAAGTTCTTCATCGGTTTATGGTGACGAACCTAACCTCCCAAAGAAAGAGGGACGCGAAGGTAACTTGCTTTCTCCATATGCGCTTACTAAGCGTTGCGATGAGGAATGGGCGAAACTGTACACAAAGTATTATGGTCTCGACACCTATGGAATGCGTTATTTCAACGTCTTTGGTCGCCGTCAAGATCCTCACGGTGCATATGCTGCTGTTATTCCTAAGTTCATAAAGATGTTGCTTAATGGAGAGACTCCCACAATTAATGGAGATGGCAAGCAGAGTCGCGACTTTACCTACATCGAGAACGTAATTGAAGCCAATCTAAAATCTTGTCTTGCTCCAAGCGAATCAGCAGGTCAGGCTTACAACATCGCTTACGGTGGTCGCGAGTATCTGATTGACATTTACTATTCACTCACCAATGCTCTCGGTATAGACATCAAACCAAATTTCGGTCCAGATCGAAAAGGTGACATCAAACACTCAAATGCTGAAATCAGCAAGGCAAAGCGACTGCTCGGCTACGATCCGGAGTACGACTTCGACCGTGGTCTGCAAGAGGCTATTGACTGGTATAAGACAAATCTTTAATTAACAACGTATTATAAAATTATAGAGAAATAGAATATGGAAACTAAAATTTGTGTAATCGGACTTGGATATGTAGGTCTTCCTTTAGCACGTTTATTTTCAACCAAATATAGGACGATCGGTTTTGATATGAATCAGCGTCGCGTTGACACCCTTATGGTTGGTCATGATGCAACGTTAGAAGTTTCTGACGAACTACTTCAGGACGCTATCAACAACCATGGCTTCAAGTGCACAGCCAACATCGATGAAATTCGTGACTGTAACTTCTACGTTGTTGCTGTTCCTACACCTATTGATAAGGACAATAACCCTGACCTCACTCCGCTCATTGGAGCAAGTACTACTGTTGGTAAGGTTATCTCAGAGGGTGACATCGTGGTTTACGAGTCAACCGTTTATCCAGGTGTGACTGAAGACGATTGCATCCCTGTTGTCGAGAAGGTTTCAGGCTTGAAGTACAACATTGAATTTTTCGCAGGCTACTCTCCAGAGCGTATCAATCCGGGGGACAAACAGCACACCGTTGAGCATATCAAGAAGGTGACTTCTGGTTCAACTCCTGAGATTGGCAAAAAGATTAACGAGATTTACAGCTCAGTCATCACCGCAGGTACTCACCTTGCTCCGACTATTAAGGTCGCTGAAGCTGCCAAGGTTATCGAGAACTCACAGCGTGACATCAACATTGCCTTCGTAAATGAGCTTTCCAAGATATTTAATCGCATGGGTATCAATACTCAGGATGTACTCGAAGCAGCAGGTACCAAGTGGAACTTCTTGCCTTTTCGACCGGGTCTCGTGGGTGGGCACTGCATTGGAGTTGATCCTTACTATCTCGCACAGTGCGCTCTCCGTTATGGCTACAATCCCGAGATTATTCTTGCTGGTCGCCGTATGAATGACGGTATGGGTGCATATGTTGCAGAGTCTGTGATTAAGCTTATGCTGAAGAAGGGTATTCAGGTTTTGAAATCTGACATTCTTATCCTCGGTTTTACTTTCAAGGAGAACTGCCCTGATTGTCGTAACACCAAGATTATGGATATCGTGAATGCTCTGAAAGAGTACAATCTCAATCTCACTATTTACGATCCTTGGGTAAATCCAACTGTAGCAATGTATGAGTATGGTGTAGAAATTACTAACGAGCTACCGAAGGAAAAGTTCGATGCTGTAATCCTCGGAGTTGCACACAACGAGTTCAAGACTCTTGATGTACCTGTACTTGGCAAGGAAAATTCTGTAGTTTACGATGTTAAGTGGTTGCTTCCAACTGATCAACCTGATGGAAGATTGTAATTAAGTACTTAATGGTAAAGATAAGTGTCTTAATTGTAACGAGGAATGCAGAAAAACATATTCTCAGTTGCCTCAAGTCGATAATAAATCAATTCCCAGATAATAACGGCTGGGAATTGATTATTGTTGATGGTATGAGTAAAGACAAAACTAGAAAAATAGTCGAAGATTATCTGAAAGACAAGGGGGTTGAGTATAGGGTTGTTGATAATCCAAGATTCACTCTTGCTACAGGCTGGAATTTAGGTGTCTCTGTCGCTAAAGGTGATTATGTGGTTCGTCCAGATGCTCATGCCGAGTTGTTGGATAATTATATATTGAATGGCGTAGCTCATTTGGATAAAGAACCAGAATTGGTAGCCGTAGGTGGTATACTTATAACAAAGTCTGAGAACCTGATTGGTGAAGTGATAGCAGCTGTGTTGTCAAACCCTGTTGGTATTGGCTACTCTCTTTTCAGAGTTGGAGTCTCAAAAGATACATATACCGATACTGCAGTATATGCCGTGTATAGAAAGCCTGTATTTTCTCAGGTGGGAGGTCTGAACGAGTCGTTGACACGAAACCAAGATATAGACTTCCACAGACGAATACTCGACGATGGGCATAAGATAATGACAGCTGCTGACATGAAGGCTGTTTATCACAGTCGCAGTACGGTGAAGAAATTCCTTAAGCAAGGATGGCAAAATGGATTTTGGATTACTAAGGGTGAGACTAGACACCTGAACCACCTTGTTCCTATGTTTTTCTGCTTTGGCTTTATTTTTGTGTCCATATTTTGTTCTTGGCTGTTGGTTATCATGATGTCTATCTATTTTGCATTGGTGATGTGTTCTTATATCTTCATAAGTAAGTTATATAATCCTGCGAAGATTATATTAGCAGTATTATTTACGTTTACATTGCATGTTACATATGGAAGCGGTTCTATCTATGGTCTAATTCGCAGACTTTTCTGAAATGACTATAGAATAAAAAGCAGTAATAATGGTGGAGAACCACCATTCGTTTACAGACTATGCCGGTAGTAGTGAAGGTAAAGAACTGGAACGAGAATTAAGAAGGCTTTTCAAGGGTGATTTTACTTCACTCAGAGAGATAGGCTTGCTATCAAACAGTTCACAATTTTATTCATGATTACGCATGTTCAGTTTCATTTGTCTGTGAAGGTGTCAATCTGCGACGTATCCTTGACTGGGTATTTTTCTATGAAAAGGAGAAAGACAGCGTAGATTGGAAGCATCTAGATGAATCGTTGAAAAAATAAACTAAATCCTTTTGCCGATCTTATGGTTCAGTTCTCAGAACAGTACTTAGGACAGCATTTCCCAAAATATAACTGTGATCAGAAGTTTGATGAAAAGCTAATAGGTGTCATTACAGACTTGTTAACGAAAAGAGAAACGAGAACGACAGAGGATTGCATGTTATAGCTGAACAGGCTTAGAAGAATGTGGCAGTTCAGGTGCTGATGAGATTACCTGTTTAAAGGCTGTTTGGATTACGTTTGCGTATCGTTCGTTTTTGTTTCGCAAAACAGAATTGACTTCCCTTTAATGTGGCAATGTGCCAATAAAAGATGAGCAACACATTCGAAGCGAGAATTTAAAGTAGTCTTGTTATGATATTAAAATGGATATTTGACCGTTTGGTCAGTTTTATTGGTCTTTGTTTCCTTTGGCCTATACTACTCGTGGTGGCAATTCTAGTGAAAGTTAAAATGCCGGATGGTCCTGCTTTCTTTGTTCAGAAACGAGTTGGACGTGGTGGTAAGCTTTTTAATTGTCATAAATTCCGCACAATGACAGTGAAGCATAATGGCTCTACTGTCAGTGTAGCCGGTGATAATCGCATTACTTCACTTGGTACAACATTGCGTCATTACAAACTCGATGAACTGCCTGGATTGTGGGATGTGTTGATTGGCAACATGAGTTTTGTTGGTCCGCGTCCGGATGTTCCTGGATATGCCGATAAATTGGAAGGTGATGACCGTATAGTGTTGAAGCTACGTCCTGGTATTACTGGTCCGGCAACGCTGAAATATCGCTTGGAAGATGAGATGATTTCTGATTATGTGACTGAAAAACAGGAGGGGGGCGATCATCGGTCAATACAAGAAATAGCGGAAGAATATAATGATAAGGTGATTTATCCAGACAAGGTTAGGATAAATAAATATTATTATGAGCACTATTCATTCATCAAGGATATCCAAATGATTTTCTGTACGGTGTTAGGAAAGAAAATGGAGTATAATAACGAAATAATATAAACTTATGACAAACAGAATATATTTATGTCTTGCCCACATGTCGGGCAAAGAACAGGACTTCGTTAAAGAAGCATTTGATACCAACTGGGTCGTTCCTCTTGGTCCGAACGTGAATGGGTTTGAGGAAGATCTGAAGCTGTTTGTAGGTGGTCGGAATGAGGTTGTGGTTCTTTCGGCAGGTACAGCTGCCGTACATTTGGCCTTGATTGCTTGCGGTGTGACCCCCGGGGACGAAGTGATTGTGCAGTCGTTTACGTTTTGCGCTTCCTCGCATCCGATCGCTTACTTAGGTGCTAAGCCTGTATTCGTGGATTCGGAAATGGATACCTGGAACATGGATCCAGAACTATTGGAAATAGCTATTAAAGACCGTATTGAGAAAACCGGAAAGAAACCGAAAGCGATTGTGCCTGTGTATCTGTATGGTATGCCTGCCAAGATCGATGAAATCATAGCAATTGCGGAGAAGTATGACATTCCTGTTATCGAGGATGCTGCCGAAGGTTTTGGCTCGAAGTATAATGGGCAAATGTGTGGTACATTCGGAAAGTACGGTGTGCTGAGTTTCAATGGTAATAAGATGATTACGACTTCAGGTGGTGGGGCTCTAATAACTCCTTCTGCAAATGATAAGAAAGAAATAATGTTCTATGCTACCCAAGCCCGTGAAGCATATCCATATTATCAACATGAGAATATCGGTTATAACTATCGTATGTCAAATATCTGCGCTGGTATCGGTCGAGGGCAGATGACTGTGGCTGACGAGCATATTTCTCACCATAAGCACATTCAGAAGATGTATGAGGAGTTACTTGCAGACATTAAAGGTGTGACTATTCATAGTCAGCCTTCCACAGGAGAATATGATAGCAATTATTGGCTCTGTACCATAACTTTGGATCCTGCGCTGAGGGTGAGAGGACAGGAAAATGCTTATCAGGTGGTGGTTCAAGGCGCAGTGGGAGGTGCTGCTGGTGTGACTCATGAGGCAAGGGAATTACATACCGATTGCGAGCCTAATGCTAATGTTGAAGCTATGCGTATTTTCCTTGATACAAAAGGTATTGAGAGTCGCCCTCTTTGGAAACCTATGCATAAACAACCTGTATATGCCGATGCTGATGCATATGTGAACGGGGTTTCAGAAAACCTCTTTAAAGTAGGAATGTGTCTGCCTAGTGGACCGTGTGTTACTGATGATGAGGTACGTTACATCGTTGAGTGTATTAAAGAAGCAATTCTTGTCGGTTAATACTTTATGTCCGATTTTTGCTTGTGATTAGCATTAAAAAAGCTCTTTTTACTGAGACGAAATATACATATGTTTGCACGATACACATTCACTCACAGTTTTGGAATCGTGCGCCGATGCTGTTTGTGATATGGAAGAAAGTTGGGACTTGTGTTTCTCGGCTCACGAAATTTTTTTGCCAATAATAGAATTTCGCTTCGTTAATTACTTCATTGGCATAAAAATCACGAACCTTTAAACGGCTCCTCTCGTTACGGGAATAGATTGATTCAAACTCTTTAAGCTTCCACATAGCTTTTGGGCGACAAAGGTAGAACAGAACAAAAGAAGTGAAAAGACGGGGGCAGCGAATGCTTACAAAGTAAATTAGTGCGAGTTATAAAATAGGATATTATTCCATCTGTAATTACCTGCAATTCAGTTCTTAGAGTTGTAAAAATAGCGGTTGGGAACGTGTTTTTGAACGAACGCACCGATAAAAAGAAAAAAACATTGAGAAGATTGTATTGAATCTTCTCAATGTTTGAATCCAATCATTAAGAAGATTTTTTCAAACTTCCCAATGATTTTTGTAAGCTTTCAAAGTGACATAATGACAAAGAGGACATATGGCCTCTTTTATAAATTCTTATGATGCGTTCTTTAAACTACTTTGCTGATTTTTAATTTATTGAGTGCCTTTTATGGACTGTTTTTATGTGATTGCCGAAATCGTATTTTACGCGAGCTAGATTGTTGCTTTGTTGATGAACGCTTCCGGTAGTTTACCAATAAAGTGTTGGATATTGTACGGATTATTTAAAGGATGAAGTGTGGGAGATAGCATTAAGGACAATAATAACTGGTTATGCTCATAATAACAGGAAATCAGGCAGATATTTGTACACGATTTTAGGAAAACATGGCCTTTGCTTTCTGTTTTTTACCTTGCTGGTCCGCTTCTTTTTCCTCATTGCTATCTTCAAAACTATCATGTGCCTTTTTGTCCTTTTGTCTTTTTGAGAGAGAAGGATAAAGCGAAGTGTCGAATGCGGATGAGTGCATGCAACTTTTTGTAAACCAGATTATAACATGCTATTTATTTCTCGGATAGGGAAAACGGAATCCTCAAAATAGGTTGTAATATCGCGTAATATATAAACGGCAAAACGATTTGTTAGAGTTTCCCAAATCATTTTGTGACGTTTTTATTCTTGTTAACGTAAAACGAAATGTGCGTTTTGAATAGAAATACTCTTCTTAATCATAGCTTAAACAAATATTATAATCATCCTACATTTTAATAAAACGCAATCTTATCCCATATTCCTTTTCTCTATCTAATTATTAATACTACCTTTGTATCGATTTACATGGCGAAAGGGTGGTGCCTTTCGCTATTTGTTTTGTTTGTGTTATCAAGCCGCTAACTCGTGATGAGCAGGCGGTTTTCTTTTTTATTTGTAGTTAAAATTAGTATCCC
>ERZ791865.1180-NODE-1180-length-27767-cov-9.289477_pt1 | contig 27767 bp, 24 predicted proteins | sample MGYA00509942_ERZ791865 | MGnify/ENA primary metagenome ERZ791865 (study PRJEB30046, sample SAMN00792098) | human gut metagenome | study: EMG produced TPA metagenomics assembly of the A metagenome-wide association study of gut microbiota in type 2...
CTCGGCCATGGCGGCGGCGCTGTGCTCCCTCAAGGGCCCGCGCCACGGCGGTGCGAACCTGATGGTCATGCACATGATGCAGAACATCCGGGACAACCTCCACGACATCGAGGACGACGAGGAGCTGGAAGCCTACCTGAAAAAGCTGCTCCATGGCGAGGCCTTTGACCGCAAGGGGCTGATTTACGGCATGGGGCACGCCGTCTACTCTCTCAGCGACCCGCGCGAGGTGGTGTTCAAGGGCTATGTGGAGCAGCTGGCCCACGAAAAGGGACGGGACAAGGATCTTTCCCTCTACACCCGTATCGAGCGGATGGCACCGCAGCTTATCGCGCAGGAGCGCAAGATCTTCAAGGGCGTCAGCCCCAATGTGGACTTTTACAGCGGCTTTGTGTACGAGATGCTGGGCATCCCCATGGAGCTGTACACCCCGCTGTTTGCTGTGGCGCGCGTCATGGGCTGGAGCGCCCACCGCATCGAGGAGCTGCTCAGCGCCAACAAGATCATCCGCCCGGCCTACAAGAGCCTTGGCGGCACCCACGATTATATCCCGCGCAGCCAGCGGGCATAAAGGGAGGGCATCAGCATGGAAGAAATGCAGCAGCATCAGGGGGAATGGTTTTTCCTCCACGAGCTTAACGTGGATAAGGTGTTCAGCACCATCCAGCGGGCAGATTATCTCATCCTGTATTATATCAAGGTAGAGCAGGAGGAACACCCCGGCGAAAAGCTCTATCTTGCCGACCTTGCCGCCGCCATGGGGCTGCGGGTGACCGAGCTTTCCAAGGGCATCGAGAAGCTGCAGGACAGCGGCTTTGTGACATGGAAAACCGACCGCGAGGCCGGGCGCACCTATGTGGAGCTTTCCAGCAAGGCGGTGGAGCTGATGGCAGAGGAGCAGGCGCTTTTGCAGCGCTGCTACCGCCGGATGCGTGCCGAACTTGGAGACGAAGAGCTGCGCCGCGCCGCTGCCACCATGCAGCGCGCCACCGCTATCCTGAAGGAAGAGCGGGAGAAGGAGTTCCCCGCTGCACAGTAACGATTATGAAAGAAAGACACCGGACAGCCTTGCAGGCCGCCGGTGTCTTTCTTTTTATAAAAATATTTTTATTTGATGCAGCTTGCGCAGGGGGTATAGCCTGCAGCGATGGCTTCATCATAGCTGGAAAAGGGGACTTGGTTCTTTTCCGCAGGCAGGTTGGGACAGGTGGGCAGATGGAACTTTTTGCTGTTCACATTGCCGATGTACGCCTGCTGCGCAGTGCTGGAGGACGACGGGTCGGTGGGGTTCAGTTGGCTGTCCGGCACAAAGTGCTCGGTGCCCACGGTGAAGTTCTGGCCGTCGCTGCCAATGGTGATGGTGCCCTGCAGGTCGGTGCGGTAGACGTCCACCTTTGCGTCCCGCAGAATGCTTAACGTTTCCTCGTGGGGGTGGCCGTACTTGTTGCCTGCGCCGCAGGAGATGACGCCCATTTCCGGCAGAACAGCGTTCAGAAACAGGTATCCGGTACTGGTGCTGGAGCCGTGGTGCCCTACCTGCAGCACATCGGCTTTCAGGTTGGCACCGCTGTTTACAAGGTCGGTCTCAGCGGTATTTTCCATGTCACCGGTCAGCAGAAAGCTGGTGTTGCCGTAGTCGATGCGCAGCACCAGCGAGGTGTTGTTGGTCTCGCTGTACTGCGTTACCGGGCCAAGCATGGTGACGGTGGCGCTGCCCAGCGGCCAGACGGTGCCCACGGAGGGCACCTCCAATTGCAAGCCCTGCTGCCGGGTGTACTTGACAAAATCGTTGAAGCATTTGGTGCTGCTCTCGGTCACCGGGCTGTAAGCGTGCCCAGCCGGGAACTTTGCCATTACGGCGGCAAGGCCGCCCACATGGTCCTCGTGGGCGTGGGAGCAGAACACATATTGCAGCTGCTCCACCCCCTGCTTTTGCAGGTAGGAGACCACCAGACTGCCATCGTCCACATTGCCGCCATCGTAGAGCATGAACTGTCCGTCACACTCCACCAGTACGCTCAACGCCTGCCCTACGTCAATGAAGTGCATCTCAAAGGGCTGGCTTGTCCCGGTGGAGGGCTTGACGATGTGTCCGCCGCTGCTGTCACAGGCGGTAAGCCCCAGCGCCAGCACAGCAGCCAGCGCCAGCGCAGCCAGCCGCAGGAACAGGCGGCGGGGGAGCGGGGTTACTTTTTCTTCTTTCCAGTTTTCCACGTTGCGTTCTCTTTCTGTTGATTGTTTTTAGGTTTGTGGCCGGGCGCAGAGTTGGGCGCAAAGCGTGCGCCCGGGCTGGGCTGACGGCCTGCCGGGGCGGCGGCACGGGCATTTTTGCCGGTGCTGCGTCCCTTCTGGCTGGGGTGTACGGTATAGGTGCCATCGTTGTGGATGGTCACCTCGGCGCTTTCTGCCCGGCGGGCGGTGCGCTGCACGGCGCGGCGGCCAACGGCGGGCACCAGCAGGGGGATCAGGTCCTCCCGGTGGGTCAGCTGCAAGGCTTTGACTACCTTTTCCGCGTTGCGGGGCTCGTAGTACTGCAGCAGTGCACGCTGTAAAGCCTTGCCCTCGGGGGTCTTTTCCACAAATACCGGCTTAAGGGTGTAGGGGTCAAGCCCGGTATAGAACATACAGGTGCTCACGGTGCCGGGGGTGGGGTAGAAGTCCTGCACCTGCTCCGGGCGCATGTGGTTCTTATAAAGGTACTCGGCCAGATAGACCGCATCCTTCAGGGTGCTGCCCGGGTGGCTGGACATGAGGTAGGGCACCAGATACTGCTTTTTGCCCGCCTTCTTGCTCAGCTCGTAGAACTTATCCTTGAACTTGTTGAAGGTCTCGATGGGCGGCTTACCCATGTAGGCAAGGGTGTTGGGGGCGCAGTGCTCCGGGGCGACCTTCAGCTGGCCGGACACATGGTACTCCACCAGTTCCTTAAAGAAGGTATCGTCCGGGTCAGCCATCAGGTAGTCGAACCGGATGCCGCTGCGGATGAACACCTTTTTCACGCCCGGCAGTTCCCGCACCCGGCGCAGAATTTTAAGGTAGTCGCTGTGATCCACGATCATGTGGGAGCAGGTGGTGGGGGCAAGGCAGTGCTTGCCGCCGGTGCACATGCCGCGCAGCATCTGCTCGCGGCAGGAGGGGAAGCGGAAGTTTGCGGTGGGGCCGCCCACATCGTGGATGTAGCCCTTGAAGTCCGGCTCGTGGGTCATGCGCTCGGCTTCTTCTACGATGCTATCGGCGCTGCGGCTGGTGACCCGCCGCCCCTGATGCAGCTGGATGGCGCAGAAGTTGCAGCCGCCGAAGCAGCCGCGGTTCTGGATGATGGAGAACTGCACCTCGCGGATGGCGGGCACGCCGCCCATGCTCTCGTAGATGGGGTGGTAGCGGCGGGTGTAGGGCAGGGCGTATACCTTGTCCAGCTCTCCGCGCACCAGCGGCTTTGCGGGGATGTTCTGCACCAGATACTTTTCGCTCTGCTTCTGCACAATGATCTGGCCGCTGACCACGTCCTGATTGTCCATCTGGATACGGCAGGCCTTGGCGTAGGCGGTCTTATCGCTGGCCACCTTTTTAAAACCGGCGCACTCTACATACCGCTGGGGCAGGTGGTCGAAATCGGTCAGGTAGCAGGTGCCGTTCACATCCGTGATGGTCTCCACCGGCTCCCCGGCGGCCAGACGGCGGGCGATCTCCACGGTCTGGTGTTCGCCCATGCCAAAGCTGATGAGATCCGCGCCGGAGTCCTCGGCGATGCTGGGCAGCACGGTGTCCAGCCAGTAATCGTAGTGGGCAAACCGCCGCAGGCTGGCTTCCAGACCGCCTAAGATCACCGGCAGGTCGGGGTAGGCCTGTTTTGCAAGCTTTGTATATACGGTGGCGCTGCGGTCCGGGCGGGCACCGGCCTTGCCGCCGGGGGAGTATTCGTCCTCGGCGCGGGGAATTTTTGCCACGGAATAGTGGCTGACCATGCTGTCCACGTTGCCGCCGCCGATGAAAAAGCCGTACTTCGGCTTGCCGAACCGCTTGAAGTCCTCGCAGTCGGTATAGCGGGGCTGTGCCAGCACGCCCACCTTGTAGCCCTCGGCCTCCAGCAGGCGGCTGATGATGGCGGTGCCAAAGCTGGGGTGGTCCACATAGGCGTCACCGCCCACCACCACAAAGTCCAGCTGCTCCCAGCCCCGGGCTTCCATGTCCGCCCGGCTGATGGGAAGAAATTCGGTGTAGATCTGGGGAGTAGAATGTTCCATAATGCTCCTTTATTATTCCTCCGGTTGGTTCATCTGCATTTCCAGCCACTGCTGGCGGCTGATGAGCACGGCGCGGGGCTTTGCGCCCTCGTAGGGGCCGATGATGCTCTTTTGCTCCATCTCGTCCATGATGCGGGCGGCGCGGGCGTAGCCCAGCTTGCAGCGGCGCTGCAACAGGCTGGTGGAAGCCTGACCGGCGTCGATGACCACATCCACGGCCTGCTTGAACATGGGGTCGGAGCCTGCGTCCTCCTCGGCGTCGGCACCGCCGCCCTTTTTGCCATCCTGAATGGCGTGCTTTTCCATGGCCTCGATCATGGCTTCGTCGTACTGCACGGTGGCGCTGGATTTGATGAAATCCAGCACACGGCTGATCTCCTCATCCCGCACGAAGGTGCCCTGAATACGGGTGGGCTTGGGTGCGCCCACGGGCATAAAGAGCATATCGCCCTGACCCAGCAGCTTTTCTGCACCGGCACCGTCCAGAATGGTGCGGCTGTCCACCTGACTGGACACCGCAAAGGCGATGCGGCTGGGGATGTTGGCCTTGATCAGGCCGGTGATCACGTCCACGCTGGGGCGCTGGGTGGCAACGATCAGGTGCATACCGGCGGCACGGGCTTTCTGGGCGATGCGGCAGATGGAATCTTCCACATCCTTGCCCACCACCATCATCAGGTCGGCCAGCTCGTCGATGATAATAGCGATATAGGGCATCTTTTCCAGCTCCGGCTGCTCGGCAGCCAGCTTGTTGAAGGACTTGATGTCGCGCACGTTGTTCTCCGCAAACAGGCGGTAGCGGCGCTCCATCTCCTGCACCGCGCTGCCCAGTGCACCGGCGGCCTTGCGGGGCTCGGTGACAACGGGCATCAGCAGATGGGGGATGCCGTTATACTCGGCCAGCTCCACCACCTTGGGGTCGATGAGCAGCAGCTTCACGTCCTCCGGGCTGGAGCGGAACAGCAGGCTCATGATGATGCTGTTCACGCACACGGATTTACCGCTGCCGGTGCTGCCCGCGATGAGCAGGTGAGGCATCTTGCACAGGTCGGTCACCTGCGCTACACCGGCAATGTCCTTGCCAAGGGCGATGCCCAGCGGCGAGGTCATGCGCAGAAAGCTTTGGCTTTCAAAGATACTGCGGATGTACACGGGGGTCTTTTTGTGGTTGGGCACCTCGATGCCCACGGCGGGCTTGCCGGGGATGGGGGCTTCCATACGCACATCTGCCACCGCGAGGTTCAGGGCGATATCGTCCGCCAGCGAGGTGATGCGGCTGATCTTTACACCCGCCATGGGCTGCAGCTCGTACCGGGTAACAGAGGGTCCGCGGGAGATATCCAGCACCCGGGTGCGCACGCCGAAGCTTTCCAGCGTGTCCACCAGCTTCTGGGCGTTGGCCTTCAGCTCCTCCTGTGCGCCGGGGTCGCTTTCCTCCTGCGATTTTTCAAACAGCTCAATGGGTGGGTACTGGTACTCGTAGCTGTCCACCGGCTCGGCTTCCTCGGTGGGGGCGGTGGCAGCTGCCTGCTCGGAGACGGCGGGCTTTTCCATGGCCGCTGCCACCAGCGAGTTGATGTCCTTTTCCTCCACCGGTTCGGCGGTGATGCTGATCCAGCCGTCCTCGTCCGGCGCAGAGCGGAACGCCACGGCGTTCTCGGCACTTACCCGGGGCACGGCGGGCTGGATGGGCGCAGCTTCCGGCTGCGGCGGCATCTGCGGCTGTACCACCGGCGCTGCCGGCTGGACGATGGAAGTATCAAAAACAGGGGCAGGGGCGGGCTCTTCCGGCTGCGGGGCCTCCTTGGCAAAGAAATCTGCCGCAGCGGTGACTACCGGGTCTGCCACGATGGGGGGCGGCGTGGGCTTGGGCGCAGGGCGCAGCGGGTCCTGCCCGAAGGTGCCGCCCGGCCCGACGATCAGCGGCTCAATGGGCTCGCTGCCGCCCTCGGAGAGAGCGGTGTGGTCGGGGCCAAGGTCTACGTCAAAAGCGGCGCGGGGACGCGCAACGCTGACCCGTACCGGGGTGATGGGCGGCGCGGCAGGCTCCGGCTGGGCAGGGGCGGCGGGCGCAGCTTCGGTGCCCGCAGCGTCTGCTTCCATCTCCTGCGTTACCTTATGCCCCCAACGCAGCACGCCGGACATCCAGTCCGGTACCCCCAGATGCAGCCCGGCAGGCTCCTCCTCCTCGTCCAGCGGCTCATCCTCGACTTCATCGTATTCCTCGTCGATCTCCCGCTCTGCCTGCCGGATGGCGGCACGCTCGGCGCGGCGGGCGGCGCTCTGCTCTGCAAAGGCAGAGCCGCGGGCGCGGATTCCACCGGTGACGGCGCACAGCCAGACCCAGACCTCGGCAGGGGTGACATCAAAAATGTACAGGCTTCCGCACAACAAAAGCACGATCATAATGAGGTTTGCCGCCGGGCGACCGCACAGCAAAAGCAGCACGCCACCCAGCACAAAGCCCATTGCGCCGCCGGACAGCCATGCGCTGACGCCATTGGCGTAGCAGGCAGAAAGCATTTGCAGCGCCGACAGTCCCTGCGGCTGGATATCGGAAAACACGATGACCGTGCCGCAGACAAAGATAAGCCCCAGCACCAGCTTGAGGATGCGGGACAGCAGCTCCTCGCCCCGGGTGTACAAAACGGCCAGACAGCACACGGCTGCACCCAGCACAAAGCTGCCGCAGCCGAACAGCCCGAACAGCACATCGTGGAGCACCCGCCATACGGAATCGCCCTGCACAAAGGCCAGCACCATCAGCAGCAGGCCGCCGAACAGGGTGCCAAGCCCTGCCGGGAGCCGCTGTTCTGCCTTTTTACGGCGGGCAGCAGTACGCCGTTTCGTTGATTTTCGTTTTCTCGTTGCCATTCTACTCTGTTCCCCAACTTCCCATAGACACAATAATTGATTCTACTATTGTACCACGCAAGGGCAAAAATGGCAAACCATAATGTTGTTTTTATTATTCCCGCTCGATCTCCCTGTACAGCCACGCCAGCGCGTCCGAAAGACCGCCCAGCTCGTCGATGAGCTTTTCCTTTACGGCGCGGCGTCCATCCAGCACTGTGCCCATGTCCATGACCAGTTCCCCGGTGTGGAGCATCAGCTGGGTGTAGCGCTTTTCCGGCATACCGCTGTGGGCGGCTACAAAGCCGGTGATGCGCTGCTGCATCTGCTCGAAGCAGTGCATGGTCTGCGGCACGCCTAAGATCAGCCCGGAGTGCCGCACCGGATGCACTGTCATGGTGGCGGTGGGGACAATAAAGCTGTGCCGCGCGCTGACCGCCAGCGGGATGCCGATGGAGTGCCCGCCGCCCAGCACCAGCGTGGCGCTGGGCTTGGAGATGCTGGCGATCAGCTCTGCCAGTGCAAGCCCAGTCTCCACATCGCCGCCCACCGTGTTCAGCAGCACCAGCAGCCCCTCGATGCGGGGGTCCTCCTGTACCGCCACCAGCTGGGGGATGACGTGCTCGTACTTGGTGGTCTTTTGCCCCTGCGGCGCTTCGGTATGCCCTTCGATCTGGCCGATGACGGTCAGGCAGTGGATGACATGACCGCCCCGGCTCAGGGTGACCGTGCCCAGATCCTCGATATCCTCTTTTTCCATCCGGTGCTGTTCTGCGGGGGTGTCTTTTGCCGTATCCATGCGCATTCTCCTTCCGTAGCGGGGTCTTTGTGGGGTCAGTATCCCCCGGCATCCGGGGAAGTATACAGGAGAAAAGAAACAAAAAACTTTGTGAATTTTTTGCTTTTTTATAAATAGGTATTTGACATTCGCCTTTCATGCTGTATACTTTAAATAATATAACAGGATAAAACGGAACATCTCTCTGCGCGCAAAGAAGCCCCTTGCATGGCGGCAGAAGCTGCAGCGCGTTGGGCAGAAAGGAGAATTTTCCTATGAACACCCCCCAAAAAGCATCGATCCCTGTGATCAAGCGTCTCCCCAAATATTACCGGTACCTGCGCTCTTTGCAGGACGACGGCATTACCAGCATCTCCTCCCGGGAGCTGGCCTCCCAGATGGGCACCACCGCCTCGCAGGTGCGGCAGGACTTTAACTGCATCGGTGACGTGAACGGACGGCAGGGCATCGGCTACTCGGTGGAGAACCTGCTTTCCATTCTGGAAAGCCTGCTGTTTGGTAACGGCGACCGTCTGCCCACCATCCTGATCGGCTGCGGCCGTCTAGGTAAGGCGGTGAGCCGTTTTATCACCACCGACACCAACGGCTACAAGCTGATCGCGGCCTTTGACGTGGCCGAAAATGAGGTGGGCAAGGAGATCAGCGGCATCCGCATCCGGCATATTGACGAGCTGGAAGCCTTCTGTGAGGAAAACAAGCCCAAGGTGGCGGTGCTCTGCGTCCCCCGCGATGGTGCACAGCAGGTCAGCGGACGGCTGGTGGATCTGGGCATCGAGGGCTTCTGGAACTTCTCCCACTATGATCTGTCGGTGCCTTACCCCGATGTGGTGGTGGAAAACGTCCATCTGGGCGACAGCCTGATGAGCTTGGGCTACCGTCTGCGCAATCAGGAGTGACGGCATGGCAAAATTGTATTTCCGCTACGGTGCCATGAACAGCGGCAAGAGCACGGCGCTGATGCAGGTGGCACACAACTACGAAGAGCAGGGCATGAAGGTGCTCATTTTGAAGCCGCAGGTGGATACCAAGGGCGGCGGGGAACTGGTGAGCCGTCTGGGCGTGCGCCGCAAGGCAGACCTGCTGATCCCGCCGCAGCTGGACGTGTTCGAAGCCGTGAAGGCGGCAAACGATGCTTCTGGCCCGCTGGCCTGTGTGCTGTGCGACGAGAGCCAGTTCTTTACCCCGGAGCAGGCCGAGCAGCTGTTCATGATCACGGTAGATCTGAACATCCCGGTGATCTGCTACGGTCTGCGAGCAGATTTTTCCCTCAAGGGCTTCCCGGGCTCTACCCGTCTGCTGGAGCTGGCGCACACCATCGAAGAGATGAAAACCATCTGCACCTGCGGGCGCAAGGCCATCTGCAACTGCCGCAAGGTGAACGGGCAGTTCGTCTTTGAGGGCGAGCAGGTAGCCATCGACCTTGAAAACGATGTGCAGTACGTCAGCATGTGCCCCCAGTGCTACTTCAAGGCACGGCGGGCGTTCTACGCTGCAAAGAAAAACTGAGATACTTTTATATTATATACAAGCCGTTGTACCGTGCCGGGTGCAGCGGCTTTTTTGCGTGGATTGAACCCTCTCAGTCACGGCTTCTGCCGGTAGGTAGAGCAAAACCTCCCCCTTTCGGGGGAGGTGGCATCGCGCAGCGATGACGGAGAGGGTTGACTTCCGGGCAAGCAGCTTTCCGCTTCAGCCGGAAACTGTACCGCCACCGCTGAAGCCTTCACCCGCCGGGGGAAGGTGGCGCGTAGCGCCGGATGAGGGGTAGCACCAGTTAGCCTTGTACGCCCTCTCAGGCGCTCCCGCGCCAGCTCTCCCAAAGGGAGAGCCAAGCCGTAAGGTTCATCACTAAAGTGTTAGGAACAATGAGAAAGCTTCCGGCAGTGCTCTTGCCTCTCCCTTTGGGAGAGGTGTCACCGTAGGTGACGGAGAGGGCGCACGCCGCTAGCCCTATTTTAAAGTATCAAACGCAATAAAAAACTTCCCCGCCGCCGCCAAAAGCCGTCCCCTTGGGGAAGGTGGCTGCGAACACAGTGAGCAGACGGAAGGGGTATCTCCAACAAGCTGTATACAGACTGATATATTAATTTGCTGCGTTTCGTGGCCACTGATATATCAACTGGGCGAAATACGCACGTTTTTTGCGCTATTGATATATCAGTTCGGACTGGGCAGTTACTCGACGGAGGGGGGAGGGAGTAGGAGAAGAAGAGAGCAGCGGGGGCGGCAGAGCATAAAAAATTACAGGCAGAACGGTAAATGTAACAGGAATTATTGAAATTTTTGCCGTTCTTCCCATGTTGCATCCCAGATTTTTATGCAAGTCATTGAAGTATACAAGTTGCACAGTTTTTCAGCGCAAGTTTATTCATTTCGGCAAGGACGTCGAATCTCTTTCAAAAACAAGAGCAATATTTGTACGTTTTTATCCTGTATCACTGTAAAAACCATCTTTCTTTTTTCGGTGGCTTTTGTTATCATAATTGTATACAAGGGGCATGTGCAGGCCCCCTACATGAAGATGTTTTCTATTAGGAGGAGAACAAAAATGAGCAAGGCAATTTCTCGTCGTAACTTCCTGATGGCTACCGGCGCTGTCGGTGCTGCAGGTCTGCTGGCTGCCTGCGGCAGCAAGCCCGCTGCTTCTTCCACCGCTTCTTCCGCTGCTTCTCAGGCCCCCGCTGCTTCCGCAGACGAGAGTCTGGCACTGTCTGACGGCCCCGTCAACCTGAGCATCAGCTGGTGGGGCGGCGACAGCCGTCACGCTGCTTACCAGAGCGCTCTGGAGGCTTTTCAGGCTGAGCACTCCAACATCACCGTGGAGCCCACCTTCGCCGCATGGTCCGGCTGGGAAGAGAAGATGGCTGCTGCCTTCATCGCAGGCAACGCTCAGGATGTCTGTCAGGTGAACTGGAACTGGCTGTACAACTACTCTGCCGACGGCAGCAAGTTCGTGGATCTGAACACCACCTCCAAGTTCATCGACCTGACCCAGTGGGATGCCGCTGCTATGGACGCCTGCTATGTGGCCAACAGCCAGCAGTGCGTGCCCGTCTCCATGACCGGCCGTATCTTCTACTGGAACATGACCACCTTTAATAAGGCTGGCATCACCGAGGTTCCCAAGTCTCTGGACGATCTGATGGCTGCCGGTAAGGCTTTCCAGGAGAAGCTGGGCAACGATTACTACCCCATGCACCTGGGCGCATACGACCGTATGATCCTGATGGTGTTCTACCTCGAGTCCAAGTACGGCAAGGACTGGGCAGATCCCGTTACCTCCACCCTGAACTACACCGAGGACGAGATCGCTGAGGGTCTGGCCTTCATCAAGAGCCTGGTGGACAACCACGTCATGATGAACCTGAAGACCTACTACTCTGCAAACTCCGATACCGCTACCCACCAGTCCAACGAGTGGATCACCGGTAAGATCGCAGGCATCTTCGAGTGGGATTCCGCTGCAAGCAAGTACTCCTCCGCTCTGGACGACAGCAACAAGGATGGCTTCACCGTCGGCGAGGAGATCAAGTTCGGCGACAACAACGGCGGCTTCTCCAAGGTGTCCATGGGTCTGGCTATCACCAAGACCTGCAAGAACGTTGCCGAGGCTGCTACCCTGATCAACTTCCTGCTGAACGAGGAAAAGGGCGCTTCCATCATGGGCTCTGAGTGCGGCATCCCCGCTTCCAAGGCTGGCCTGAAGTTCGCTCAGGACGCCGGCGCTGTCAAGAGCCTGGTTGCTGAGGCAAATGCCAAGGTCATGGCCTTCACCACCAACAAGCTGGATCCCCTGTTCGAGAATAACGACCTGAAGGCTTCCGGCACCGGCATCTATCAGGAAGTGTTCGATAACATCGACTACGGCGATCAGACCCCTGAAGAGGCTGTTGAGACCCTGCTGGATGGCATGGAGTCTGTTGGCTACACTATCGGCTAAGCTTACCTCTCTCTGACAGCGGTCAGAACCGGATATTCAGTATCTGAAATAAATAAGGGCATCTGCCGCCCGTACGACAGATGCCCTTGTTTTTTCGGTGAATGGTTATCAAACCTTGAATGAATTGTTGCCGGTCTGTGACCTGCTGCACTGTCTGCTTCAAATCCTGTAAAAGGAGGACTTTGGATGAAAAAAAGTAATGCGCCCGCCGGCGCACGAACTCCGTTCCAGAAATGGGTCGATAAGTATCAGGGCCTGTTTTATCTGATCCCCTGGATCATCGGCTTTCTCGTCTTTAAGGCGTTCCCCTTCGGTCAGTCGCTGTATTACAGCTTTACCGATATGAACTTCTTCAAGGGCGACACCAACTTTGTTGCTCTGGCCAACTACATTACCGCATTCCACACAAAAAAGATCACCAAGGCGCTGATCATCACCTTCAAGTACGCCTTTATCACCGTGCCCCTGAAGCTGATCTTCGCACTGTTCATCGCCTACATCCTGAACTTCAAGATCGCCTGCGTCAACCTGTTCCGCACCGTGTACTACATCCCCTCCATTCTGGGCGGCTCTGTGGCTATCGCCGTGCTGTGGAAGGCTGTGTTCAGCGTGGACGGTCTGCTGAACACCGTGGTGCGCGCTGTCACCTTTGGTGCGGTGCAGGGCCCCGAGTGGCTGTCTGACCCCAATTACGCGCTGTGGATCATCTGCTTTTTGCGTATATGGCAGTTCGGTTCCGCCATGGTGCTGTTCCTTGCTGCACTGAAGGGCGTGCCCGCAGACCTGTACGAGGCTGCTACCATCGACGGCGCCGGCAAGTGGCGTCAGTTCTTCTCCATCACCGTTCCGATGATCACCCCCATCATCTTCTACAACCTGGTCACCCAGATCTGCCAGGCTTTTCAGGAGTTCAACGGCCCCTACATCATCACCAACGGTGGTCCCCGTGGTTCCACTACCCTGATCTCCCTGCTGGTTTACAACTACGCATTCAAGTCCTACGACATGGGCATGGCTTCTGCTCTGGCGTGGATCATGTTCATCATCGTCTGCATCCTGACGATCATTGCGTTCACCAGCCAGAAGAAGTGGGTCTACTACTCGGATGAAAGGTAAGGTGACCAATATGGGAATGAAAGCATCGAATAAGATCGCAACCTTCTTTAAGTACTTCGTGCTGATCCTGGTTGGTGTCATCATGATCTATCCTCTGCTGTGGATGATCAGCGCTACCTTCAAGGACAACAGCGAGATCTTTGCAGGCATCAGCCTGTGGATCAAAAAGCCTACGCTGGATGGCTACCGCAACGCCCTGAACAACTTCGGCGGCTCCATCAACATCCTGCAGGCTATGCTCAACACTTACAGCTATGTCATCCCCAAGGTGATCTGCACTGTGGTGTCTGCATGCATCGCCGCTTACGGCTTTGGCCGTTTCGACTTCCCCGGCCGCAAGCTGCTGTTCAACATCATGCTGGCCACCCTGTTCCTGCCGCAGGTCGTGCTGAACGTGCCCCAGTACCTGCTGTACAACAAGTTCGGCTGGGTGGACAGCCCCTTCTATCTGGCCATCTGGGTGCACTGCGCATTTGCTACCGAGACCTACTTCGTGTATCAGCTGGTGCAGTTCATGCGCAACGTCCCGCGTGATCTGGACGAGGCTGCCGCCATTGACGGCTGCTCCTCCTTCCAGACCCTGTACAAGGTCATCGTGCCCATGCTGGGACCCGCTCTGGTGTCCTGCGCACTGTTCCAGTTCATGTGGAGCTGCAACGACTTCATGGGTCCCCTGCTTTACGTCCAGACCCCTGCAAAGTACCCCATGTCCCTGTTCGTCAAGCTGTCCATGGACGGTGATACCGGCTTTGCATGGAACAAGATCCTTGCACTGTCCCTCATCTCCATCCTGCCGCAGCTGATCGTATTCTTCTGTGCACAGGATCAGTTCGTTGAAGGTATCTCCGCAGGTGCCGTCAAGGGCTAATGCGCCATAAGAACATCTGACCAAGACCAACACCCCCTGTGCTGCTCCCAACGGATGGCACAGGGGGTGTTTTGGCTGATACATCATTTCGTCTGCTTTTTGCGGTACTGCAAAGGACTGATGTCCATCACCTCGCGGAACACGCGGCGGAAGTGGGCGGCGCTGGCAAAGCCGGTCTGCTCGGCAATAGCGCTGATGGAAAGTTCGGTGGTCTCCAGCAGTTTCTGCGCGGCTTCGATGCGGCGGTTGTTCAGGTAGTCCACGATGGATTGCCCGGTCACCCGCCGGAACAGGCGGCTGAGATAGTAAGGGGAGAGGTAGAACTTTGCTGCCACCTCGGTAAGAGAGAACTTTTGCCGGTAGTTGGCGGCAAGGTGGGCACACACCTGCTCAATAGTTTCGTTACGGGGGCGTGCTACGGCGCTGCTCTCGGCAAGGCACTCCTGCTCTACATAGTGCAGAATCAGCAGCAGGTACAGCCCGCCGGGGTAGTCCTGCTCCGGCATGGCAGAGCGCATCATCTCCAGCAGGGTGCGCAGGCGGCGAACCCACGGCACCGGGCCGTACAGCACCGTTGCCTCCCCGGGCAAAAACAGCCGGGCAAAATCCCGCTGGGTGGCACTGCGCAGCTCGTGCAGGGCGCTGAGCGGGAACCGGCAGCCCACCAGTTCCGGGACGGCTGCACCGGCGGCAGAGAGCACTGCATCCCCTGCGCCCAGCAGCAGCGCACTGCCGGGGTTCAGCAGCAGATCGTTTTCCCCCATTTGCAGGGTGCAGCTGCCCTCGCTTACCAGCAAAAAGGTGCACATCTCCTCGTCTGCCGTCAGCTCCAGCTTGCTGCCGTTCAGCCGCACGGTGTCTGCCTTTACCTTGGCGTTGATCTTTTCCCGTTCCGCTTTCATTTTGCGCATCCTTTCCGAGAATAACCCTCCCGGTAGCCGGGAGAGCGCTTTTCCTCATGATACCACGTCTGCCCCGTGGGGGCAAGACAAACTCACAGGAGGTTATTTCGCATGAATCTGACCCTGATCCGTTCCATGACCCGCAGCGCCGTTTTCGAGCTGGAAAACGAGCTGTGCTACCGTCCGGCACACCCCTTTACCGTTGCCCTGAACGGCAAGACGGTGTACGAGGCCTGCAACACCAACGTGTTCTCCCTGTTCTCCCTGCTGCCTGGCACCACCTATACGGTGGAGGTGCAGGCCGAGGGTGAGACCCTGAAGCTGGATTTCACCACCGAGGCTGAGACCTTCTTTGTGGATGCTGCCCGCTACGGTCTGGTGGCTGATGGTGAGACCGACAACACCGTGCGGCTGCAGGCGGCGCTGTCCACCTGCCCCAAAGGCGGCACGGTGTATGTGCCCGCCGGCCGTTACCGCACCGCCAGCCTGTTCATGAAGAGCAACACCACCCTGTATCTGGAAAAGGGCGCGGTGCTGCTGGGCGATAACGACCGCACCCATTACCCCATCCTGCCCGGCGTGCTGCCCAGCGAGAACGAGGTGGACGAGTACTATCTGACCGGCTGGGAGGGCAATCCGCTGGACAGCTTTGCAGGTCTTTTGAACATTACGCAGGTGCATGACGTGGTGGTGACCGGCGAGGGCACGCTGGACTGTGACGCCGAAAACGGCGACTGGTGGGTGAACCCCAAGGTCAAGCGCATCGCATGGCGTCCCCGGGCCGTGGCTGCGGTGGATAGCGAAAACGTCTGCCTGCACGGCATCACGGTGCAGAACAGCTATTCGTGGACCATCCATCCCATCTTTGTCAAGCACCTCGACCTGCTCAACTTCAACATCAACAACCCCTACAACGCCCCCAACACGGACGGCATCGACCCCGAGAGCTGCGAGTACATCCGCATCATCGGCATGAATATCCATGTGGGCGACGACTGCATCGCCATGAAGGCCAGCAAGGTCTTTCTGGGCATGAAGCTGAAGCGCAGCTGCGAGCACACCGTTATTCGCAACTGCCTGCTGGACAAGGGCCACGGCGGCATCGTCATCGGCAGCGAGATGAGCGGCGGCGTCAAGGATATGGTGGTGACCCAGTGCCTGATGGACCACACCGACCGCGGTCTGCGCGTCAAGACCCGCCGGGGCCGCGGCAACACCGCCGTCATTGACGGGCTGGTGTTCCGCAACGTGGAGATGCGGGGCGTCAAGGCACCCTTTGTCATCAATATGTTCTACTTCTGCGACCCGGACGGCCACGGCCCCTATGTGCAGTGCCGCGAGGCGATGCCGGTGGACGAGTACACCCCCAAGCTGGGCAGCCTGACCATGGAGAACATCGTGGCTACCGATGCCCAGTTTGCAGGCTGCTACTTCGACGGCCTGCCGGAGCAGCCCATCGAGCGGGTAACCATGCGGGATGTGAGCATCACCTTCGACCCCAACGCCAAGGAGGGACAGGCTGCCATGGCCGACAACCGTCCGCTGGTGAAAAAGCTGGCCATCTATGCCGAGAACGTCAAGGAGATCGACCTGCACAACGTGAAGATCGAGGGCTACGAGGGCGAACGCCTGCACTTTGCAAATGTCGGCCATTTTGAGGAGGACTGATACCATGACCCATGAAGAAATTCTTGCCATGCTGGGCGATTACGTGAACTACCTGATCGCCAATTCCAGCGCCGAGGCACCGATGTGGAACATCGAAAAGGTGCGCAGCGGCAAGCCCAACAAGTGGAACTACATCGACGGCTGCATGATCACCGCCTGCCTGAGCCTGTACAAGACCACCGGCGACGAGAAGTACCTGCGCTTTTCCAAGAACTTCATCGACTGGTTCGTGCAGGAGGATGGCTCCATCAAGACCTACGACCCCAAGGAGTACAATCTGGACAACGTGAATCAGGGCAAGAACCTGTTCATTCTGTATGATATCTACGGGGACGAGAAGTACCGCAAGGCCATCGACACCATCCGCAGCCAGCTGCTCACCCAGCCCCGCACCAAGGAGGGCAACTTCTGGCACAAGGACATCTATCCGTGGCAGGTGTGGCTGGACGGCACCTATATGGCGCAGCCCTTCTACATGGAGTACGAGACCCGCTTTAACAAGATGCAGGGCTGCATCGACAGCTACAAGCAGTTCATGAACATCAAAAAGCACATGCGGGACGAAAAGACCGGCCTATACTACCACGGCTACGATGAGAGCCGCCAGATGTACTGGGCAGACCCCGAGACCGGTTGCAGCCCCAACTTCTGGCTGCGCGCCATGGGCTGGTTCCTTGTGGCAATGGTGGATGTGCTGGAGCGCATGGACGAGCAGCTGTACAACGAGTACCGCGGCATCATGGCCATGCTCAAACAGGCTGTGGAGGATATGCACAGGTTCCAGGACGAGCAGACCGGGATGTTCTGGCAGGTCATCGACCACCCGGAGGCCGAGGGCAACTATCTGGAGACCAGCGGCACCGCCCTGTTTGCCTACGCAGTGCTCAAGGGCGTGCGTCTGGGCTACCTGCCCAAACGCATGGCTGCATGGGCGGAGAAGGCTTTCTACGGCACCTGCGACCGGTACCTGTCCAAGAACCCGGACGGCAGCTTGCAGCTGGACGGCATCTGCCTTGTGGCGGGTCTGGGCGGCAAGGACCACCGTGACGGCTCTCTGGCCTACTACTTCAGCGAGCCGGTGGTCTGCAACGATGCCAAGGGCGTAGGCCCGCTGGTGCTGGCCTATACCGAAATGATCGCACGGAAGTAACCAAAAACAGGATACAGCAAGGCTGAGCAGCTGCAAAAAAGCGGCTGCTCAGCCTTTTTGCGTGTCTTTTTTGTCCCCTTGCATAAACCGCCCGCCGCTGTCCCACACTAAGCCCAGAAAAGTTCCCGTACACAAAACGGACAGATGGGAGTAACAAGCATGGAGCAGATCAAAAAATTTCTGCACGGCAAGGGCTTTGCCCTGCTGCTGACCGCAAGCCTGCTGGCTGCGGCTGCGGCGGGCGTGTGGGCGGTGCGCGCCCTGCGGGCAGAACTGCAAAAAAGTCTGGACGTGCCGGACGCCCCCGGCACCACCCAACAGACCGCCCCGGAAACAGAACCGGACTGGGACGCACAGGAGGACACCACATGGCAGCAGCCCGTGACCGACGTTGCAAACAGCAAGGCAGATGTGCCGCAGCAGGAGCGCTCTGGTGCATCCTCTGGTGCGCAGTCTGGCTCTGGTTCGCTGCGCGAACCCTCGGCACTGCAAGGCGCATCCTCGCCTGCCAGCAGTTCGGCGCAGCCTGCCGCCGCGCCCTCTATGCCGGGGCGCGTGCTCAACGCCTTCAGCGGCGATGAGCTGGTGTATAACAAGACCCTTGGGGACTGGCGCACCCACAACGGCGTGGACTACGCCTGCACGCAGGGCGCTGCGGTAGCGGCACCCGTGGCGGGCAAGGTGGTCTCTGCCGGAGCAGAGGGCAACTGGGGCACCGTGGTGATGCTGGAGGATGCCGCTGGTCGCCTTTGGCGGCTGTGCGGCGTGGCTGACCCTGCCGTTAAGGCCGGGGACACCGTAGCCGCCGGGCAGAAGCTTGGCACGGTGGGCACGGTCGGCTGCGAGTGCGCCGAGGAGAGCCACATCCATGTGGAGGTAAAGCAGGGCGAAAGCTACCTCGACCCGGCAAAGCTGTCGGAGTAAGCAAACCATAAAAGGGGCTGCAATAGCGGCTCCTTTTTTGCTGTGTCAGGCGGTACGGCGCGTTTGCAGCAGCCAGAGAACCAGCGCCGAAAGCACCCCGGCTGCCAGCAGTACATCTGCCGGGTGCGCAGCCCAGTGCTGGAAGGCACTGCCATAGGCTGCCTGTCCGATGGGCTGGGTCAGGCAGGCCAGCACAGAGAGGCAGGCTGTCGTCTTGCCCAGCTGTGCCTGCGGCACTAACACTTGCAGCTGCGCAAAGAACCACACATTGAACAGCGCTGCCACGGCCATAAACACAGCCCCCAGCACCAGAATGCTGCCGAACTGCAGCACTGACACCCGGAGGGCAAGACCCAGCGCGGCGCACACGCCGCTGAGCGCCAGCAAAAGAGGTGTGCCGCTGCGGATGGGATGACGGACAAAGACGGTTCCGGCCAGCACGCCGCCTAAAATGCCGCCCGCGCTCAGCGCCGCCTGCACAAGACCAAGGGAGGCATCACTTTTCTGCAAAGTCTGTACCATCAGCACCGGGACACCTACGGTGAGGGCGGGGACTTCCAGCAGGTTTACAGCCGCCATGGCGGCAGCTAACCGCAGCACCGCAGCCTGCCCGGTGAGGAACTGCGCACTTTCCCGCAGGTCGGTACACAGAGAACGGACAGAGAGCCTTGTGTCCGATGGGACATCCTGTGGGATGCACAGGCAGAGCTCTATCCCGGCGGAAAGTGCAAAGCAGCCGCCGCAGAGTGCCAGCAGACCCTGGATGCCGGAGTGCTCCAGCAGAACAGCACCCAGCAGGGGACCGAGAAGTTCGTCCACGGTATCCACCAGCTGGATGACCGCGTTGCCGCGCAGCAGCTGAGTGCCGTTCAGCAGCAGGGGCAGACAGGCGCGTACCACGGGCTGGTAAAGCCCCTGAATGGCGTACAGACTGCCCAGCACGGTCAGAACCAGCGGAAGCAGGGGCAGATGCGGTAGTCCGGCAGCGGCTGTAGCCGCAATACCGGCGGTCACCAGATCCAGCAGCGCCATCAGGCGGGCTTTACGGCAGCGGTCTGCCAGCGCGCCGCCGGTCAGCATTCCGACCAGAGCAGGCAGCATAGCAAGAGCGGTGATGCCGCCGTACAGCGCAGCGGAACCGGTCTGCCGCAGCAGATACAGCGGCAGCGCAAACCGCAGGGCGGCATTGCCGAACAAGGAGATGATCTGCCCGAGGACGATGAGGAAAAATGTGTTCATGGGAACCTCCTGCTTTTTTATTTACAGACTGCTGGTCTGTATTTACATACAAAAAAAGGCGGAGCGTTCCGCCCGGGAAATTCAGTCTTTGACCGGTGTGCACAGCTGCACCAGCTGCTCGGCCTGTGCATCCGTCAAAAGGTCCAGCCCAAGCGCGTGGGTCATCTGCTGAAACACGACGTTCCGCGCCCGCTGCTGAGCCGGCGTGGTGGGGCGCGTCTGGGGAGAAAGCCAGATGTCTGCCAGCACGAACAGCGCTTCGGCCAGCGCATTGGCATCGGCAGTGTGGATGGAGCCGTCTGCCATGCCCTGCCGGATCATGGGTGCAATACACTCCGGGGCTAAATGTGCTTCAATGTTGGCCAGCTCCATGGCAAGGAACTGCGGGTTGCTGCACAGGTGCGGCAAAGTCTGCGCGATCTGCTGCTGCCGCTGCCCGGCAAAGGATGCTGCAAACACCGCCTGCAGCTTCTGCAGCCCGGTCAGGGCCGGGTCGTCCCGGATATGGCGCAGCGGCTCCCACATCTGGTCGCCCAGACGGTCACCGACGCGCTGCGCGATCTCCTCCTTGGAGCGGAAATGATGGTACACCGCCCCTTTGGAAAGCTTTGTGGCATCAATGATGTCCTGCAGGGTGGTATTCTGGTAGCCTTTCTGGAGGAAGAGCAGGGCGGCGGCGTCCAGAATCTTTTCAACGGTCTGTTCCGGGTATTTGTTGCGCGGCATGGCGGATGCTCCTTTTTTACAAACTAACGGTCTGTAAAAAGAATACAGCAGCCCGGCGGCTTTGTCAAGAGGGTGTGAAACCGAAAATCCATTCATTTCCTGCGGCGCTGCATTGCTTTTGTGCGTTGTTTCTGGTATGATACAATAGAATTAACAGGCGATTTTGGGAGGATGACAGATGGCAAGGGTTTTGATCGTGGGAGCCGGGGCAGCCGGACTGATGGCGGCGGGTGCCGCCGTGCGGCAGGGACATCAGGTAACGGTGCTGGAGCATACCGAGAAGCCCGGGCAGAAGATCCTTGTTACCGGCAAGGGGCGCTGCAATGTGACTAACGACTGCCCGGCAGAAGAGTTTTTGCGCCATGTGCGCACGAACCCGCGCTTTTTGTACTCCTCGCTGGGGGCGTTCCCCCCGGCAAAGACCATGGAGCTGTTCGAAGCCTTGGGCGTGGAGCTGAAGGTGGAGCGCGGCCGCCGGGTGTTCCCGGTATCGGATAAGGCCGAGGAGATCCGGCAGGCGCTGCTGCGCTATGCGCAGGATGCGGACATCGTCTATGACGGCGCAAAAAAGCTGCTGCTGGAAGAGGTCGTGCCCGAGGCGGAGCCTGCCCCGGCGGCAGCGGAAAAACCGCGCCACCCCAAAAAGAAAAAGACCGGCCCGGCGCTGCGCTGCGTGGGCGTGCGGGGCACTTCCGGCCGGGAATACCGGGCGGACGCCGTGCTGGTGGCCACCGGCGGTGTGAGCTACCCCACCACCGGTTCTACCGGTGACGGCTACAAGCTGGCGCAGCAGGCGGGGCACACCCTTGTGGAGCCGGTGCCCAGTCTGGTCAGCCTTGTCAGCCGCGACCCGGACTGCAAAAAGATGATGGGTCTGGCGCTGAAAAACGTCACCCTGACCCTGCTGGAGGACGGCAAGGCCATTTTTGACGAGCAGGGCGAGATGCTGTTTACCCACTTTGGCATCAGCGGGCCGCTGACCCTGAGCGCGTCCAGCCATCTGGGGGATATGAAAAAGCACAGGTACATCGCGGAGATCGACCTGAAGCCCGCCCTGAGCGAAGAGCAGCTGTACGACCGCATCACCCGGGACTTTGCCCTGCTGGCAAACCACGCGGCGCAGGGCGCGCTGGTCAAGCTGCTGCCCTCCAGTATGCAGCCGGTCATGGTGGCGCGCTGGGGCATTGACCCCGCCACCAAGGCAAACCAGATCACCCGGGAGCAGAAGCGGGAACTGGTGCAGCTGGTCAAGCACTGGCAGGTGTCCATTGACGCCCGGGGCGACCTTGCCCACGCAGTCATCACCAGCGGCGGCGTATCGGTGCGGGAGGTAGACCCCAAGACCATGCAGAGCAAAAAGGCGCTGGGGCTGTACTTTGCGGGCGAGGTGCTGGACGTGGACGCCTACACCGGCGGCTATAATCTGCAAATTGCTTTCTGCACTGCACAGAGCTTTGCGAATAATCTGTAAAAAAGCAGCGCAGTCCGTTTTGCTATGTACTATATATAAATAAGGAGAACATATCATGGTATCTGTTGCAATTGATGGGCCTGCGGGTGCAGGCAAATCCACTCTGGCACGCCGTCTGGCGGCAGAGCTGGGCTATATCTATGTGGACACCGGTGCAATGTACCGCGCCATCGGCCTGTACGCCCTGCGCGCGGGCAAGGACCCCAAGGACAACGCAGCGGTGGACGCCCTGCTGCCGGAAATCGAGCTGCGGCTGGCCTCCATTGCGGGCGAGCAGCACATTTACTTGAAGGACGAGGACGTGAGCACAGCCATCCGCACCGAAGCTGCGGGCATGGCAGCCTCTGCCGTGGGCGCAAACCCCGCAGTGCGGGCATTTCTGCTGGACTTACAGCGCAGCATGGCAAAAAAGCAGGATGTGCTGATGGACGGCCGGGATATCGGCACGGTGGTGCTGCCGGACGCTACGGTGAAGATCTTCCTGACCGCCAGCCCGGAGGCACGCGCCACCCGCCGCTGGAAGGAGTATCAGGCCAAGGGCATCGACACCCCCTACGAGGAAGTGCTGGCAGACGTAAAGCAGCGGGACTATCAGGATACCCACCGCGCCGCCGCCCCGCTGAAGCAGGCAGAGGACGCCGTGCTGCTGGACACCTCGGAGCTGGATTTTGAGCAGAGCCTTGACGCCATGAAGCAGATCATTGCCCAAAAGATCGGCTGATAAAACAAACAGGACAGGAATAGAAAATGGTACTATATTATATTCTGGTGCCCCTTGCATGGCTTGTGTGGCACATCGGTTTCCGCATCCGGGTGGAGGGACGCGAAAACCTGAAAAAGGTGCAGACGAAGGGCTACATCCTTGCACCTACCCATGTGTCTGCCATCGACCCGGTGTTCATCGTTGTCACCCGGTGGGGCAGGCGGATGGTGGTGTTCGCCAAAAAGGAATTGTTCGAGATCAACGCCTTTCTGACCTGGTTCTTCCGCTGCTGCGGCGGTGTGTGCGTCCGCGGCACCAAGGACGAGATGGCGGTCATCTCCCAGACGGTGGAGGCCTGCAAGCAGGGCAAGACCCTGCTCATCTTCCCGGAGGGTACCCGCGAAAAGGAGGGCAAGCTCCTGCCCCCCAAGAGCGGCCTGTTCGTCATTGCCGCCGAGGCAGGGGTGGACGTTGTGCCCTGCCGCATCCTGTACGACACCCCGGACAGGAAGATGCACCTGTTCTGCAAGGTGCGGGTGATCTACGGCGAGCCGATGCCCGCAGCACAGTTTGCGATGGAAGGCCGCCGGGACACCAAAAAGCTCCGTGCCAACAAGCAGGCGCTGCTGGAAGCATGGGAAAAGATGGGGGCGTAAAAATGGAGATCCGTTTGGCAAAAACGGCAGGGTTCTGCTTTGGTGTGAACCGTGCCGTGGAACTGACCTACGGCCTGCTGGCCGAGGGGCATAAGGTGGCAACGCTGGGCCCGCTGATCCACAACCCGCAGGCGGTGGAGGATATGCGGCGCAAGGGTGCACAGGTGGTAAACACCGTGCAGGATGTGCCTGCCGGGTGCGAGGTAGTCATCCGCAGCCACGGGGTACCCCGCAGCGTTTACGATGAGCTGGAGGCAAACGGCATCCCCTACCACGATGCCACCTGCCCCTTTGTGCAGAAGATTCAGCGCATTGCCGCACAGGCCGAAAAAGAGGGTGCGGTGCTGCTGGTGGCGGGGGATAAGACCCACCCGGAGGTGCAGGGCATCGTAGGACACACCCGGGGCGAGGTGTTCGTTTTTGCCGATTTAGCCGAGTTAAAGGCGTGGAAAGGCCCTTCTGACCCCCAAAAACCCCTTTTTGCAGTTGCACAGACCACATTTCAGGTAACAAAATGGAAAGAAAGTTCGGAGTTTCTCAAAAAAGCCTATACAAACGCCCGAATTTTTGATACAATATGTAATGCGACGTGGGCGAGGCAACAGGAAGCGGAAGACCTCAGCCAAAAATGCGACATCATTGTTGTCATTGGCGGTCATCATTCTTCCAATACCCAAAAGCTGGTACAGGTCGCCGCAAAACACACGCGTGCCGTAACGGTCGAAACAGCGAGCGAACTTCGGCCGGAATGGTTTGCAGATGTTAAAGTGGCGGGCGTGACAGCCGGGGCTTCAACGCCATCGTCTATTATTGAGGAGGTACTTAACAGTATGAGCGCAGAAATCAATGACAGCATGAGCTTTGAGGAGATGCTGAATGCATCCGAGGAAAAGCGTGTTCATGCAGGCAGTATTGTGAAAGGAATCGTGACCAGCATCTCTGCCAACGAGATCCAGGTGGATATCGGAGCGAAGCAGACCGGCTTTGTCAAGCTGAGCGAGCTGACCGATGATTCCTCCGCCAAGGTCGAAGACCTGGTGAAGGTTGGCGATGAGCTGGACCTCATCGTCGAGAAGGTTATGGATCAGGATGGCGTCATCCAGCTCTCCCGCAAGAAGCTCGCATCCCGCAAGGGCATGGAAGAGATCGCCAAGGCAGCAGAATCCGGTGAAGTCGTCGAGGGCGATGTTACCGAGTTCAATAAGGGCGGCGTTGTCGTCAACGTCAAGGGCGTCAAGGTGTTCGTTCCCCGTTCTCAGGCCACTATGCGCCGCGACGAGGACTACACTGCTCTGGTCGGCCAGCACGTTCAGCTGGTCGTCACCGAGTGCTCTGGCCGCAAGATCGTGGGCAGCATCAACAAGGTGACCGCTGAGCAGAACAAGGCAAAGCGCGAGGAGTTCTGGGCAAACGTTGAGGTGGGCAAGACCTACACTGGCGTTGTCAAGAGCCTGACCTCTTATGGTGCATTCGTTGACATCGGTGGTGTCGATGGCCTGTGCCACATCAGCGAGCTGAGCTGGAACCGCATCAAGCACCCCTCCGAGGTCGTCTCCGTTGGTGACACCATCGAAGTGTATGTCAAGGATATCGACACCGAGAACCACAAGGTTTCTCTGGGCTACAAGAAGGCCGAGGACAACCCCTGGGAGCAGCTGAAGAACAACTACCCCATCGGCAGCACCTTCCATGCTCCGGTCGTGTCCCTGACCAAGTTCGGTGCATTCGTCCGCATCCTGCCGGGTGTTGACGGTCTGGTCCACATCAGCGAGATCAGCAATGACCGCGTTGAGAAGGTCTCCGACGCACTGAAGGTCGGCGATATGGTCGATGTGAAGCTGCTGGATGTTGACTTCGACAAGAAGCGCATCAGCCTGTCCATGAAGGCTCTGCTGAACGACAACGCTGAGTAATCAGCCCATCGTGCAAAAAGCATAGCTTCTGACACAATGCGATCTGCAGCCCCGTTGCCGGGAAAACGGCGGCGGGGCTGTTTTTGTTAATAAAGCCATGATAAAATTCTTCAAAAAGCACTGGGAAGTGCTCAGTTACCTGATCTTCGGCGTGCTGACCACCCTGCTGAATATTGTGCTGTACGCGCTGTTCAGCCGCCTGTTCGGCTATACTGCCGCCAACAGCTGGGGCAATGTGCTGGATAACGCCTTGTGCATCCTGTTTGCCTACTGCACCAACCGGGCGTTCGTGTTCCGCAGCAGAACTACCGGCAAAGCCATGGCCAAGGAGTTCGGCACCTTTGTCACCTGCCGTCTGGGCACCATGGTGCTGGATGCCGCCATCATGATCGTGGGCGGCAATCTGCTGGCTGCGCAGGGCGCGGCGCTGGTGGACACCGCCATGCAGGGTCTGCTGGGCGCCGTGGCGGGCTGGCTGGGTCCGGATACTACCCTCTACATGGCAAACAGCTTTGCCGGGAGCCATGCCGCCGTGGCAGATGGCTCCGCTGCCATTGCCGTCATCGGCGGGGCGGACGGCCCCACAGCCATCTTCGTCACCAGCGCCTACGATGCTCAGGCAATGTGGGGCCTTGCCGTGAAGGTCTTTTCCAATGTACTGGTGATCTTGCTGAACTATGTGTTCAGTAAGCTGATCATCTTTAAGAAAAAGTAATGAAAAAGTTACCCCTCATTCGTCACCTGCGGTGACACCTTCCCCCCAAGGGGTGAAGGCTTAAGAAGAGCAGGCTTCGCCTGAATTTGAAATGAAGGACGTTAAAAACGAAAAGCTGACGGCACTCTCTCAAACGCTGCGCCGGAATATGACGCGAGAAGAGAGACACCTGTGGTATGATTTTTTAAAAAGTCAGACAGTCATTTTCAAACGGCAGAAGGTCATCGGGAATTATATCGTTGATTTTTTCTGTGCAGAAGCCAAGCTTGTAATAGAACTGGATGGCTCGCAGCATTATAATGATGCGGGTAAGGCGGCAGATATGGTACGGGATCAATACCTGAAGGACAAGGGTCTTACGGTTTTGCGCTACTCTAATCTGGAGATTGCGGAAAACTTTGCAGGGGTTTGTACAGATATCCGAAACCATATCGGCAGGTGCACCTGAAGCCTTCCCCCGGTCGGGGGAAGGTGGCACGAAGTGCCGGATGAGGGCGCTTTACAAGAAACAATCATCTTAGGAGGTACGGTATTATGAAACGTGGTCTGAAAGGGTTCGCATTCCTGGTTTCCGGTCTGGTGCTGGGCATCATTGGTGCAACGGCATCAGTGACTGCGATCGCACTGAGCGCTGTGGGCATGGCAAAGGTGCGCCGTGCCAGCAAGTAAAACAACGGAGGAACGAGAATGAACCGCGAAGAGATCCTGTCCCATGTCGATCATACCCTGCTGAAGCCGGAGGCTACTTGGCCCCAGATCCAGCAGCTGTGTGACGAAGCCATTGCAAACCACACCGCATCCGTCTGCATCAACACCTGCTACGTCAAGCAGGCTGTGGAGTATATGGCAGGCCGCATCCCCGTGTGCTGCGTGGTGGGCTTCCCTCTGGGTGCCATGGATACCGCCAGCAAGGCCTTTGAAGCCAAGACTGCCATTGCCAACGGCGCAGCCGAGGTGGACATGGTCATCAACATCGGCCGCCTGAAGAACAAGGAGTACGATGCTGTCCGCGAGGACATCCGTGCCGTGAAGCAGGCTGTGGGCGATAAGATTTTGAAGGTCATCATTGAGACCTGTCTGCTGACCGAGGAAGAGAAGGAAAAGATGTGCGACATCGTCTGCGAGGCCGGTGCCGACTACATCAAGACCAGCACCGGCTTCTCCACCGCCGGTGCCAACTTCCATGATGTGGAGCTGATGGTCAAGGGCGTGCGTGGCCGCTGCAAGGTCAAGGCTGCCGGCGGCATTTCCACCGTGGAGGATATGGAGACCTTCCTTGCACTGGGCGCTGACCGTCTGGGCACCTCCCGCGCTGTCAAGATTTTGAACGGCGAGCAGGCAAAGGGCTATTAAGTTTTCTGCAAAAAAAGGTATTTCGGCAAAGCTCTGGGCTTGGCTGAACTGCAAAGGATGATCCACCAAGGGCTGCTGCACAAATTGCCGTGCAGCGGCCTTTTTTGCGTCCAAGCCTTGCAAGCAGGGTGTATAATACAGATAGCTACTGTATAAAACAGGAGGCTGCCCGCTTTATGGGGTAAGGCGGGCAGAGGAGGAAACGCAATGAATATACCCGAGATCCTTGTGGCCAATGGCACAGGGGCGGTGCTGGTAAGCTTTCTGCTTTTACTGCGGGTGCGCGGCGAGAGTAAAAACAGCGTGGGAACAGAGCTGTTTTGCCGGATTCTGGTGGTGACGTTGCTGGCACAGGCAACAGAGACGATCAGCTTTCTGCTGGACGGCGTGCCCGGCGCGGCAAGCCGGTTCTGGCTGTACCTGACCAACACCATCTGCACCGGCGCTACCGTGTGCGTGGGCTATGCGTGGTGTTTGTATGTGGACTTCCGGGTCTACCGCAGCACCGGACGCCTGCGCAGAAGGCA
>ERZ791865.1182-NODE-1182-length-27749-cov-8.044270_pt1 | contig 27749 bp, 31 predicted proteins | sample MGYA00509942_ERZ791865 | MGnify/ENA primary metagenome ERZ791865 (study PRJEB30046, sample SAMN00792098) | human gut metagenome | study: EMG produced TPA metagenomics assembly of the A metagenome-wide association study of gut microbiota in type 2...
ATGCCGGAAGACCATTGGAGCAGGAACGAGTGTCCGGTTAGGTTTTCCGAACGCCCGACCGGTGGTGTCTGACGAACGTAGTGAGGAGTTCCGCCGGGCAGTGAGTTCTTCGAATAAGCGAGAGAAAAACAAAAGATTTTGTTTTTCCGAGCAGGAGAAGAACCGATGAAATCAACGAAAGCCTTACCGGACCGTTCCTGGCGAACCGGTCTGACGGTATAAAACCCGAAATCGGAATAGATAGAAAAAATAAACTTACCTTTAATTTACTGGTATACAACTGTTTAATGATTATTGGGAATATTTTTTGATAAAAAGTATTCCAAATATTTGTCAGCAATATGTTTTTTTGTACTTTTGTGCCTGGGTAAGTCCTATGCGACCAGCTCCTGCAGAACCCCCCCAGGGTCGGAAGGCAGCAAGGGTATGTGGTTGTAGCGGTGCGACATAGTCAGCTTACCCGTTTTGACGAAATGATGCCTCTTTAGCTCAGCTGGCCAGAGCACGTGATTTGTAATCTCGGGGTCGTTGGTTCGAATCCGACAAGAGGCTCGAACAAAATAAGCCTTTCAACAGCAAGTTGGAAGGCTTTTTTATTTCGGGATTCTGGAACGGACCTTTCGTGTCCCGAAAAGTGTGTATTTTCCGATTGATCCCCGGAATCCGCTGTAGTCTTCTTTTATATTCTTCCTGTCTAACTTGTTCGTCTTCATAAGAACCTTCAATCCTAATTGGATCTCCAATATAAAGAGGTATAGTCATAGAATCAAATCCTGGAATTAAAGATTGACCAAAAGCTTTGTGGAAAAACATTGAAAGTTTTTCTCGAATCTTAGGAAAAGCTTTTACGCTATGAATTGGATGAGTCGGAGAATCATTTTCATTCAGAATACTGGGAGGATATACTATTGATAACCTATCATCGGTTTTAAGTTCATTTATAAAAAAAAAGGACTTAAATTATGAATATTTCCACTCACTAATCTATTATTGTCAAGATGATAAGGATATATATAATAGTTTATACCTGAATATATATATATCCACTTGTTGAATTCTTTGATTGCGTTGAACAAGATTCAATAAAAGCGACATCATTATCCGAATTCTGAAAAGTAAGATCTATGTCCTTTATTACAATCTTATGGTGTTGATTAGCTATACAAGCATAAATATCTTTTAATGATTGACTTTTTCCAGCATTATTAGGACCGACAATTCAACTATGTCGTTCTTATTTATTTTTATTGTTTCTCCATTATTAAATGTGATTGAATTTACAAACAATGCAGGTGTTTCACCTTCTTTGGTTATGATATCCATATCGTTCTTATTTATATTTATAAATTGGAATAATTGAAACCTTTTTGCCTTTCCAATTAATTTTTTCTTGTTGGTCATTGGTGACAACAAGGAGATTGTCGCAATGGAGTTCTCCGGCTACCTCAACAAGAGCGTCAAGTTCACGCTTGCGGGTTTTCTCAGAGGTCATGTCGTAGCACACTTGAATCAGCTGCTCCACCATTGTGCCTTTACGGGTAACAAAATCTATTTCTCTGTCATTGCGACTTCGGTAATAGAATAATGTTTGACCTGGGATATAACCACGACGTAATAGTTCTACAAATACTTGATTCTCCAATAATCTGCCGAGGTTCTCACTCAGATTGAAAGCCGTGCTTTGCACAAATCCATTGTCAACTACATAAACTTTTTTGGGGGCTTTGTTCATCAATTTCAGCTTGTTGTTGAAACGGGGCAGATAGAAGAACAGGTATGGTTCGCTGAGATAGTCGCAGAATTTCTTTGTAGTTGCAACGCTTGACAAACCTAATTCTCTCGCAAGGTCATTCGCTGAAATTGGATTGCAGAAATTTGAGAGCAGATAACTGGCTAGATTATATAAATCGTTTGTATTTCTTATATTATGTCGCTTGGTAATATCTTTCAGCAAGATTGAATCAAATAAAGTCGAAAGATAGCTTTTGGTAATGCTACGGGCAGAAATGGTTTCAAGATAGCCACCATTGCGCATATAGTCATCGATCAGCATGGTTGCCTGTGCAGCTTGTTCCTCTCGAAGCAGACTGATATTTTTCCAGCTCATCGTTTCTTCCAGACTGAATGGCAACATTTCAATTTGAAGGTAACGTCCGGTTAAGACAGTTGCCATTTCGCTGCTCAACATCTTGGCATTGCTTCCTGTAATTACCAAATTCTTTCCACGACGATACAGTTTACCTATCCATAAATCCCAGTCGGGAAGATTCTGAACTCCGTCAAGCAAAATGAAATCGTAACCGGGATATACATCTTCAATGGCCGACATGACCAAATCTTCATCCCATTTATCAAGTAACTGGTTGTCGTCGAAATTTAGATAGGCGAAATTCTTTCCTTGTAGCATGAGCAGCGCAAAAACCGATTTGCCTACACGTCGAGGACCCGTGATAAGTTTGATAAGCGGATTTTGTAATAGCTCGTCTGTATTATACTTGGTATGCCGTTGTTGATAGGGACGTGACATAAGCTCGTCACGTTCTGCCCGTTGATTAAGTATCGTTGTTTTCATCGTAAATCATTTTAGGTTATAAAATAGCACTTTTTATTCAATTAAATTACTGTATTGAATAAAATAGATATTATTTATTCAATAAGTATGTTGATATTGAATATATGGACTGTTTAGAGATGATAAAACGCTCATTAGTTTGGCGTAATTACCATTTTTTAATTTTATTGTTCTTCTTTTGTGGTAAACACTGAAAATTAAGTTTGTTGTGATGAGAAGGTTTACAAATAAAATTCAGTTCTCCGGACTAAGTAATCTCACTCTGCCAATTGCCTGTTAGAATTGCCGGAGTGGGATTATTTTATGGGGTTCCGTTGTTTTTGCAGGAAGAATCTACTCTTTTTTGGGTTTTCGATGCTTTAATCCTATTATATTCTCGGATTTATTAGTAACTTTGTTATTGGCTTTAAGTTTACCGCCGTAAACTTTACGGCGGTAAACTTAAAGCCAATGAAATCGAATATAAAAAGAAAAGGATATGAAATTCTACAATAGAGAAAAAGAGTTAGCATCATTGGAAAAGGTTCGGCGAGTGTCTTTTTCTGTGCATTCCCAAATGACTGTACTTACCGGTCGGCGGCGTATCGGCAAGACCAGTCTTATATTCAAGAGCTGTGAGGATACTCCTACGGTGTATCTGTTTGTCAGCCGAAGCAATGAAACAGATCTCTGTTTACGCTTTGCTTTCGAGATCCAGCAGGCACTTGATATTTATGTACCGGAACTTACCAACTTTGCAGAAATATTTCGTTTCTTAATGGATTTGGGAACACGGCTGGAATATAATCTGGTTATAGATGAATTTCAGGAGTTCTATTACATAAATCAAGAGATTTACAGTTTGATGCAGGATACTTGGGATCGGCTGAGGAAACAGAGCCATGTCAATCTTATCGTGAGTGGTTCGGTCTATACCCTTATGAATAAAATCTTCAGGGATTCAAAAGAACCGTTGTATGGCCGTGCTGACAGTATTATAAAGTTAGCACCTTTTACAACTTCCGTATTAAAAGAAATTATGTCGGATCATAAGGCTGACTATACTAAAGATGACTTGTTGGCACTCTATACCTTTACCGGTGGTGTTCCAAAATATATCGAGCAATTTATGGACAATGGATGTACAAGTATGGAAAGCATGGTCGATTTCATGTTGCAACCCGATTCATCCTTTTTGACTGAAGGACAGGCTTTGCTGGTACAGGAGTTCGGAAAAAAATACGGTAATTACTTTTCTATCTTATCAGCAATCTCCAACGGTAAGAATACCCTGCCGGAAATAGAAACGGTTATGGGTGGTATGAGTCTGGGCGGACAATTGAAGAGATTGGAAGAAGATTATAATCTGGTAAAGAAGAAACGGCCTATACTTTCAAAGGAGGGTTCCCAGACCGTCCGTTATGAAGTATCGGATATGTTTTTACGTTTCTGGTTCCGGTATTTTATCAAGTATCAAAATTATATAGAGATACAGAATTTTGAACGCTTGGCTGATATTATAAAAAAGGATTATCCGACATTCTCCGGCTTGGCTTTGGAAATGTATTTCCGCCAAAAGATGATGGAAGGCAAGGAATTTGCAGATATAGGTTCTTGGTGGCAAGGCAAGAATAAAAAAGATCAGGATGAAATAGATATTGTCGGACTATATGCGGAAGAGAAAAAAGCTCTGGTAGCAGAGGTGAAAAGACAATCCAAAAATTTCAAGCCGGATTTGTTTGCGCTTAAAGTAGAGGAATTACGGAAGAAAGGTTTGTTTAAGTATGAGATAGAGAGCAGGCTTTTTTCAATGGAAGACATGTAGATGTGAATTTTATTTAAATACCATGATTACCAAAATTGATATTGAAAGATTTGGATTGTTCTCAAATTATTATTGGAAACAACATATTCTATATACCCATGGTTTGGGCTTTTCGGATTGGTCAGGATCGGGATCGTCCTTGTTGCCGGACTTGGGGACGCCTCCGATGACGAGCTTGCCGCCGAGTACTCTCATTGCCTCTTTGATGCTGATGCTTTTGGGCATTCCGCTTAGTTTGGGCGGAGTACGCTGTCTGTCGGTGAGAAAGTCGGGCATCCGGTGGACATAAGGCTCGGCAGAGGGTGTATCCTGCATGGGAATACTGTCCGGTGAAGGACTGCCGGGCGGAGTATCGGCGACAGATATGCCGGCGGCGGGGGCGTTATCCTGTCCGTCGGGCGTTATCGGTTGGGAGGGTACAACTTCGATCACGCTGTCGGTGCTTTTTCCTGCGCATCCGCTGTTTTTTGAGGTTTTGCCTAAAAATAAATACTCCCGAAATTCATTGAATTTTAGGAGTATTTTTTTGCTTGTTTTTGTGATCCAGCTGGGATTTTATATCCTGCGGTATATCTTACATTTTCAATAAGTTACAAAAATACGTTTGCAAACTCCACCTATTTCGCAGCAGATAGATTTCTGTCGGTTGCTGCCGTTTACAACGCAAAGATAAGTTTTTATTAACTAATTGAAAAAATTACATAACTTTTTATAGAAAGAATATAGTAATACTCCAATAATCGAATATGACATACCGATAAGTCCACTTATAACTATAAAAACACTAATACCAGAATTATAATAACACATTATAAATAATACAATTATGACAAACAAAATACCAATACAAATACTTCTCCATAAATTCTTTCGATTCGCTTTTTCGTAATCCATTTTAGGAACTAATTTTATTGATTTATGTAAAAGGCCTAAATATATAGGACAATTTGAATCACTATAGGAATCTTCTACTAAGAAATTAAAAATAGCACTTTCTTTACGATTTAACACGGGTATCAAATATTCCCTACAAGAAAGCACATAAGCTATTTTGTTTTGTAAAAATTCAGGTTGAGGAAGTCCTACATTAGCCTGATTCTGAGTAAAACTATTATACTCATTCAAAACCTCATCAAAATAATCTTTAAATTTTGGTGTCCAAAACACAAATGTATTACTATTAGTAACAAATCCTTCATTACCTTGGAAACTCGCATTCTTTTCAACAGAAAAATTAATAACAAGATTTTCATAATCAACATTATTATTATTTTCTACCTCTACAGTAATAATTTTCAAATTGTTTATTTGTACATCTTTTAACTTGTTAGCTAAAGCACCTCCTAAGTTTTCAGACAATGTAGGTATCATCTTCTGAACTCTTACTGAATACTCAAGCGTCCCAAACTTATTTTTAAACTTTTCGATCAATATTCCTACAACTAAACCAAATAAAGAAGTTATAATTAATGAAATCGTTGGTGGTATGATTTTAAGTAAAGTTTCTGTTTCCATAATATTTATTGATACTATATTATCCATTTCAATTTTTCAATGTCACCTCCTATTGTATGCGCTAAGTTTCATATTATTAATGAAGATGTTTTAATTTTTTTTGCAGAATCTATCCATTCTAATATTTTATGATAATCCTTTAATTCTACCTGCCATCTATAATTATTGGCAAGTTCCCAAGCTCCTTTTGTAAATAAGGAAGTTGTAGCTAAACAAGATTTTGTTACACGATAATCATTATGTGCCCAAATTAAACTACGAACGGGTTCTACGCCAACCTTGTTTTTCCATCTTTTAGCCTGAATCAGATAGCGATGAATACCTAAAGGTGAATCTTTTTTCAAAGCAACAATATCAATTCCTCCATCTTTTGTTCCTCTTAGAAGTTCTATATCATACTCAAACGTAGATAAAATATCTGCTAAAAGTTTCTCAAATACTCTCCAATTAAGAGATTGTAATAACTTAGGATTATTAGTTAATTCATTATAAAGAGCTAAGTCTATATTATTTAATTCATATATTATATTGCAAGAATTTTTTTTAAGTATATTTTCAACAATACTTATAAAATTTCGTCTGTTATCTCCATTATATGAATAGTCAAACCAACTAAATAAGTTGTTATTAAACAAAAAACTATCTTCATCCTCAACTGAGTTTTCTCTCAAATATGCTAATTCGCCTGGAGTAGTTGCAACTAATAATTCTGACTTAGAGAGAGAGTCATATATAATATCAACTAATAAAGTTGCACGTCCTTTTATATCTTTATTTATAAATGCTTCCCTATTATTTTGAAAGTTTATATAAATAATATTCGCACGTTCAAATCTATTTAGTTCAATAAAATTTTTTTCTCTAACATCAATCACTGTGAACGCTGAAACAGTTTTTATGATTTCATTTACAATTAAATCAAGAATTGTATCAATAGATTCAAGGTACAAAATATCTTTATTATCATACATATAAAAGTTCTTTTAATATAAAAAATCAAACAAGACTTTAATGCGTAAATTTATATAAATATATCTGAATAAATATTCGTTTTTCATTCTTTCATATTTATAAAATACCACACAAATTAATATTAGATTTTATCACTAATAAAACTTATAAACCCAACAATTTCCTAAAAGTTTTACATATATAGGATTTCCTACAATTCAATAAATTATCCTTTACATATTTATGATATTCTAAAATATACTTTCCTAAATTCTCAATTTTCTCATCCTGCTTCTTATTCATTTCTGCTATCTTCTGAAGTGTACAAGCCAAGAACTGAGCCAAAACATCTTCGGTTACAAATTTCTGCCCTGCAAACTCATTATAAACTCTTTCAATAGCATTCAATTTTGATTTTATTGTTTCCAGTTCCGGATTCCTTTTCAGGTTATCCCGGATTTTTTCTAACATGGCATGAATACCCTCTAATATGATTTCCTGTTCCATAGTTCTATAATCCTAATCTGCGTTTTTAACGTTTTTTTTCCTTAGTTCATTTAGTCTCATCTGTTCGCTATCGTTAGGCACACTCCCTAAATGGGAAAAGCCAAACAAACTTCCACCGATATCTGAACCTGTATTTATTGCTTTTGGTGCTAAACTATCCGGTTTCATCGTAATTGTTTCCTGTCGCTGCTGGCTGTTCTTGTTTAGCTGTGCATCTAATTTTGAATAACTGAAATTCCTATCCACCTCCGAGCCTTTAAAGCTGTAATCTCCTTTTGTAAAAGATATGCCTTGTACCTCGCTTGTCTGCCCTCTGTTTTTGAAGCGGATTTTTATTCCCTCTTTTGATAGGTGGCTTTGTAACTGCTGCCAGTCTTTAGCATGTTTCATGCCGTCTTTAATAGCTGTATAGATTTCATATTTCGTTTTATCCGGTTCTTTCAATCGGTCTTGTCTTACATTCTCCTTGCCGGGAGCAAAGTATAGACCGTGTCTTCGTTTGAGCTGTTTACAAACCTGCTTATTCCGGTAACGGTCATTTTTATCGGTAATGGTTTTGCCGTTGTTGTCGATCCGGTTAAAAACGATATGCACATGAGGGTGTTCCCGGTCATGGTGACGGACAATAATATACTGGGTGTTCACAATTCCCATCGCTTTCATGTATTCGTGGGTAAGGTCTATTATTTTACGGTCGGTCAGTTTCGGCACATCTTCCACGGAATAACTTAGGGAAATATGTCCTACCGGCTTCTTAATATCGGGGTTCATCAAGCGTTGAGTAGTAAAATTTTGTATAATGCTTTCCCGTGATTCACCCAATACACCTGAGTAAGCCAACAGTTTCGCCTGGTCTTTTCCCAGCACATAGGAAACGCAACCCCTAAACCCGCTTCCCTTGGTTATTTTTCCAATCATCGGAAAGCTGGTTTATGATTTCTACTATCCTCACTTTCAATTTCAAAAGTTCCTGTACGATAAGCGCAAAACCTCCGGCATTTGCCCGGCGTGCAAGCTGGTTAAGGTTGTTGGCTTCCCCGGCAAGCTGGCGGATCACTTCGGCATCCTGGCGGCTCATACGCGTGACAATCTTACCCCGGATCACTGCCTGACGGATATAATTACTTAGGGGTACACCTGCCTGTAATGTCCGTTTACGGATGGCGTAATATTGCAGTTCGGTCAGCTTCGTACTGACAATCCGGTGGTATTTTTCTATCCGTTTTTTGGGTGGGCGTCCTCCTATTTTTGATGTATGGTTTTCCATTTGCTGTTCTTTAAAATTGTGACCAACGGGAACAATTTCCCCTTTGCCAAAGGCAAAGCAAGGGGTTTCGGTCTACCGAAACATAACCTTGCTACTTTACATGATTCAAGGGAGATAAGGGAGTAATAACTACATGCAGTATATCGGTTTGCACGATTATACACACTACATGCAGTATATACTATTCCCTACAATTTCCGCCATTGTTCGATGTCTTCCTGATAGGTATTCAGATGGTTCAAAGCAAGATTTTCTATCAGTCCCGAAACGCTCATTTTACGGTCGCCTAATTGTCGGACGATGCGGTCAAGCCGCTCACGGGGGGATGCGCTGACAAAAACAGATTTGCGGTCGATAATTCGGGGAACTTGCAGAAAAGTCTGGCGGTATTCTTCAAAAGATGTCCGGCGGTATTTTTTATCGGACAGTTTCGGGGTTCCGCTTGATTCTTCCGTATGTTCTCCGCTTTCCTGTTTCCGCTCGACAGAAGATACGGGATGATGCGGTTTAGTCTGTTTATTGTTTGCACTAAGTACACCGGATAAAATTTGTTCATTGTATTCAGAATATGCAGGAGAAGATTCTAAGCCTGCTATCATATCCTGTAAATTCACTTCGTTGATTACTTTCTTTGCCATTGGTTCAGATTTAAGGTTTATAACTATATTAACTTTGCTCATTCATTACTGTATGCAGAATGAACACCACAAAGGAAAGAACTATTTTTGATAACAAACAAGTAATCAAAGTATTGCAGATTAAACAGCTCTAATACTCTTTATTTTTCACCGTCAAATGATATTCCTGCCGTAATCCGGTATATTCTGCTTTTTCACTCCGGCTTAAAAGCCACTCCAAACCATTTTGACGCCACAGACTACCACGGTTCAAGGAAATATTCTGTCAACGATTCTTAGTCTCTATATTTGCCCTATAAAAGGTTTTAAACCTCCCTGAAAAAAGAGGAGAATGGAGACAAATGGAGTAAGATTACGTCAGGTATTTTAAAAGGGGATATTTTCACCATAGATTTGTTTGAAAAACACAAAATAATGTATAACAAAATAGATAAGAAGATGGAAATTATTGCTATTGAAAAGAAGACACTGGACGCTATGGAAGAAAAGTTCGGGCAGTTTGTTAGCCGTATGGATGATGTATGTTTCAGACACAACAAAAAGATTTCCCCGTGGCTGGATAATGCGGATGTTTGCCGGATGCTGAATATCAGCAAAAGGACATTACAGACTTACCGGGATAACGGGACTATTCCCTACACACAAATCAACCATAAGATGTTCTATAAACCGAAAGATGTGGATAAAGTATTAAAACGACTCAGAAATCAAAATCAACCTATTAATAAATAATTTATCAGTATGGAGAAAACAGAAATCATTACAAGAGAAAACGGAAAAGTGACTGCCTTTTTTAAGGCATTAGACCGGATATTGGATAATGTGGAAGCATTAACCGCAAGTTTCAAACCTACCCTCAACGGGGAACACTATCTGACGGATCAGGAAGTTTCCCAAAGACTGCATATCAGCCGGAGGATTTTACAGGAATACCGCACCACAGGGAAAATTCCTTATATCCTGTTAGGCGGAAAAGTCCTGTACAAGGAATCGGATATTGAAAACATGCTGGAAAAGGCATATTGCAGAATTTGGGAATAAAGAATCTCTCTAAGAAGTAATTTATTGTTCTAAAAATAACTGTATATTTGTGACGTACTTCACATAACGGAGGGCGAGGAAACTCGCCTAATAGATGGAGGTGTATTTTTCAAATACACTTCCTCTCCATACGGCGGTTCCGTACCCCCGTGTGGAGCGTTAATGCGCCCACTGCCCTCCGTGGTGAAGTACAACGGGAAAGACGGAACCGTTCTTTTTCCGCTCTAATCAAAAGTCAAATATGGATTAAAATAAATAAACTAAAGAGGTATATTACACCAAAGGTGGCTTTATAATGGACTATCTGGAAAGAAATCTTTAATTGAACACTTCAAAATTTTAGCTATTTCATTCAAGTGCTCAACTTTATACTTAGAGGATCGTTTCGGATTTTCAATATTTCCAATAAAGCTACGCGAAAGATTTAAGCAATCAGCCAAGTATCTTTGACTGTAACCTAACTCTTTCCGCCGTCTTCTAATCTCCTTTATTACAAATAAATCAATCTCTGATTTCATGTTACTAAATTGTTTGTAAATAAAGGATATTTTTAAAAATCATACGGACGTCTATAAACGTCCAATATCTATAAAACGAGAAATAACAAAAGAAAGTTTGAAATGAAAATAATATAGAAACCACACGCCTGGGGGATGTATAGTTGACACGCCTGGAAAGCGTGTAATCCATCAATCAGGAAAATCAATGAAGAAAGAAACAGGACTTAAAATCCTACGATTCGAAAAACAAAAAGAAAGAAAATAATAAGACGCAAAAAGAAATATTGAATTATAAAACAAGTGATTTTAACTAAATAGAAAAATTATGGAAGAAACATGAATCAAACTGAATACAAAATGCTACTATTGAACAAGGAGTTTGTTACACACAATCCCAACATTACAGCCGATTTTATTCTCACTAACCTGCTGAAATTTTGGGCTATTCCGCATTGCTGGTTGTCTATGAAACAGTTATCGCTCGGAAAGTATTCAAGAAAAAGTAAAATAAATACAACGGAACAGTATCACTTTAATCACCCTGCTGCGTCAGTGCGGTGGGAAAGAATTGTTGGAAAAGCCGGAAATAACCCAACGGGTTATTCTGACTTTTTCAATGGTTCGTGCGAGTCCGGGGAGTTGCGGAGCCCCTTAGTTTGGCTCAGGCCAACTCTCCGGACAGGTTTCAAAAGATTTTCTACCAAATAAAACCATAATATGAACAAACTAAAATTATCTATCAGCTCCGTTCCTGAAAACATACACATGGTCGAGCAGTTTATTGAAAAAATTACAGACACATTTGAGGTTTCAGAAAAATTACAGGGAAGTATCTTAATGGCCATCATCGAAGCAACCAATAATGCCATAATTTACGGTAACAAAACAAATCCGCAGAAATCAGTAAGGTACACGGCCAGCAAACAAAAACAAAAAATCGTTGTCACAGTAGAGGACGAAGGAGAAGGATTTGATTTCCACCACATTCCAAATCCGGGGATATTGGAAAACACTCAAAATTTAACGGGACGGGGAATATACATCATGTCCAAACTTTCGGACAAACTGCTGTTTACCAAAAACGGCTCAAAAGTAACCATGACCTTTTACACAGAAGAATAAGTATGAAAAAAACAATCATAACACCCGTACTGGCTTTGATTTTAGGTTTCATTGCCGGATTTTGTTTCAGGGATTATTATATGAAAAAACAAGATAATGTCAAAACACCAGAAATAGAAACAAAAGACAAAACAAGTAGTAATGGCACTATTCCTCACATCCAAGAAAATGAGTTTGAAGATATAGATTATGGCAGATATGAAGATTTCGGCCCGGTCTAACAGACAAAACCAAACGACCACCCGATTTTGTGAGTGGTCGTTTGGTTTTATCAATTAGACGGCAAATTTCTGACGTAACGTCTGCATTTCATCGGACACTGTCCGGTCAAGGATTTTCGCATAGATTTTAGTCGTGCGGATATCGGAATGACCTAACATTTTGGCGATGGATTCCATAGATACCTTATTCGCTACCGCAAGGCAGGCGAAAGTATGACGGGCAATGTGGTAAATACAAGCCTAAGCAAGCGTAAGAGGAACATAGGTGGAAATATGGTAACTGGTTGTGAATTAGTTGTTTTTCTATGTTCTGCGGCAGATAGGGATAGGCAAAACAGTATGGGATATTGAGACCTTTCAGTTACCAAACCGTTATCCTGTTGTTTCCCGAACAAACTGAGGTAATGATTATTGGAAGAATTTTTCTCATACGGTTTCTTCTTATCTGTTTATCAATATTTTGCGTATCAGAGAACGCTTTGATAACGGGTAATTTTGCCCATAAAGTTAAAGCGTATGAAGATAGAGAAATTCAAGGTGTTGCTCTACCTGAAAAAGAGCAGACCCGACAAGTCGGGCAAAGCCCCGATCATGGGACGCATTACCGTCAATCGTTCGATGGTGCAGTTCAGTTGCAAACTCTCCTGTACTCCTGACTTATGGAATCCCCGTGAGAGTCGATTGAACGGTAAAAGCAATGAAGCAGTAGAGGTCAATGCCAAATTAGACAAGTTGTTGCTTTCCATTCATGCAGCATTCGACACCTTGGTGGAACGCAAGGCAGACTTTGATGCCGAAGCGGTCAAGAATCTGTTTCAGGGAAGTCTCGAAACACAGATGACCTTGCTGGCAATGACGGATATCGTCTGCGAGGAACTCCGTAAACGTATCGGGATAGACCGGGCAAAAGGAACATACCCCGCCTATTTCTACACCCGAAGAACCTTGGCGGAGTTCATTCAAAAGAAATTCCACTCCAAGGACATTGCCTTCGGTCAGCTGACCGAACAGTTCATTCACGACTATCAGTCTTTTGTCGTGGACGACAAAGGGCTTGCCATAGAGACCAGCCGACACTACCTGGCCATCATCAAAAAAGTATGCCGTAAAGCCTACAAGGAAGGCTATGCCGATAAATGTTTTTTCGCTCATTTCAGTCTCCCCAAGCAAGAGGAGAAGACACCGAAAGCCCTAAGTCGGGAATCCTTTGAGAAAATCCGTGACTTGGTCATTCCCGAACATCGTAGCTCTCATATCTTGGCAAGAGACCTCTTCCTCTTTGCCTGCTATACGGGAACTTCCTATGCTGATGCGGTATCGGTTACACGAGACAATCTCTTCACCGATGATGAAGGAAGTCTATGGCTTAAATACCGTCGCAAGAAAAACGAACTTCAAGCCTGTGTCAAACTCCTGCCCGAAGCCCTTGAATTGATAGAGAAATACAACGACGATACCCGTCCGACACTCTTTCCAATGCTGTACCACCCCAATCTACGTCGCCTGATGAAATGCCTTGCGGTTCTCGCCGACATAAAGGAAGACCTGACCTACCATGCCGGAAGGCATTCCTTCGCTTCGTTGATTACTCTGGAAGCAGGAGTGCCCATAGAAACCATCTGCAAGATGCTGGGACATTCTAATCTGCAAACTACTCAGAGATACGCGAAGGTTACCCCAAAGAAACTCTTCGAGGATATGGACAAATATATCGAAGCGACAAAGGATTTGAAACTCATATTGTAAACACCCCATAATAACAAACAAATTATGCGTAGCACATTTTCTTTACTACTCTATACCAATCGCAACAAGGTACGTGTGGACGGTACAACTTCCGTCCTTTGCCGAATCTCCATTGACGGAAAGAACACTGTCATCACCACGGGCATCTCCTGCAAACCCCAACAATGGAACGCCAAAAATGCAGAGACCTCAGATGCTCGGACAAACAATCGTCTGAAGAAATTCCGCAGTAATGCGGAACGGCTTTATGAGGATCTGCTCAAGAGATACGGTGTTGTCAGCGCAGAACTGTTGAAAAACGAAATTGCGGGACATGTCGTAGTTCCCGTTCATTTACTCCAGATGGGAGAAAGGGAGCGAGAACGCCTTGCGATAAGAGCCAAGGAAATAGGCTCAAACTCCACATACAGAAGTTCGAGATATTACCAAAGTTATATTCGAGAGTTTTTGGAATCAAAAGATATGAGCGATATTGCTTTCTCTGACATCACCGAGGAGTTCGGACGGGAATACAAGGTTTATCTGAAAAGATACAAGAACTTCGGAGCATCGCAGACCAACCATTGCCTTTGTTGGCTGAACCGATTGGTTTACCTTGCCGTTGACCATGAGATTATCCGAGCCAATCCATTGGAAGAAGTCGAATATGAGAAAAAGCCAGCCGCCAAGCGTATGCATATCAGCAAAGCGGAGCTAAAACAGTTATTGGAACTTAAATTGCCACAGAATGACCCATTGAAAGAACTGGCTCGACGGACTTTCATCTTCTCTTGTTTTACGGGGCTTGCCTATGTTGATACGCAATTGCTTTATCCGCACCACATAGGAAAGACGGCCGAGGGAAGGCGTTATATACGGATTAACCGCAGGAAGACGCAAGTAGAGTCATTCATTCCCCTGCATCCGATAGCCGAGCAGATTATCAACCTGTATAACACGACCGATGACACGCAACCCGTCTTCCCCTTGCCAAGCAGGGATATGATGTGGTTTGAGATACATGAACTGGGCGTCATCATCGGACGCAAGGAGAACCTGTCCTACCATCAAGCAAGGCATAGCTTCGGATCGTTCTTGATTTCGACAGGTATCTGTACGGAAAGCATTGCCAAGATGATGGGACATGCTTCCATTACCAGTACGCAGAACTATGCGAAGATCTCGGAGAAGAAAATCTCAGAGGATATGGACAGGCTGATTGAAAGACGAAAGGACAATGAATACTAAATAACGATGAAAAGAGAAATTATAACCATAGATAAGAGAGGAAATGTACATATCCCGTCAACTCCTGTTTGGATGTCAGCTTGTGAGATAGCCGACCTGCTCGGAGCCTTCTCCGGCAAGGTCAATGCACAAATCAAAGTGATATTCAGGGAGGGTCTCCTGATGGAGACGGAAGCGATGAGAACAATCCAATCTGAACGAGGATTTGTTGATTTGTATAGTAGCGAATTGATAACGATGCTGTCGTTTCGTATTGCCACACCACAAGCAAAGAATTTGCGAAGGTGGATAATCGGCAGGCTTACAGAAAAGAACTCTTCAACTTCTCCTATGATTGTTTGCTATACCTTGGGCAAGCGATATAATTAAAGAAAAGCAGGCAGTAAGAAAAGTAATTTCTACTGTCCGCTTTTTCTAATGTTTTTTGTCACTACCTACTTCATATTCTCTTTTTTCAGCGTATAATGGCAATCTCAAAAGGATTCTCTTTAGTTAACAACCTTGTGCCAATGCCGTCCAAAAACGGTCTTCCTCTTCAATTTGCTCAGAGAAGAGCCAGACTTCCTTTATAAAACCATTCTCAAAGCTAAAGAGATCTACTCCTTTCATTTCTATTGAATGTCCGTTGGCTGATACTGCAAATGCAATTGCTGCTGCAACCAAGTTACCATTGTCTGTAACATAATCCACTTGATCAATGGCGAAAGTACCATTACTTAGTTGAGCCATTCTTTCCAAATGGGCAAAGACTTTTTGTTTGCCATTGTAAGTACCAGACAAAGCGCCTTGTCCCGGCTGATGCCATACCAAATCATCAGAGAGCAAAGCTCCCACTGTTTCTAAATCACCCTGTGCCAAAGCGGTGTAAAATTGACTAACTTTTTCGATTTTCTTTTCCATAAAATGTATTTTAAATTGTTGAAATCACTGCAAAATTATACCTTTGCACTACAATACACAAGTACATACAAAAATATATGATACACACTATATTGTTAGTTTTACTGAATATCAACAAGAAAAAAGTTCGCTATGGAGAGAAAAATTTCAGATGAAGAATGTCCAGTAAGAAAATCAATGCAGATTTTTGCCGGTAAATGGACATTGCTTATTATCTTTCAAATCAACCGCAGGATAATCCGTTACGGAGAACTCAAACGTGCCATTCCCGGCATTAGCGAGAAAATGCTTATCGATGAATTAAAATTCCTGTGCGGTAAAGGACTAATTAAGAAGAAACAATATCCCGAAGTTCCTCCCAGAGTGGAGTACTCCCTTACGCCCTTGGGTGAGAAAGTGTTGCCGATTATCGACGAGATAGCCAAGTTCGGTATGGAGAATTTATAACTAAAAATTACTGTTAAAATTATATTGAAAATTTAAGTTGAAGTTACAATTTATCAGTCAATATGATTCTAAGTTAAGATATATATATGTATGATTGAATTAGAAAACATCAAAGAAAGGAAGAGAAGACTTGCTTTTGAAAAAGCTCACGAGATTAGGAAGTTTGAAATTGAACTTTATTGGAAACGAACTACTTATTTTTGGGCATTTATAGCCTTTTCCTTTGGAGCGTATATTGCTATTGTATCTTCCGAAAGCAAAGAGTTTACCAATAGAGGAAACTACGCTTTCGTTATAACATGTATTGGCTTTATCTTTTCTCTAAGTTGGTATCTCGTAAATAGAGCCAGCAAGCATTGGCAAACCAATTGGGAGGTAATTATAGATGATTTAGAAGATGAATTCACAGGAGATTTGATGAAAAGACATATAACGAATAATAACAAATGGTATGAATTGACATTATCTTATAGATATTCTGTTTCAAGGATCAACCAGATTGTAAGCCTCTTTATTACCATTGTATGGGTTATCTTGATGTGTTTTTCTGGTTATCAAATTCTCAGTATTTCCACATTCTCTTTATCAGGAAACTGGATGTTTCCTATATTCTTTATTGTCACAATCGCTTTCTTTGTTATTCTTGTAAAATGGGGAAAGTCTGAAAAGCCAAAGGAAAAGGTTACTCTTAATCGAAAATCGTCCAAAGAATGTTGTTGAACGAAATCATAAAAGAAACAAAAAGATATGTCCCATTTGCCAATCCATAGAAGTTCGCAACTCACCGATTTTGGAGTCTATCTGAAGACAATTGTATCTAAAACATCTGCATCTTCAGACAGATATGCCTTTTCTCATACCGACGACTATTATTTCTTCGGCTTCATAGAGGAGGGGCAATGTCGTCTGAATATTGATTTCAAGGAATGTACTTTCGAAAAGGATAGTCTGGTTATCATTCGTCCGGGACAGGTACATCGCATCATTGATGCTTACAATCTTTCGGCAAACTTCCTTATTATTGACTCGGTATTGGTAAATAAGGAGGAGAAACGACTATTGGAGCGGCATGGTCGTCAAGAAATCCAAATATTTGACATATCTGAACAGAAACAGTTATTGTCGCTTCTTGCTCACAGACTTAGCTGCACAGAAAATTCATTTTCAAAACCGATCATTCAACGATTAACAACCGTAATAGTGGGGTTAGTTGTAAAGGATGTTGCAGGTGCGACAGAGACTCAATCCGAATTGCAGGGGAATATAAACAGATATAAGGAAATCGCGTGGGATTTTCGGGAATTGCTCGAAAGCAATATCCGAACGAACCGTGCTCCTTCGTTCTATGCCGAACGTTTGAATATAACAGTTGCCTACCTGAATGAAGCGATAAATGCTGTTTGGGGAACGAGTGTAAGTCGGAATATTCAGGATGAAATCATCTTGCAAGCTAAGCGACAATTAGTCTATACAACAACCTCTGTAAAAGAGATAGCACAAGGTTTGGGATTTGACGATTACTCCTACTTCACACGACTATTTACCAAGGTTGCAGGAGTTTCTCCAACGCTTTTCAGAAAGAATTACCACGAATAGTGCTATTATCACCGTTGTTTGTCTATTGTGACGACCTGTATCCCCCTGTACCTTTGCAGCAGAATTTATTTACTTAAGAAGATACAGATTATAAGGATGAACAACGCTGTGAATATTTTGCAAGAAGGAAGTATGATGAAATCCCTGACAAAGTTGGGGAGACCTATTGTCATCGCAATGCTGATTATGGCAATATACAATGTGGTAGATACTTTCTGGGTTGCACGTTTGGGAACTCTTCCTGTCGCTGCCGTATCAGTTGTTTTCCCTTTATCGTTGGTGTTTCTTGGGATAGGGCTGATGTTTGGTGTTGGGGGCGGAGTGTATATATCTCGCTTATTGGGTGCGAAGCAAATTGTCAAGGCTGGTCAGGTAGCTTCCGTCTCAGTGATCACCTCTGTGATTTTAGCTGCTCTCATTGCCCTTGTATGCAATGCGTTTCTACCAGAAATTCTGCTTTTCATGGGGGCAAACGAGGAGATGATGAGCTTAGCGGAAGCATATGGCAGACTGTTCATCGTCAGTTGTGTCATAGGAACGTTGAATGTGTCGATGTCCAATATTATAGTTTCTCAGGGGGCTTCAAAAACGTCTGCATCGGCAATGATAATAGGTTCTGTTATAAATGTCGCATTGGATCCTCTATTTATCTATGCTTTCGGCTGGGGTGTGGAAGGTGCTGCGTGGGCAACCATTCTTTCAAGAATCATTACAACAATCATTTACACCTGCTTCTTTATGAAAGCAGAGGTGAAAGTTTCGTTTGCCTTGTTCGTCCCAACGATAAGAATGTACTTGGACATCATAAAGATAGGTATTTCAATGCTCTGTTTGCAACTCCTCCAAACACTTTCGATTAGTTTATTGCAGAGAGCTGCCGTAAAATATGGGGCAGAGGCTGTAGCAGCAGTAGGCATCGTTCTGAAAATTGTAACATTGGGAACGAACGTGGTTTTCGGATTTGTCAAGGGACTCCAACCGATGGCTGGCTATAACTACGGGGCAGAAAATTTCCAAAGGTTAAAAGAGGCAGTACGTTGTTCCTTGATACTGACAACCTCATTTTGTGTACTTTGGAGCACTTTCATACTCGTTTTTGCTTCTCCTGTTATCAGTTGTTTCGGCAAAGACGAAACAATGCAAGAAATTGCACGAATTGCCCTTAGAGCCAATACGCTAATGTTTTTCACTTTCGGCTTCCAGTTTGTGTATTCCACACTATATATGGCAATCGGAAGAGCAAGACAGAGCCTATTGCTCAATATTGGACGACAGGGACTCTTCTTTATTCCTGTAATATTGCTGCTCCCATCATATTGGGGATTGAACGGAGTGCTTTATGCACAACCGGTAGCCGACGTCTTTGCAACTTTGATGACACTGTTCTTTGCCATTCAAATTCATAGGGAAATTCGTCATAAATCACATCTCACAACAGAGAATCTACAATGTTGAACATAAAAGATATGATTATGCTAAGACTTACTCAAACTGAAGACTTTAAGACAATAATCTCTTTATGCTCTACAAAAGGACAGATACAAAAAGCGTCAGACAACTTTATTCTGAAGATTATTGCCCTATGTGATGCAGAAAGAGATTTAGTCTCATTGTTTCGGACCCTCCGTTATACACGCTTTTGCCTGCAACCTTTGCAAAGGGGAGATTCAATGGACGGAGAGGGGAAAAAATGTATCAGAACTGCTCTTTGTCATTGACACGGAGCTTGAATTACTGAAAATGCGAATGCAGGGACTTCTTCCTGCATTGCCAGTCAGACCTGCTAAGAAACTCTGTTGGACAGGCAAAGCAACAGATTTAGTTGAACTCCTTTATGCTCTCGACACTTGCAACTGTATCAACAACGGAGAAATAGGTGTAGAGGAACTGGCAGACGCTCTCTCGGAGATCTTCGGAGTGGCGATAAAGAACAGCTACAACGTCTATATGAACATGAAACGTCGCAAAGATAATAGCCGCACCTATTTTCTTGATGAACTCCGTGAGAAACTTAATAAGCGTATGGTGGAAAGCGATCTGAAAGGCGGCAAGTTCAAAAAGCGATAATCGCATGGGTTAATCAGGCTTCCTCAAATAAAAGGGAAGTCTGATTTTTACATCCATGCAAGGAGCAATATGATATAATATGTCTATTGCCGATGTTGCCATTTCTCTTGAAATTTACGAGTGAGTTGTACGATTTCCCCTCCAATAATAGCCAATTCGAGTGTCAGTTTCTCCAACTTAGTGAGCATCGCAAAGGCTTTCTTCTCCGTAAAATTGCTTTTCAAAGCGACTACAGTTTGGTTATAATTCACCCCGACACTGCGAAATTGTCCGTACAAAGTTGTCAGTTTTTGGTAGTAATCGAGCAACGAACGATCCACTTTTATCACTCGAAAGGTCTCATTAAAGACCCTTGCCTTGATGAAAGCGGCTCTATTTTGAAGCCCCGATTGCTCGAATAGCGTTAGGAAACGAGCAAATTCTGTGTCCGTAAATCGAACCATACAACAATGGTCGGCTCGTTCATTCTTGGGAGGTCGTCCCACATTTCTCTTTGTCATTACTTTGGATTTTAATGGTTTGTAATTCTCTCTTCTGGAAATAGAACGTGCTAAACACAATTGAAATCCATTAGAGAGCGTTCACGATAAAATAGCCAATCAAGACAACGAAAACTTCTATCCAAGAACACCGACTTCGGAGGTGTTCTGCCCTCTGCAAGAGCAAGGGTTTTGAGTTACCGAAATAATTTCGGGTAACGCAAGACATACCTTGCTATTTGCTCCGACGCAAATAAATCCGCATCGAAATGCGGTGCTTTATCTTCTCGAAATGTATGTTTTCAAAGCCATGAAATACCGGCTTATCGCTTGCTGCAAAGTTACTGCCTCTTGTTCTCAAAGCCATTGGGTGAAACGAAGCCACAAATAACCAAATCGAAGCCACAAGTACGCACTAAAGAAAATCATGCTGATTACAGCATGATCGAGCCATATATTTGCACTGTCGAATATGCCGGTAATGGTATGTGTCTTCGATAATATCACGTTTCGATGAGCGATATGAGCGAGGGTGTATATCAAAGAGCATATCTTTGATTCTTTCACTCGAATGTGGGAATGTGCGAAAGCAGATACAATCGAACGATTGTATTGATGGACACTAATGGATATCTCCACAGATAGGGTATGAACGAAAAGATGTACCCCTACTGATACAAGCTGATTATTGGGCATATCTCCGATGGCGGATGTATTCATCTTCATCGGTAAATATATCGGCAACGAAATGAACAGTGAATTGTATAACAATAAAATCAAGTAAGTATGACAGAAAACCAAAACGGCAAGGTAGATTCCGTTGCCATCCGAGAACTTATTTCTCAGGGTATTCCCATGAAAAGAAAAGAGAGTGAGGTGATACACTCTCAATCAGAAGAGCAGGTTATCAAATCGGAACGTCCAAGTGAAGAACCAATATCAAAGGATTTTTCAAGAGTCCAAAGAAGAGAAATGCGAAAATCCGACAAGAGCGATTATGAGTCGCTTTTCATCTGTCGCAACGCCCTGAAAAATCGCAAGACCATCTACATTGCCAAAGAGTTACAGGACACATTAGCGGAAATAGTCATGTCTATGAGGAATAGAGACATGACCATCGGTATCTATGTGGAGAACATCATCCTTCATCATCTTGAAACCTACAAGGATGAAATCAATAGATTGGCGGAAATGAAATTTAAGAAGCTGTTGTAAATTCCTATCTTCAGATGTTTTAAATGGAACTGTTCTTCTCCTTGCTGTCTTGTCTTACAGTGTCGGATCAGGCAGATTGCTGGGATACGGCAAGCATCCCAAGAGCCGATTGCTGCAGAAGATAGAGTCGGGCGACAGGATTATGCTCCGCAAGGGGCGTTTTCTTGCCGTTTTATTCGCCCTCCTCGCTATTAATGAGTAACTTTGCGAAAAGTAATCTTAATTTAGAAAAATCATGAACAGAGGATCGGAATGGCGTATTTGGGACTTGCATTTTCATACTCCCTCATCTTATGACTATAAAGATAATAGTGTAAAAAATCAGGATATTATAAATATCTTGAGTGAAAACAATGTTTCTGTTGTTGCGATAACAGACCATCACGTTATTGATATAGAGCGAATACAAGATTTACAAAGATTGGGGAAAGAAAAAAATATCGTAGTTCTTCCTGGAATTGAATTCTGTTCAGAACTTGGAGGCTCTGAAGCAATACATTTTATAGGAATTTTTCCAGAGACAGCTAACCTGAATACAATATGGACGAAAATTCAGGGACAGTGTAATCTGACACCAGAAGAAATTGATTCAAAAGGACAAGAGCGAATTGTGTGCTCTTTTGAAAAAACAAGTTCTCTGATAATAGAATTAGGAGGCCTTGTTACAATACACGCTGGTAAGAAATCTAACTCTATAGAGGGCATAAAAAATAATTTGCTTGTAAAACAAGAATTTAAACAGCAATTATTATCAACCTATCATCCTCTTTTGGAGGTCGGGAAAATCGAAGATGTAGAAAGCTACAAATCTCATGTGTTTCCAGTAATACAATTTTCTTTACCTATTATTATGTGTTCAGATAATCATAATATTCGAGAATACACCACAAAAGAAAAACTGTGGATTAAAGCTGCAACAACATTTGAAGGGCTAAAACAGATCTTATTTGAACCTGAGGATAGAGTAAGGATTCAGACGACAAAACCTGATGAGAAGAATATTTATCAAGTAATTGATAGCATAACTTTAGATGAGAATGAATTTTGGCATGGAAATATCTTTCTTAATCCTAATTTAAATACGATTGTAGGAGGACGTTCGACAGGAAAATCTTCCTTACTCAAAGCTATTGCTGCTAAGCATGGAAATAAAGAAGTTGAAGAAAATGACTTTATCAGACAACACCTTAATGGCATATCTATTCGATGGCAGGATGGAAATGATCAACTTGGCCGTGAAATAGAATATTTTCGACAAAGTTATATGCATGATATTGCTTTTGATTCAGAAAAGACAAATAGGATAGTTGATAACATTATAAAAGACAAAGATGAAGCGGGCTTATTGAAAGCTTACAATGAGCATCTTGCTGAAATTTCTAAAAAAATATCAGAGGACGTTTTTTCTGTCTTCCAAATGCAAAATGATATAGTTTCTGTAACAAAGTCTTTGTCTGAAAAAGGGAACAAAGATGGTGTCGTAAAACAGTTAAATCTATTAAAGTCAAAAGCAGCTGATTTACAAAAGGGAAGTGAATTGTCGCCAGAAGAAAGGATGTCCTTTGATGCGTACTTACATCAAATCCAAGAAAAAAAGAAACAAATAGCTGAAGCAGACAATGATTTAGGATTACTGAATAAAATGAAGAATGTCACTCCTTTTGAACCTACTTTCAAGGACAAGTGGCAATTTAATCAATTATCATTTCCATTGAATCAGTATGATATTGATCGACTGTACGATGATTTGAAGGTAAAGACTGAGACAGAATGGGGTAACATTGTTCAACAGTTCATCGAAAAGACCTCAAAAGCAAAAGAACAAATAAGTACAGATATTCAAACCATAATGGCTTATGATGTCTATAAGAAAGGGATACAATCTTTTGAAGGCAATAAGGAATTGAAGGATATTAATGGCAAAATAATTGAAGAAGAGAAAAACCTTGAAATTATTAATGGGTTGCAAAGTAGGCTTGAGCATATAAGAAAGTTGCGTAATTCTCTTATTCAAAAAATTATTGACGCTCATTGTTCTTATAAAATGATGGCAAGAGAAATATGTAATACATTAGAGATTTCCTATGATGGACTTGATATTTCTGTCAGTCTAACATTTCACAAGAAAGAGTTACAGGAATTCTTAGAAAGTAGGCTTAACCTACGTGGGAATGAACGTCAAGAATACTTGAAAACGTTACTAAGCAGATACGATGACGATAATAAATCATGCAGCATAGATTTCCTGAAAAATCTTTTTTTAGAGAATATCTTACTAAAGAATGGATATGAAGCTTTAAATGTTGCAATTGAATTTTTCACTCGTAATTGGTATAGTCTTGATTATAGCTTAACCTATCAGGGAGATGCGTTTGTAAACATGTCGGAAGGAAAACAGGCTTTTGTTATTCTAAAATTACTCTTAGATTTTAGTGATAAGAAATGTCCAATACTCATAGACCAACCAGAGGACAGCCTTGATAATCGTGCAATTTATCATGAATTAGTAGCATACATCAAACGGAAAAAGAAAGAACGACAAATAATATTGGTGACGCACAATTCCAATGTTGTGGTAAGTGCAGACGCAGAAAATGTAATTGTAGCTAATCAAGAAGGTGCGGATACACCTAATTTAGGAGGTCTAAAATTTCAATATATCAACGGAGCTTTGGAAGACACCAAGCAAAGAGACGAAAATGCTGAGTATATATTATCTTCACAAGGTATCCGTGAACACATATGTGATATTTTGGAAGGAGGGCGTATTGCTTTTGAGAAACGTGAACAAAAATATGGCTTTAGAAGATAGAACAATATTTGGGTGGGCTTTTTGTTACTTTTGAGCCGTCTCAACTCACTGTCAAAAGTAACGAGGTGTTTTTCATTGGGGTTTCTTTACTCCTTTCTTTATCCGCTTAGACTCACGAAAGAAAGGAGCGGTCGGCAAATCTGCCGACCGCTTTACTCCGTCTGCTCTTCTTGAACGATTATCCGTTCCGTCCTTACTTCGGGGTGCATGGAGAAAGCCCAATTGATTTCTTCATCGGCAGGGTGCTGTGAATATTCCCACCCATTACCAATCCGCAATTCTGAATGACCTTTTGCCGTGCGTCTTCTCTGCTTTCGGCAACTACCTCAAACACTCCCTCGAAAATGTACTGCGTCCGTACTCTGTAAACTCATGTCTGAGCGTATTTAAGAAATGAGTAACCAAAGTATTGTCCCGATGATGAGGACATAAGTCAGAATGTACACTGCGATAGTCAGAGCGATGGTAGGGAGTAACCGAATGAGGAATTTTCCTGCACATATCCCTGCCAGCCAAAGCCAAACGCTTCCGCCACAAAGGAGAGAGCCTGCAAGTGCAAGTGCCACCCAAATTGATATTTTGTATCTCTGTTTCATCTTGTCTGATTTTTTTTGATTTTATGCGGATTCCAGAGGTGAGGGAGTTGAGTTTCAACTTTTTCTTTTTCCCTGCTTCTCGCATATCCGACATTTTTTTATGCGTTTTTCCGTCGGGTCGGTCGTTTTCGTTTCAGGGGCGTAAAAAGGTAGGGCTTAGGACAAACAAGGTTTTACGGCGAGAATACTACCTGCAATGAAATGGAAGTGTGGAGATTGTCGTCTAAACGGCTTACCGCCCCGACCTTTTTTGTCCGTAGAAGCCCGGAACTACCTTTGCCGCTGACAACGAACAATCGATCCCGACATGATACACAGGCATAAGTGGAGGATGTGCAGGTAGAGAAGCAGAGCGAAAACAAAAAACGCAGTCTTTACAAGGACTGCATATCATCATAAGATTAGAATACACGGAAAACAAAAAGCCATCCCAAATGGACGGCTCTACGTAAAAAATAAGCGAGAAAATTCTTTTTTCTCACGATATACCCTTATCTTTGCAACAAACAAAGTGGTTCTTTGAAATGGCAAAATAAGGTAGAGTATAGAAGCTCGCTGGTTTCCTTATCGTTACCTCCCTTTATTAACAAACAATATAATCTGTTGATTATTTGATGTTTATAAAAATCTCTATGCCTTCTGGTATGTGTAGTCAAGGGTTTTGTGATTCCGCACACATCCGCTATTTCTTTGAGGTAGCTGTTCATCCGCTGATTGGACGGGACAGGCAGGATAACACCGCCTTTTACGCATTCCGGATGATTCCGGTATTTCTCTATTATCATCCGGGGTATTTCCAACAAAGGAATATTACACATATTGTCCGTCTTCTCCCTCGGCTTACGTATCCAGTATTCACCGTTTACGCCGCGTATGATATGCTCCGCTGTCAGATGCTGAACATCGGAAAAAGCCAAACCCGTAAAGCAGCAGAAGATGAATATATCCCTCACCGTCTCCAAGCGGGGAATGGTAAACTCCTTATTCATCAGCACCTTTATTTCTTCTTCCAAAAAGAATGCCCGGTTGGTCGCGGTCTGCCGTAGCCTAATTTCAAAGAATGGGTCTACAACAATCCAATGATTAGCCAAAGCCAGACGGATAATCTTTTTCAGGTTTTTTAGATACTTAACGGTAGCGTTCTGACTGCACGGCTTGTTGGTTTTAAGGTAATGTTCAAAGCCCCGGATAAACTCGTCCGTAATATCTTTTAAGGGAATATCCGCCATCCGGTATGCCTGCTTCATATATTCCGAAAGATAACGTACTGTCCGTTCATATCTCAGAACCGTTCCTAAAACAAAATCCTTACCTAATAAGTCCCGGCATTTCTTGTTGTGATCGTTGAATACCTCCAGCAACATTTTAGGGGATTCCCCCTCCCCATAGTAACGGCGTTTGAGGATGTCGGCGGTGATGGGTTTGTTGTCCTGTTCCAACTGGCGGTGTATCTGCAAGACTTTGGTACGGACAGTTTCAAGGTAGTGATTCAATTCTTGGTATTTGCGTTCCTTACCGTTGGCACATTCTTTTTTAGCGTTCCATTTACCGACCTCGATACTGCGTTTAATCTGCACCTCAGCACGCTTACCGTTTACCGTAATTCGTAAACAGATAGGTGCTTCACCGTTTTTAAGGAGTTTTGTCTTCTTAATGAAGAAAAGAATTGAAAAATAGTTCCGTTGCATACGACTGAATTTTAACGGGTTAAAATTAATGTATTTAGTCGTAAACGGTGCCATTCAATATGCAGTGAATCAAAGCATTAAAACCTGATTCGGTGGACTAAAATCCGGGCGGAATCAAGTCCACCGATTTCACCGGATTTTCGTGCCGGAATCCGCTGTTTTTTGAGGTTTTGCCTGAAAACAGAAACTCCCAAAATTCGTTGAATTTCAGGAGTTTGCTTCGTTTTTTCGTCTTGAAAAGTGATCCAGCTGGGATTCGAACCCAGGACCCCAACATTAAAAGTGTTGTGCTCTACCGGCTGAGCTACTGAATCGGGCCACAATGTTTCTCAATTGCGGGTGCAAATATAGGGAGTTTTTCGTTAGTTACAAAAAATGGTTGCTGTTTTTTCTGAATATTTTTATATGCTTTCGTTTAATCTATTCGTTATAAGTTATATAGCATATTACAAAATAGGTAGGTTTATTTTTCTTTCTATTCCGATTCCGGTTTTTATACCGTCAGACCGGTTCGCCAGGAACGGTCCGGTAAGGCTTTCGTTGATTTCATCGGTTCTTCTCCTGCTCGGAAAAACAAAAGATTTTGTTTTTCTCTCGCTTATTCGAAGAACTCACTGACCGGCGGAACTCCTCACTGTGCAAAAAAACTTTACGTTACGTTTCCGTCAGACACCACCGATCGGACGTTCGGAAAACCTAACCGGACACTCGTTCCCGCTCCAATGGTCCTCCGGCATAAAACCCTGCATCTCACGGCAGAGCTAACCGGCAAAGAAAATACAACCAGAAATTTGCAGTAGCAGGAAGCCGGACCGTCCGGATTATTTCCAGTGAGAAT
>ERZ791865.1202-NODE-1202-length-27366-cov-6.495808_pt1 | contig 27366 bp, 11 predicted proteins | sample MGYA00509942_ERZ791865 | MGnify/ENA primary metagenome ERZ791865 (study PRJEB30046, sample SAMN00792098) | human gut metagenome | study: EMG produced TPA metagenomics assembly of the A metagenome-wide association study of gut microbiota in type 2...
AGGACAGCAGCTGCGGCGCGGGGCGGCGCGCCCGCACGGCGGAAAGATGCGCCAGCACCTCGCGGCGCATGCGGTTGATCTCCGCAGCGGGCAGCGTCAGGCCGGGATCGACGACGCTGCGCACGGAGCGGGCGGCATAGGGCGTGCCGCCGGTTTTGGAAAGGCGGGCGGCAAGCTCGTCCTGCGTCAGCGCGCGCCGTTTGGCGTCCTGCGGAACGGCCCCCTGCGTCTGGCAGATGTGGCCGTCGGCATCCTGCACGGCAAGCATGGCGTTCTGCCCGTGCGCGACGATGGCGTAAAAATCCACCGGCACGCGCTGGGGCTCGAGATTTTCATAGGTCGCGCGGGCGGCGGCAAGCAGCTCGCGGTCCGGCCGCTCCGGCTGGCGCGTGCCGAACATCTGCGGGCCCGTGCGGCCGAGGTAATAGCCCTCCGTGAAGCCCTCGCGGGAGAACGCGGCGCGCAGCGCGGAAAGATCCGACGAGCGGACCTCGCGGCCGTCGAGCGCGGCGCGGTAGATGCCCGTGACGATGGCGACATACTCCGGGCGCTTCATGCGGCCCTCGAGCTTCAGGCTGGCCACGCCCATGCGGGAAAGCTCGCCGAGGTAGCGGATGAGACAATTGTCCTTCAGGCTCATGGGATAGCGGTTTTCAAACCGGCCGTAGCCGTAGGGCAGGCGGCAGGGCTGGGCGCACTGGCCGCGGTTGCCGGAGCGGCGGCCGATGACGGCCGACATATAGCACTGGCCGGAATAGCACATGCACAGCGCACCGTGGACGAAGACCTCGATGCGCACGGGGCTGTTGCGGCAGATATAGGCGATCTCCTCGCGCGGAAGCTCGCGCGAGAGCACGACGCACGAAAAGCCGAGCGCGGCAAGCTCGCGCACGCCCTCGAGCGAGTGCACCGTGAGCTGGGTGGAGGCATGCAGCGCCAGCTGCGGGGCGATCTGGCGGGAAAGGGCCGCTACGCCGAGGTCCTGCACGATGAGGGCATCGACGCCTGCGCGGGCCGCGGCCGTGATATGCTCCGCGACCTTCGGCAGCTCGCGGTCCGTGACGAGGGTATTGAGCGTCAGGTAGACCCGCACGCCGCGCACATGGCAGTAGCGCACCGCCTCCGGCAGCTCGTCCAATGTGAAATTGCGCGCACCTGCGCGGGCATTGAACCCCTCCGCGCCCAGATAGACCGCATCGGCACCGTTGCAGACGGCGGCGTGCAGCGCATCAAGGGACCCGGCGGGGGAGAGCAGTTCGAGCATGGCGGAAACTCCGTTTATCAACATTCCGGCATCAGCCGGGAGAAAAGTGTAAATTCAATGCATATAATGCATACTGAAAATGAGATACAATAGGACTGCCGGCCGCGCGTTGCAGGGGGCGAGGACAGCCCGGCCCGGCGCTGCACTGGTATAACAAACAGGCTGTCAGCAAAACGGTGAACACCAAAGGTCTGTCATTGCGAGGAGGGCGAAAGCCCGACGTGGCGCCCTGAGCGCGAAGCGCGAGGAAGTGCCCTTGGGGTGCAATCTCGGGAAGGCAGTTACGATTTCGCCGGAGGTACCTTGTCATCCAACCATGTCCTGCAAGATTGCCACGTCGGCCGTTGGCCTCCTCGCAATGACACATCAGGGTGGTGCAACGGTGCATCAGTGCCCTTGCGCGGTTGAATTTATCCGTACAAGGCGCTCACAACCCGCAAGGGGCACGCCGCATCCGTAAGGCGGCAAAGCCGCCAACGGCTGCGCAGTGAGCGCCGCTACAGGCCCCGTCGGGGCCATTACCATTTTAACGGCAGCCCTGTGCGGATCGGCAGTACCCAACAGGGCGTCGAGGACACCGCCCCTACAAAAGGCCGTACGCGCCCGATAAATGTTCGATTTTTATTATAGCATAAACCCTGAGTAAAATGCTACAATCCGGCGGGAAATTTCGCCGAAAAATGTCGGGCCGATTCGGCAATTTCACCAGAGCCGGGCCTGCGCCGCGTGGGGAGGCAAAGTGGAGCGCATGCCCCGTTGGTAGACATAATCCCGCACCCTGTTTGCAGACCCGTGCACATTTCCTTGAGTTATCCCCAGTTTGCACAGGTTTATACACAGGGATTTTGGGCTGTGCAGACCGTCTCCCCGCCCGAAATCCGGGGACTTTGCCCACAAAGCGGCAAAAATTTTGGCGTTTTCCACAGCCTGTGCAGGAAGCCGTGCCCCGGCCTGTTCAAAAATGCCGTTATGGGGTTCCGACAAAAAAGAAGACGGCCCGCCGCAGGAATTTGTTTGCTTTCCGGAGGAAAACATATGGACGAATGCGGAAAGATTTGATATAATGGAGCCGTATTCCCATGTGAAAGGAGCCGTATGCCATGATTGGAATGTCCGCAGTGATCTTTATTCCGGACGATACGGCAAAAACCGGATATCCGCAGCCCCTGATGCTGCAGAGCGTCATGGGCGCGCCGCTGCTCGCGTGGCTGGCGAACGCTCTGTTCGACAGCGGTGTCGGGCGCTTCTTTTTGGTCTGTCACGACCGCTATGTCGAGGCGGCCCGCGCGTGCCTGCCCGCCGAGGCGGAGGTCATGACCACGATGGACAGCGATCCCGCGGACCTGCTGCATGTATTCCTTTCCACCGCAGAGGACGCGGAGCACACCATCACCGTCGTCACCGGCCCGGCCGTCTATCTGCCGCAGCTCGCCCCGCAGGCCGCAGGGCGCTTCCCGCGCGTCTACGGCGTCTCCCGCGAGGAGCTGATGCAGGCGCTCGACGAGCATTTCTCCTTTGCCCGCTTCCTGCTGGACAACGGCTCCCCCATGAACGAGGAGCAGGCCATGTATTCCGTCGCCTCCCCGGCCGAGCTGCCGGAGATCGCGGGCCTGCTGCAGCGCAACCGCCTGCTGGCCCTTGCCCGCACGGGCGTGGAGATCTATGACGCGTCCAGCTGCTATGTCGAGCCTTCCGTGCGCGTCGCTCCCGGCGCGCGCCTGCTGCCCGGCACGATGCTGCGCGGAAAGACTGTCATCGGCGAGGAGGCCGTCATCGGCCCGTGGAGCGTCATCGACGATTCCGTCATCGGCGCGCGCGCCGTGGTGAACGCCTCGCAGGTGCGCGACTCCCGCGTGGGGCAGGACGCCGTCGTCGGCCCCTATGCCAGCGTGCGCGGCGGCTGTGAGCTTGGCCGCAGCGTCCGGGCAGGCAGCTTTGTCGAGCTGAAGAACGCCCGTCTGGGCGAAAATACCCAGGTGCCCCATCTGGCCTACCTCGGCGACACCGAGGCCGGTGCCAACTGCAACTTCGGCTGCGGCGTGACCACCGCGAACTTCGACCGCGTGCAGAAGCACGAGACCGTCGTGGGCGAGGGCGCCTTTATCGGCTGCAACACCGCCCTCATCGCCCCGCTGCAGGTCGGCAGCGGCGCTTACATCGGCGCAGGCTCCACCATCACGGAGGACGTCCCCGCGCAGGCGCTCGGCATTGCCCGCGCCCGCCAGTCCAACAAGAAGGAATGGGCCGCAAAGCACAAGAAATAATCCCATCGCGCTCGCAAAATATTGAGCGCCGTGCGGATGCGGCGCTCGGAAAATAGAGAGGTAACGAAATGATTGCTCACGGAAAAGAGATCAAGGTCTTCACTGCGAATGCCAACGTGCCCTTCGCAAAAGGAATCTGTGCCGAGCTGGGGCTGGACCTCGGCGACAGCACCGTGACCGCCTTTGCAGACGGTGAGGTCTCCGTCTCCATCAACGAATCCGTCCGCGGCTGCGACGTGTTCGTGGTGCAGTCCACCTGCAAGCCCGTCAACAACAACCTGATGGAGCTGCTCATCATGATCGACGCCTTCCGCCGCGCCTCTGCAGGCCGCATCACCGCGGTCATTCCGTACTTCGGCTATGCCCGTCAGGACCGCAAGGCCAAGGGCCGCGACCCCATCTCCGCCAAGCTGGTGGCGAACCTCATCACCCGCGCGGGCGCTGACCGCGTGCTGACGATGGATCTCCACGCCGCGCAGATCCAGGGCTTCTTCGATATCCCTGTGGACAACATGCTCGGCAACCCGCTGTTCACCCGTTATTATATGTCCAAGTTCGACGAGAAGCTCTTCAACCACGATGAGTTCTGCGTCGTTTCGCCGGACGTCGGCTCCGTCGCCCGCTCCCGCACATTCGCGGCCAAGGTCCACATGGGCCTTGCCATCGTGGACAAGCGCCGCCAGCGCGCCAATATGTGCGAGGTCATGAACATCATCGGCGACGTCGAGGGCAAGACCTGCATCCTGTTTGACGACATCGTCGACACGGCCGGTTCCCTGTGCAACGCCGCCGAGGCCATCAAGACCATCGGCAAGGCCAAGGCCGTCTATGCCTGCGCCAGCCATGGCGTGCTCTCCGGCAACGCCACGCAGCGCATCGAGGACAGCTGCATCGAGGAGCTCATGGTGCTCAACACCATCCCGCTGCCCGCAGACTACACCGGCAAGAAGATCCGCCAGCTCGATGCCTCGCCGATCTTCGCCAAGGCCATCACCCGCATCTACAACGAGACGTCGATCTCGAGCCTGTTCTGATGCTGTTTTCCAAAGCGCCCGCCTGCGGCTGGCTCGTCGTGGGTCTGGGCAATCCCGGCCAGAACTATGCCCGCACGCGGCACAACGTCGGCTTCCGCGCCGTCGATGCGCTGGCGGAAAAGCTCGGCGTGAAGATCGACCGCGCCCGCTTCCGCGGCCTGACCGCGCAGGCATCCGCGGGCGGCGAAAAGCTGCTGCTGCTCAAGCCGCAGACGTTCATGAACAACTCCGGCCTGTCCGTGATGGACGCGGCGCGGTTTTACAAGCTGCCGCCTGAGCGCGTGCTCGTTCTGTTTGACGACATTTCCCTTCCGGTCGGCCGTCTGCGCGTCCGCGCAGACGGCTCCGCCGGAGGCCACAACGGCATCAAGTCCATCATCGGCGGGCTGAACAGCCAGAGCTTCCCCCGCGTGAAGATCGGCGTCGGCGCGAAGCCGCATCCCGATTACGATCTTGCGGACTGGGTGCTGTCGAATTTCACCGGCCCGGAGGATAAGCTCATCACCGAGGCCACAGCCCGGGCCGCCGACGCCGCGCTGGAGATCATCGCCCGCGGCGTCCCCGCCGCCGCAAATGATTATAACGGCGCGGGCCCGCAGTAAACGATCGTAGGGGCGGGGACAGCCAGACCCGGCACTGCGCTGGCAACTCGTACAGGGTAACGTCATCATGGTGAACGCCCCCGAATTGTCATTGCGAGGGCGCTTTGCGCCCGTGGCAATCTCGCAGTACCAGGTTGGATAACAAGTGGGCCTCGGCAAAAAACGTAACCGGTTGCAAGAGATTCCCACGTCGCTTCGCTCCTCGGAATGACAAGCTTGAAGGTCTTGTGCCACGGAATTAACACTTCAAAACCTGCAACTGCTAAAGGCGCTCACTGAGCGCCGCTACAGACGCAATCGGTGCACAGCGTTTTCACGGCAGCCGGTACGAACTGTGAGTGCCTCCCCGAGATTGCCACGTCGGCCGTTGGCCTCCTCGCAATGACAAATCGGGGGCCCCTACCGTTTTTACGATAGCCGGTTCGAATCGGCGGTTTACCGCCGGGCCTGGCTGTCCCCTCCCCTACAAAACAAATCATATCCGAAATTCTGACGGAAAGTGGGAAAATTCCTGCTTTCCGCATTTTGACATGCTCGAAATTCCTTTTTCCGGAGGTGTATCATGGAACTGATCCTCGATCTTCTGCGGCGGCTGCCCGATTATCCCCGCCTGCGGACCGCGCTGGAGAGCGCGCAGGCTGTCGGCGTATCCGGCGCGGCGCAGATCAACCGTTCCCATCTCATCGCGGCCCTCTGCCGCGACACGGCCCGGCCCGCCGTGGTCGTCTGCCAGGATGAAATGGCCGCACGGCGCACGCAGAGTGAGCTTGCCGCCTTCCTCGGCGCGGAGGCCCCTATCCTGCCGACGCGCGACCTGATGTTTTATGACGCCTCCGCCATCTCGCGCGGCTGGGAGCAGCAGCGCCTGCGCTGCCTTTACGATCTGGCGCGCGGCAAAACGCCCCTGCTCCTGACGACGCTCGAGGCGTTTTCCCTGCGGACGATGCCGAAGGCGCAGCTGTTCTCCGCCGCGATGCGCCTGCTGCCCGGCGCGCAGCTCGAACTGGACGAGCTGATCTCCCGCCTGCTGCACGCGGGCTATTCCCGCTGCTCCCTCGTGGAGGGCGCGGGCCAGTTCAGCGTGCGCGGCGGCATTGTGGACATCTTCTCCCCGGCGGAGGAGCGCCCGGTGCGTCTGGAATTCTTCGGCGACGAGATCGACACCATGGGCTATTTTGACCCCGTCACGCAGCGGCGCGTCGAAAATGCCGATGAGCTCGTCATCCTGCCCGTGGCCGAAACACTGCCTGCCCTGCACCCCGGCGGCATCGAGGGGCTGGCGCAGGAGCTGGACGGCCTGCTGGCCCGCCAGCGCCGCCGCAAAACGCCGAACGAGGCTCTGATGCGCACGCTGCAGGCAGACGCCGACGCGCTGCGGAACGGACTGACCTTCTCGGCGGCCGACCGCTATCAGGCCCTCATCTATCCGGAGTTCGCCTGCGCCGCGGACTACCTGCCCGCCGAGGCGCTGGTGTTCTTCTGCGACCACGGGAATCTGCGCCGCAGCGCGCAGCGCGCGCAGGAGGAGCTGGGCATGATGCTCGACAGCCTGCTGCAGTCCGGCCTGCTGTGCGGCGAGCTGTGCGATTTTTCCGCAGACTGGGAGCAGCTGTGCGGCCGCGTGGCCGGGCACGGCGCGGCGTTCTTCGACTCGTTCCTCGCCGCGAGCTACCCGCAGAGCCTGCAGCCGTCGCTGCTCGTGAATGTCACGGCCAAGCAGCTGCCGTCCTACGGCGGCAATCTGGACGCGGCGGCCTCGGACCTCGCGTTCTACCAGAAAAACGACTATGCCTCCCTTGTGCTGTGCGGCAACCGCCGCCGCGGCGAGATCCTCGCCCAGCAGCTGCGGGAGAAGCATCTTTCCGCCTTCCTCGCCTTTCCGCTGACAAAGCTCCCCGCACCGGGGCAGATTTTACTGACGGACGGCGCGCTTCCGTTCGGCATGGAATACCCCGACCTGCGCTTCGCCATTCTGACGGAAGGCCAGCTGTTGGCGCAGGCCGCTCAGAAACCGCGCAAAAAGCATCAAAAAGCGACCAACCGGCAGAAACTCAGCTCGTTTACGGACCTTTCGCCTGGCGACCTCATCGTGCATGAGTACCACGGCATCGGCCGCTATGTCGGCATGGAGCAGATCCGCGTCGACGGCATCATCAAGGACTATGTCAAGATCGCCTATCAGGGCACGGACACGCTGTATGTCCCGGCGACGCAGCTTGATCTCATCTCCAAATACATTGGCGGCGGCGAGGACACGGTCGTCAAGCTCAACAAGCTCAGCGGTGACCAGTGGCAGAAGACAAAGGCCCGCGCGAAATCCGCGGCCAAGGACCTTGCCGCCGGGCTCATCCAGCTCTATGCCGAGCGCAAGCGCCGCATGGGCTACGCCTTCGCGGCCGACACGCCGTGGCAGGCGGAGTTCGAGGACAACTTCCCCTACGCCGAGACGGACGATCAGCTGCGCTGCATCGAGGAGATCAAGGCGGACATGGAGTCGCCGCAGCCCATGGACCGTCTGCTGTGCGGCGACGTCGGCTTCGGCAAGACCGAGGTCGCGCTGCGCGCGGCCATGAAGGCCGTGCTCGACGGAAAGCAGGTCGCCATCCTCGTGCCGACGACCGTGCTGGCGCAGCAGCATTACACGACGGCCCTCAACCGCTTCCGCGGCTTCCCCGTAAACATCGGCGCGCTTTCGCGCTTTTCCACCCCGCAGCAGCAGCGCAAGGTCCTGTCCGATCTGCGCACGGGCACGCTCGACCTCGTAGTCGGCACGCACAAACTGCTGCAGAAGGACGTGGAGTTCCACGACCTCGGCCTTCTCATCGTGGACGAGGAGCAGCGCTTCGGCGTGACGCACAAGGAAAAGCTCAAGGAGCTGGCCCGCGGCGTCGACGTGCTCACGCTCTCGGCCACGCCCATCCCGCGCACGCTCAACATGGCCCTGTCCGGCCTGCGCGACATGTCCACCATCGAGGAGCCGCCGCACGACCGCTACCCCGTGCAGACCTTCGTGCTGGAATATGCCGAGCCGGTGCTGATCGACGCCATGCGGCGCGAGATCGAGCGCGGCGGTCAGGTGTATTATCTGCACAACCGCGTCGAGAGCATCGAGCAGTGCGCCGCGCGCATCAAGCGCGCCCTGCCGGACGCCGAGATCGCCGTCGCCCACGGCAAAATGAGCGAGGAGGAGCTCAGCGACGTCATGCAGCGCATGGATGAGGGCGAGGTGCAGATCCTCGTCTGCACGACCATCATCGAAACGGGCATCGACATTCCGAATGTCAATACCTTGATCATTGAGGACGCCGATAAGCTCGGCCTTGCCCAGCTGCATCAGATCCGCGGGCGCGTCGGCCGCAGCAGCCGCCATGCCTATGCCTACCTGACGTTCCGCCGCGGCAAGGTCCTCACAGAGATCGCCGAAAAGCGCCTGAACGCCATCCGCGACTATGCGGAGTTCGGCTCCGGCTTCAAGATCGCCATGCGCGACCTCGAAATTCGCGGCGCGGGCAACCTGCTCGGCGCGGCACAGTCCGGCCACATGATCTCCGTCGGCTATGACCTCTACCTCAAGCTGCTCGAGGAGGCCGTGCTCGAGGAGCGCGGCGAGCCGTCGCCGGAGGAGAGCGCCTGCACGGCCGACCTCGACGTCACGGCGAACATCGACAAGGCCTATGTGACCTCGGGCGAGCAGCGCATGGACCTCTACCGCCGCATGGCGGGCATCCGCTCGCAGAGCGATGCCGACGAGCTGCTCGACGAGATCGTCGACCGCTACGGCGACCCGCCCAGGGGCGTCATGAACCTCATCGCCATTGCGCTGCTGCGCGCCCGCGCCAGCGCCGCCGGCATCCGCGACATCGCCCAGAAGGGCCGCACGCTCCGCTTCCGGCTGGCGCAGTTCGACTTTGCCGTCGTCTCCCGCGTGGCCGGGCAGTATCAGAAGCGCATGTTCGTCGAGCCGAAGAGCGAAGAGCCTGCCATCACGCTCCAGCTGACCGCGAAGGAGGATCCCCTGCAGGCCGCGGAAAGGTTCGTAAAGACCTATCAGGGAGAGTAGGAGCTGCACGCTTTGCAGCGGCAAGAGCAATATGGTATACAGCGGTGTACGGACATGGGACACAATTCACAGCCTTGCGATAGCTCGATGAATCATAACGTGCCTCGATCGTCCGGAATGGTGAGTGGACAGCAGGAATTGCCGTCCTCCATCCGGAACCCGCCCTTGAGATCCGCCTGCCATATGTCGTTGCAGGCATCCTTCTCGGACCGCGTGAGCGCCCTGCACCTCCGGGACTCCTCAATGCAGATGCAGCCGCGTCGATGCAGGATGCTGTATACATTGTTTTTGCAGATATGCTCACCATATTGCTGCACTGTACATGACATTATCTCGCTTAACGCCCCGAAAATTTTCTCAAAAAATTCTTCGCCTTCCCCTCTTGACAAAGGCAAAAAATATGATTATAATGCACTTAATTTCAAACGACAAACCTGTGAGGAAGAAGAGTAGCACAGCACAGGGCATCCCAAGAGAGCTTCGGGCGGTGAGATCGGAGCGGTGCGCAGCGGTGTGAATGGCCTTCCGAGGGCGGCTTGAACGGGAAATTTTCCCAAGTAGGGTCCGACGGGAACCCTCCCGTTATCCGTGGGGTACGCATGATGGTGCGTAAAAGCGAGTGGACATCGCAAGATGTCAATTTGGGTGGTATCGCAGAAGCAAAGGCTTTTGTCCCATGTGGGGCAGAAGCCTTTTTTGTTTTTAAAATCCAGGCCGCCGGCACCGGTCCCTCCATCCGCCGCCCAAAATACCCATATAAAATTTTGGAGGAAAACAAAGATGAAAAAGAACATGCTGAGCCGTGTGCTGACTCTGGCCCTGGCCGCCCTGCTGGCCCTGCCTCTCTTCGCCTGCGGCAAAAAAAGCGATGACAATTCCATCGGCTCCTCCGGTGCCGCATCCTATCAGGTCGGCATCTGCAGCTATGCGGACGATGCATCCCTGAACCAGATCGTGGACAACATCGAGTCCCGGCTCAAGGCCATCGGCCAGGAGAAGGGCGTCACCTTCGAGATCAGCTATGATAACTGCAACACCGATTCCGCCGTGCTGAATCAGATCATCGCCAACTTCATGGCCGACAAGGTGGACCTGATGATCGGCGTAGCCACTCCCGTGGCCGTGGCCATGCAGGCCGCCACCGAGGGCACTGACATTCCCGTGGTCTTTGCCGCCGTGTCCGACCCTGTGGGCGCGGGTCTGGTGGAGAGCCTGGAGGCCCCCGGCGCCAACATCACCGGTACCTCCGACTATCTGGACACCGATGCCATCCTGGACCTGATTTTCGCCGCCAACCCTGACGCCAGGAACATCGCCCTGCTGTATGACCTGGGGCAGGACTCCTCTGCCGCTCCCATCAGGAATGCCAAGGCGTACCTGGACAAGAGGGGCGTGTCCTACAAGGAGTATAACGGCACCACCACCGACGAGATCAGCCTGGCCGTCAGCAGCATCGTGGCCGACAAGGCCGACGCCGTGTTCACCCCCACCGACAACACCGTGATGACCGCAGAGCTGGCCATTTACGAGGCTCTGGCCAAGGCCGGCATCCCCCACTACACCGGCGCTGACTCCTTCGCCCTGAACGGTGCGTTCCTGGGCTACGGCGTGGACTATGCCAACCTGGGCGTGGAAACCGCCAACATGGTCTCCGGCATTCTCCTGGACGGCAGCAAGCCCTCCGCCACCCCCGTGCTGACCTTCGACAATGGCACCGCCACCATCAACACCGACATCTGCAGGGAGCTGGGCCTGAACTATGACGAGCTGGCCGAGACCTTCGCCCCTCTGTGCACCAAGGTCCAGTCCATCGTCACCGCCGAGAGCTTCGACGATTTGAATGAATAAGAAATCAAGCATCCATCAGCGGGCCCCCGCTGATGACCCTCGCACCGCCCACTCGGGAAACAAACCCATTGCGCATGAAAGGAGAAGTCTCTCATGAACATTTTTTCTCTGGTCCAAACCGCCCTGGAGCTGGGCCTCATCTGCTCGCTGACCGTGCTGGCACTGTTTTTGAGCTACTCCATGCTCAATGTATGCGACCTTTCCACCGACGGCTGCTTCACTCTGGGTGCGGCTGTGGGTGCTATGGTAGCCATTGCCGGGCATCCCTATCTGGCCCTCCTGGCCGCCATGGCCGCCGGAGTCCTCTCCGGCTTTATCACCGCCCTGCTGCAAACGAAAATGGGCATTGACAGCCTCCTTGCGGGCATCATCGTCAACACCGGGCTCTACTCCGTCAATATCGCCGTCATGGGCGGCTCCTCCCTGCTGAATATGAACAAAACCGAGACCGTATTCACCAAGGCCCGGGCTCTGCTGCAGGGCACCTTCCTGGCTGAGCAGTATAAGCTGCTTGTGGCGGCCATCGCCGTGATTGCCGTGATCGTTTTTTTGGCCCTGTTTCTGCACACCCGCCTGGGTCTGGCTATCCGCGCCACCGGCGACAATCCCGACATGGTCCGCTCCTCCTCTATCAATCCCACCTTTACCACCATCGTAGGCCTGTGCGTAGCCAATGCCTTCACGGGGCTGTCCGGCTGCCTGCTGGCCCAAAGTCAAAAATCCGTCAGCATCGACATCGGCACCGGCATGGTGACCATTGCCCTGGCCTCCCTGCTCATGGGACAGGTGCTGCTGGGCAAGGGCAGCATTCTCAAGCGGGCCGTCGGCATGGTGGTGGGCGCCTTTGCCTTCCGCATGGTGTATACCATCGCCCTGCGGCTGGATATGCCCGCCTTCATGCTGAAGCTGGTGTCCTCGGTGATCGTGGTGCTGGCCATCGCCGCCCCCTATTTCAAAAAGCAGCTGCCCATGCTGCGCCGCCGCATGGCTGCGCGAAAGGAGGCCCGCCTTCATGCTGAAGATTGAAAAAATATCCAAGACCTTCAACCCCGGCACCATCCATGAAAAGGCAGCCCTGCAGGGCCTGAGCCTGCACCTGCTCCCAGGAGATTTCGTCACCATCATCGGCTCCAACGGCGCAGGCAAATCCACCCTCCTTAACGCCATCAGCGGCAGCTTTTTCCCCGACAGCGGCAGCATTTATCTGGACGGAAGAAATATCACCTTCCTGCCGGAATATCAGCGCTCCCACCAAATCGGCCGTCTGTTCCAGGATCCTATGCGCGGCAGCGCCCCCCACATGACCATTGAGGAAAACCTCTCTCTGGCGGCGGCCTCCGGCGGCTGGCTCAGCCATGTGACCCGGGCGGAAAAAGCCGCCTTCCGGGAAAAGCTGGCTCAGCTGGACATGGGCCTGGAGGACCGGATGAAGCAGCCCGTGGGGCTGCTTTCCGGCGGCCAGCGTCAGGCGCTGACGCTGGTGATGGCCACCTTCAAGCCGCCGAAGCTCCTGCTGCTGGATGAGCATACCGCTGCTCTGGACCCCGCCACGGCAGAAAAGGTGCTGGAAATCACCCGTCAGACCGTCTCGGAGAACCGTATCACCACCCTCATGGTCACCCACAATATGCACCAGGCCCTGGAGCTTGGCAACCGCACATTGATGATGGACAGAGGCCATATCATTCTGGATGTTGCCGGAGCGGAACGGGCGGGCATGACCGTGGAGGACCTGCTGGCTAAGTTCAAAAGCGGTGCTGGCAAGGCCCTGGACAATGACCGTATTCTCTTGTCGGAACAAACAAAATCGGATAAAAAAGGCGCATCGAATGCCGCGGACTGATCACGAAGCATGGAACAAAACAGTCTGTCCGGCGTGGCAAAGGCAAATAACATCACCGGGAGAAGCAAAAAGCTCTTATGATATGAGGAGCTGGAACGGCAGCTTTTCGGATTTTTATCATGACGGCAAGCCTTTGCCGGCCGATGCCGGCGTTTCTGCAGTAACGATTGAATATTTCCAGAATTTGTAAATAATGGAAAAAATCAGACATGTTTCCGGCCGATATTTAGAACTGCACGGCATCTCTGTATGTGTATTTTTAATTGCATATACCGGATGTTTGTGATAATATATACAGAACACCATTGGTGTAGAAGCGGCCGCATGCCCGGCTTGTGGACATACCAAAATAAAGAAAGAAGGCAGGTTTATGAAAAGCACACACTTAAGAAAACGCATTGTGGCTGCATTGCTGGCCGTGGTGTTAGCTGTTAGTTTAGCTGCGCCATCTCTGGCAATTGAGGAAACAGGCGTCTCGAAATCAGGCAGCAACGGACTGACTTGGGAGGAAATAGACAGCAGCTCTGTTCAGGTAGAGTCCCCCATTCAGGCGAATACCAGCGTAGTGGAAAAGACGGTAGAACACGAAGACACCGATATGGTTCGTGTCTCCATTATTCTAAAGGACGCCTCTACCCTGGAAAAGGGCTTTACCTCTGATGAGATTGCAGCTGCTGATCGCAGCGCCATGCAATATCGGCGGAAGCTGGAGAAGCAGCAGGACAGCATGGCTGCCGCCATCTCCAAGCAGGCACTGAATGGTGCAACACTGGATGTTGTTTGGAATATGACATTGGCAGCCAATATCATTTCTGCAAATGTCCAATATGGGCAGATCGAGAAAATCAAGGAAGTTGCCGGTGTGCAGGAGGTCATTCTTGAGAACCGGTATGAGCCCTGCGTGGTGAAGCAGGAGGAGACGGCGGATCCCAATATGGCCACCTCCGATAAGATGATCGGCTCCAGCGCTGCGTGGGCGGCAGGCTATACCGGCGCAGGAAGCCGGATCGCAATTATCGACACAGGCGCCGATGTGGATCATCCCTCTCTGGATCCGGATGCGCTGAAATATGCCTTGCAGGGGAGTAATGCGACGATCATGACGGAGGCTGACTTGACCGATGAGGTGCTGAATCAGCTAAATGCATATACTCGCAAGGCCGGACTGACCGCAGCAGATTTTTATGTCAACGAGAAAATCCCGTTTGGCTTTAACTATGTGGATGCGGACACGGATATCACGCATGATAATGATACGCAGGGCGATCATGGCTCGCACGTGACCGGTATCGCGGCGGGAAACCGTTTTGTTAAGGACGAAGCCGGAAACTATGTCGCAGCGTTGGACTCCGTCATGACGCAGGGCGTGGCGCCCGATGCGCAGATCCTGACGATGAAGGTCTTCGGCAAGCGCGGCGGCGCCTATGATTCAGACTACATGGTCGCGATTGAAGACGCCATGGTGCTGGGCGCGGACGCAGCGAACCTCTCTCTGGGCGGAAGCTTCCCGGGCTACTCCGAGTATACGGAAGAGAAATACCGTCATATTCTTGATGAAATCGTTGGCAGCGGCATGGTTGTCACAATTTCTGCAGGTAATTCCGGCAGCTGGTTTGACCAAACTGCGTTTGGCCTTCCCTATGCGGGCAGTGTGAACTGGGCTACAAACGGCAGCCCCGGCTCCTATGTTAACTCGCTGTGTGTAGCCTCCGTCGATAACGCGGGCGTTACAGACAATTATCTGAAGGTCAAAGGTCATAACATGACCTACACGGAAAAAAGCTATCAGAACAAACCGATCTATACCATCGGCGGAAGCCATGAGTATATCTATCTGGACAAGATCGGTACCGCGGAAGAGTTTGCAGCAGTCAAGGATGTCCTGGCAGGAAAAATTGCAATTTGCAATCGAGGCGATACCTCATTTTACGAGAAGGCAGAAGCCGCGGTTGCCAATGGCGCAATTGCGACCATTATCGTCAATAATCAGCCGGGCTCCAATTATATGGATCTGACCGATTATAAAAAAACGGAGCCCTGCGTCTCTATTTCTCAGACGGATGGCGCATTCCTGCGTAAAAACTCCACGAAGGTGACGAGCCAGGATGGCAGTGTTCTGTATTATAGCGGCGAGATGTTTGTGAGCTCCGAGCGGGAGTCCTGGGATTTGGGAGAAGACTACTATACGATGAGCAGCTTCTCCAGCTGGGGCATTCCCGGCGCCCTGACGATGAAGCCGGAGATCACGGCGCCCGGCGGCCGGATCTACTCCCTGAAGGACGGCGGAGAGTATCAGAATATGTCCGGTACCTCTATGGCTTCTCCGCAGGTAGCCGGAATGGCGGCGCTGGTCGCTGAGTACATCAAGCAGAACGGTCTGGCCGAAAAGACGGGACTGGCTGTGCGTACGCTGGCCCAAAGCCTGCTGATGTCAACTGCTCAGCCGATCGTTGAGAAGCAGGGTGTTGATGAGCAGGGGAAGACACTGGAGGGTTACTACTCTGTTCTGCAGCAGGGTGCAGGCCTTGCAAATATCGGCGCGGCTGTAAATAGCGGAAGCTATTTGATGATGGATCAGGATGCAACAGATTCGTATGCAGACGGAAAGATCAAAGCCGAGCTGGGAGACGATCCCCAGCGCACCGGTGAGTATTCCTTTGGCTTTACGCTGTACAATCTGGAGAATACGGACAGCACGTTTACCTTAAGCGCTGATTTCTTTACGCAGGCGGCACTTCAGGGCGAGCTCAATAACGGGAACGGGCAAGTCATGAATTTCTCGGACAAAAAGACTGCCGCATTAGCCGCAGACGTTGTCTGGGACGTAGATGGGAAAACGCTGAAGCCGGAAATGCCTGCGGAGCTGGACGGCTGCGATTTTGACGGAAGCGGCAAGGTAACCGCGGACGACGGTCAGGCGCTGCTGGACTATGTGACCGGCGTGCGGACCGAGATCAGCAGCAAGAGCTGTGCGGATCTGGATAAGGACGGAGACATCGATACCTATGATGCTTACCTGTTCTTCTCCCGCTTGAGCAGTGCTGCCGTGACGGTGCCTGCAAACGGAAAGATTCACGTCACGATTCGTGCAAAGGTTCTTGGTCTGGACAGCTACGACGAAAAGAACGGCGGTGCAGGCGCTTATGTCGAGGGTTATGTATTTGCCAACGAGGTAAGCAGTAAAGAGGGTGTCGAAGGGACCAGCCATTCTATCCCGGTGCTGGGCTACTACGGAAATTGGACCGATGCCTCCATGTTTGATGTCGGCAGCTTTATTCAGTATCACTACGGCATGGAGACCCGTCCTCCCTACATGCTCGCTGCAATTCAGCAGGCAGCGCAGCTCCAGTCGCTGACCATAAAATACAAAGGCGTGGATGACTCCTATTCCCTTGGCGGAAATCTGTATGTAGACGACGGATTCTACGATGCAGATCGTTACTCCATCAACCCGGATACCGCAAAGATCTCTGATATTTATTTCTGCCTGATCCGAAATGCGGCCAATGGCCGGATCACTGTGACCGGCGAGGACGGTACGGTATATCTCAACAAGGAGACTCAGGCTCCGATCATTGGCGCCTACTATTTCTCGAACCAGAAGACGTGGATGCAGGTGCAGAGCGGCTTGTCCGTGGATTGTGCGCCGGATGCCGCGGAAGGCGAAAAGCTGACTGTGAAGCTTACCATGGCGCCGGAGTATTATGTGGATTACAGCGGCTCGACGCTTTCGACGGATTGGGATGCGCTTGGTGAGGGAGCAAGTCAGACCTATACGATGTTTGTTGACAAGACTGCTCCTACGCTGACCGACATTACGCTTTCCGAAGACCTGATCAACGACGGACGGGTCATGACCGTTACGGCCTCCGACAACAGATATGTTGCAGCAGCGGTGCTGTACGATTACTCGACCGGAAAAATCCTTGCGAGGACGGGCGGTTCTCCGAAGGGAGCAAGCCGCGGCGAGGCTGTTACCATGTCGTTGGATGCAAACGGAACAGCAAATGCAGCACATCTGCTGCTGCAGGTATATGACTACGCAAACAACTGCAGTACCTACAAGATCAATCTGAACAAGTCTGAGCTGAATGATCCTGTTGAGGTTTCCTTGAATCGCAGCACGCTGAAGCTTTTCAAGGGCGGCACGGCGACGCTGGAAGCGGAAGTGACGCCTTTCGGCATCCATCCCGATACGGTGACCTGGACCAGCGACAATCCTAATGTGGCTACCGTGGACGAAGACGGTACGGTTACCGGCATTGGAGACGGCACTGCCACGATCACGGCAACCTCTGTAAAGGATCCTACCAAGAGTGCAGCCTGCACGGTAACCGTTGAGGTTTTGAAGGTTACGCTCACCGGCGCGCTGATGGATGGCTCTTCCACCTCCCAGTTCTATACGTGGGATATGGAAAATGATACTACATGGACGCCGGGGGCTGTGATGGAGGTCGATGGCATTACCTCTACCGCATATGACACGGATCGCAACAATGTCATTGTGGTTGACGGAAATGAACGGAAGCTCCATCAGGTCGACATGGAGAGCGGCAAGGTTCTGGCGGACTATGATGCCGTTGCGGGCGGTAACTTTAATGTGCCGCTGTTTGATCTGGAATACAGCGAGCTGTTTACCAAGGGCGACGTACCGGCCTGCTACAGTATCTATAACTTTATGCTCAACAAGCCTGCGGAACTGGGCAGCATCCGCACGGACGGCTTCATGCTGTTCATGGATTTCCTGCTTTACGGAAACGGAGCCGATAAGTTTACGGCGATGACCTCGCTCGGCAAGACAAAGCTTGATCTGGACCAGGACGGCACTGCGGAAACGGATGCGGAGGTGCTGCTGCTGCTGGATAACCGCGGCAACGTGTGGACCTTCCAGATTTATGACGGGATCGACTACAGCAGCACGACAGGCAAATATGAGATTGCAAAGTCTAACCTGACCAGTGCATTTAAAATGTACTTCATGGGCGACGATAACGGCACGCCGCTGTGCTCTATGGTTCCCACGACGGTCAATGGACAGCTGGCATTGTATTTGTCCTACTTTACCGGCAAGGCCAATGAGCTCTACCGTCTGACATACGATTCCGCCAAGAACTTCTGGACCGGCGAAAAGCTGGCCAGCTTCGGCGAGAATGTATATCCGGCAACGATCCTGAAGATCGACAATCATGAGGCCAACCAGACGGAGCTGGAGCAGATCGTAAGCAATCTGCCGCTTGGCTCCCACACGGTACAGACTCAGGATTTGACAGACATGCTCAATTCTGCTGCGGTTGAAGAAGCGGCCGCGTCTTATGGTGCGCTTAATACAGCAGCAGAAAAAACCGCATCGGCGAAACCGGCGGCTGACATCGCGGGCGAACAGCCTGCATCCTCGGAGATCATTACCTCGGAGGATCAGAACACGGTCACCCTGAAGCTGGTGCCGGGAGGAACGGCCCCCACCACGAACGGGCTTATGAGCGTCAGCTACGATGCTGCCGGCTGGGAGCTGAAGAATGTCATTGGAAACGCGCAGTATTTCTCCTACAAGGCTGAAGCCGGAAAGGTAACGCTTGGTTATGTTTCCGTGGACAGCATGCCTGCCGGAGAACAGGTCGCAGAGCTGACGTTCACCAAGACGAATGCCGGCAAGGACGCCGATCCTCGGTTCACGGTCCAAAAGACAGAGCGCAATGAACAGCGGATCGATGAGGTGGAGCATCTGACGGCAAGCAGCAACCGTGATGATCCGTGCCCGTCGAAGGAATTCCAGGATCTCAGCACAACGGCTTGGTATCATGAGTCCGTGGACTATGTGTTGTCTAAGGGCATTATGCAGGGCTACGGCGACGGCACCTTCCGCCCCGATGAGACTGCGACCCGTGCCCAGGTGGTGACACTGCTCTATCGCATTGCGGGAGAACCTGCTGTGGATGATTCCAAGGCCCTGCCCTTCACTGACGTGAATCTGGAGAGCTGGTACGGCAGCGCCCTGCGCTGGGCTTACCAGAACGGCATCACCACCGGTGTCAGCGCGGATACCTTTGCGCCTGACGACTGCGTGACGCGCGAGCAGATGGTTTCCTTCCTCGCTCGGTATGCCAAGGTGACCGGCGCCTATGAAAAGGTGTCCGAAGACCTGAGCAGCTTCTCTGACAGAGATCGTGTCTCCTCCTATGCTGTGGAATCCATGCAGTGGGCTGTTGCCAACGGCTTTATTCTCGGCACAGAAACGGGCAAGCTGGAGCCCATGGCTACGGCCACCCGTGCCCAGCTTGCGGCAGTGGTCGCCAGATACTGCCAGAGCATTCACTGATTTCTATCCGAAACGGCGTGCTTACCGGGGGCGTATTGCCCCGCGGTGAGCACGGCGCAAGCCCCAGGGCTTGACAAAAAAACAACGTGCAAAAGCAGCCCCACAGAAGTGTTTCTGTGGGGCTGTTTAGACTCTCAAAAACCCTGCTTAGCCGAAAGTCAGTGTCCGTTTATGATACCACTTTCCGCGGCCTCGCAGCGGCACTTCGGGGGGCAGCCGCCATGATCCTGTTCGGGAGGTTTACATAAAGTTCACAATTGTAACGCTTTTGTTGGCAAAACGTTGTTGCATTTTGGCGGCTTCCCGGTATAATAGGATAGGAACAAACGGCGGCGGATGCCGTCTGGAGAATAGGCGGCATTCTGCCGTAGAACCACCGGAGAAGGAGATTTAAATGGGTAAATTTGAAAAAGGCAAACGCCCGACGCAGGCTCAGTCCTATGCCGAGCCGCAGCGTGCGCCGAAAAAGAAAAAGCAGAAAAAGCAGTCCCGCCTCGGCCTGATCGTCGCGCTGCTGGCTGCAGCCGTCGTGCTCGTCGGCTGCGGCGTGGGCTATATGTTCCTGCGCGACGACGGCAGGATCGTCAACAACCTCTATGTCGCAGGCGTCGATCTCAGCGGCATGACGAAGGAGGAGGCGCGCGCCGCGCTCGAAAAGGGCGTGAGCGTCTATGGGAAGGAAAATATGAACGTCGCGCTCTACACGCGCCCCTATGACACGTTCACCTCGACATATGACCCGGCGCAGATCCCGCTCGTCGACATTTTCGGCAAGCCGCTCGATGCCTCCGCGCAGACCGAGGCGACGGAGCCGACCGAGACCGCGCCTTCGGAGACGGAGCCGGTGACGGAAGCGCCGACCGAGGCCCCGACGGAGGAGCCGACCGAGGACCCGAACACCCCGCGCGACGAGGACGGCAAGCCGATGACGCTGCTGACAAAGCTGTGCCTGACGCCGTCGGACACGGCGGTCCGCCTCGACCTCGACAAGGCCGTGGAGGCTGCCTATGCCTACGGCCGCGGCGGCGGCCTGTTCTCCCGCGTGAAGAAGAACGCGCTGACGGAGCGCACCGATCTGAACGTCGCCGATTTCCTCACGCTCGATGAAAGCTACGTCCGCACGATGCTGGACGAATATGCCAAGGACGCCGTGAGCGAAAAGACGGAGCCCTCCGTCACCGAGGGCACGACGACCGTGACGGACGACGAGGGCGAGGAGCGCGAGCTCAAGACCCTGACGGTCAGGCTCGGCAGCGCGGGCCGCGAGATCAACACGGACGAGCTGTACAAGGCCGTGCTCACCGCCTATGCCGACGCGAATTTCGAGATGCAGTATGTGGTGGAGGAGGACCTGCCGGAGGCCTTTGACCTCGACGCCCTGTACCACAAGTATTATGTTGCGCCGGTGAACGCCGTGTGCAACGAGGACACCTATGAAGTGACCGACGGCTCGGACGGCTACGGCTTCGACATCAAAAAGGCCATGGACGAGCTGGAGAAGGCAGGCCCCGGCGGCGAGGTCACGCTGACGCTCGACGTCATAGAGCCGCAGTACACGAAGGAATCCCTGCAGGAGAAGCTGTTCCACGATGAGCTTGCCAGCTATGACAGCCCGTACAACGCCGGTCTCATCGGCCGAAGTGAGAACCTGCGTCTGGCCTGCCTGGCCATCAACGGCTATGTGCTCAAGCCCGGCGAGACGTTCTCGTTCAACGGTGTCGTCGGCGAGCGCACGGCGGCCAAGGGCTACAAGGAGGGCGGCGTGTATGTCGGCGGCGAGACCGTCCAGCAGCTCGGCGGCGGCGTCTGCCAGGTCGCGTCCGTACTGTACTACTGCACGCTGAAATCCGACCTCGAGGTCATCGCGCGGCAGGAGCACCAGTATGTGCCGGACTATATTCCCTGGGGCATGGACGCCACGATCTACTGGGGCAGCCTCGACTATAAGTTCCGCAACAACACGACCTACCCCATCCGCATTCTGGCGGAGGCCTCCGGCGGCTATGTCCGCGTGCGCTTCATGGGCACGGAGACGAAGGATTACACCGTGGAGCTGGACTACAAGGCCACGATGACCCACAAGAGCAAGACCGAGGAGGTCGAGATCTCCAAGGGCATGAAGAACTACGACAAGTACAAGGACTATAAGGACGGCGAGCGCATCCAGGTCGGCTACGACGGCTATGAGGTCGATACCTACCGCATGAAGTACGACAAGAACGGCAAGCTGCTGTCCACGGAGAAGGTCAACCACTCGAGCTACGACTGGCGCAACCGTCTGGTCGCCAAGCTCGTCGAGGAGACGGAGCCCCCCACGGAGGCGCCGACGGAGCCGACGGAAAGCCCGACGGAAAGTCCGACGGAAAAGCCCACGGAGCCGGAGCCGACGGAACCGCCCACGGACGCCCCGACCGAGTCCACCGGCGGCGATGAAGAAGCGCCGTGATATAAGGCAACACCGCATAATTCCTCTTCGGCCTTCGCCGGATATTTTTCGCCGATTCTGCGGTTCGAAAAGTTTGAAATACACAAAGTATTCCTGCACTTTTCAAACCTTGTATCGGCAAAAAATCTCTCGCCGAATGCTCTTGTTGAATTATGCGGTATTGCCATAAAAACCGGACCGGCTCACCCAAATGAGCCGGTCCGATTTTTGTATCTGACAGGATAGAAAGGCACGGGGCAAGCGGAAAGCGGAGAACCTGCCAAGGCTGCCGGCCGTGCGTTGTAGGGGACGGCGTCCTCGACGTCTCGTGGCGCAACGGCAAATTTCCGTGCACTCTCGTCGACCGCACACGCCATTGTAGGGGAGCGGACAGCCGCTCCCGGCGCCGCACTTGCGTCTAGTACAGGCTGCCGTTAAAATGGCAAACGCCCCCGAATTGTCATTGCGAGGAGGCCAAAGGCCGACGTGGCGCCCTGAGCGCGAAGCGCGAGGAAGTGCCCTTGGGGTGCAATCTCGGGAAGGCAGTTCCGTTTTCGCCGGGGTTCCCCTGTTATCGGACCGGGTCCTGCGAGATTCCCACGTCGCTTCGCTCCTCGGAATGACAAACTTGAGAGCTTCACGCCACAGAATGCGTATCGCAGATATTGCCAGCCTGCATGGCGGTCACGGACCGCCATGCAGGCTGACTTTTGGCCTCTGCCATTATGGAATCGGCAGCTCTGCGCCGGGAGCGGCGTGCCGCTCCCCTGCAATGCGCCATCGGCAGTCTGCTGATCAGGACACCGTTGCGGGGTCGTACAGCGACGCGGAGAGGCTGTCGGACAGCTCGACGAGGGCATGGCGGTAGCCGCTGAGGTAATCGAAGCGCTGCTGTGCGGTGCGGACGGCTGCGGGCCGGCGCACGAGCGAGAGCGTGAACATCACGTCCGCGCCGCCAGTCGGGACATTGGCCGCCATGAGCGTGCCGCCGTGCAGGCGGGCGATCTCGCGGACCATGGGCAGGCCGTAGCCGGTGCCCCAGCGCGGGTCGCCGACGGGGATGAGGCTGTAGCGGTCGAACAGCGTGCCGAGCACGCTCTCCGGGAAGCCCTCGCCCGTATCCGTCACGCGGATGAGCAGCGACTGCTCGCGCCGCTCAAGGCTCAGGCAGATCTCGCCGCCCGCCGGGGTAAAGGCCAGCGCGTTGGACAGCAGGTTATACACCGCGCGCTCCACAAGCTGGGCATCCGCATCGGCGGTGACGGCGGCCGGCAGGCCGCGGTAGACAAAGCGCCGCCCGGCGCGCTCGAGCAGCGGGGCAACATCGTCCGCGATGCCGTCCAGCAGGGCCGTCAGGTCCACGCGGTGCCGCTCCGGCTTGCAGGTGCCGGCCAGCAGCTCGCCGCCCGTGGTGAGCTGGCCGCACAGGCGCAGGAGCTGATACAGCCCGCGGTTCAGCTCGGAGGAGACGGCCGTGGTGGCCGGTTCCTCGAGGTCCTCCACGCGGTCGAACAGCTCGCGCGCCGCCGTCATGACATTCTGCAGCGGACGGCGGAGAATGGCCGAGGCCTTGAGCGCCGCCCCGGCCGCCGCAGACGGCTCGTGCGGAGCGTCGGCCAGAAACAGCAGGCCCCGCTGCATCACGCGGACGGAAAAATCGCACAGCGCCCCGCCGAACGGCAGGCTCAGGCGCAGCGTGCCCCTGCGCGACCACAGGCCGAACGCCGTTCCCTGCAGCATGGGCTGCAGGGACGCGCCCGGATCGAGCACGGCGGACGCCGCGGCGTTGCGCCATTGGACGGTCTCGCCGTCCGTCAGAAAAACGGGTTGGGGGAAGGCCCCCAGGACCCATAACAGATCATCTTCTTCCAAGAAAAGCCCTCCTCTCCGGCATGCAGGCAGAGGCCGGTAGGGGCCGGGCGAAAGCCCGTCAGCTTGTCAAAAAGTCCCTTCGGGCTTTTCGCCAAGCTGCTTTCAGAATTGCAAAATAGAATTTTGTTGTATCTTATTTTGCAATTCTGCCGCTGCGGCGGGTGATTGGACGCGAAAGGACACCCTGACGGTTTCCTTTCACACTTTTCTTCCCTCCGAAGCTTTTGGCTTGGCAGTTTTTTTGACAGTCTGCCGGGCGAAAGCCCGTGTCCCTTGTGTTTTTCGTTTGTTTTAACCGGACGCGGCTGCGTTATGCACCGGAAAAAGCGCCGGGCAGCGGCAGAAACGGCCGTGAAAAATGCAATTGCAGATTCTACCTTCCATCATAACGGATTTTTTCTGCGAAAGCAACCGAAAAGGAGAAATTGGACCGGAAAAATCCGGATTGATGGCGATTTTTGATTTTTTCGACAGGATGTTGTAGGGGGAGAGCGCTGATGCAACTCGCGCTTCCCTGACGTGGCGCCCTGAGCGCGAAGCGCGAGGAAGTGCCCTTGGGGTGCAATCTCGGGGAGGCAGTTGCGTTTTCGCCGATCGCTTTCTCGCGATTCGGCCGGGTTCTGCGAGATTGCCACGTCGGCTGCGCCTCCTCGCAATGACAAATCGGGGGCCATCCCCATTTTAACGGTGGCTTGTACGGGCTGCTGGTGCAGCGCCGGGCCCGGCTGTCCCCTCCCCTACAATGGCACGGGCGGTCGGCGAAAAATCGTACATTTGTTTATAAATTTTCGTTGCTGCGATCCGGACAGCGTGGTATAATAAGACTTCAGAGAAATCAACGGCAGGAGGCAGCTATGCGAAATTCCATCCTCGTGCGCGGTGCGCGCGAAAACAACCTGAAAAATGTGGATGTGGAGATCCCGCGCGACGCGCTGTGCGTATTCACGGGGCTTTCCGGCTCCGGCAAATCGTCGCTTGCGTTCGACACGATCTATGCCGAGGGGCGGCGGCGCTATGTCGACTCGCTTTCGGCCTATGCGCGGCAGTTCCTGGGCCAGATGGACAAGCCCGACGTGGACGTGATCGAAGGCCTGTCCCCCGCCATCTCCATCGACCAGAAGACGACGTCCCGCAACCCACGCTCGACCGTGGGCACGGTGACGGAAATTTACGACTACCTGCGCCTGCTGTGGGCGCGCGCCGGAACGCCGCACTGCCCGCGCTGCGGCCGCGAGATCCGCCGCCAGACCGTTGACCAGATCGTCGACAAGGTGCTGGCCCTGTCGGAGGGCACGCGCTTTCAGGTGCTGGCCCCGGTCGTGCGCGGCAAGAAGGGCGAGCACGTCAAGCTGCTGGCAGACGCGCGGAAGAGTGGCTTCTCCCGCGTGCGCGTGGACGGCATCCTCTATGACCTGAGCGAGGAGATCACACTCGAGAAGAACAAAAAGCACACCATCGAGCTGGTGGTCGACCGCCTTGTGCTGCGCGGCGACCTGACGCGCCGCCTGACGGATTCCGTCGAGACCGCTCTGGAGCACGGCGGCGGGCTCGTCGTCATCCAGCAGCCGGACACCGGGGAGGAGACGCTGTTCTCCCGCAACTACGCCTGCGACGAGTGCGGCATCTCCATGCCGGAGCTTTCGCCGCGCATGTTCTCGTTCAACAATCCCATGGGTGCGTGCCCGGAGTGCAGCGGCCTCGGCTTCCTTTTGAAGGTCGACCCCGCCATCATCATCCCGGACCCGTCCCTCTCCATCTACGACGGCGGCATCCAGGCCAGCGGCTGGGGCAATATCCGCAGCGACTCCATCGCGCGGATGTACTTCGACGCCCTGTCGCAGAAATATCACTTCGACCTGCACGCGCCGATCTCCAGCCTCTCAAAGGAGGCCATGGACGTCATCCTCTACGGCACGCACGGCGAAAAGCTCACGCTGCACTACGACCGCGGCAGCAGCCGCGGAACGCTGGAGCAGGCGTTTGAGGGCATCATTCCGAACATCGAGCGCCGCGTGCGCGAGACGCAGTCCGAGGCCATGCGCAAGGAGCTGGAGGAGACGATGTCCGCCTCCCCCTGCCCGCACTGCCATGGCAGCCGCCTGTCCGATATCTCCCGCGCCGTGACCGTCGGCGGCCTGTCCATCACGGAATTCTGCGACATGCCAGTCGACCGCGAGCTGGCATTCGTGAACGATCTGCGGCTCGAGGGCGCGCAGGCCGTCATCGCCGAGCAGATCCTGCGCGAGATCCGCGCCCGCCTCGGCTTCCTGCAGAGCGTGGGCCTGCGGTACCTGACGCTCTCCCGCGCGGCCGCGACGCTCTCCGGCGGCGAGGCCCAGCGCATCCGCCTTGCCACGCAGATCGGCTCCTCCCTGATGGGCGTGCTCTATATCCTCGACGAGCCGAGCATCGGCCTGCACCAGCGCGACAACGACAAGCTGCTCGACACGCTGCGCCGCCTGCGCGACCTCGGCAACACGCTCATCGTCGTCGAGCACGATGAGGACACGATCCGCGCGGGAGACTATATCGTGGACGTCGGCCCCGGCGCGGGCGTGCACGGCGGGCAGATCATGGCGCAGGGCACGCTGCAGGACATCATGAACGCGCCCGACAGCATCACGGGCCAGTATCTCTCCGGTAAGCGGCGCATCGCCGTCCCGGCGCAGCGGCGCGCGGGAAACGGGAATTTCCTGCGCGTGTTCGGCTGCCGGGAGAACAACCTGCGCAATGTGGACGTCAGCATCCCGCTGGGCACGCTGACGTGCGTGACGGGCGTGTCCGGCTCGGGCAAGTCGTCACTCGTCAACGAGATCATCAGCAAAAAGCTCTCGTCCGTGCTGAACCGTGCGCGCGTCCGCCCCGGCAGGCACGACCGCTTCGAGGGCATCGAGAACCTCGACAAGGCAATCGTCATCGACCAGAGCCCCATCGGCCGCACGCCGCGCTCGAACCCCGCGACCTATACGGGCCTGTTTGCCGACATCCGCGACCTGTTCGCCGCCACGGCTGACGCAAAGGCCCGCGGCTACGGCCCCGGCCGCTTCTCCTTCAACGTCAAGGGCGGCCGCTGCGAGGCCTGCAGCGGCGACGGCCTTGTGAAGATCGAAATGCACTTCCTGCCGGACGTCTACGTCCCGTGCGACGTGTGCCACGGCGCGCGCTACAACCGCGAGACGCTCGAGGTGCGCTACCGCGGCAAGTCCATTGCGGACGTGCTGGAAATGACAGCCGACGAGGCGCTGAGCTTTTTTGAAAATCTGCCGCGCATCCGCGACAAGGTCGCAACGCTCGTGGAGGTCGGCCTCGGCTATGTGAAGCTCGGCCAGAGCTCCACGACGCTCTCCGGCGGCGAGGCCCAGCGTGTGAAGCTCGCAACGGAGCTGGCGCGCCGCGCCACCGGGCGCACAATGTATATCCTCGACGAGCCGACGACGGGCCTGCACATGTACGACGTGCAGAAGCTGCTCGACGTGCTGCAGAAGCTCGTGGACGCCGGAAACACCGTGCTCGTCATCGAGCACAACCTCGACGTCATCAAATGCGCCGACCACATCATCGACCTCGGCCCCGAGGGCGGCGACGGAGGCGGCACGATCGTCGCCACCGGCACCCCGGAGGAAATCGCCGCCTGTCCGGACTCCTTCACGGGCCAGTATCTGAAGAAGATGCTGTAAGGCGGCATGCTCCGATTGCACCTGTAGGGGAGCGGCATGCCGCTCCCGTCCGCGAAGCGGCAAAAGGATTGCAAATTCGATGCAATGCACTGTTCCCACTGCCGCACCACCCTGACGTGTCATTCCGAGGAGCGAAGCGACCTTGGCTCTCCCTCTGGGAG
>ERZ791865.1215-NODE-1215-length-27141-cov-8.271358_pt1 | contig 27141 bp, 28 predicted proteins | sample MGYA00509942_ERZ791865 | MGnify/ENA primary metagenome ERZ791865 (study PRJEB30046, sample SAMN00792098) | human gut metagenome | study: EMG produced TPA metagenomics assembly of the A metagenome-wide association study of gut microbiota in type 2...
GTTGGAGCCGTAGAGCATGATATCGCCGCTATGGATCGTCCCTATATCGGAAGGAGTTGCCGGCAAAGCGCAGGGGAGATAATGATATTTTTCATTGTCGTTCAGTTCGCCCATCGTTGCAGCCGCACAAACAGGCGGACAACAGTATGGCATAGGCGGATATGGCGGACATAACGGTTTTTACAACCTATGCTTCTCCGACTTTATGTCCCAGGTCATAAGCCTCCTGCATCGCCGGATTGCCTTTGATCTCCCCGGCATGCCATACCCCCAAGCCGTACACTACACCTTTGATCGTTGCTCCGTCGAGACAATCGAGAAATCCTTGGAACGTATCGATCGTTCGCTCTATTTTCTTTTGGTCGTCTTCGGCCGCCGTAACGATAAAGTAAAATTCCTTGTTCTGCATTTGTGTATAGAGGCCGCAGCAACGATCGATCAACGTCTTCATCTGTGCGCTCATCGTATAAAAGTATACGGGTGTCGCCATCACGATCACGTCGGCGGCTAGCATTTTATCGAGAATTTCGGACATGTCGTCTTTTTGCGGACAGGGTTTGCCATACAGGCTGCAAACGCTGCAACCCGTACAATAACGAATGGCCTTGTCGCCGAGAAAAATCTTTTCCGCCGGGAACCCCGCCTCCCGGGCTCCGCGCAGGAATTCGTTGCAAAGCGTATCTGAGTTGCCGCCGCGGCGGGGAGATGAGGAGAGGATGAGTGTCTTTTTCATGTCGTTTAATCTTTATTCGGTTGCCCGGTTGTATTCTTCATCGGTTACTTCACCGAGCCATTCGACTTGGTTTCGACTCGCTTCCGGAGTAATCCCGATATGCGTGAAACGGCTGTCCGGCGCCGCACCGTGCCAATGAATCGTCCCTGCCGGGATATTTACCACGTCTCCGGGGATTAAACGGCGTGCCGGAGCGCCTTGTTCCTGATAAAATCCGATTCCTTCGGTGCAGAGCAAGATTTGTCCCACGGCATGCCGATGCCAATAGTTGCGGGTCGAAGGGGCGAAAGTGACATTGTAGATTTGGCAGTCGTATCCGGGTTCGGCCGACAGCGTACGAAGCCATGCTTCGCCGGTAAAATTGTCGGATACGGGTACACCCAGTCCGAATACAGGTTCTGTTGTCGTTTGCATCGCGGTAGAGGTTTTACTGTTGCAGGCGACTGTCATCAAGAGGCAAGCTGCCAGTAATATACGTTTCATAATATTGTTATTGCAGGTTTCGGGTGAAGAATTCATTCAGTTTGTCGAACGGAATCAGCGCTACCCGGTCGTAAAGATCCACATGGCCCGCTCCCGGGACGATATAGAGTTCTTTCGGCTCCGAAGCCAATTGGTAGGCGTCTTCACTGAAATAACGGGAATGGGCCCGCTCGCCGGCGATGAACAGTACAGGACGCGGAGAAATCAATTCGATATTCGCGAATGGGAAAAAGTTCATCATCGGTGCGCTGCTCGTATAGGTAATGCCGGTCGTACAGCGCGGATGCTGTCCGCGAGGTGTGCGGTAATAATCGAAAAACTCTTTGGCTACCTCCGGGGAGTGTTCGTCGATGGAGTCGGGTGTACCCATCAGCATCCGTACGGGAGCACCGTCGACTTCACTCCACCGTTGTGCCGCAATTTCCTCGAGGTATTTTTTGCGTTCGGCGACACCGAATCCGCCGCTTCCGCAAATACCGATGGCTCCGATCCGGTTCCGGTCGACGAACGGTTGCTTTCCTGCAAAATCTACGGCGGCGCTGAAATCATCCACATAAGTTTCGGGCGATGCCAGATGACGCGGCGTACCGCCGCTCTCTCCGCCATACGAAAGATCGAAAGCGAGGGTGACGAATCCGCGTTCGGCCAGTTGCTGGGCATAGAGTCCGCTCGACTGCTCCTTGACTCCGCCGAAAGGATGTCCGATAACAATAGCAGCATGTTCCTGCGACCGGTTCAAATTTTTGGGCAGGTACATATCTGCTACGACTGTAATGTCGTACCGGTTTTTGAACGATACCTTTTCCACGCTTACCTGATCGCTCTGCGGGAAAGTTTTGTCCCAAACCTGGGCCGCTGCAGAAAGGCTTGCCGCCATCGCTGTTAACAAAAAAAGTCGTTTCATCGGATAGGGTTATTGGTTGTATTGCAAAGGTAGGAGCGCACCCTCTTTGTATTTGTAAACGAATTACAGGGAATATTACCCGGATTACGGTTTATGCTGTGTCAAGATCGATTCCTTAATTGGAAGTGGCGGGAATTGTCGGAAAACCGTACTCCGGAAGGGCAAGGCTGTTTCGTGCGGTCTGATTCTCCATGGACACGGACGGTCGATGCCGAATCACAAAAACACGAGCCGCCGGATAAATTAATTACCCGGCAGCTCGTCCGTATATCCTATAACTTATTATCGGTGTTTCGTAAATACCGATTAGGATGCGTTTATACGTCAATCAATAATGTTCCCGTTTCCGACGGGTCAGGCCCGAAGCGATCAGCAACAGTACGATCGCACCGGCGACCGAGGTAATCAAGCTGCCGAGCGTGCCGACGGCAATGAGTCCGAACAGACTGAAAAGCCAACCGCCCAGAACGCCGCCGATAATACCGACGATCAGGTTCAGCCAGAATCCCGATCCGTTGCCTTTGACGATCAGGCTGGCGACATACCCGGCCACGAGCCCGATGAGCATATACCAAAGAAAATACATAATTGGAGGTTTTAAGTTGTATATCAGTTACTCCAATAGTTATGCCACAACGGGCCGGCCGGGCGTAAAGCCGACATGTTCCGGTTATGTTTCTTTTTTTATGCCGGGACCATGTGCCTCTCCGGTGCAGGCTCCATTGCCTCGCGGCGGAAATATTATTATCTTTGTCAGCCATGAACAACCTGACCAACTACCATAGCCATACTTCGTTCTGCGACGGCAAAGCCCCGATGGAAGCATTCATCGCCGAGGCTGTCCGGCAAGGTTTTACCAGCTACGGCGTTTCGTCCCATGCGCCGCTGCCGTTTCGCACGCGCTGGACGATCGACGACCGGGAACAGACCGGGTTATACCTGCAGGAGTTCGCCCGGCTCAAACGGCTCTACGGCGACCGGATAGAGCTGTACGTAGGTCTGGAGATCGACTACATGGATGAGGATCAGCAACCTGCAAACGATTATTTTCAAAGTTTACCGCTGGACTACCGGATCGGATCGGTGCACCTGCTGCACTCGACGCAAGGCGAGATTGTCGATATAGACACCAAGCCGGAAGTTTTCCGCGAGCATGTACGCCTGCATTTGGGCGGCGACCTGAAGCGGGTCGTGCTGGCCTATTTCGACAAGTTGATGCGGATGATCGGGCGGGGCGGATTCGATTTCATCGGCCATGCGGATAAAATCTCGTACAACGTTTCCTGTTGTGAGCCCGACATTCTCGGCCAGCAGTGGTACAAAGACAAAATTTCGGAATACTTTACCTTTATCGCCGAAAAGGGCGCGATGATTGAGGTGAATACGAAAACGCTACACCGGAACGGCTTCCTCTATCCGAACAAAGAACACTTCGGACTGATCCGGACACTGGGCATCCCGGTGGTGGTCAATTCCGACGCTCATCTGCCCGAATTGATCAACAGCGGACGCCCCGAGGCGCTCCGGCTATTGAAGGCATCCGGTATCGGTGCCGTTTGGCAGCTGGAGCGCGGCGTATGGACGGAAGTGCCTATCGGAGAATAAGCCGCCGCCCCGCCTGCCGCGAATCGCCAAACCTGGACCGGCCGGAATGTTTTGAAACCGCACGAATGTTTAATTTAACCTGATATACGTCAATGTTGTTGCCGCTTTTGCTTTCGGCCGCAAAGAATGCAGCCGACACCACACACAAGATCGATTTCGCACAGAAGCTCGAATCCTTTTCGGATATGTCCCTGCGGCAGATGGTCGAGCATGTCACCGGTGGCGTGATCTCCATCGCGATCAAGATTTGCATCGCCGTAGCGGTCTATTTCATCGGCCGGTGGCTGATCCGTTACATCCGCCGCATCATGGGACGAATGATGGAACGGCGTCAGGTCGATCCGTCCCTGCGCACGTTCCTGCAAAATCTGGTTAAGATCGCGCTGACATTTTTCCTGATCACGGTTATCATCGGCATCCTGGGAATCGATACCACCTCGTTCGTCGCGTTATTCGCATCGGCAGGTCTGGCTATCGGTATGGCCCTCAGCGGCACGTTGCAGAATTTCGCCGGTGGGGTGATGGTACTGCTCTTCAAACCGTACCGGGTCGGTGATTTCATCGAGGCACAGGGCCAGTCGGGCACCGTCAAGGAGATACAGCTGTTCAACACCGTGCTCAATACGGCCGACAACAAGACCATTCTCGTTCCGAACGGGAGCCTGTCGACCGGCATTATCAACAACTATTCGCGGGAAGCGCGCCGCCGGGTCGACTGGACATTTGGCATCGGTTACGGGGACGATTACGATTTTGCGAAGGCGACGCTCGCGGAGTTGCTCGATGCGGATAGCCGCGTGATGAAAGATCCGGCCTATTTCATCGCTTTGCAGAGTCTCGGCGACAGTTCGGTCAATATCGTGGTACGGGCCTGGGTCTCCACCGCCGATTACTGGAGCGTCTATTTCGACCTGAACGAGAAGGTGTACAAAGTCTTCACCCAGAAGGGCATCAACATACCGTTCCCGCAGATGGATGTGCACCTGATTCCGTCTCCGGCCCCGAAAAAAGAGGCGTAAAAATCACCCGAAAAGGTGACGGATGGCATCCCAGGGATAATGCCACAGCATACGGGGCCCGGCATAACGCATGACCCGACGCATCCGTTCCCGCATTTCCGGCTTGTAGCAATGTACTTTACAGTTGCGGCAGGCCGGTTTTCGTTCACCGAACCGGCAACGGTCCAACCGGGCAAAAGCGTACTCCTGCAGCTGACGGCAGCTATCGCACACAGCCCGGTTACCCTCTTTGCGGCGGCAATACAGGCGGATCATCTGTGCGACCACTTTCTTTTCGTATGCGATCCTGTTTCGGGCCATGTCGAATTGATTGTTCCGGTAGCTAAGGTAAGCATTAATTTTGTAGCTTTGCAGCCGAATTAAAAGATGATATTGGAGGTTTAAACAGGTAAAGAGTTATGAAACTGATTATTGACGATGCAAACCTGGACACGATCAAAGGTCTGTACGAGTATTTTCCGGTAGACGGAGTGACGACCAACCCGACCATTTTAGCCAAAGAGGGCAAAAATCCGTACGAGGTGCTGATGGCCATCCGCGAATTTATCGGTCCCGATGCAGAGTTGCACGTACAGGTCGTCGGAAAAAATGCCGACCTGATTTACGAAGAGGCTCATATGATCCGCAAAAGGCTGGGTAATAATACGTTTATCAAGGTTCCGGTTACGCGCGAGGGGCTGAAAGCGATCAAGGTTCTCAAAAAGAACGGATTTCCCGTCACGGCCACGGCCATTTATACGCACATGCAGGCTTTTCTGGCCGGGAAAGCCGGGGCCGATTACGCAGCCCCGTATGTGAACCGTATCGACAACCTGGGTGTCGACGGGATTCGCGAAGCAAAAGAGATCCACGATATTTTCCGCAACAACAATATGGCGACGGAGGTGCTGGCCGCCAGTTTCAAGAACTCGCAGCAGGCGCTCGAACTGGCCAAACACGGGGTAGGAGCCGCCACGATCTCGCCCGATGTGATCGAAGGCCTTGTTGCCATTGATGCCGTAACGCATGCGGTGGATGTATTTATCCGGGATTTCGAATCTTTCTGCGGCAAAGGCACCAATATGCTGAACGTCTGAGAGTATAAAGTCGCCGTGACGACACCGGCGGACAGTTCCCCGAAGCCCCGGCTCCTTTTGTGAGCCGGGGCTTTTCTTTGCGCAGGGGAAATGGCGCAATTCTTGCGATTGGGTCAGGGCGAACAACCAAACGATGACCATGTTGTATAAAACTTACCCGATCATTCGGCGCGTAACCGGTTTCGGCCTGCTGGGACTGGGGCTCTCCTGCCTGCCTGCAGTCGCGCAGGAGAGGCCGCTGGAATTGAGCCTGGAGCAATCGCTGAAGATGCTGCATGAAGGCAACCGGAGCCTGCAAATTGCCGGTAAAGAGGTCGAGATGGCCGAAAGCGAACATCGCCGGACGAGTTCCTTTTGGTATCCGATGCTTAACGTAACCGGAGCTTATGTCCACATGTCCAATCCGGTCGAGGTGAAGCAGCCGCTGAACCAATTCACCGATCCGGCCAAGGATTTTATCCATTCGGTTTTGCCCGACGACCAACTGATCTCATCGATCCTCGATAAAATAGGCAGTTATTCGCTACGTTTCCCGCTCGCACCGCAGAATGTTTCGACCATCGACGCCAATCTGACGTGGCCCATTTTCGCGGGCGGCAAGCGTATCTATGCCGGACGAATCACCCGGTCGATGGTCTCGATCGCCGAAGAGAACCGGGGGCAGGTCGATGCCACCGTGCAAGCCATGCTGGTGGAGAGTTATTTCGCAGTCCGGTTGGGACAGCGGGTGGTCGATGTACGGGAACAGACGCTCCGGTCGCTCGAGAAGCATTACCAAAATGCACTGAAGCTGGAAGCCAACGGCATGATCGACAAAGCTGAACGCCTGTTCGTGCAGGTGAATATGGACGAGGCCAGGCGTGAACTGGAATCGGCCCGCAGCGATCTGGGTGTGGCACAAAGCGCGCTCAAGGCGATTATCCGGGTCGATTCCGCCGAAATACATCCTGTCTCGCCGCTTTTCATCAACGATACGTTGCCGCCGGTGGCCTACTTCAAAGGAGAGGTCGGCGACAACAACTATGTGGTCAATCAGCTTAAACTGCAGGACGATATCGCCGATAACCAGCTTCGGATCGGCCGGGCCGGGTATGTGCCCACGATTGCGCTGATGGGCAAGCAGACGCTCTATTCAAACGGCATCCAGAAAAACCTGATACCGCGCACATTTGTCGGGGTGGGATTTACCTGGAACCTGTTCGACGGCCTCGATCGCGAGCAGAAGATCCGGCAGGCGAAAATTACGAAGCAAACCGTTGGGATCACCCGGGATAAAGCCATAGATGATATAAGCGTAGGCATCGACAAGTTTTACAGTCAGATGCAAAATGCGCTCAGCAGTGTAAACGCGCTCAATACGACCATCGAACTGAGCCGGGAATTAGTCCGGATGCGCAAAAAGGCTTTCACCGAAGGAATGGCCACGTCGACCGAAGTTGTCGATGCCGAAGTGATGCTCTCCAAAGTGGAAATCGCCTCGCTGCTGGCTTTTTACCAATACGACGTAGCGTTGATCAACCTGCTTTCAGCCTGCGGGATTCCCGACACTTTCCGGAATTACAGTGAAACAGGCCGGAGTGAACACTTCGTTTTCGCACCTTAACACCATGCCGAGACCAGAAAATAATCCGGAGGCTATTTGATAACCTATGTAATGAACAAGCAATCCCCGGCCCGGACACAAAATTGATAATGTGATTTTTAACAGATTAACCATGGATAACTCTAAAAAATACCTGAGCATCGCATTTGTAGTCATTCTCGTCGTCGTCGTGATTGTCTCCGCGTTGGGCATCTGGATGCTCGGCCGCAAGCCCGTCATCCTGCAGGGGCAAATCGAAGCGACAGAAATCCGCATTTCAGGCAAGCTTCCCGGCCGGATCGATACTTTTTTGGTCGAAGAGGGGCAAAACGTGCGGAAGGGCGATACGCTGGTGGTGATCAACAGTCCCGAGGCGCTGGCCAAATACGAACAGGTGAACGCCATGGAAAACATCGCCGTTTACCAAAACCAGAAGATCGACGACGGCACGCGCAAACAGATCGTCGAATCGGCCCGCCAGCTCTGGAATAAATCCAAATCTGACCTAAGCCTGGCCAAAGTGACCTACGACAGGATTTCGGCCCTTTACCGGGACAGCGTCGTCACGTCGCAGCGCAAAGATGAAGTGGAGGCGCTTTATAAAGCGGCACAAGCCGGAGAACGGGCCGCCTACGAACAGTACCAGATGGCGCTCGACGGAGCGCAGAAACAGGATCGTGAAAGCGCCCGGTCGCTGGTCAATGCGGCCCGCGGTGTAGTGGGAGAGGTGAGCGCCCTGTTGCAGGATGCACGGCTGGTAGCCCCGGAAACGGGCCAGATCGCCGCGATTTATCCCAAACGCGGTGAGTTGGTCGGCGCCGGCACTCCCATTATGAGCCTCGTGGTACTCGAAGACGCCCATGCCGTATTGAATATCCGCGAAGATCTGCTGCCGCATTTCAAAATGGGCGAAACCTTCCGGGCCGATGTTCCTGCGCTCTCCCAAAAAGGAGTCGTCTTCCGGATCAACTACATCAGTCCGTTGGGAAGCTATGCTACCTGGAGGTCGACGAAACAGACAGGAAGTTACGACCTGCGTACTTTCGAGTTGCACGCATTACCCGAACCACAGCTGGAGGGATTGCGTCCCGGCATGTCGGTACTGGTGAATATGGACGAACAATAATCCGTACCCGATGCGAATGCCGCAGCAAAACAGTCCGTTTGTTTCCGTGCTCCGCAGGGAGTGGGGCAGGATGACATCCCGAAGGCTCTACTTCGGAGCGTGTGTCGTATTGCCGCTGTTCTGCATCTTTTTTATGGCGACGATATTCGGCTCAGGACAGATGGAGCGCATTCCGATAGGAATCGTCGATCTGGACTGGAGCGCCACCTCGCGCGACATCTCGCGTACGGTGGAAACTGTGCCGACTTTTGCGGTGACCGCACATTTCTCCGATCAGGAGTCGGCCCGCAAAGCCACGCAGCAGAAAAAAATCTACGGGTATCTGGTCATTCCTCCCAATTTTGAATCGGACGTGCTTGCCGGCCGGCAGGCCACGTTGTCCTATTATTACCACTATGCACTGCTGAGTGTGGGCAGCGAGGTGCGGGGGGCGTTCGAAACGGTGTTGCAGCCGCTTTCGATGGGACCGATCGTCAGCGAGGCTACTGCGCTGGGCGTGAGTGAAAGTACAGTAACGAATTTTCTGGTGCCGGTGAACGTGCAGAGCCATCCGCTGTACAATCCCGATCTTGACTATTCGGTTTACCTGAGTCATCCTTTTTTCTTCATTCTGTTCCAGGTACTCATATTGCTGGTGACGGTTTATGCCCTGGGCAGCGAGATCAAGTTTCGCACCGGAGATGCATGGCTGGAAAGCGCCGACGGCAATATCTTTACGGCCGTGGTTGCCAAACTGCTCCCGTATACCGTGATTTTTATCGTGATGGCGATTTTTGCCAATTACGTCATGTTCGGCGTGCTGCACATCCCTTTTTCATGCGGTTTCTGGCCGTTGAACCTAACCGCCGTACTGTTCGTGATAGCCACGCAAGCGCTGGGTGTCTTCATCTTCTCGATTTTCCCGGCGATCAGCATCATCATCAGTATCGCTTCGATGGTGGGATCGCTCGGAGCCACGCTTTCCGGAGTGACCTTCCCGGCCCCGTTCATGTTCCCGGCCGTTTATTATGCCTCGTTCCTCTTTCCGGTGCGCCATTTCGTCGAAATCAACCAGAACCTGCTGTACGGGGATTACGGCTTTGCGTATACCTGGCAAAACGTGGCCGCGCTGTTCCTGTTCATTCCGGCGGCACTGCTGCTGTTACCGCGCCTTAAACGGGCCGTTTTGAGCCATCGCTATGAAAACATCGATTAAAATAAAAAACGGATTGTCGGATATCGCGGCGATCGTGGCCCGGGAATTCCGGATCATCTCCACGAGCTACGCCATCCTGCTGGTGCTGATCGGAGGAATCTTCATCTACGGCTTCCTCTACAATTATATGTACGAACCGAACCTGATCCGCAATGCACCCGTCGCGGTGGTCGATCGGTCGCACAGCGCGCTGAGCCGCCAATACACCCGACTGATCGATGCTGCGCCGCAGGTGAGCGTCTACACGACCGAACCGGATTTTCCCGGCGCCAAAGAGTTGCTGAAAAAGGGCGAAGTAATCGGAATCATCTACATCCCCGACGACTTCGAGACGCGTGTCAACCGGGGCGGGGAGGCGGTCTTCATCATGTACGGGACTACCGATGCATTCCTCTATTATCTGGCAATGCAGGAAGCATCGGCCGGGGCCATGATGGAGCTCAACGGCCGGTATCGTCCCGAGATGCTGGTTTTTCTGCCGCAGCAGGACGTCCAGCAGATTACGCAGGCCAAAGCCATATCCGTCGTGGGCACCGCCCTGTACAATCACACCGAAGGATACGGCAGTTACCTGATTCCGGCGGTTCTTATGGTGATTATTTTCCAAACCCTGCTGATGGTCATCGCCATGATCAGCGGCGGCGAACGCCATCAGGGAACGATCCGTTGGTTTGCCCCGCAAGGGTTGTCCATGGGGCACATGGCCCGCATCGTGATCGGCAAGACCTTCGTCTATTGCATGCTGTATGCGGTATTCGCCCTTTTCCTGCTGGGCCTGATGCCGGTCATATTCAGTCTCCCCGACATCGGACTGCGTTATGAAATCGTCATGCTGATGATTCCGTACCTGTTGGCCACATCTTTTTTCGGGCTGGCCGCTTCTGTCTTTTTTACCGATTCGGACGCTCCGTTGCTGATGATCGCTTTCTTCTCGGTAGGCCTCATCTTCCTGTCGGGCGTCTCTTATCCGCTGGAGCTGATGCCGTGGTACTGGCGCGCCGCGCATTACATATTCCCGGCCGCCCCGGGCACGCTGGCATTCGTAAAAGCCAACTCCATGGGTGCTTCCGTGTCCGATATCCGCCCCGAATACATAACCCTGTGGATACAGAGCGCCGTCTATTTCCCATTGGCCTGCCTCGCATACCGCCACAACATCCGCAAGGCCGCTTTCACGGCACCACAACCCGCTACCGTTTCGAAATAGCAATTATTTAGATACATATCGGGAGTATTCGATACTCCTTTGGGTATGTAGAAACCTTGCTATCTTCTTTGTTACGTCCAGTAATTGCATCTCTCTTCGCATACGAAAGCCGCGGGTGCCAAAGAACGTGCGGCTTTCTTTCGGATATGCTGCCTTATTTGCCTTTAGCGGATTGGTGTGTCGCTATCCAATCGGCACAATAGAGTTGCAGTGAACCGAAAAATGGCTTGAAATCCACCCAAAGTTCCTCCTCGTGCGTCGCCAGGTAATCCACGGCCCTCTCTACCGGAAGTTCGATCCGGCCGACGCGGACCATAATCTCCAGTGAATTGCGGATACCGCCTACCGAAGCATATTTGTCCAGGCGGCCGGTGCCGATAAAATGCCACATGAACCGTTTGATCCGTGCCGGCAAACGATGACGATAAAGGATCATCGTCCAGTAAAAGTTTCTGGTGAATCTTTTTAACGGCACCTCGGAGAATTCCTGGAACCGCGACGCCAGCAGATAGTCGAAGTAAATGTCGGCCAGAATGGACGAATATCGTCCGAAACAGGGCTTGAGCCGCCGCACACATTCGATGAACGCAGGATGGTGGTCCGTATAGTCGTCTATTGCACGATGGAGCAGGATGCCTTTCCGGATCGCCGGCGGATAATCGTTGTAAGAGTTGCCTTTTACCGCGTCGCCGATGAAATTGCCGAGTCGGATTTGCCGGTCCGGTCCGGATAGAAAAATATGGGCAAGGTAGTTCATAGGTTCTGTTTGCAATGACCGACTGCACGGTAGACATGTGTCAGGAGCGTTCCAACGTCAAAATATATTTGTCGATATACGAACGCTGATCTTTGGATTTGTATTGCTGGATGTATCTCGGATGTTCGAGTACGGTCAACCGGCCGAACAGTTTGGCTTTCCTGTTGAGTTTTTCGATATAATCGGCATTTTTCTTTCCCAGGATAAAAACTTCGGAAGTATCCAATCCGAGGCCGATGTGTTTCTTTAGCGAGTCGATCATGAAATTTTCCGTCATCCGAAATAGGGTGGGGTCGTCATAATAGTTGGCATTTAACCATTTGCCCTCTTTTGTCTGACGGACGATGGCCAGCGGGAACGGTGAGTTGATGTAAAACTGCCGGTAAAACTTTCCGGCCCCGCCATACTCGCGGATCATTTCGTACATGAAAACGGAAGAAACCTCATGCGTATGCGCCGAAGTCATCCGAATGCCGCAAACCTCTTCCAAACGCTTCGTATCGGTAAACGGCACGCCGGTCACTCCCGCACCGTGCCTGCTGGGGTTGATTCCGACGATAAACCTGCGCGGTTCCGAATCGTTGTAATATTTCCGGTAGAATTGCTCCATCACTTGTAGCGTCTCCGGATTATCCAGATAAGGATTCATGACCTGAAAACCCTCGGGCAGCTCGCCGGTATAATGTAAATTCCGGTTGAATTCAACGATCCTATCCGCAAATGTGTTAGCCATGGCCATACTAAAATTGAAAGCAGTACAGGAATTTCCGATAAACGATTTGCGAGAAACCTTTATCGGTTTTGCTGCTGCATCCATGCAACGGGGATAAAAGCAAGATTCCCCGAACTTAGATAAGTCCAGGGAATTTGCGGTTTCATTAGTGGTGCCACCAAGAATCGAACCTATGGCTCTATGTGGCACTATATCAGTATGATATACTCTCGTGATTTCGTAAGTCCACCTAATTTCAACTGGTCTTTCTGCACCCTTCTGCTTTCAATCTGTAAGCAGCTTTTTCGGCATTACATTAACCCTCAGTGTCCGGTTCGATTACTGAACAAAGATAAGTAAACTATTATGCATAGCCAAGACGATCTATATATAATGGGGAGAAAAATAGTAATGGTTTGTCAGAATGCTTACTCCTTACCATAAGAGACGGAATTAATTCATGATAAAATAGAAATACTAGTTCATTAAAATTGAAGACTAATCGTGCTTTTTGGATAAACAATAAAACATCTGGAGATTTAGACTTTGGCAACGAGTCGTGTTGTATTTCTAATATATCTTCTCTTAAGGCCCAATATAGGTTTAATCGAGAAACATTGCATCTACAATGTGCTCCAAATGAGTTACTCATTTCGATTAATATGGGATCATGCAAAAGTGTTTCATGATTAATTTTCTTACATAACTCATAATAATCTAAAACCAGATATTTGGCCATAGCGTATAAGATATGTTTCTTAGCATATGGTAGATTCCGCATGCCATCCCATATGTATTTAAGATGCTATTAACCAGATTTATTGATTTTATACTACGAAGTTTAGGGATGAATTTTATGTTTGGCTCAATGAAACGTTCCTTTTTGATATTCCTCAATATGGATGCTAATTGTTTTCTTATGATTTCTACATCATCCTCAAAAGATCCTGTGCATTTGATAGACATGTCAAACTGGTACGGTTTACGTTTAGAATGAGTTTCCGAGAAATTATATTCCCACCCTAGAGTATTCCTAAAACGCCATGATTTATGTTGCTTTTTTGATTTGGCATATTTGTATTCGGGTTGTTTAGGTATTCTCTTTACCTCTATACTCATTTCTTCTGCAAATCGAGCTAATCTTTTTTGCCCTTCATAGATTCTTTCAGCTGCGAAATAATTATCTAAAAGCATTTCAAGCCCGCTTTTATCTTCTGGATAAACGTCCCTTTCGCAAATATTACTAGAGAACTCTTTATGTGGAAATATAATTTTATCAAAAGGGTATAGGGCTTCTATGTTCCCAAAGTTTAATTGCATAAAGCATCCACATTGAGCTTGTAATCGCCATAAGCTGCTGATTTGGTCGTCAACAAAATATGGAGGTGCAACATCAAACTCTTTAATATATCCTTCTTGAATTTTTATGCATTCTTCAAAGTCCTGTTGATTTAGGCATATTATAACACCATTTTTGCCGGTCAAATCTTTTTTCGAATGAGTTGCAAAAAATAAAGCTATTTCTGGTGATTTTGTAAAATCCAACAAGTCTGTTGGAATACCATAATGCTGGGCTATTGCAGACAAATGATTTAAGTCGTCCCCATATTTCTTAGTGACCTTATATTCTGAAAGAAAAAGTTTGAATCTCCATAATCTATCAATCGCATCTTCTTTGTTTTTTTATAGAAAGTCTTTTGATAGAGGCAACTAATGGCCAATCCTCATTTTGTCCACGAAAAAGATCATAGATTTCCTTGTTGTTTAAACTTATTCGCAAGTTTAATGCTAAAGTAGGGGATGCAACCTTATATACTTTCGCCATATAGAAATAAATCAGATTTGTTGCCGTAGCTTAACGGTCCCAATCAATCTGCTTTACTAGGGCCATCATCTTTTTTGCTTCAGTTGGTTCAATCGAATTAACATACATAATTCGTCCGAGTAACCATTGTTTGCCATATCCTTTACCTGGATTAATTTTCTCAAAATGAGAACGGCTTCCCCATTTTTCACAAAAGTGTAAATGTCGATAAATATCCTTTTTATATTTCTTAGGCACACGAATCTCGTTATCAACTAATAATCCGGTTACAATTTGACGTTGTCCTTTTTTGTGTCGTTTTACTTTTTCCCAATTGATAGAAAAACCTTCTCCTTCGATGATTCGCTTTATAAGGCTAACTTTAGGAATATTACTTCAGAACCAGAAAATGTAATGTCATCTGCATAACGCGAATAGTTCGCACCTGTACTATTTGCCAATTTGGAAAGTCGTCGATCCAGCCTGCGGCATATCAAATTTGAAATAGCAGGGCTAGAGGGAGACCCTTGAATCAATATTGATTCAAATTGCATCTGTATATCTTGAAAATATGGCAATGCGCTTTCATCTAATTCATCAAGTTTTTCATCGCATATAGGAGAAGTGCATATTTTGGCAAGATCAACGGCTAAATTATGAGCGTATCCCAAAGATTTAAATAACCCATAAACTCTTTTTTCTGTTATACTTTCGAAGAAATTCTTAAGGTCAATATTTTAGTATAACATTTGCATCTTCATGAATTTTTGCGTTATGGTATATGGACTTATCCTTTACGAAACCGGTTGCAAATTGATTTATGTCGACTTGATCTATAATATTCTCTTTTATCCACCTCTGAAGTTCTTTCAATTGTTTGTAAGGTGCTATAATGCGCCTAAACCCTCCTCGCTTTTTCTTAATAAGATAATATTTATAATAATACTCTCTATTCTCTAGGATTTTGTCCATATCGTAACGACTCATTCCTGTTAGAATAGCTAGATGCTGGCGAGAAAAAATTACGGGAAGATTACATGATATTAAATTGTCAATATAATTTAATGTCGATGTAATAAAAGGAGCAGACCTTTTCAGTCTGATAGCTTCCTGTTTATACAAGTTTCGAGGGAAATTCATTTTCGATTTGATTACTCTTGCGTGAATATGTTCACTCTCTGAGTGAATAATGTGTGATACAAGTGAGCTTGCGAACGCAGGTATTACACATTAATCAGTATAATGTAGCTTTAATTACTCTTGAGCCAAACGAGCTCAAGATGTCTTCTAGAAGACACAGCTAATCAAATCTACTCATGAATTCCCCTGAAACTGTTTCGGTATATATAATAAATCTTCATCGATTCTAATATTTGACGCTTCTTCAGATTGATTGTTTATGAACTTTGCCCTTTTACGCATTTCATCAAGAATCTCATTAGCACGTTTTGTTAGATTTTCGTGGGCATCAAACAATCCCTTTTCTTTGCCTAAAGATATAATATTCTGATATTCTTCCTCATTAACATTCAGCAATTGACAAATATAAGTTATATTTTTCTTTATTTTTTTTAACTGAAGTAGACTAACTAATTTTATTGTTTCTGTAGAATATTGCTCATCTAGTGAAAAAATACGTTTATTCAGACCAAGCTTAAACATTTGAGCCATCCAATAAAATTGGTTCCTTTTAAATGCCATGCTTCTTTCAATCCATCCTTTGCCAGACCTAGGAAATAAAGGTATCCAATTCCCAGTAGGCATTTTATCTGCCCATATAATTGGGAGAGTATTATTTGGGATTGAGTGTTCAAAACCAATTAATCCTTGAGTGTTTAAGAATCCTAAAGGATGAATGTGAGAGTGTTTCAGCTTGTAACTTTCCTCGGGGAAAAGCATATTTCCGTATTTAAAACAGAATTCCCTTAATGCTTTCATTCTTGGAGGATAGCCAAAGACAGACCCTCTTGCCGAAAATGCAGGTAGCCTTTTATTGCCAATGGTCACAATATCCAATGCTGCAAGTTTTTTTTCAGCTCTTTCTAAGAAAGCAACTGTGAGAGCATATTTAGAATGTATTGAGGGCAATCTAGGAGAAATGTTGTTGTAAAAATCTTCGATCGATTTACCGGTGCCAGCAAAATCGTCGACTAATACTAGAATTGAGTTTGCAGGAATTGATGCAATATCATCCTTCTCTATTATTAAAACTCTTTTACTATTCTTATGAGTGAGCGTCTTTTTGAGATAATAAATCATTGCAGCTCCACTTTTTCCTATTTTACCGACTGGTAATAATGCCATTTTCTGCTTTCTCCCCAACGAAGCAAGAATAGCCCTTAAGCCTCTATCAAATTCTTTTACAATATCATCAGTAGTGAAATACTCAAAATGCTGTAATACAATCAGGGCCTTTTCTTTGTCTTTTTCTTCAAAATTATCAAGCCAAGCTATAATATCAATAGGCGAAATTACATGGTTTAGCCTATTGCATATATTATTAATAGCTTGTTTGTACTGTGTTGTCATATATTATGGGAAATAAGTAGTGAGCTCACAACGAGAAAAAATTAGTTTATACAGATAATCGTTTTATCACCTCTTCATATATAGATTTTTCGAAGGAATCTAAAGTTTTGGGATTTTGTATATTAGCATCGATGATTTTTACTACTTCATTAGGGACGCCATAGTCGCTTGCGATCTTGCCATTTTTACTAAAAGCGTTGTACTCAAGTAATGCCAAGAAATTTTCGATTCCCTGAACATCTTCTAATGGTTTATTATCTCGTTGAGCAATGATCGTTTTATATATCAAGTTAAAGGTTCCTAAATATTTAACGAGTTGATATTTAAACGTATTAAATATAAGCCTTGAGGTATTCCGAATCTCCGAATCAAGAGCCGATGGGATTGCCTTATCCGCATAATGTTTAATCATACCGCTTATTCCATGCTTAACATAAGCATATAACAAGTAAACTAAATTTGAATATTCTTGTCCATCAAAAGGCGATTCTCTCTTCCTTTCAATGAGTCCTTTAAGAGTAGAACTTTCAGGGATTATCTTATTACATATATCCAGAATTAATTGCAGCTCTTTCCAACTTATCCCCGTTCTGGTATAAACACTTCTATTTAATTCCGATATTGAAATTAGGCTTTTACTTATTAAATCACTAAGGATATTATATAGTTTTATTTTGTCGGTCCTTTTAATCATTTTATAGCTTTCGAAGATTTCCATTGGAAAACCAGCAGATAACTCTAGGACTTCTTTCTTCTTCGCAGCATCAATATCATTTAAGAAACGATCGTTAGTCATAAAAAAATCGATCTCATCTTTCTTTGTTGCAACATCATAATTTTTATGCTGGAGGCTAGTATCAGCAGCGTCTAAAATATTAGTGAACTTTCTTTCGAGAGAGATTAAGCGTCCTTTGAAATGATGCTGAAATCGCCCTGCACGCCCCTTTATGTTCTTAGCATCAAAGGGCTTCAATACTTTGTCTCCCTTTTTAGCGTGAAGGACAACAATGTTTTTGGCATTTGTATTCACCCCTTCAGTAATGGTTGTCGTACATACAAGGATATTTATTAGCCTTTGATTAAACAGTTTAATTATATGTTTCTGAATGTACTTGGGAACCGCGCCATGATGGATGCCAATCCCACTATGCAGAGCCTTTATTAATATCCAGTTCGGATTAATCTTGCCTTTAAGGTGCTCTATAAAATCAGAGTATACAGAATAATCATGGGATGTGAAGAGCTGAGACTCGATAAGTTTTTTTGCGTAAGACTCGGTGTAAGCTGGAGTAGCACAATAGATTATTAGGTTTTCTTTTCTATCATTCACTAAATTGCTGGATATCTCTACCAGCTTCCCTGTCTTATTATTACTTTCAAACTCAATTCTTTCATCGTCAATCGTGAATGATACCTTATTTTGAGCTTCTTCAACATCTTTAGACACAATCTCAAAATCATTATATTCCAGCGATATAATCCTATGTGCTTGCAAAAAGGTCGTGAAAGAAGAGTTCGAGTTCTTGTTTAACTCTATATAAGGTCCTGCTAGTAATAGATCAGAGGAAGCGTTAAGTGTACAATAATATGTAGCCATACGATAAGCTACATCCCGTTCATTTTCTTTGGACTCTTCGTCAATAATGAATTCATTATCTATCTTATAGATTTCATCAATAAACACAAAATCAAAAGAAATGTTTGCCTGGTTGTTTTCAATAAAAGACAAATACCGTTCAGGGGTATAAATAAAGATATTTCTTGCACCTAACTCTTCGGCTGCTATGTCACTCAATGTGTGAACCGAGTATGAACTCTCGGGCGAAACAAAGTCAGGGTCATTATTAAAGTCGAAGACCTTGTCTAGATTTTCAGATAAAAGTGCAATAGAGGGAAAAATCAGCATTATATTATCATACTGCATCTTCCTTATAATCTCATATACCAAAAAGGTCTTACCAAATGATGTTGTTGCCGATAAGAAATATCTGTTACTACTGTCATATTTGAATGAGTCTAGAATCTGCTTTTGATATTTATGCAAGATTACATCTGGAGTCGTGTGCAACGTGCTCTCGTATATTATTGATGATAAGGTGTTAATGTCTATCGAGTTGCACTTTTCTGAATCTGAATTAAAATGGTTTAACAATTCGAAGTACTGTGGGATGCCCGAACGATCTGCTAAGAATCGTAAAAACTTTATATCTGGCTCAGATAATGTTTCATCTTTAATAAAATCATAATAATGGCATACGCGTTTAATAAACTCGCTATTACCAATCAGCCCCTTGTCATAGTCATTTAGACTTTTTACAATACGAGTTGTTTCTTCTCTCTTATCCATTGCAAAACAGTTGTTTTTATGTTTCTAGTATGTTTCACTGGAAGAAGAATGAAAAATAAAGACAAGTCAATACCAAGGCTAATGGTTGTTGCGGAATAGTTAGAAGAAATATAATCAACAACCTTTTTTATGTTCTCATCATAAGATTTGTTGTCATGGTCATATATAAGAAAAATGGGATATACTAACTTCATGTTATACCGTTGGGCCTCTTCGACAATATTAAATGGTCGGCATTCAACGTCTGTTAAAAATTGGCATATACGCGAAGAAGTGTCATTAACATTACTAACTCGGTTAGCAATGGTATAAAATTCTGACTGTAGATATTCTGCCGACAATACAGATGGTAATTTGAAACTACCATTTTCTTTTAGAGCGCTGTTTATTGCCCCGGTATAATTCATGTGAAATTTGACCTCTCCAAACCACAAATCCATGGAATTAGCCGTTTCTATAATATGATAGGCATCATAACCAGGACATTCTCTTTTTGCATTGGGTTGGTATAGTGTACCTTTAGATATTATTGCTCTCGCGCCATATTTTGCATATAGAATAGCACAAAGCAAAACCTCTCCATAAAATCCATATTTTAACTGTGTTTTTTCAGAATCCTCTTCTTGATAACGAATTTTGCGGTCGAAAGCTGCTGCTAGTAGATTCTGATGATCCTCGGACCTGATTTTATGTTCTTCCCATGCATAATCAATTATAGCATGATATATAACGTCTGCAATATCGCCATCTTCTGAGAGTCGGTAGCAATGATCATCATGGGAAGAAAGGATAGTCTTGGGAATATCTACGGTATTGTTAGGCAGACTATACTCAAATATTATGACATTATTTATAAAATCAACGAGTGATTGCCGCATAGCATCTCCTTTTGGATATATGCTATCAAAAATACCACGATTTATTTAGAAATCCAATTAGCCATAATGTAAAATACGGCAATACTCTATTTGTTGCATTTCAACGCCCAATTGAGGTATTGAAGGCTGGGTGAAAAATAGTATTGACTGTATTTGTGTCATTATTTCTCTACCCATAATAATTTTTCTCCAGCAATTTCATTACATCCGACTCCTTGTAAAGTATCTTACCTGATATTTGGATATAAGGGATCACACCGTTTTTTCTGTAGTCATTCAGTAACCTCTCACTTATATGTAAGAGTTTTTCCATATCCTTATTTGTAAGAAGCCTCTCGCCATTCAAGGTAGGGGTTCGCTCATTGAGCGCAGCCTTCACTAGTTTAGTCAACTTTTCGATCGTTTCAATGAACTCGATAGTTTCCTGGGATTTGATATCTTGCACTTCCATATGCATGTTTATTTAATTAGTGAGTTATTGATTAGTTTTTCGACGTCGGCAACTTTGTAATAGCATTTGTTCCCGATCCTAGAGAAAGCTAGCTTGCCGGAATCGCGGTAATACTGCAGCGTCCGCTTTTTTATATTCAGTAACCGGCAGACATCCTCATTCTTGAGCCATCTTTTATTTTCATCTGGCTCACCGCATAGTTCTGTCAGTTCTTTGACATTTTTTCTAAAGACCTCTCCCATATAGGCGTAAGCCTTTTCTTCTATTGATATGATTTTCATATGAGTCTTTTTTTGATTCTGCTAGCAAGAAATAGACTTAATCCGAGACCTCCAAAAGTTGACGGCATGATACTCCAGATATCCTCGGGTGTCCGGGGTAAGGCGACAAAAAGAGGATCGAATTAGGCGAATCAATATTTCAAAAGCGCTATAGAGCAGAAGCCGGAAATATGGTCCAACTTTCAATTTATTGTGCAGCTTTCTGGAGTAATTAGCCGCCGAAAACCGCATAAAAATCAAAATTCACCCTAGTAAAGACGATTTCTTCTTTAACGAAGACGAGTAATTGTGCAAAGTCCTGTAATTCACTGAAAAATCATCATTAATCATAATGCTCAAAGATGCGTTTTAGGTGAAATTCAGCATATTGCAGAGATATAACCGAGCTTAAAACCGTTCCTGTTTTTGCGATTCCTCCTCCTCCTCCTCCTCCTCCTCCTCCTCCTCCTACTACTACTACTACTACTACTACTACTACTACTCTACAGGAAATGTCTCGATCGATCAACATGAGTGTTACAGACCATATTGCCAGCATCTTATATGGAAATTTGAAAGAGGTGGTTTGATATGTCTTCGGAAGACGACATATTACTCCGTCTCACATATTGTATGACTGTGCTCAGATGTCGTCCTTTGCATAAACACTTAATATCCAAGAGATGGGACGAATCAGACAAGAAATTCCTAAGGGGAATTTCGTTTTCAAGAACAAGGCAAACACCAAAGGAAAGCGCATCCTCTATTTAAGGTACTATGTCAACGGAATACCAGTAATGACATCCACCGGAATATCCGTGCGGGAGTCAGAATGGGATAGCCGGAGAGAATCGGTAAAATCCATTAACCCTGCATCTGAGCGCCTAAATAAAAGGTTGCGCGAAAAGCGTGAAGAGATAGACAAACAGATTGGATTATATCCTGGCCATTTGACCATTGGAATCCTCCGTGATATGATGAACGGCAGGTATCGCAACAAGGAGGAAAGAAGCCAGCCACAATACGCTGATTTTATCGAATACGCATTTCACTACAACCAGCAGAGTTATGATTTCGGGAAGATCGCATTTTCGACATATAACAATGACGTTTATAATATCGAGTTGTTCCGAAGTTTTGTCGCAGATGAGACAGGTGAGATCGTGGTGCCTTTTAAAGAACTTACCGTGACCCTGTTCGACAGGTATAAGATGCATTGTCTGAAAAGAGGGAATAAAAAATCGAGTATAAATAAGAAACTGAAGCCTTTGTTCAAAGCTATAGATTATGCCGCTAAGAGCGGGGTCATTCCGGGGAAACAGGCCTACAATATCTGTGAAGATGGGTATTATGAACTGCGGGAAAGACAGTACGATCCGGAGGTTAAGGAGAGTGTACGTTATCTCACGCAAGAACAAATAGATGAGTTTATTCGACTTTACCCGCTTATGAGGCATGACCGTACCCGGGAGTATATGGATATGTTCCTGTTCGCCTTTTACGCATACGGTCTGCGTTTCTCTGACGTGCTGACTCTTGAATGGAAACATATTGATTGGGAAGAACGAGTGATTCGCAAAATGATCTATAAAGAAAAGGAGCGATATGTTGCTCCGCTTAACGAAAACGCAATAAAAATCCTGAAGCGATGGAAAGCCAAAGGGTATAATAACAGATTTGTTTTCAATCTGCTCCCTGAGAATTTTGACCTAGGTAATGCGATGTTATTGGATACACAACGCAAATCAAAAAACAGGTCACTCCAGCTATCTCTTCAGGAGGTCGGTCATGAATTTTCAGAGAGACTGCCGTTCAATCTCTCTTTCCATGTTGCGCGACATTCGTTCGCGGTATATGCTCTGAGAAAGGGCGTTCCTACACATGAATTAAGCAAACTCATGGGGCACAAGTCACTTGCTGCCACGGAAAAATTCTATGCAAAATATCTGCTCCAAGAATTTATATCGGAGGAGGATAGAGCAAAATTAGAGAAGATATTCACCTTGCCAAAATAGAATGGATTTACGGTCGATAAGACATTTAATTCGTACCTTTAATGCCGGATAAATAACCGGTGTATGAAAAAGATAATTGCGATCAACGGCAGCCCGCGCACGAAATGGAACACGGCGGCGCTCCTGCAAAACGCGCTCGACGGCTCGGCCTCGGCAGGCGCTGAAGTGGAGATGATAGATCTTTATAAGTTGGATTTCAAAGGCTGCATAAGTTGTTTCGGGTGCAAGCGCAAAGGAGCCAAGGTTGAAACCTGCATCGTGAAGGATGCTCTGCAACCTGTACTGCAGCGTCTCCGCGAGGCCGACGGTATCATTCTCGGCTCTCCGATATATTTCGCCAATGTGACGGGCGCGATGCGCTCGTTCCTCGAACGGTTCCTGTTCCCGTATCGGCCTTATGACAAAACTCCGTCACCGTTTCCCAAACAGATACCGACCGCTTTTATCTACACGATGAACGCTCCCGCGTTTGCACTGGGGTTGCTCGGCTACCGCAAACAATTCAAATACTACCGTAAACTGTTGAAGTTCGTGACCGGAGGCCCGTCCGAAATACTCACCTCGACCGAAACGCGCCAGTTCGATGATTACGACAAATACGCCGCCTCGCGGTTCAACGCCGACCGCCACAACGCCCGGCATGAGAAGGTATTCCCCGAGGATTGCCGCAAAGCGTATGAGATAGGCCGGAAAATGGGGTTGTAAATATGTGTATAATCCGAAACATAACGAAAGCGGATCTTCCCGCGCTGGCCGGGATCATCGAAAGCAACGACCTCTTTCCCCCGGAACTGATCGAAGGCATGACGGCGGATTATTTGGATAATCCGTCGACGACTGACATGTGGCTGACGGCAGAATGGGACGGCGTACCCGTCGCGATGGCCTATTATGCCCCGGAGCGCATGACTGAGGGGACGTATAACCTCTATCTAATCGCTGTAAATCCAGCGCAGCAGGGTAAAGGCATCGGGGGCTCGCTAATGGAGTATATCGAGGAAGAGTTACGCAGTCAAGGCGCCCGTATCCTGATTGTCGAAACTTCCGGCCTGCCGGAGTTCGAACGGACACGGCAATTTTACGATCGCTGCGGCTATGCACGCGAAGCGGTAATCCGCGAGTTCTACGCCGAGGACGACGATAAAGTTGTGTTCTGGAAGAAACTCGCATAGCAATCTCTTGCCCGGATATTTCACTATCTTAGGGTATGAAACGAAAGGATATGATAGCGCCCTGCGGGATGAATTGCGCCGTATGTTCCGGATATCTGCGGAAAGACTACCCCTGTATAGGGTGCCGCAACATGGAGTATAAGCGTTGCGTGATTTTCAAATGCGAACGCCTTGCTCAAACCGCTTCGGGATTTTGCTATGAATGCGTGAAATTTCCCTGTCGCCGCATGAGGGAACTCGATGCCCGTTATGTAAATAATTACAATGTCAGCTTGATCGGCAATTTGCGGCAAATCCAAGCGGCCGGAATAGACCTCTTTTTACAGTCGGAGACAGCGAAATGGACTTGCAAAGGCTGTGGTGGAACGATATGTATTCACAAAGGTTATTGCTGGCAGTGTAAACTCCCGGCAAAAATTTAATGCGACAAAATATCCGCTAAAATGGAAAACAACGGAATAAAATATGAGTTCCTCGCGAAAGTTTTGTTCTATTCATCGACAGGCAAGATGGGAGGTTGGTGGATCGTCTGCCTTCCGAAAGAGATGGCACATGGGATAAGGGAAAGCCTAAAATGCCTGGAAGAAGGTTGGGGACGGATGAAAATAACGGCGAAGATCGGCGGCAGCCAGTGGGCGACCGCGATCTGGTTCGACACGAAACTCGATACTTATTTACTTCCCGTCAAGGCCGAGATCAGGAAAAAGGAGAAATTTGAAACCGGCTCCGAGGTGGAAGTGACAATCTGGATTTGAATGAATATCGGCAGACTCCCTAACAATGGAGTGAAGAACTGAGAGAAGGAAATAAGCAATATGAGTAAATGTAAAAAGCGACCCCGTTTGGAGCCGCTTTTGGCTTATGTGCTAAACTTATTGGATACTTATTCTTCCTCGTCGTTATGGGGTGAGACAGCTTTAATGCTTTTGGCATTCAGTCGGGTGACTACTTTTTTGCCACTCTTGGATTCCAATTGCTTGCGGGCGACAGCGGCGACCGAACCGCCGGCTTCGGCAACCTGTGCATTCTCTTTGAGGGTTTTAGGTTTGCGTTGCTGCGATATTTCGGTAGTTGATGCCTCTGCCAGCATATTTAGGACTAACTCCAGATTGGTCATATTATCGCGCAGGCTTTCGGTTTTTAGACCTTTATATTGTTTGTACTGCTTCGTTGTCATTCCTGACCAGGCCGACGTAATGATATCTGTCAGCGTAGCATACTGCTGCCCTTTCTGAATCCCACGTCGTTCCCATTCATCGGTTAATTCTTTGCGAACCTCGATTGATTTGAGCCGCTGATTGATCCAATTCGCAGAATAGCCCTTGCGATGGTAGTATTCCATCAAGCGTTCGATGCCTAGTTCCGGATCGTCGATATCTTCGAGTCGTTCACGGGCAATCTCAGCCAGCCACATCTTGAATGGCTCTGCTTTGGGTGAGGGGATGGACTGAATAAGCCGGAAAAGCTGTTCTACATCGGCGACATCGGTCATACGCATCTTGCCATCGGCGGCCTTCAATTTCAACTGTCCGATTTTTTCGGACAGTTCACTTCCTTCCACTTTTAGCTTGCGTTTCAAATCATCCCAGTACTTGCGTGGGCGTTCATTGCCGGTAAGTACCTCAATTACATCAATAATGGAGATATACCATTTCTCTGCCTCCGAATCCCAAACTGAACGGACTTTCTTGTCTTCGAATATTTTGATTGCTTCTTGCTTTGTCATAGCTGTAAAATTAAGGAAAATAAAAGATTTAAAACTCTGTTTGTTGAAAGATTATTAATCGAATATCTCGCGCACTTGTTCCATGTCTTTTTTGATGCGGCTGTCGGCGATCTTGGTATAATGCAGAGTCATCCGGGTATCGGTGTGGCCGAGCATTTTGGAGATGTTTTCGATGGCGACACCGCTTTCGTGGCAGACAGTGGTCGCATATGTTCTACGGGCGGTATGTGTTGTGAGATATTTTTTAATCTCGCACAGGCTCGCGATTTCCTTGAGGTAATCGTTCATCTTTTGGTTGCTGTAAATCGGGAGCAGTCGGCCGGTTCGCTCGCAACCCGGATCGTCCTTGTATTTCTCCAGAATCTGTTGCGGGATTTTAAGCAGCGGAACATGGAATTCGATGTCGGTTTTCTCGCGGGTTTTCTTTATCCATAGATCACCTTTGTTATCGCGAACAATGTGCTCGGCCCGGAGCGCGTAGGCGTCGATATAGGCGATGCCGGTGAAGCAGCAAAAGAGGAAGACGTCGCGGACATACTCCAACCGCTTGATACGGAACTGGCGCTTAATCAAAATATCGAGTTCGTCTTTGGTTAGCACATCCTTGTTGACCGGCTTCGCGGAGAAATGAATACCTACGAACGGATCTTTGGTCATCCATTCGTTAGCCAGAGCCATGTGAATTACCTTCTTAAAACATTTCATATAACGGATAACGGTATTCGCCTGGCAACCGCGAACGACTTTCAGGTGCATTTCGTAGTGGCGGACAAATTCGCCGTTTACCTCTGCCAGAGTAACGTCGTCCTTTCCATATACGGCCTTAATCATATCCTCCATGTAACGGCAGCAACTGTCATAGCGGGTAACGGTGCGCTTCTCCAACTCGATTCCGATGAGTTTTCGGATATCGTCGTTATGTCTGCGGAAGATGGAGAGTAGGGTGCGTTTTTCCTCGGCGGAAAAAACTTTGTTCATAATAAGCCGGGCCGTGAAATGGGCCCCGCTGAGTTCGAGGTCCCGGTGAATCTGGAGGGTTCGAATTTTGAGCATCCGTATGCATTCGTTCGTTTCCTGCGCCCGTCGATCACGCCCTTTCACGGATTGGGTGTTCTGGTCCCATGCCTCCGGCGGGACACTCCTTTTGATCTGGGACTCCACTGCGATGCCGTTTACGGTGATTCGGAGGCAGATTGGAGCCTCTCCGTTTTTGAGCAATTTTCCCCGTTTGACGAAGAAAATAAAGGTGAACCTGGTTCGATTCATGATTACAAAATTTTAGTTCGACAAAATTAAGTAATCGAAACCGGACTATTTCTATGCAAATTACTGTATGTCAATGCAAAAGACTCAAAATCGTGGGAGTTGCCAAAACAAGCGTATATACCCACTAATTCCAATGTCCACCCTGCGTAGAAGTGCGTCAGACTGCGTTGTGAATTCGGTGGACTATCAAAGAAAAATCCCCGAATTTCGTTGAAATTCAGGGATTTACGTTGTCCGAAAGTGGTGCCACCAAGAATCGAACTAGGGACACACGGATTTTCAGTCCGTTGCTCT
>ERZ791865.1233-NODE-1233-length-26701-cov-4.044397_pt1 | contig 26701 bp, 25 predicted proteins | sample MGYA00509942_ERZ791865 | MGnify/ENA primary metagenome ERZ791865 (study PRJEB30046, sample SAMN00792098) | human gut metagenome | study: EMG produced TPA metagenomics assembly of the A metagenome-wide association study of gut microbiota in type 2...
TGCCGACCAAAAAAATCTTATATTTTTTATTGTCCTCTTGACGGGGAGCAGTTCAGAAGCCACTTTGGTGCAACCTTTTTTTAACTTGTACTTTGCCGCATAAATAATGTTTTCCGGAAACGTCAAATTTTACATGACCCGTTTCGCCCCTATATAGCGGCTGGACCAGTACCGGCTGTCCAGGCTGTCGATGCTGACTCCGGAATTGGAGGCATTGATAAACTGGTTATCCCCAATGTATATCCCCACATGGGACACACCCGGCAGATAGGTCGTAAAGAAGACGAGATCTCCCGGCTGTAAATACGAACGGGATACATCGTACCCTACATTGTATTGTTCATCAGCCATGCGGGGAAGATCAATGCCGACGGCGGAATAGACATACCGGGTAAACCCGGAGCAATCAAATCCAGACGGATCATTGCCGCCAAATACATAAGGTACGCCGATATACTGATTGGCAATCCCCATAAGGCGCTGGGCTCTGTCTGCCACCATGGTAGCTCCGCCATAGCCGCCATTGCCAAAACGGCGCAGCGGGCCCGAAGGAAGGAACTTCCCGGTCAGTTCATAGAAGGTGGCCTGTCCGGCTACACCATCGACTTCCAGTCCATGGCTGGCCTGGAAATTGCGGACGGCATTTTCTGTTCCGACACCAAATACGCCGTCTACATCGACACTATACCCATTATTGACCAGAGCCTGCTGCAGCAGAACGATGGCATTAGACGCCGTAGCCGGTTCTGAAGATACAGCCGGAGTTCCCTTATCCGCCGGTGCTGCCGGAGCTGCATCGGTACGGAACCGGTCGGCTATAGAAAATACAGTCTGTCCGGCTGGCATAGGCCGCCCCATCAGGGCCTCATACGTAGCCGGTCCAATGACACCATCAGCGGTCAATCCGTTGCTGTTTTGAAACGAACGGACCGCCGCATCGGTTCCATTGCCGAATACGCCATCTACGTCAACACTATATCCCCGGTCAGCCAGTGCCTGCTGGATGTCCTGCAGCTGCGAAGGCTGTACCGACGCCGTTTCCGGTGCTGCTGCATCTTTCTGCACAAACCGGCTGCTCGTATTATCTGGCATAGAAACGCCCATCAGGGCTTCATAGGTAGCCGCGCCGAGGATTCCGTCAGCCGTCAGGCCATGGTCCTGCTGAAAGGCACGGATAGCTTCCGTCGTACCGGTCCCATAGTCGCCATCAACTGTCAGCGAGTACCCATCGGCAGCTAGCTGCTGCTGTACAGCCAGGACCTGACTTCCCCTATCGCCAGGATGAAATGTGGCTCCGGCAAACGATGTAGAAACGAAAACCATGCAGCAGGCAAGGCCTGCAATTTTTTTTATATCTGTCATTGTATCCCCTTTCTGGTAATCCTGCCAATCGTCTGCAGCTCGTATTTTCTGCTCTTAAGACGTACTACTAATCTTTATGGCGTATGAAACAAGCTATCCGCCAAGGCCTGCTCGTTGGATAGCTTGAATTTGTGCATTGAGTATAAATCCGCTATATATTATACCATAATATGGTGCTATGCGTCAAAAACAGGACTGCCCATGACGTATCTTTGTAACGCATGTGACAGTCCTGCTATTTGTATTACAGGTTAATCTACTTAATCGGGCAATCAGAATTTTCCTGCTTTTGCCGCTTCTTCTACAGCTACGGCTACGGCTACAGAAGCACCGACCATGGGATTATTGCCCATTCCCAGGAAGCCCATCATTTCTACGTGGGCCGGTACGGAAGAAGATCCGGCAAACTGGGCATCGCTGTGCATGCGGCCCATCGTATCCGTCATGCCGTAGGATGCCGGGCCGGCTGCCATGTTATCTGGATGAAGCGTACGTCCTGTGCCGCCGCCCGATGCAACGGAGAAATATTTTTTACCCATTTCTACGCATTCTTTTTTGTATGTGCCAGCTACAGGGTGCTGGAAGCGGGTCGGATTGGTCGAATTTCCCGTAATGGAGACATCGACGCCTTCATGGTGCATGATAGCCACACCTTCGCGCACGTCATCGGCGCCGAAGCAGCGGACAGCTGAGCGTTCGCCCTTGGAATAGGGAATTTCCCGGACGATATGCAATTCCCCGGTCTTATAATCAAACTGGGTCTGTACGTAAGTAAAGCCATTGATGCGGGAAATAATCTGGGCAGCATCTTTACCCAGGCCGTTCAGAATAACGCGGAGGGGAACCTTACGTGCCTTATTGGCGTTCCGGACAATGCCAATAGCCCCTTCGGCAGCAGCAAAAGATTCGTGACCGGCCAGGAAACAGAAGCACTGTGTGCTGTCCTGAAGCAGCATGGAAGCCAGATTACCATGGCCCCGGCCTACTTTGCGGTCGTCAGCAACGGAGCCGGGAATGCAGAAAGCCTGCAGGCCGATGCCAATAGCTTTAGCCGCATCCACTGCGGTGCGGCAATTCGTTTTGATGGCAATCGCTGCACCTACGGTATACGCCCAGCCAGCATTTTCAAAAGCGATGGGCTGGATTTCCTTGACGGTCTGATACGGATCAATGCCGGCATTCTGGCAGATGTCCCGGCATTCTTCCACGCTTTCAATGCCGTATTCTTTCAACACACCGAGGATTTTATCTATTCTTCTGTCATAACTTTCGAATAATTCCATCTGTAGGTTCCTCCTATTGCTGTCTCGGATCAATATACGAAGCGGCTTCTTCAAAACGGCCATAATGACCTTTGGCATCTTCCATCGCTTTAGCCGGTTCCACGCCTTTCTTTATGGCGTCCATCATTTTGCCGAGGTGGATAAATTCGTATCCGATAACCTGATTTTCTTCATCCAGCGCCATACGGGTAACATAGCCTTCGGTCATTTCCAGATAGCGCGCCCCTTTGGCCTTTGTGCCAAACATAGTCCCGGTCTGACTGCGCATACCTTTGCCCAGGTCATCCAGGCTGGCACCGATTGGCAGTCCGCCTTCAGAAAAGGCAGTCTGGCTGCGGCCATAAACGATTTGGAGGAACAGCTGGCGCATGGCGACGTTGATGGCATCGCAGACCAAATCCGTATTCAGCGCTTCCAGCAGAGTCTTGCCCGGCAGTATTTCCGATGCCATGGCAGCAGAGTGGGTCATGCCGGAACAGCCAATGGTTTCTACAAGAGCTTCTTCAATGATTCCATCTTTGACATTAAGCGTCAGCTTGCAGGCTCCCTGCTGGGGCGCACACCAGCCAACACCATGAGTAAGACCACTGATATCTTTAATTTCTTTGACCTGCACCCATTCGCCTTCTTCAGGAATCGGAGCCGGTCCATGATATGCGCCTTTGGCAACGGGGCACATATTCTTGACTTCTGTTGAATATATCATGTTATTCATCCTTTCTAATCTTTCAGTGCTTCAAACATGCCGCGGAAGGTATCGCCATACATGCTCCCTTTACGCCATAAAAACGTAAAGGAATGTTCGGCTGTAAAATTGCGGACGTGAATCTTACGCAACGTACCGGCGGCTAATTCATCGCGCACTGATTTTTCATAGGAAAACGAGAATCCCGCATTGCGGTGTACCAATGCCTTGATAGTCTGAGGACTGCCAATTTCCGCACGGTATGGAAAGTCTTCCAGAGACAGGCTGTATTCGGCCAGAGTCCGTTCCAAAAGGTCCCGTGATCCGGATCCGTGTTCACGGACGCAGAGTCGTTTCAACAAGAGATCCGTAAGATCCACTTCATCGGGAACATCAAATTCCGGCCCGCATACAGCGATGAGCGGTTCCTTGGAAAACAGCATGGTTTCATATTGTTTCTGCTCGAAAAATCCTTCTACGATGGCAAAATCAATCTTGCCCTCATCGATTTCCTGCAGCAGCTGCTCTGTATCCGCAATTTCCAGCCGCAGAAGAACTTCCTGATTTTCCCTCAGGTATTCTGCCAGTTTATCTACGATCATAAATTCGCCAATCGTGTGGATCGCCCCAAAAGAAACAATTTTCGTACTACGTCTGAGTTCCTGCAGTTTTTCTTTCAGGATGAGATCGTCATGCCGGATTGTGGCCGCTGCATCCAGAAGGATATGGCCGGCCTGTGTCAGAATGAGATGCTTGCCTGTATAATCAAACAATTTGGCATGGTACTCATTTTCCAAGTAGCGGATGTGTTGTGAAACAGCCGGCTGGGTAATATGCAGTTCTGCTGCAGCCTTGGTGTAATTCATATGGCGGCAGACACACAAAAACGTATGAATACGAAAATCTAGCATGAGGCTGCTCCTCTCTCAATTAGAATATAATACGTATACCAATGTAAGCGTAATCCTCATGAACATTCTACGGTATTTCTGGAATTTAATCAAGTTTTAGTACAAGGGAAAACAGCTGTGCTATGCAGATTTATACTATTTTTTTACTTGTTAACAATATATATCATTCTACTTCCGGTACAAGGTACGCCCATTCTCATTTTGCGTATACTACCATTCCAATACCGTACCGGTTTCATCACGCCATACGGGGTTTTTCCATTGATGTCCCACGGCGGCAGCAGCCCGTACCTTTTCTTCATCGATTTCGATTCCCAGACCTGGTTTTGTCAGGAGATTGACATAGCCCTGATGATAGAGGAATACAGACGGGTCTTTCAGATAATCGAGCAGGTCCGATCCCTGATTATAATGGATACCCAGACTTTGTTCCTGAATAACGGCATTATAGGTGCAGAAATCGATCTGCAGCGCCACTGCAAGTGCAATCGGCCCCAGCGGGCAGTGAGGAGCCAGTGCCACATCGTAGGCTTCTGCCATAGCCGCAATCTTCTTCGTTTCCAGAATACCTCCGCAATGGCAGGGGTCGGGCTGGATATAATCGACTCCGCCCCGGGCCAGCATCTGCTTGAAGCCCCAGCGGGTATAGTTCCGTTCTCCTGTGGCAATGGGCGTAGAGAACTGCTGTCTCAGCATAGGAAAGATTTCTTCATTTTCACAAAGTACTGGTTCTTCTACGAACAGAAGGCGGTACGGTTCCAGTTCTTTCATGAGCGTAAAGGCCAGCGGTTTATGGACACGGCCATGGAAATCGACAGCAATATCCATATCGTACCCGAACGCTTCCCGGATAGATGCTACCCGTGCCACGGCTTCATCGATCTGGCGGTTGTTCTGGATCCAGCCTACCTTGGGTACACCGTTCATTTTGACAGCCCGGTATCCCTGTTCATATTTTTCTTTTGCAGCCTGCAGCACTTCGTCAGGCTGGTCACCGCCAATCCAGCAGTATACTTTCATTTTATCGTGGCATACGCCGCCCAGAAGCTCGTATACAGGTACGCCCAGTGCCTTGCCTTTTATATCCCACAGCGCTTGTTCGATACCAGAAATAGCGCTCATCAGGACGGGGCCGCCACGATAAAAACCGGCACGGTACAATACATTCCACAAATCTTCAATCCGGCCGGCATCCTTGCCGATGAGATAGTCTTCCAATTCCGTGACGGCAGCGGCTACCGTATCGGCCCGTCCTTCAATGACCGGTTCGCCCCAGCCTGAAAGACCTGTATCGGTCGTAATTTTTAGAAACAGCCAGCGTGGCGGTACCTTAAATAATTCTATCGACTGGATTTTCATTTTCATGCCTCCTCACACGTATTGCCGATGACTCATAAAATTATCTTATATATCGCAATTATACCAATTGCTTTATCCATCCGCAATATACAAATGGCCAGTGGGCCTGAAAGCGTCCCTCCTGGCGGGTATCGGCGATTCATGACAAGCAAATCCTGTTCTGTACTAAAAAAGCGGGCACACGAAACAGGATTGCTTCGTGTGCCCGCCATCCGGACTTATTTTTCTTCTTTGATGACTTCTGCTTTAAACACCATGGCTACATCTGCATCGGAACAACAAAATTCCGCCGTTCCTTCCGGTTGTCCCGGCAGGGTGCCTCCATAGCGCAGGATATCAATATAGGGGAATGCACAGTGAAGTGCCATGGGACAGATTTTGCCCCGTTCGGTATCATAGTCAAATACTTCGCCAATATGATGACCGCGATGGCAGCCCATTTTTCCCAGCTTTCCCGTAATCGTCAGCCGTATATCCGGCCGTTTTCCTCGTGCCATGATACTCTCCTTTTCAAAGCGGCCAAATACCGTCAGATGATATTCAGACCGTCTCCGCTATGCCAAATATTCTAAGACCGTTCGCCGCCGTTTTTCTGATGACGCAGTCTGCATCGAGGCCACGCAGTCTGGCTATTTCTTCTGCCACGTAGCGCACATAAGCCGGCTCATTGCGGCTGCCCCGGTATGGCGGCGGTGTCAGATAGGGACTATCCGTTTCAATGAGAATGCGGTCCATCGGAATCCGGGACGCCACCTGTTTTGCCCGTTTAGAATTAGGAAATACGACTGTGCCGGTAAATCCAAAATAAAATCCCATACGGATCAGTTCCGTCGTCATTTCCAGGCTCCCGGAATAACAGTGGAAAACGCCGCGCAGGCCTTTTCCATACTGACGGAGAATTTCCATCGTATCACCATGGGCCTCCCGGTCATGAATATCGATGGGAAGGTCCAGAGAAAGGGCCAGTTGTATCATTTTGACGAATACGTCTTTCTGTACGTCCCGGGCCGGTGTGTCATAGTGGTAATCAAGACCTACTTCGCCGATTGCCACGACAGACGGCTCCTGCTCCGCCAGACGGCGGATTGCCTCTATATCGCCAGGCTGCACACGGTCCGCTTCCTGGGGATGGATTCCTACAGCGGCATATATCCCGTCATAATGCCGTGCCAGTTCGACGCAGGCTTCAGAAGTCTGCCGGTCCGTCGCCGGGCAGAGCATCCTTCCGACACCGGCAGCACGGGCACGTTCCAGCACGGCAGACCGGTCCGCATCATACGCCGCATCATACAGATGACAGTGTGTGTCAAACAACATCAGCGGACGCGACTTCCCGGTGCCATGCCATCAACAAAGACAACCTGCAGATGGTCGTTACCATCCGATGCTGCCAGCAGCATCCCTTTCGATTCTACACCACACAACTTAACCGGTTTCAGATTCGTCACGACGATGACGTTATGGCCAATCAGGTCTTCCGGCTTATAATACAGGGAAATACCACTGACAATCTGACGGGTTTCTGTACCCAGATCCACTTGGATTTTAAGAAGTTTTTTAGCCTTCGGTACTTTTTCACAGGCTACAATTTTGCCGACGCGGAGATCATTTTTGCCGAAATCATCAATATTGATTTCATCTTTGAACGGTTCTTTTGCTGCAGGGCAGGCAGTGGCTGCTTTCTTTTCTTCTTCCGCTTCAGCGATTTCTTCTTTGGGATCGTACCGTGGGAACAAAGGCGCTCCCTTGCAGACTTTCGTACCGGCCGGATACAGCCCCCATGTCTGTCCATCAGACAGAATTGCCTGAGAGAAATCACCCAGTCCCAGCTGTTTCCATATTTCAGCAGCAGCTGACGGGATGACCGGGCTTACCAGCATGGCAATGATGCGCTGTACTTCCAGGAGATTGTACAGAACGGTCTGGAGACGTTCTTTTTTAGCCGGATCTTTGGCAAGGATCCACGGTGTCGTTTCATCAATATATTTATTGCTGCGATGGATCAGAGCCCATGTATCGTTGAGAGCATCATTAATTTTCATGTCGTCCATCTGCTGTTCATATTTCTTAGCCGTTTCAACAGCCATCTGGGACAATTCATTGTCTACCGGTTCCGTGACAGAAGGGCCGGCTGCCACTCCATTTTCGTACTGTTCGACCATGGACAGTGTACGATGGAGGAGATTGCCCAGGTCATTAGCGAGATCGGCATTGATCCGGTCAATGAACGTCGGCAGAGAGAAGTTGCCATCCTGGCCAAGGCGGATTTCGCGCATCAGATAATACCGGAGAGAATCGGCGCCATAGCGTTTGATCAGAGGAATCGGATCGACGACATTGCCCAGAGATTTACTCATCTTCGTCCCATCGACAATCAGCCAGCCGTGACCAAATACTTTTTTAGGCAGAGGAAGTCCTGCACTCATCAGCATGATAGGCCATATAATCGAATGGAACCGTACGATTTCCTTGCCGACCAGATGAAGATCAGCCGGCCACCATTTTTTAAAGCGTTCTTCATCAAATACATAACCGGCTGAAGTCAGGTAGTTAGCCAGGGCATCATACCAGACGTATACGACGTGTTTCGGATCCCAGGGCACAGGAATACCCCAGTTAAAGGACGTACGGGATACGCACAAATCTTCCAGACCGCTTTTGACGAAGGCAATCATTTCATTGCGGCGTGCTTCCGGCTGGATGAAGTCAGGGTTTTCATCAATAAATTTCAGCCAACGGTCCGTATAATTGCTCATCTTGAGGAAATAGGCTTCTTCCGAAACGAGTTCCAGCGGGCGGCCGCAATCCGGGCAGATGTGTTTGCCTTCAGGCAGTTTGTTTTCCGGCCAGAACGATTCGCAGGGAGTGCAGTACCAGCCTTTGTATTCACCTTTATAGATATCCCCTTTGTCATAGGATTTCTGCATCAGAGCCTGTGTTACCTTGACATGGTCGGCATCAGTCGTACGGATAAACCGGTCATGGGAAATATTCAGTTCTTTCCAGAGTTCTTTGAAAAGGGAAACGATACCGTCAACATATTCTTTCGGCTGCATCCCTTTGCTTTCAGCGACACGCTGGATTTTCTGGCCATGTTCATCAGATCCGGTGGTAAAAAAGACGTCATCGCCGCGGAGACGATGGAACCGGGCCAGGGTGTCGGCAATAGTCGTGCAGTACGTGTGGCCGATATGCAGTTTGGCACTCGGATAATAAATCGGGGTGGTAATAAAATACTTCTTCTTTTCTGTCATGGAAATTCCTCCTCTGCCGGCAAATGAGCCGGCCTTGTGTACGTGAAACGATGATGATGAATCACCGCTCCTTAAAGGGCTGAATCGCCCTCAGAAGCAAGCACCGCCTGATATACCACACGGCGGCTGACGCCACAGCCCTGGGCTACGGTCCGGATAGCCTGCTTTTTATCTGTTCCCTTATCCATCAGATCCCGGACAAGGGATACATAATCATCGTCGGAAGGACCGTCTTCTTCCGGGACGGCGCCGGCGACGAGGATTACAAATTCCCCGCGGACCCCTTCCTGTTCCAGATCCGACCGGAGCTGGGACAACGGTCCCCGCAGATATTCTTCATAGCGTTTAGTCAGCTCCCGGCAGAGCACGGCCCTGCGGTCGCCCAACGCGTCTTCTATTTCTGCCAGCACAGCAAGGATGCGGTGCGGCGCCTCATAAAAAATCAACGTGCCCGTATAATCCTTGATACTTTCCAGTACGGGACGCCGGTGTTTTTTTGTTTTGGGCAGAAATCCGATAAAGGTAAACCGCGTCGTGTCCATGCCCGATGCAATAAGTCCCGTAAGACCCGCATTGGCTCCGGGAAGAGGAACGACAGGGATATGCGCGGCAATAGCCAATTGTACGAGGTCACTGCCGGGGTCGCAGATGGCCGGCATACCGGCATCGCTTACCAGTGCCAGCATGCAGCCTTCTTTGAGTTTTTCAATGAGCTGCGGCCCTTTTTCTGCCTTGTTATGTTCATGGTAACTCGTCGTCGGCGTATCAATACCATAGGCCGAAAGGAGCAGTCTCGTATGGCGTGTATCCTCTGCCGCGATCAGATCTGCTTCCCGCAGGCACCGCACTGCCCGGTAGGTGATATCTTCCATATTGCCTATGGGCGTAGCACACAGATACAGTGTACCTTTTTGAAATTGTTCAGCCATCATACTCTCCTTCTGCCCTGCCGGTACGGCAAATAAAATAACGCCTGTTACGCTTTTCCATATAATTTCAATACAGCTTCCGTATAAGTCCCATCGGCATGGTGCACGATAAGTGGCGGCAGGACTTCTACACCCTTGCTGCCGCCCCGGATTCCTTCTACGAGAAACAGCTTGGCTTTCTTATCGGCTCTCCCATGGACCATCTGCACCACTTTGGGTTCAATGGCATGTGCACGCATCGCCGTCAGGATATCTGTCAGTCGTTCCGTAATATGTACCATGCGGAACCGTCCGTGGAATTTGAGCGCATACGATGCGGCATCGAGCACATCGTCCAGCGTTGCCGTTTCTTCATGACGTGCCCGGCGGATTCCTTCGGCATCGCTGTATGCACCACGGCTTTTTTCCCGGTACGGAGGGTTGGCATATACCACGGCAAACGCTCCGCTTTCCGACCAGTGGCGGATGGCACGATAATCTTCTTCTACAATCGTAATGACCGGTCCACGGCCATTGAGCGCCACATTGCGCCGGGCAATATCCGCCATGACCGGATTGAGCTCGGCACCGATCACGGAAACAGCGCCACGGGCACTCAGAATCAGGGGAATGGCCGCCGTCCCAGTCCCCAGGTCGAGGACCTTCCCCCGGGGAACGGCACCGAAATGAGCCAGTAGCACCGTATCGAGAGAGAAACAGAACTGGTCATCGCGCTGGATGACTTTCATTCCGTCCAGTACCAGGTCGTCGAGCCGTTCGTGAGGTCCCAGATTAACTTTCATGATCCGGTTCGGCTACGTCCGACCAGGGGACATTGACATTATGTCCTGATTCGAGCTGTACCTTGACCGTGTGGTCTTTCATATGGACGCGAAGTACCGTACCCAGGCCTTCATCGGTGATGACCCGCTGTCCGACCTGTGGCGGCTTCTGTTGTTCACAATTTTTCTGGCAGTTCTGGCACTTAAGCTCGCCCGAAGTATACAAGTCATTTTCGTATCGCAGGCAGCACATGAGGCGTCCGCAGATACCGGATATCTTCGTCGGATTGAGGGACATGCCCTGACCTTTTGCCATGCGGATGGATACGGGCTTGAAATCACCCAGGAAGGAAGCGCAGCATAACGGCCGGCCGCAATATCCGATACCGCCAATCATCTTGGCTTCATCTCGGAGACCAATCTGCCGCAGTTCGATACGCGTGCGGAATACCGATGCCAGATCCCGTACCAGTTCCCGGAAATCGATGCGTCCATCGGCGGTAAAAAAGAATATGATTTTCCCCATATCAAAGGTGTAATCTACATCGATGAGCTTCATGGGAAGTTTATGTTTGGCGATTTTTTCCAGGCAGATCGTAAAGGCCTTCTTTTCTCTTTCTTTATTGCGTTCTACCTGCCGCATATCTTTCGCCGTTGCTTTGCGGATAATCGGTTTCAGTGGCTGTACTACTTCCGATGCGGCGACACTGCGCGGGGCAATGACAACTGTTCCGTATTCCATGCCACGGGCCGTTTCGACAATGACCCCGTCCCCTTCGGCGAGGACGATTTCTGTCGGGTCAAAATAATATATCTTGCCGGCCGGTTTAAAACGTATGCCAACAACTATCAACTATATTCCTCCTTTTGCCCGGATAAACCGGATACACACGGCATCCCATACCAGCCGCACATTGACATGGCGGAGAATCGCTTCTCCTGCCTCATCGAGAACATGCTGGAGTGAAAAAATGCAGGAATCCGGCCAGGCCGGCAGCAGTTCTGAAACTTCATGAGCGTACTGGCCCAGATGGAGCCGTTCTTGCGGCACTCCCGAACGCATGACTACCATATCGCGGAGCAATATCTGGATCCAGCGGAAGACGTCCCGCGATTCCTGATCCGTCCATCCCGCTGAGATACTGTGCCACTTGGCGTAAGGGCATGCATGACGGGCCATGATCTGCAGGAAAGACAATGCCTGCTGAACCGCTTCAAGGCCGTTTCCATCTTTCAGGGCAAGTACGCGGGCGACATTGCCGCCGCCCCATAATACAGCCTGACGGTATGATTCTGCCGTTCCTCCGTATAGCCGCACCAGCCCTTGCAGCATCTCTTCATCCCCGACGGGTTCGAATGGTATCATGGCACAGCGTGACACAATGGTCGGCAGCAACAGGTCAGGCTGACTGGTCACCAGAATGAAATGCACTCCCTGCGGCGGCTCTTCCAGTGTTTTGAGCATGCGATTGGCAAATTCCTTATTCATCGTTTCTACATGATTAATAATGCAGACCCGGTTCCCGGAAGCACGCAGCATCAACTTTTCCTGAAGCTGCCGGAACTGATCAACCCGGAGCATCGTACCGATGACATCGAGATAAAAAACAGTTCCCCCATCTTCAATAAACGGCGTATCGGCATCACAGGACAGGTGAGCGAAATCAGCGAGGAGCGGCCGTCCGCTGAGCGTTTCTGCGACAGCCCGTGCCATCAATGCCTTGCCAAGCCCCTCCGGCCCGGCAAAAATCATGGCATGGGGAAGCCGCTCTTCAGCAATCAGATGGCGCAGACGGGCTTTGATTGTCTCATGACCGATAACAGCATCAAAATAGTCCTGACTCATGCCGCGTTCCTCCTGGTAAAAACTCTATACTAATCCTTTCTATTATAAGGAAAATGAAGCATAAAGTCTATACCATGCCGTTTATGAGAAAAGATACTGCTTACGGTATCAGGACTGCTGTGACTGCCCGGTACAGGTCAGCGTGTATATCCTCTATGCTGCGCATCCGCCCATTTTCCGTACAGGCAATGCGCTTCCAGCCATAGCGGTCTGTCAGTTCGTCGTAGGCATCGTGGCATTTATGCAAAAAAGACTCATTTTTTTCATGAATGTCACCGGTCGCACCTCCGGTTTTTCCCTGCCTGCCCGCCATCAGCCGTTCTGTCACATCGAGCGGCACATCGAGGAGACAGACCAGATCCGGGCGGGGAAGTCCCATTTTTCCAAATTCAAAATCTTCCAGCCAGTCCAGATAAGCGCTGCGCTCTGCGGAATCGTTAAATTTAATCATCTGATAAAGCATATTGCTCGTCGTATACCGGTCGGCCAGGACTACACCGCCATTCTGCAAAAAGGATTTCCAGTGCATCTGATACGATGCAAACCGGTCTACGGCATAAAAAGCCGACGCAGCGTACGGATTGACCGCATCGGCATCGGTACCGAAATCTCCCCGCAGATACATGCGGACGAGGGCGCTGGAATCGCTGTCGTAATCGGGAAAACTTACGGCCTGTACTGGTTTTTCATCTTTTTGGAGATGTTCCTGCAGCAGCTTCGTCTGTGTCGCTTTTCCACTGCCATCTCCTCCTTCTATAATAATCAGTTTGCCTTGCATGATGTCATCCTTTCCGTACGACCTGTATCGTATCCAGACTACTGTCGGCTGCACCATTGGTCACATATCCCGCAGCCAGTTTCTGATCTATATATGCCAGTACATCCCCGGTCAGTACTTCTCCTGCTGCCACTACGGGGATTCCCGGTGGATAAAACGTAATCGTTTCAGCACATATCCGGCCTGCACAAAGAGACCGGGATATCGTTTCTTTTTCAGCATACCAGGCTTCCCGCGGGGCCATGACGACCTGTGGCTGCGGCAGCGGAGGTTCCAGTGTGTCTTTCCGCTCCACTACCTGATGCGTGCCGGCAATCTTCCGGCAGCCATCGAGCAGAGCCTGTATACTTTTATCGCTGTCACCGAATGTAACCAGGGCCAGTACGTGATGGCCTGCCGTGAGTTCTACTTCTATGCGGGCATCCCGCAGCAGACGTTCTGCTTCCCGCCCCATAAGTCCCAATCCGGAAAAATCGATAGTCAGCTTTGTTTCATCCAGATTCCCGACGGCTTCATAGCGCATCATTTCCCTACCAAAGCAGCTGATTCCGGGCAGGGTATTGAGCTGCTTCCGGGCCTGCCGGGCCAGAGAAAGGGCCTGTGTTTCCCGCTGCCGCCCTTCCAGCGCCATTTGCTGCCGGGCCAGATCCAGAGAAGCCAGAAACCAGTAATGGGGACTCGTAGACTGAACGAATGCCATAGCCGCTGCTACCCTGTCTGTATACGGAAAACCCCGGCGGCAGTGAAGCATGGATGTCTGTGTCAGCGAGCCCGTCAGCTTATGCGTACTCTGGGCCACACAATCGGCACCGCAGGCCAGCGCATCAGGCGGCAGTTCTTCATGAAAAGCCAGATGAGCTCCGTGAGCCTCATCGACCAGCACAATCAACCCATACTGATGGGCAATCCGGACCATCTCCGTCAGCTGTCCTGCCAGCCCGTCATAGGTCGGATACGTAAAGAGTACCGCTCTGGCGTCTTTATGGACAGCGATAGCCGCCTGCAGACTGGCCGGATCTGGTCCGAGAGATACCTCTTCCCTCTCTGCATAGCGGCTTTCCATGTACGCCGGCACAGCACCGCTCAGAATCAGGCCGCTCAGGACACTGCGATGGGCTTCTCTGGGAATGAGTACCGTATCGCCGGGTCCGCAGACCGCCAGGATCATCGCTTCAATACAGGCGGTCGTACCGTTGACGGAAAAGAAAGTCCGTCCGGCGCCATATGCATCAGCAGCCAGCTCCATAGCTTCACGGAGCGGTCCTTCCGGCTGAAATAAATCATCGAGGGCATACATCAGTCCCAGATCCTGCCGCAGCGCCTTTCCAAAAAGGACCTGTTCCCTGACGGGAGCTCCCGCTCCCAGTTTATGCCCCGGCGTATGAAACGGTACCATCCGCTGCCGGCAGTATTCTTCCAATGCATCGGCAAAAGGAGCTTTCTTCTGCGCGTCTTTATTCATGTCCAATCACTCCATGAAGACGTAAAAATGGCTGAAGCAGGAAATCCTGCCGTTCATAGTCCGCCTCCTGCATCTGGTCCAACGACCGCCGGAGCGACCCGTGGAGTTCACAAGTACGAAATTCTTCCGGCGTCATCCAGCGGTAATCGCAGTGTTCATGAGAAAGACGTACGTCCTCTGTATCCGTTACGGCTGTAAAAATGACACCATTCAGAAACTGTCCGTCTCTTTTCTGATAGCTCCAGGTTCCTGCCGTAGCCAGAATCTGAATGGAAAGCCCTGTCTCTTCCATGACTTCCCGGTGTACGGCCATAGCAAAATCTTCATCCCGTCTCAGTCCTCCACCAGGGAATTCCCAGTGATGCAGTCCTTCCGGATCATTTTTCTGCAGTACGAGAAGACGTCCGGCATGAAAAATCATGGCCTTTACGCTCAGTCCCATATGCACCCGTTCTTCCTGTGCCATAGCGCACCTCTTTCTATATCTTTCATATACAACTATAATAGATTATTTTAACAAATACAGGACAACAAAAAAAGCCCTGATTCTGCCATAACAGGACTCTGCGCATAAAAAAGACGCATCTTTTCATTTCGATGCGTCTTTTTGAATTGTATGTGCTTCTTTGATAGCAAACTGCGCTGTCCCATCCGGCCGGGCATCCAGTTCACTGTACGCTCCGATAGGAAGACAGGCCTTATCCGTTCCGTGCCCGAACGACAGCCCCCGGACAGCAGGCTTTCCTGCCTTTTTGGCATAATATGTCAGCACTTCATCGGTCGTAAAATCACCGGGATCGTGACCACAGTCTGTAAAATCGCCATAGACGATTCCTTCTACCTGCTGCAACAGTCCATTCTGCCAGAGCTGGTTCATCATCCGGTCGATGCGGTATGATTCTTCTCCTACGTCTTCCAGGACCAGGATACAGCCCTTTCCTTTTAGTTCATACGGCGTACCGGCGAGTGAGGCAATGACAGAAAGATTTCCCCCGATCAGCCTGCCTGAGGCTTTACCAGGAAGCACCGTCTGCAACGACCTGCCTGCCGGCATCGTCACAGCTCCCAGTGGCGCTGATGCCGTCACGGCCTGCCTGAACTGCTGAGAAGAATAGGGGCTTCCCGGAATAGTAATGAGCAGTGGCCCGCTCAGGGTCACGAGATGGCTTTTTTCATAGAGTGCCGCCTCAAGAGCCGTAATATCGCTGAATCCGATGAGCAGTTTGGGATGGGCCGCAATCATGGCATAATCAAGCCGGTCCAGAATCCGGGCACTGCCGTATCCGCCATTGAGACAGAGAATCGCATCGATGCGGTTATCCCGGAAACATGCATTGATATCATCGGCCCGTTCAGAATCTGTGCCGGCGAAATATCCATACCGGTGCAGGGCCGACGGAGCCAGGCAGGTCTTATATCCCATGGCATGGAGGGCTTCCAGATGGGGAGCCAGTGCGATATCTTCACTATGGGTCGCGGGCGCAACGATGCCTATCGTATCGCCAGGCTGAAGAGGATGCCCCTTTACGACAGAGAGAGGTGACATCGCCTCTTCCGCCATAGCCATACCTGGCAGCAGACATAGGAGAAGCAGAGCCAGCATCCCGGCATAGATCCGGAGGCGTCTCACTTCCCAGCTCCCACGGCAGGCATCACATCGGGCCCGTGATAATACCGTTCCATGGCCTGTGCATACTGGCCGGCATCGTAGAGATATTTACCGGTTTTTGCTTTATAGCAGAGATTGACGGCTACATAATCGGCCATCTGGCTGTGCTGTATCCGTTTACTCATAGGAATGACCTGCCAGGAATGAATGCCTTCATCATAGACCCAGGCCTGTTTGCTCCGGTCTATCTTGTACGTAAGGGTATAGGTCCCCTCAATCTGTCCTGAATCTTCTTTGGAATTGAACATAGGAACCGTAAAAACCCAGTCGCCGCCTTTACCCGGTATGGTTTCCAGGTGGGATAAATCAATATAGACCTCATACCCCATGCCGAAATTCACAGGCCGGTAATGGGGATCAGCAGCCAGTGGACTCTTGAAGTATGCCTGTGCCGGCAGTACACTTCCCGCTCCCAGACACAGTGCCAGTCCCATCAGGATAGCCGCTTTTTTCCATATGTTTCCGTTTCGTCTGCCATGCTCGCTGCTCTTCATCCTGTTTCCGCCTTCCTTGTCTAGTCTTCCGGTAATTCCGGAGCGTCTTTGACTTCATCTTGTTTGTAATACTTGCGCAGGATAGACATAAATTCCTTTCCCGTAATCGTTTCTTTTTCATACAGGAATTTTGCCAGCTCATCCAGAAGCGGCCGGTTGTCAGAAAGAATCTTTCTGGCTTTATTATGCTGTTCCTTGACGAGCGATACGACTTTGGCATCGATGTACTTCTGCGTTTCCGGTGCACAGGCCAGTGATGTATCGCCGCCGAGATATTTATTCGTCACCGTTTCCATGGCGACCATATCGAACTCATCACTCATGCCATACCGGGTAATCATAGCCCGGGCCAGTTTCGTCGCCTGTTCGATATCATTGGATGCACCGGTCGTCACCTGGCCGAATACGACTTCTTCTGCAGCACGGCCACCGGTAAAGGTAGCAATTTTATTTTCCAGTTCTTCTTTGGACAAAATATATTTATCCTGCTGATCCACCTGCATGGTATATCCCAGCGCTCCCGATGTGCGGGGAATGATGGTGATTTTCTGTACCGGTGCCGAATGGCTCTGAAGGGCTGCTACCAGGGCATGTCCGATTTCATGATAGGCCACGGTCCGCTTTTCTTCGTCCGACAAAATAGCATTCTTCTTCTGATAGCCTGCGATGACCACTTCGATACTTTCTTCCAGATCAGCCTGACAGACGGCATCCCTGTGATCCCGCACGGCCCGGAGAGCCGCTTCGTTGACGATATTGGCCAATTCTGCACCGGAGGCACCGGCAGCCATACGGGCAATGGTATGGAAATCGACATCTGAATCCAGGCTGACTTTACGTGCGTGAGCCTTGAGGATGGCTTCGCGGCCCTGGAGATCCGGTAATTCGACAGGGACGCGGCGGTCAAACCGGCCCGGCCGGAGCAGTGCCGGATCCAGCGATTCCGGGCGGTTGGTCGCCGCCAGAATGACGACGCTGTCATCGGCATCGAATCCGTCCATTTCTGTCAGGAGCTGATTCAGTGTCTGTTCCCGTTCACTGTTACCCATGGCGCTGCCCGTCCGCTTCTGGCCGATAGCATCTATTTCATCAATGAATATAATGCACGGTGCTTTCTGCTTAGCCTGATTGAAAAGGTCACGCACCTTGGAAGCACCCATGCCGACGAACATTTCTACGAATTCCGAGCCGGCAATGGGAAAAAAGGGAACACCAGCTTCACCGGCCACAGCCTTGGCCAGCATCGTCTTGCCTGTGCCCGGAGGCCCCACGAGGAGCACCCCTTTGGGCATCTTGGCCCCTACTTTGGCATACTTATCGGGATGATGAAGGAAATCCACGATTTCAGACAAATTTTCCTTGGCTTCATCTTCACCGGCCACATCGGAAAAATGAATGCCATTGGCAGAGGGAACATAGACTTTCACCTGATTTTTCGAGCCAAACATGAGCGAATTCCCACCGCCCCGGCTCATCAGTTTACGATTGAAATAATACCCGATGCCAAAGAAAATCAGGATAGGCAGGATCCAGGCAATGAGAAAGTCCGTAAAGGGCGAATCCTTTTCCTTGATGACCTGATTGAAAGAAACATCGGCTTTATGCAGGCGTTCTGTCAGCTGAGGATCATTGACGACACCAGTCCGGTACTGATTACCGTCTTTGTCTTTGAACAGAATCTGATTTTCTTCAATTTCCACACTTGCTACCGACTTATCATCGGTCATGTTCATAAAGGTGCCATAATCGACATTCTTGACGCTCTGCTGATCATAATACGGTTTGGCAACGGCGTTGAACATAAAAATAATCGCCAGTGCTACAATATAATAAAACAGCATGGGCTTCTTTTTTTCTTTGATTTCTTTCATGATGTCACTTCCTTACTGTATAACTATACTCTGTGTTTTTTATTATAAACCCAAACCAGGAAAAATGATATGGAAAAAAGCACTGCCGGCAGGAGCAGTGCTTTTTCCCAGAGAAGTGGCTATCTAACAGGCATAGGCGTATCAGTCTTTAATCTGATATAACGCTTTTGTCGTATTAGCAAAGAAATCAGGATCGTCGTGGAAATAGTCACGGACGATATTGAGATGTTCATCAAAGGTGGAATACAGCGATACGACAGGGAAATTGGAAGCGTAAATGAGACGGTCCGGAGCAAAGGTTCCGCTCAGGAAATCGAGGAGTTCTTTCACGAACTTTTTATTCTGGGTCGGAAAGCCCGAAACCTTGCAGTACACATTTGGAAGAGAGGCAAATTTAGTCATCACTTCTTTATATGCCGGCGTTACTTCTGTCGCATTCCCACAGTGGTTGATGACGATTTTTGCCTGCGGAACCGTTTTGGCTGCCTGATACATATCATCCAGTTCTTCCGTACGGTTGCAACTTTCAAAAAGAAGCCCTGCATCAGCCAATGCTTCCAATCCTTCGATAAAGCTTTTCTGCAGGCAGCGGCCCTTAGGCGAACCGGGTACATGGAGCGGTTCGCGGACACCAGCGATACCGAGGGGTACGCGCATGTGTGCTGAAAGGGGAGCCCGCATGACTTTGGCCAGCATCTTCGGTTCATGAAGGCCATAGATGTATTCATCTTCTTTAAACCGGTCATCACAATCGACTTCGATATAGACACCGCCGAGGAAATTGACATCAGCGTGGCGCCCATAGGCTGCCAGAAGATCTGATACGGCATAGCTGTGAGCAATGGCCGGGCAGTCTTTAAGCCAGGGAAGGCGGAGTACATCGAGATTCCAGATGTGGAAATGACTGTCAATAATATCTAACATAGTGGTTCTCCTTACTGCTGAATAGCTTTCTTTTCACTGTCATCAGCATGACATCCTTTGAAACCGTACCAGGCAACATAGAGGAAGCACGGGATGAGCAGCAGATAGCCGGCAGCTGTATTGACCATATCGGCGACATGACCCATGAAGTACGGCATGATAGCACCACCGACGATACTCATGATGATGATACTGGATGCAGTCTTGACCAGATTCTGCGGCAGATTGACAATGCTCAGGGCAAAAATGGTCGGGAAACTGATGGACATGAAGAAGAATACGGCAATGAGAAGGAATACAGCAGTGCTGCCGGAAACGATGTTCAGCAATACGACGAGAACGACGTTGATAGCTGAATACGCACCGAGGATTTTACCAGCACTGAATTTCTTCATGAGCGGCGTCGTAACGACACGGCCGATCAGGAACGCTACGAGAGCGATGCTGAAGAAATAAGCGGCACGGCTGTCGGAAAGTCCCTGCCAGTGTTCAACACTATAGTTGATGAAGAAGGCACCGGCACCAACCTGGGCTGCGATGTAGAGGAACTGGGCGAGAGCACCGAGGCGGAAGTGTTTGTAGCTGAACAGCTGGCTATACGATCCATCCCCTTCGGCTGCATCTTCATCCCCGGAAACTTCTGCCCCTTCAGGCAGTTTGTTGACTACGAAAAGGATGAGCATGACGACGACGATTGCGGCAATACCGACATAAACCATCTGTACGTTGTGCATATTCTGCGAAATATCTGTGCCGCTGGCGATGGACAGGAAGAGCATGCCCCCGATGATAGGCCCTAAGAACTGGCCGATACCATTAGCGCACTGAGCGACATTCAGCCGGAACGCAGCGTCCTTATCACTGCCTAACTTCGTGATATACGGGTTGGCATTCGTTTCCAGGCTGGCCAGACCACAGGCAATGATAAAGAAAGCTACGAGGAAAATCTGGAAGCTGTGGGCGTTGCTGGCCGGGACAATCATAAGGGCGCCGATAGCATAGAGTGCCAGGCCCATCATGATACCACCTTTGTAGCCATATTTACGGGCTACAAGAGAAGCCGGTGTAGCGAAAACGAAATATCCGCCAAAATAGGCTGCCTGCAACAGGCCGGAAGTCGCTTTTGTAATTCCCAGCTGGTTCTGGAAATTCTTGTTCATGACATCAATCAGGCCATAACTGAGGCCCCAGAGCAGAAACAGCGTCGTAACCAGGATAAACGCAATTTTTATACTTTTATTGCTTGCACTTGGCATAAGTCCTTACCTCCCTGCCTTTAGGTTAATGCACGGTCGAGATGTACATAGCCGCCATCGACGAATACCCACTGGCCCGTCGTATGGGACGATACCGGCGAGAGGAGGAATACCGTATTGTCTCCGATTTCTTCAATTGTCGTAAAGCGGTGCTGGAACGGGATTTTATCGGTAATGACTTTCTTACGGGCTTCCGGATCATCAAAAGTCTTAATCCATTTTGCATACAAAGGCGTCCAGCATTCGCTGACTACGATAGCATTGACACGGATTTCATACTGGAGGAACGCAGCAGCCCATTCACGGGTCAGGCCCAAAATGGCCCCTTTGGCTGCCGCATAAGCACTCGTTTTTCCCTGGCCTGTAAGAGCCGTCTTGGATGTAATATTGAGGACAGAGCCTTTGCTCTTGATCAGATAGGGAAGAGCGGCACGGACGAGTTCATAATAATGGGTCAGATTGCCATGGAGACTCTTTTCAAAATCCTGCCACGACGTTTCTTCGATTGCTTTGTTATCGTTGCAGCCGGCATTATTTACGACGCCATAAATACCACCGCGGCGTTTTGCTACGTCATCAACAATCGGTTTAATCTGATCCGTATTATTGAGGTCGATGAGATGGAATTCATAATCGGCGCCCATAGCATCTAATTCTTTTTTGAATTCCGGTTTATCCGAACGGGTCAGAATAATGGGAACGGCGCCTTCTTTTACGAGAGACACTACGATACCGCTGCCAATACCAGCGCCACCACCAGAAACCAATACGACTTTGCCTTTTAACTGTAAATCCATGATATAATACCATCCTTTCTAATTATGCCGTAAGGGCATTGACCACTTAACTTCGTTGCTTATCATGCATGATTCGGATTTTTAATATTCCTTTTGTTCATGCTTATAGTATAGCATTGGGCAAAGTCCTTTACTTGTGTTATACTACCTATTAGTATAATAATTTTATGTATATTTCGGCTATTTTATTTATTTTTGTCAGTTAACAATGGTAAAATATAATAATTTTATCGTTAAATTGCACAATATTACGTAAGAAAAGGAGGCACCCTGTCTATTGGAACACGAAGGTTATCATGAAATGATGAAGCGCGGCCGCTTCGATTTCCCCATCGGTTTTTACCATGTCGAAAAATATCATCCCCGTTTTAACATGCCCTATCACTGGCACATGGAATATGAACTCATCCGCATGCTCCGCGGCGGTTTTACGATTTCACTCAATGAGGAGACACTGCATCTCGTTCCGGGAGATATTGTCTTTATCCGCGATGGCATCGTCCACGGAGGTGTCGTCGATTCTGATGATACAGCATATGAATGTCTCGTATTTGAGCCTCCCAAACTGCTCCATTCGACCAACTATCAATCCAGTGATCTCAATAACCTGCTTAATCATACGCTCAACGTCCGCAATCACTTCAATCAGGATGATAAAAAGCTGGCCCTTATTGTCCGTATCCTCTTTGAAGAAATGCAACGGGAAAATCCCGGTTATGAACTGATTGTTACAGGCATGCTGTATACGGTATTCGGGCTTATCATTCAGGAAAAACAATATACTCCTGTGACCAAGCAGCCGGTAGAAACGAGTCATCTTCAGATGCAGAAATTAAAAAAGGCATTCCAGCTCATTGACGACAAATACGCGACACCCCTGACACTTTCCGAACTTTCCAGCGCTGCAGGATTGTCACCTAATTATTTCTGTAAATTTTTCCAGAAAATGACGCACTATACACCGATTGAATATCTGAATCAGTACCGCATCGACCAGGCCTGCCTGAAACTGGCCTATACAGACAAATCCATTACAGATATTGCCTATTCCTGCGGATTCAATAACCTCAGTTATTTCATCAAAACGTTCCGCAAACAAAAAGGAATTTCCCCTGGTAAATTTCGTCAGGTCAACCGGAAATAGTGTCAATATGCCATAAACAGAAAAACAGTCTTGCTGCACATGCAGTAAGACTGTTTTTCTGTTTACAATATTATTTTTCCAGAAAGTAGACGATTATGCTTCTTCTCCCCGCCAGCCGGACATCTGGGCTGCCAAACGGATTGCATGAGCAAACGAACTCGTTTTTGCAATGCCCTTGCCTGCAATATCGAATGCCGTACCATGTTCCGGTGTCGTAATAGCGTAAGGCAGGCCACCAGCTACGGTAACACCTTCGTCAAAGGCGAGAAGTTTTGTGGCAATCTGACCCTGGTCATGATACAACGTCACAACGGCATCGTATTCGCCACGGAAAGCATGCATGAAAATAGTATCTGCCGATACAGGACCGACTATATCTTTGCCCTGGGCCTGCAGGCTTTCTACGACAGGCTGAAGAATATCGATTTCTTCGGTCCCGCACAGACCACCTTCTCCGCAATGCGGATTGAGAGCTGCCAGTGCAATACGGGGATTGTCATATCCAGCCCGTTTCATCGTCTGGTATGTCAGATCAATCGTTTTCAGGACATTTTCTTTAGTGATATATTTAGGTACTTCTTTGAAGGGGATGTGCGTCGTAACGCGGAATGTCCACAATTTATTCATAACGTTGAGGATACCGCGGGGTTTATCCATCCAATCGAGGCACTGGGCAAAGAGTTCATGTTCATCTTCTACATGATACCCACCCCGTTTGAAAGCCTGTTTATTGAGCGGTCCGAAGACGAAGCCATCAATCTGATGCTGCTTCAGAAGGTCCATAGAATATACGAGCGTGTCCCCGGTTACTTTGCCGGACTTGGGATCCACTTCGCCGATTTTAACCGTATCGGGATCCAGATTTTTCAAATCAATGATAGAAATAGGACCATTCCAGTCAATCTGATCTACACTATCCACACAGGTGAAAGGAAAATCAACGTGAGAAATTTCCATTCCCCGGCGCAGTACACGGGCATCACCGATGAGCACGGGACGGCAGCAGGTATCAGGCATTTTTTCTGCTACCAGTTTCGCAATCAGCTCCGGACCCACACCGGCGGCTTCCCCTAAAAATATACCTATAATTGGTTTCATAATTATAAATCCCCCAGTTTCCTATTAGTGGTTGTCTTTATAGATTTTTCCATCTTTCATGACAAAATCTACATTTTTCAATAATTCAATGTTATTTTCAACATTTCCTTTGCAAGCAACAATATCTGCATATTTTCCTTCTGTAATCGATCCAACAAGATGTTCCAATCCACAGAGTTCCGCTCCATTTATCGTAATACCTTTAATGGCATTTTCTACGGTATCATTCATCACTTTATTCATAAGAATAGCATTATCAGCTATTTCGCCATGAGAAGCGTCGGTACCAATAGCCGTTTTGATATTAGTTTTAACAATAGTTTGATACCGTTCAATAAGTCCCGGTCTGTTTTCAACAAATTCATCAACAGATGCCTGGCTAACCGTAGCCCAACGTTTATCATTAAAATAGATTCCCGGTGTTAAAACAATCCAACGGTTATTTTTTTCAATTGCTTCCAATTGTTCATTCGTCGCCCAGTAAGCATGTTCAAAAACATCTAAGCCTTTTTCAAGACATACGTCCAGACCTTCACCGCCTACACAATGTGCCGAAACCATTTTCCCACGGCGATGAGATTCTTGGATAGCTCCTTCAATTTCTTCCGGACTCATAAAATATGGGAACATACCATTTTCAATATTAGTACCAGTAATAAATAATTTTGTAAACTGTGCTCCTCTTGAATAATTTTCACGAATCGTAGAAATGATTTCCTGTCTGCCATTTCTAGCTGTACCAACAAACCCATGCGCAAAACTTACTTTTACACCACGAGTACTTGTATAAATACGAGGCCCTATTAATTCGCCATCATCAATAGCATCTTTAATATAAAGATCAACAAAATCTTTATCACCACAACACCGTGCTGTAGTTACCCCTGACAAAAGATCTGTTTTCATATTTAAAATACCGTTAATTGTCAGCGCAGCATCTGGTTCCATCATTAAACTCGGATGATTCTTTTTATGCGGAGATAAAGAAAGATGGTCATGTGCATCAATATACCCAGGTAAGACCGTATAACCACGCAAATCAATCACATCATTTATGTCAATTGCCGAAAAATCAACATCCGTCTTTACTTCTTTTATTTTATTATCATCAATTACAATGCAGGCATTTTTTTTAAAACAACCAGCAACACTATCAAATATAACATCAGAAATAATTTTTTTCATTTGAACTCACTCCTCTTATTATGCATTTAATTTTTGTTTAGGATTAATAAGCAAGCAACTAACAATACCAATACATGCAACTGCGATTAAAGCGAACAAAGTATAATTCCATCCATAGGTGCTGCCAATCCATGCTGTACCTGTTGCCATTACAGCTGCACCAACCTGTCCCCATGTATTCATCCAGGAAGATACTACCCCGGTATATTCACCACCAATATCGGACGCAATAGCCCAAGGAATGGTTTGAGAAAATCCAACGAAACCTAATGCGATACTAAGACAAATAACAACACTCCAAGCATCCGTCATCGTTGTTCCAACATACATAGAAATAGCAGAGCAAGTAAATGCAATCAAAATGAGTGCATTTCGTGAAACAAACAAAGAACAACCATGTTTCATTAATGTATCACTAATTTTACCTACCAGCATAGTGGCGATGAAAATAAATGTCCACGGCAATACAGCAGCATTTCCCATCGTTTTAATATCCATATGTAACTGCAGTTGTAAAAATAATGGTAACCAATAAACAAAGTATTGCAACATGAACGTGGAACAAAAATACAGCGCTCCAATGCACCAAAACGATCTAAATTTGAACATCTTACTCCAAGGAACACTTTTTCCGGTAACCGCAACCTGTCTATTTTCAGAAATATACTTACATTCTTCATCTGTAATTTTCGAATGTTCTTCTGGCGTATTGCGTGTAAAGTGATGCCAGAGAGCCGCCCCAATCAAGCCTAAAGCAGCACAAATAAAGAATACTGCCCGCCATCCAAATGTCTGAAGTAAAAATACGATAGCAGGAGGAGCAATAATTAATGATAAGAAAGATCCAGCATTTGGCATTGCATTAGCAAAACCACGTTCCTGGACAGGGAACCAGTGGAAAATGTATTTGTTCATCCCCGGATATAAAGGCGCTTCACCAAAACCGAAAAAAATACGTGAAAGCAATAAAGTCATAAATCCGGCAGCCAGGCCAGTAGTTAATGTAAATAAAGACCAAAAAGTAATTGCAATTGCAACCACATTACGTGTCCCATATTTTTGAACCCATAATGACCCAGGAATCTGAAAAGCTGCATATGCCAAAGAAAAACCACTGGTAATAAATCCCATCTGAATCGGAGTCAAGGATAATTCTTGCATGATTACAGATGTACATACGCCAAAATTAGCCCGGTCAATATTACTAATAAAGGTCATAAAAAAAACTAAACAAAGGCCAATCCATCTAAGATTTTTTATTTTGCCCCCTGTGTTGACAACATTTTCCATAACTACACGCTCCATTCAATAACTTTAACTTACCACTAAATTACCAATGATTCATGAATCTACATCAGTATGTATGAAATTATTATGCCATAAAATAATTTACATATTTATTTTTCCATTTTTTTCTATCCATATCCATATATGGTATGAACTGTTTTTATATAATACTATATATGCATCTAATGTAATATGCGCATGTCATTACTATAACTCATCACATTTTTTCACATAATCTCATCCATTCATTAATATTGTATCTGCCCCTATTTTTTAACAAAATATTCCATATTGAAACATTTTATTTATTGTATTTCAATACTGTATTTTCAAAATTTTCAAGAAA
>ERZ791865.1240-NODE-1240-length-26458-cov-6.394084_pt1 | contig 26458 bp, 25 predicted proteins | sample MGYA00509942_ERZ791865 | MGnify/ENA primary metagenome ERZ791865 (study PRJEB30046, sample SAMN00792098) | human gut metagenome | study: EMG produced TPA metagenomics assembly of the A metagenome-wide association study of gut microbiota in type 2...
GCTTTTTAGGCTGTTCGCACATTTGGATCTCACCGTTTTCCCTGCCGAAAGATCTGCAAAGAAACAAAGGTAAGGAAGAGGAAGAGAAAAGTATTGGCAGGAAAAGCGTCTTTATCAAAGCACAGACGGAAAGAGGTCCGGCCCCCGGTGGGGGTGTGCGCTTCAGCCTCAATCAGCCCTGTAGGCAAGAGAGCAGGACAGAGCCGTCAATATTGCCGCCGGTGCAGAGCAGAACGGTGTGCTCCGTCAGAGTACACTTATCGGAAGTCACGGCGGCCAGCGCCAGCGAGGCGGCGCCTTCCAGTGTCAGCTTGGCGTACAGGCAGGCCAGCTTAATGGCCTTGCGCAGCTCGTCCTCGCTGACGGTCACAATATCATCCACATATTCCTCTATGTAAGGATAGAGGTAGGGCTCGCCGGTCTTGCGCACCACCGCGTCGGCAATGGAGGTGCAGGAGTCCAGCGTCACCAGCTTTCCGGCCGCCCGGGATGCCGCGTAGACGGCGGAACCCTCCGGCATCACGCCGACGATGCGCACACCGGGCTTCAGATGCTTCATGGCGTAGGATATACCGGTGATGAGCCCGCCGCCGCCGATGGGCACCACGATCTGGTCCACGTCGGGCAGCTGCTGCAGCAGCTCCAGGGAGATAGTGCCCTGACCCGCCACCGTGTAGCGGTCAGAGGTGGGGTGCACATAGTACATCCCCTTTTCCTCCGCCAGCGCCACCGTGGCGGCAAAGGTCTCGTCATAGGTGGCGCCGATCTCCAGCAGGTCGGCACCCATGGCGCGGATGCTGCTCTTTTTGATCTCGGGAGTAGGCTCCGGCACAACGATGGTAGCGGGAATGCCCAGGCGCTTGGCGGACAGGGCGCAGGCCATGCCGTGGTTGCCGGAGGAGGCGGTGATGATCCGCAGGGAGGAGCCCACCTCCTGAGCCAGGGTCATGATCTTATTGGTCGCGCCGCGGATCTTGTAGGCGCCGGAGGGCAGCAGGCTCTCCGCCTTCAAATAGACCGGTGCGCCCAGCTGCTGGTCCAGCGGCGCCATGCTCAGCAGCGGGGACGGCGGGAAAGACTGCCGGAGCCGGCGTTCCGCCGCGAAGAAATCAGAGATCTGAACAGGGGAAAGATCTTGGCCTAACATAGTGTTCCCCTCCTTCGTCAGTCCTCGTTGATCTCAAAAATGGATTCGACCTCCACCGTCAGCCCCAGGGGCAGACTGTTGGTGCCGATGGCCGAGCGCGCGTGGCGGCCCTCCTCGCCGAAGGCGTCGATAAACACCTGGGAGGCACCGTTGACCACCTGCGCCTGGCCGGTGAAATCATCGGCACCGGCCACAAACGCCAGGATCTTCACGCACTTTTTGATGCGGTTCAGATCGCCCAGATACGCTTCCAGCGCGGACAGGGTGTTGATGGCGCACACCCGGGCGGCATACTGTGCCTGCTCCACAGACACATCCACGCCCACGCGGCCCGTGAGATGTACGCCCTTATCCATGCTGCCTTGTCCGGATACGAACAGAAGGTTACCGGCCTGATTCACAGGCTTATACAGTCCGGCGGCGGCCAGCTTCTCCGGCAGCTCAATACCGGCATTTTTCAGGTTTTCATAAACGTCCATAATTAGCCTCCTGATTTATAAAGTTCTTGCCCACGCCGGCGCGGCAGGGCCGGCGTGGCGGGCAGCGCTGTGGAAAGCGGTCTTACTTGGCAGCCTTGGCAGCCTTGATGGACTCAATCAGCTCGGGAACGACCTTGAACAGGTCACCCACGATACCGTAGTCAGCCACCTCAAAGATGGGGGCGGACTCGTTCTTGTTCACAGCGATGATGCACTCACTGTCCTGCATACCAGCCTTGTGCTGGATAGCGCCGGAGATACCCAGAGCGATGTAAACCTTGGGATGCACGGTCTTACCGGTCTGACCCACCTGGTGGTCAGCGGTGATCCAGCCGGCGTCCACGCAGGCGCGGGAGGAACCCACGACGCCGCCCAGGACCTCTGCCAGCTCCTCAGCCAGCTTGATGCCGCCCTCGACATCCTTGCTGATGCCGCGGCCCACGGACACGATGAAGTCGGCGCCAATGAGGTCAACCAGCTTCTTGGCAGCCTTCACGACCTCCACTACCTCGGTCTTGATGTCGGCCTCGGTGAGGTTGAAGGCGGGATGCAGAATCTCCACATCCTTCTTGCACTCGCGCTTCTTCATAACGCCGGGGCGCACAGTGGCCATGGCGGGACGGAAGCGGGGGCAGAAGATGGAGGCCATCAGGTGGCCGCCAAAGGCGGGACGGGTCATCTTGATGTCGCGGGACACATCGTGGTCAGCACCGTTGATCTTCACGGTGCCCAGCTTCTCGATGCGCTCGGCGGGCAGAGTGGAAGCTTCCTTCAGGAAGTTCTTGTAGATGGGCATATCAATGTCCAGGTGGGTGCAGTCGGCGCACAGGCCGGTGTGCAGACGGGCAGCGCACCGGGGAGCCAGGTCACGGCCGATGTTGGAGGCGCCGAAGAGCAGGATCTCGGGCTTGATGTCCTCCACTGCCTCGGAGATGACCTTGGTATAAGCGTCGGTGGTGTAGTCCTTCAGCAGGGGGCTGTTGTACACATACACCTTGTCCGCGCCGTAGTTGCCCAGCTCGGGGGCGATAGCGTCCACATTGTCGCCCAGCAGGATGCCGCAGAGCTCTACGCCCAGCTCGTCTGCCAGCTTCCGGCCCTCGGAGATCAGTTCGAATGTAGTGGGCATCATCTTGCCCTGGCGCTGCTCACAGAAAACCCATACGTTTTTGAAGGCGCCGATATCAGCACTATTAAAAGCCATTTTCTTATTCCCTTCTTTTAGATTTTACAAGCATCATCTGTAAACCGCAGCCAAAAAGCTTCGCAGAGTTCGCCTCCGCAGACGCGAACCGTTTTAATCATTTTTCCGGCGACATGTGCGTCGGAAAAATTCCGCTCGGCCAGCAAGTGTGCCCAACGGGCGCGCGCAGTCGGCCGCGATCCCCTCACAAAAAATGCCTGCATTTTTTGTGAATGATTTTTAGATGATGTGCTTGGCGGCCAGGATGCCGGCCAGCTTGTCGGTGGTCTCCTTGCCGGCGCCTTCGAGCATCATGCCGGCGCCCTTCTGAGGAGGCGTGAAGGAGGTCAGAATGTTGGTGGGAGAACCCTTCAGGCCGATGGTGGTGGCATCGATCAGGGGGTGATCCTTCAGAGTCTCATAGGTCATGGTGGTCAGGGGCTTGGAATAAGCCTCGAACGCGCCGCCCACGGACAGGTAACGGGGCTGATTCAGCTCCTTGATGCAGGTGATCATGCAGGGGGTCTGCACCTTCACGGTCATGTACTCGCCGTTGAGGAAGATGTACTCGTTGGGGATAAACACATGGTCCAGCACCACCAGGGCCTCCTGGCCGCCGAACTTGGCGTTGCCCACGTCGATGCAGCCCTCCTCCATCTTCCGGGTGTCGCAGGACTGGCGGCCATAGATCATGTACAGGCCCTCGGCGTCCGTGGGGCAGGCGAAGCACACGGCGTAGTCCTTGTCCGCCTCGCCCATGGCGATGGTGGGCATGAAGATATGCCAGTGGCTGTTGACGGAGCCGGTCTGGTGGCACTTGGCGCCGCAGACCACGATGCCGTCGTCACGGCGCTCCACCACATGGACGAACATGTCCGGGTCGGCCTGGTCATGGGGCGCCTTGGAGCGGTCGCCCTTGGGGTCGGTCATGGCGCCGTCCACGGTGAGGTCGTTGTCCTGGACCATGATGAGGAACTTCTTGAAGTTCTCATGATAGTGGGTGCCGTACTTCTCGTCCACCTCGTACTGAGCTTTTTCTTCTTAGCTTTTGCTTCACTCATAATAGGTCCTCCTCTTTTATGTTATTTTTCTCACTCAGCTTTAATTTCACAATGTGAAATTCGTTACCGCATTGTGAAATCTTGTCTATATTATTATCACTTGTTTTGAAAATGTCAATCCCGTAATTTTGCCAAAAATTTCGTGGGATTCATGTTGCAAAACGCCAAAAAAGGGCGTATGATATGTATATATTTTCATAATGTGGAAAGGCTTACCCATGAAAGACAATAATAATTCCGTCCAATCCATTGATCGTGTATTGGACATTCTGGAGGCGCTTTCCGCTGCGCCCCAGGGGCTTGCCCTGTCAGAGCTGGCGGCGGCCACCTCTCTCCACGCCAGCACCGCCCACCGGCTGCTGGCCTCCCTGGTGGGCCGCGGCTATGCGCGCAAGGATCCGGAGAGCGGGAAATATCGCCTGACCCTGCGGCTGTACGAGATCTCCCGCCGGGTGTCCTCCGTCCTGGATCTGTTCTCCGCCTCCAAACCCATGCTGGAGGCGCTGTCCAACGAGGTGGAGGAGATCATCCACCTGGTGGAGCGGGACGGGAACGAGGTGGTCTACCTGTACAAGTTCGAGCCGTTTTCCCGGCCCATCAACATCACCTCCTCCGTGGGCCTGCACAACCCCATGTACTGCACCGGCGTGGGAAAAAGCATCATGGCCTATCTGCCCGAGAAGGAAGTGCGCACCATTTGGGATCAAACAGAGGTGGTGCATTTCACGCCCAAGACCATCATCACCTGGGAGGCTCTGCAGGCGGACCTGGCCCTCATACGCCAGCGGGGCTATGCCATCGACGACGAGGAGCACGACCTGGGCGTGCGGTGTATTGCCGCCCCTATTTACAGCTGGAACGGTACGCCCGTAGGCGCCATGAGCATTTCCGGCCCGGCGATCCGGATGACCGACAGCGCCATTGATAGCTTTGCCCCCAAGCTGCTGCACGCTGCCGGGGAGATCAGCGGGTCCATGGGTTGGCGGCCTTGAAAAACAACGCATAAAATATAAGCAGCCCGGGGCGCTTTCCTTGCAGAAAGCGCCCCGGGTGATTTATTTTCGTGTTACAGGAATTTATCCAGCTCTCGCTCAGCCTTTTCCATTTTCTTGACTTGGGGGCTGCGGTAGAGATTGCCCCGGGCCATGACCAGGTCCATGTGGCGGAGGGCCTTCAGGTCCTCCAGGGGGTTCTCCCTTGTGACGATGAGGTCGGCGCACTTGCCCGGCTCCACGGAGCCGGTCTCCTGCCCCAGGCCCACCAGCCGGGCGTTGCCCAGGGTGGCCGTGTGCAGGGCGAAGGCGTTGGAGACATCGCAGAATTTGTGGAAGTAGTACACCTCCCGCCACATGTCATAGTGGGTGATGTAGGGACAGCCGGTGTCGGTGCCCAGGCCCACGGGGATGCCGTTCTCCAGGCACGCCTTGGCGCAGGCGATGATACCGTCCATGACGATGCGGCCGTTGTACTGCTCCGTCTCCGACGCGCCGGTGACGCTGCGGTCAAACATGGCATAGGGCAGGGCCGGGGAAATGGTGGCGATATGGCAGGCTTTCCGCTCCTTAAACAGGCGGAGAATTTCCTCATCAGGCCGGGCGCCGTGCTCGATGGTATCCACCCCGCCCTCCAGGGCCACCCGGACCCCCTCGGGGCTCTCCACATGGGCGGCCACCGGCAGACCCAGGGCGTGGGCCTGATCGCAGGCAGCCTTCACCACCGCCGGGGGCATTTTCAGCTCTCCGGGCTCACCCTTACACTTGGCGTCCAGCACGCCGCCGGTGATCATCAGCTTGATGAGGTCGGGCCTGTCTGCGGCGATTTTCCGCACCAGGGCCGCCGCCTCCTCCGGAGAGGTGGCCTCATAGGCCAGGGACCCGGCCATATGGCCTCCGGGCACGGACACCGCCATGTTGCCCGCCAGGATCCGGGGACCCACGGCCTTGCCGGCGAGGATCTTATCCCGCAGGTGAGAATCCACCGCCTGGATGCCGCCCACGGAGCGCAGAGTGGTGACGCCGGAGAGCAGCTCCGTCCTGGCATAGCCCGCGCAGACCTGAAAAGTGACGGCCCGAAGCAGAGCGTTGCTAGTCATCAGGCGGACGGTCTTTGCGTTGTCCTTCTGCTTGACGGTGGGCTTTCCCGAGGCGGGCAGGTGGACATGGAGATTGATAAGTCCCGGCATGACATAGCCGCCGGCCAGGTCGATTTTTTCATAGTCCGGCCCCTCCGTGCCGGCGGGGACGATGCGCTCGATCCGGTCGCCGTTTACCAGGATGCTCAGGCCCGGCCGGGGCTCCATGGTCTCCGTGCCGTCCAGCAGGATGCCGTTTACCAGTGCGTATTTCATAGGATCCACTCCTTTCGGTTTCATTTTATCGGATGGGTCAGGCGCTGCACAGCCGCCCGGGCGGCGGAGGCAGCATCGGGGGTATAGAGGTCCGCGTGGATCTCGTCGCAGAAGCTCTGGCTGATGGGCGCGCCGCCCACCATAATGCACACCTTATCCCGGATCCCGGCCTCCCGGGCCAGGTCCACCACCTGGCGCATCTGCTGCATGGTGGTGGTCAGCAGCGCCGAGCAGGCGATGATGTCGCAGTCATGCTCCCGGGCCGCCTGGATAAATTCTTCCGGCGGCACATCGGCCCCCAGGTCATACACCTGGATATTGCTGCCCTCCAGCATGATCTTCACCAGGTTTTTGCCGATGTCGTGCATGTCGCCCCGGACCGTGCCGATGCAGGCCGAGCCGATAGTCTGCCGGGCGCCGGCCGCGTCCACCATGTAGGGCTTCAGCTGCGCCGTGGCGGCGGCCATGCACTGGGCCGCCATGAGCATCTCCGGCACAAAGGCCCGGCTGGCGGAAAAATCCTCCCCCAGCTCGTTCATGCCCCGGATCAATCCGCCGGAGAGGATGGTCTGGGCGTCCATGCCCTGGGAAAGGGCCTGCTCCGTGAGAGCCAGCACCTTCTTCTGCTGGCCCCGCTTCAGTGCCCCGGCCAGGGCGGAAAGAATGTCGCCGGCCTCCGTCTCGGCCTTGGCAGCGGCCGCCTTTGCCTTTTGCGGGGCAAGGCTGCGCCGGGGCACCGGCGGCAGATCAAAGACCGGCAGGTGAACCCGGGCGTTGTAGGCGTCGATGGTCTCGTCGATATACCGGTCGATATGGGGATAGACGGCCCCGGGAACGCCGTAGGTGATGGAGGGAATGAAATGCCCGCCGGGCACGCAGGCCCGCAGGGTATCCTCGGTGTAGGCGCGGATCTCCTCCGGCGCGGCGTCCGCCCGGTCAATGGCCGCGCCGATGCCGCCCATGAGCACCAATCTGCCCCGCAGGTGCCGCTGGAGAGCGGGGATGTCGTTTTCCGGCAGGACCCCCTGCCAGACCTGGATGCCGATCTCCGCCATGTCGTCCACAATGGGCGCCAGGTAGGAGTCGGCGTGGTGGACGGCGATGCAGCCCCGGGAGCGGATATAGCCGTAAAAGCGGCGGTAGGGCTCCTTGAAAAACGCCCGCCACATATCCGGGTGCATGAACAGGGCATCCTTGGTGCCCCAGTCGTCGTGGGAGAAGATCACGTCCGGGTGCAGGTTGTCGATGAGCAGCTTTACATAGCCCAGGCGGTAGTCGGTGATGTATTCGATGAGCCGGTGCATTTCGTCCGGGTGCTCATAGAGGGCCGTGAGGGTATTTTCAAAGCCCATGAGAAAGTGGCACTGCTCGAAAATGCCCGTGCCCATAAAGCCCGCCAGGAGTTTTCCCTCTCCGGCGGCAGAGCGGGCGGCGGCGCGGCATTCCTCCCAGCCCGCGGCGCAGCTCACCGCCAGGTCTGGGGCATGGACCGTCTCCTCCCAGCGCGTTACATCCGGGCAGACGGTCAGGTCCTCGCTGTGGACGGGGATGGCGCCGGGGGCATCCTCGGGAAAGCTGATGGTAACGCCCCAGCGGTCCCGGCTGACAGTACCCCGGCGGCGATTGCCCCGCAGGTAGGTGTTAATGGGATCCGTAAGGCACAGGTGCAGGGCTTCATACTGCTTGAGCACGCGCTCCGGGCGGCCATCGGGCCGCAGCAGCTCCATAAAAATTTCCTTAGGGGTTTGCATAGCGTTTCACTCCTCCAAGCAGAGCACACAGGCCGTATAGGTCATGGTCCGTGCGCCGTAATTGTATTCCAGGCCCGACTGGCGGCATATATCACTGACCCACAGGCCATAGGCCTCCATGGAGGACAGCCGCCTGGCCGGGTAGCGGCAGGGAGCCGACGGGCAGGTACACCGGCGACAAAGGGTACAGGCCCCCGCCGTGAGGGCCAGGCACCCCGGGTGCAGCAGCCGGGCCTGCCGGGCAAAGCTCTCAAAGGCTTTTCTGTGCTGCCGGGCCAGGGTCTGCATGCCCTGGTAATCAAATTCATCGGCCAGGGGGCCAGTGGTCTGCACCAGGATGCCGCTGCGGCACCGGCGGATCTCCGCCTCCGCCTGGGTAAGAGAGCCGCACCCCGGCGGACAGGCCCAATTTTTGCCGTACTGCCCGCAGCGGTCCGCCGCGCACATCTCCCGCACGGAGGCCAGGGGCCGGAATGCCGAGAGGTTGGCCGGCGCCCAATGGGAAAAGCCGTTTTCTTTTGCCAGCGTCATCAGCCGCTCCATGGGCACCCTCCCCCCTCTTGACAAAGCCCGCCGGGACTGCTAAAAATTATAAGTAAGCAAGTTGCTTACAGTATAATAAGGGTAAATGACCCTGTCAAGTCTCCCGGCAGGCGCCGGCGCAAAAATCTGCGCTGGGAAAGCAGCGGATGGCGAAGCACTTTTGCGGGCCCTCACCGGGGCTTTTCCACGAGTATATGATGAAACGGAGGATGCACTATGCAGATTCAATTCCCCCTGATCCTGGACGGCGCCACGGGCACCGAGCTGCAGAAACGGGGCTTCACCGGCGACGTATGCGCCGAGGAGTGGGTGCTGGCCCACCCGGAGGCCATTGTGGAGATCCAGCGCGGGTATGTGCAGGCCGGGAGCCAGGTGCTCTACAGCCCCAGCTTCGGCGCCAACCGCCAAAAGCTGGAGGAGCACGGAATTTTCAATCGGACCGCGGAGTATAACCGCCGCCTGGCAGAGCTGTCGAAAAAGGCGGCGGAGGGCCGGGCCCTGGTAGCCGGGGACCTCTCCCCCACCGGCCTGTTCCTGGCACCCATGGGCCAGGCATCCTTTGAGGAGCTGGTGGACATTTACGCGGACCAGGCGGCGGGCCTGGAGCAGGCCGGGGTGGACCTGTATGTCATTGAGACCATGATGACCCTGTCCGATGCCCGGGCGGCGGTGCTGGCCGTGCGCAGCGTCAGCGAAAAGCCCATCCTGGTCACCTTTACCTGCGATGAAAACGGCCGAAGCATCTCCGGCTCGGACATTACGGCGGTGCTGACGGTGCTCCAGGGCATGGGCATCGACGCCTTCGGGCTCAACTGCTCCGCCGGGCCCCGGGAGATGCTGCCGCAGCTGAAACGGCTGCGGGAATACGCCCGGGTGCCGCTGATCGCCAAGCCCAACGCCGGGATGCCCCAGATCGTGGACGGCAAGGCGGTGTATCACTGCCCGCCGGAGGAATTCACGGCCCTGGTACCGGAATTTCTGCAGGCCGGGGTGGCCATCTTTGGCGGCTGCTGCGGCACGGATGCCGGGCACATCGCGGCGCTGAAAAAGGCCCTGGAGGGGGCGCAGATCACGCCCCCGGCCCCGCAGCATGCGGAGCTTCTGCCGGCGGCCACGGAGAAGCTGCCCATGTATCTGCCGGCGGACGCCAAACACGGGGCGGTGATCGCCGTGACGGAGGACCTGGAGGACGACCTGCTGGAGGCCATGGACGGGGACGACGCCATGGTGGCCATAGCGCTGACAAGCCTGGCGGACGCGGAGGCCCTGGCGGACGTGCAGTACATGATCCAAAAGCCCCTGTGCCTGGTGTGCGACGACGGGGATGTGCTGGAGGCAGCCCTCCGGGTCTATCAGGGCCGGGCGCTGTATGAGGGCCCGGTGCCGGAGGAGCGGCTGGAAAAGCTGCGGGAAAAGTACGGCGTGATCTATTAAGCGTTTGCGCAATGACATGGCACGGGAAGTACGATGCAAAGCCGGATACGCAAGGAGGGATGTAAAAATGCAGCAAGAGAGACCGCCGATTCCGCGCTATCAAGTGTGCGCGGGGTGCGAGAAGGCTCACAGGGGAGTAAAGACCTGCGACAAGTATCCGGACGGAATCCCGAAGAAGTACAGCGTGAGATGGGAGGATACGCCGGACGAGACGGGGATCGCAGAAGAGTGCCCGGACTTTGAGAAGGAGAAGGACCCGTATCGCTGGACACCCCCGGAGTGGCTGAAAATTATAGAAAATCTGGAATACGCAGAGGCAATATTGAAGATGGAAAACCCGCAGGAGGCGTGGAAAGCAATCGTAAAAGCGGAAAATCTATCGCTGGAGGAGAAAATGGACCTGGCGGTGGAGTACGCGAAAACACATAGCATAGACATGCTGGAAATGACACACTACCCGAGCGGGGAAAGAGTAATCCAGGAAGAAAAGTAACGGGCTTGGTATGGGAGAGGTCCTGTCTTCCCTACGTGCGGGGCAGAACTCCTCCCCCTATGCAAAATATGCTGGTTCCTGCAAGCGGGGCGTCGGGGACGCCGCCCCCCTACGGATGGGTTGTAGGGGTGGATGGCTCTGTCCGCCCATGCAGCGACAGATTCAATTTGTTTATAAAAAAGCACCCGCCCCTGGCAGGTGCTTTTTCTTGTTTTAGGCTACTTTGGCGGCAAAGCGGCGGGAGGGGCGGTACACCAGCAGCGCGCCCAGCACCAGCAGAGCGGTGATGGACAGGCTCACGGGGTAAGCGATCATGATGGTGCGAAAGCTGGGGCTGGTGGGGAACACGAAGCGGATCCAGGCGATGCGTACGCCGCACACGCCCAGCATGGTCAGCACCGCCGGAGCCAGGGAGATGCCGAAGCCCCGCAGGTAGCCGGACATGACCTCATACAGCAGGCTGAAGGAGTGGGAGATCATGATCATCATCAGTCGGATATAGCCCGTGGCGATGACCTCCGGGTCCCGGTTAAAGAGGGACAGCAGGGGCCTTCCGAAGCTGAGGATCAGCACGATGGCAATGGCCAGGGCCACGGCCCCCTCCGCCAGGGAGAGCCAGAAGGTCCTTTTGCACCGGTCGATCTGCCGGGCGCCGTAGTTCTGGCCCACGAAGGTGGTGCAGGCCTGGGAGAAGGAATTGAGAATATCATAGGTGATGATCTCAATATTGAACGCCGCGCTGGAGGCCGCCATGACCACGGTGCCCAGGCTGTTGATGGCCGCCTGGACCACGATGTTGGACAGGGCAAACACGGCGCTCTGCACCCCGGCGGGCAGGCCGATGCGCAGGATGCGGCGGAGCACGGCCCCGTCAATACGCAGCTGCCTGGGGTCCAGCCGGATCTCCCGATCCGTGCGGCAGAGACGGCGGAACAGCAGCAGGGCGCTGACGGCATTGGAGATGACCGTGGCAATGGCCACGCCGTCCACCGACCGGTGGAGCACCGCCACGAAAAACAGGTTCAGCAGCACATTGAGCACGCCGGAGGTGGCCAGGGCCATGAGGGGGATCTTCGTCTCCCCCACGCTGCGGAAAATGGCCGCCTGGAAGTTATACAGCAGGATCACCGGCATACCCGCCAGGTAGATGCGCAGGTACAGCAGCGCCAGGGGCAGCACATCCGCCGGGACATTCAGCAGGCTCAAAAGCGGCGCGGCCACCAGCTGACCCACCAGGGCCACCAAAACGCCCCCCAGCACTGACACCAGCACGGAGGTATGCACCGCCTTCTGCACCTCCTGGGGTCGGCCGGCGCCGATGGCATTGGCGATGACCACGTTGGCGCCCAGGGCAATGCCGATGAACAGGTTCACCACCAGGCCGATGATGGCGCTGTTGGCCCCCACGGCGGCCACGGCGGCGGTGCGCTCCGAGGCAGCGGTAAAGTTCCCCACGATGGCCACATCCGAGGCGTTGAACAGCTGCTCCAAAATGGCGGTGGCCGCCACAGGCAGGGCAAAGCGGGGCAATTTATTCCAAATGGGCCCGTGGAGCATATCCAGGCGGGCAGCAGCGGTTTTCACGGGGAGATCAGGCTCCTTTCGGCAGAAATTTGCAGTTTTTTGCAGTTTTTCAGTATAATCCTGTTTTTTTCGGATGACAATGGTAAATTTCACAATTTCTGAACGGTTTGGACCGGGGTTTCTTGACTTTTACAGTGCAATGCGCTAAAATGTGTATGGTTTGAGGAAACGCCTGCAAGGCAGGCAGAAAATGAAAAGGGCCGCGGCGCCGGGGTGAATTTCTCCGGGGCGGATTTTTTTGCGGCCGGACGGGAGAGGCAATGAAACAGAAAAACACGAAAAATTTTGGCACCCGCTGGGGCTTTATCCTGGCATCGGTGGGCTCCGCCGTGGGCATGGCCAACGTATGGGGCTTTCCCAACAAGCTGGGCAGCAACGGCGGCGGCGCATTCCTGCTGATCTACCTGCTGTTTGTGTTTATTTTCAGCTATGTGGGGCTGCCGGCGGAGTTTGCCATGGGCCGCCGGGCCGGCACGGGCACCCTGGGCGCCTATGAGGGAGCCTGGGCCACCCGGGGCAAGGGCATGGGCAAGGCCGGCGGGCTTTTGGGCTGGCTGCCCCTGGCGGGATCTCTGTGCATCGCCCTGGGCTACGCCGTCATCGTTACCTACATTCTCAAGGCGCTGGTGGACTCCGTGATGGGCACCCTGATGACCACCGACACCGCCGCCTGGTTCGGCGCGTTCTCCTCCACCCCCTTCTCCGTGGTGCCGTACCACATCATTGTGGTGGTGGGCACCCTGCTGACCCTGTATCTGGGCGCTCACAGCATCGAAAAGACCAACAAGATCATGATGCCCGTGTTCTTCATCATCTTTCTGGTGCTGGCGGTGCGGGTGGCGCTGCTGCCCGGCTCCTCCGCCGGATACCGCTTCATGTTTACCCCGGACTGGGCGGCGCTGAAGGATCCCATGATCTGGATCTGGGCCATGGGCCAGGCCTTCTTCTCCCTGTCGGTGACAGGCAGCGGCATGATCGTGTACGGCGCGTACCTGTCCAAGGAGGAGGACGTGGTGCATATGGCCCAGCGGACGGCGCTGTTTGACACCATTGCCGCCGTGGTGGCGGCACTGGTCATCATCCCGGCGTGCTTCTCCTATGACCTGGACGTGGGCGCGGGCCCGGGGCTGCTGTTTGTGACCCTGCCCACCATTCTGCAGGACATCCCCCTGGGGCGTCTGTTTGCCATCATCCTGTATGTGGCCATGATCTTCGCGGGGATCAGCTCCCTGCAGAACATGTTTGAGGCGGTGGTAGAATCGCTGATGCACAAGTTCCCCAAGCTCAACCGCACGGCGGCCCTGGCCATCCTGTGCGTGCTGTGCCTGGGCATCGGCCTGTTTATGGAGCCCATTGCCAAGTGGGGCACCTGGATGGACCTGGTGTCCATCTACATCATCCCCATCGGGGCCACCCTGGGCGCGGTGTCTTGGTTCTATGTGATGAAGAAGGACGACCTGCTGGCAGCCATCAACACCGGCAGCCGCAAGACCCGGGGCGCTCTTTGGTACAGCGTAGGCCGGTATGTGTATGTGCCCCTCGCCCTGGTGCTGTGCCTGGTGGCGCTGATCGGCGGCGTGGCGTTTTAAGGAGAAAATTAATATTGGGAATGGGAAACCCTCCAGGAGCCGCGGCTCCCGGAGGGTTTTTGTGCGGATGGGGCGGGCAGAGGCGTCCGCCCCTACACACCGTTTACCGATAGGATTTCGTAGGGCGGCGTGCCCTCACGCCGCCGGGGCAGTGCGGTAGTTATCGGGCGGCAGGCTGAAGGCAGCCCGCCCTACGGTGGGTATACAAGTAGTGCGGTGGGGTCACTCCGGAATGTCCGCACCGGTAATGACGGCCGGGTCATCTGAGCGGATGAGATTGCCGTCTGTGTCCACGTGGAAGGAGAATGTATAGCCGTAGGCGGGGTCTGCGGGAAAGCTCTGCAGCTGCTCCTCGGTGAACAGGCCCACCGCCTCGGGCCAGACGATGATCTCGTCGCCCTCCTGCTCCTCCCGGTTCACGATTCGCAGGTCGTAGCCCAGGGCGGCCAGGCGCTTAAATTCGCCGCCCAGGTCGCCGACGGCCACCTGCTTCCCATTTTGGAACACATCCATTTTCAAAAGATATTTCACGTTTTGGCCGGCATACCGCTCCCGGGCCGCATTGACCTCGATAAAACAGAAATACTCTCCGGGATCCGGGGCCTTATAGCAGGCTTCCCCCGCGACTTGGAAGTTTTTAATGATGGTGCTGCCGGAGGTATACTGGTTGCCGTCGGCCCTTTCCTTCATGGGCAGATTGTGGGTCGCCAGCAGGGCGCTGGCCGTGACCAGGCACAGGCACGCGGCAGCGCACCAGCGCCGCCAGGCGGGAGCGGCAGGCTTGCGGGATCGGACGGGCTGGTGGGCCTGGGCGATAAAGTCGTCCCGGACGTCCCCCAGAACCAGGGAAAATTCTTCTTTTTTCATAGCATAAAGCCCCTTTCCGAAAGGCAGCGGCGCAGCTGGGTGCGCAGACGGTGGAGGGTAACGGAAACGCGATTTTCCGAGATGGCAAAGCGGGCAGCGATGTCGGACACGCTCTCAAAATACCAGTAGCGGCAGACGAAGATGCGCCGCTTGGTCTCCGGGAGGGCGGCGAGAAAGTCGTTGATGGCAGCCACCAGCTCCTGGCGGTCCAGGCCCACCTCAGGGGTGTCCCGGCCGGAGACGATGTGCTGAAGCTCCTCAAATACCGTCTCTGCTTCCCCGCCGCCTCGCTTCTGCGCGGTGGCGCTGCGCAGCCGGTTCAGGGCCAGGTTCCGGGTGATCCGGCCCAAAAACGCCGGGAGCACCGCGGGCCTGTGGGGCGGCATGGCGTTCCACGCCTGCAGGTAGGTGTCGCTGACGCACTCCTCCGCGTCCCGCCGGTCGGGCAGGATGTTTCCGGCGATGCTGGCGCAGTAGGCGCCGCATTTTTCCGCTGCGGCCGGGATGGCGCGCTCATCCCGGGCCCAGAACAGCGCCACAATGGCGGCATCGTCCATGGTCCTCTCCCCTCCTTTCCTTTGGCCTTTCACTTTTATAGACACGAACGGGGCGCGTTTCTTACAGGGGCAGGAAAATTTTTTAAAAAAAACTCCCGGAAACGGATTCCGGGAGTTTTTAATTCTAAACGCTTCAAAATTATGCGCGCAGCGGGCTGCAAGCCCCTTGGCAGAAAAAACAAAGTTTTTTCGTCAGGAGTTTTTAACCCCACAGGGCGGTGAGCATGGGGATGATCTGCTTTTTGCGGCTCATAACGCCGGGGAGGAACAGGGTGTTGTCCTTGGGCTCCACGGAGAAGGCGTTGCGGATGGTATCGTCGCTGCCCACATACAGCAGCTGCGTGCCCTCCAGCAGCACATCCGTGAGCATCAGCAGCACCATGTCGTAGTGGTGCTCGTCCCGGATGCGGTTCATCTCCTTGAGCAGCTCCTCCTTGCGGTTCATGATGTCCAGGGAGTCCAGGCAGGTGATCTGCCCCACGCCCAGCACCTGCTCGGCAATATGGAACTCCTTGAAGTCCGAGGCGATCATCTCCTGCACCGGCTTATCCGGGCTGACGGAGGCAAACAGCTCCTTGCCCAAATCGTCCAGCCGGACGTTGGCGATGCGGGCCAGGCGCTCGGCCATGGAGATGTCCCGCTTGGTGCAGGTGGGGGACTTGAACATCACCGTGTCGGACAGGATGGCCGCCGCCATGAGCCCGGCCATGGGCCCGGAGGGGATGACGCCGTGCTCCTGATACATGGCGGCGATGATGGTATTGGTGCTGCCCACAGGCTCATTGCGCACGTGGATGGGCTGGGTGGTCTGGATATCCGCCAGGCGGTGGTGGTCGATGATCTCCAGGATCTCCGCCTGGTCCAGGCCCGGGACGGACTGGGCAAACTCATTGTGGTCCACCAGCACCACCTGCTTGCGCCGGGGGCGCAGCAAATGATACCGGGACAGGGTGCCCACGACTTTTTCGTTTTCGTCCAGCACGGGATAGCTGCGGTAGCGGCTCTTGAGCACCACCTCCCGGACGTCGTCGATGTAATCATCCAGGTGGAAGCACACGATCTCTCCCCGCTGGCAAGGGCGGGAGATGGGGATGGCCTGGTAGATCAGGCGGCAGGCGCGGCCGGCGGCGAAGGGGGGGGAGATGATGCATGTGTCGCCGTCATACTCCTCCAGAGCGGGGTCGACATCCGCCCGGCAGATGATGAGGCAGCTGACGTGCTGGTCCAGGGCCCGCTGGATCATATCCGGCTGGCTGGCCACCAGAACGATATTGTTGCTGCCGGAAAAGCGCAGGTTCTCCGCAGCCTGGGGCATGGCCACCACCACGTTGCCGCTGATGTCGGTGGGCACACTGCTGCCCTCGTTGACGATGCGGCCCTCCAGCACGCTGACCAGGTTGAACACCGGCAGCTGCTCCACCTGGCTGTCCACCAGCGTCTCCATGCTGAAGGTGGCGATGTCGCCGGCGGAGAGCATGCCGTACAGAGTGCCGTCGTCATTCACAACGGGGACGGCGGAGATGCGCTGGTCGCGCATCACATGCCAGGCCCGGTCCATGGTGACGGAGGAGCTGAGGCAGGGGGGCGTATCGTACTCCAGGTCGCAGACCTGGGTGCGGACCGTGCGGATGGCCATAGGCTCCTCAAAGCCGAAATGCCTGAGCATGCGGTTGGTCTCGTCGCTGACGTGGCCCAGGTGCGCCGCCACATATTGCCGGTCGCCCAAAGCGTTGCGCAGGGCGGCATAGGACATGGCCGCCACAATGGAATCCGTATCCGGATTGCGGTGGCCGGTTACAAAAATCTCGTTCATGGTTTCTCCTCCCGGGAGCTTTTTTCCCATTATAAAGCGGCGGTATTTCATTTTCAATACGAGGATATTATAAATTTTGGGTATTTGGTGCGGTTTTTTCCGTGAAAAGGCAGAAAGCCCGGTAGGCAATTTCTGAAAAAGAAGCCCCGCCGGAGGGCGGGGCTTCTTGCTGGATTCATCGGGCATAGGTGGTGATGGGATAGGTGATGCCCGGGTACTCAATGGTATCTACATAGTCCGGGTCGTCATCCACGGCGCCGAAGGCGCCCTCCGGGGACTGGATGATGCCCCACTCCTGCAGCAGCGCCAGGGCGCGGGTACACTGGGGATTAAGGGTGATGGCCACATCCCGGTCGCCCACGCCATCCTCCAGGTGGATCTGCACCCGGCAGTTCTGATTGCGGTAGAGGTCCGGGTCGGCCATGTTCATAGCCGCGATGTCCTCCAGCACCGCCTCGTACAGGTCTTTGCTCTGCTGGGCCGTAAGCTCCTGGGAGATCTCCTCCACAGGAATGTCCACCCAGCCGTAGCGGAGGTTGTCGGCAGAGATGTCCTCCGCGGCATCCAACACCAGGCTGCGGCGGAAGGTGTCCGTCTCTGTCAGGGCTTTCACCTGGGGCAGGTCCCCACTGCACAGGCTATAGCGCCGGGACAGGGTGCCGCCGTTTTTCAGGGAATAGGTGAAAATGACGGTCTGACCGTAGCGGGCGGCATCGTCATTTTCCTGATCGCTGCGGTTGACAAAATAGCGCTGGGCCTGGAGCGCGGCGTCGATCTCCTCCGGGGTGGTAAGGCTTGTGTTGCCGCGGGTCATAGCACCGCTGAACACCTCCACAGACTCCACCTGGCTGGCCTGGGGAACCCGCCGCTCAAAGCCGAAAACGTCCCCCTTGATGCACAGGCACAGGGCGATAAGCACCACGCACAGAGCGATGAGCTCCGGCCAAAGCTTGCCGAAGACCCGGGGCGTGCGGGCAATGAGCATCTGGGCGCCGATCATGCACACCAGGCCCAGGGCGACGATGCAGGCCAGCAGGCCCACGGTATTGCTGGTGCAGCACAGGATCAGCGCCAGCGCAACGCCCAGGCCCAGGCCGCCCAGCACCCCCGCGATCCACCGCACCACCGGGCGCAGGGGCCGGAAGGCCAGGGTATCGCCGGAGGCCTCGCTGCGGCGGATGCGGTAGAGCAGCCAGCTGACCGCCAGCAGTACGACGGCCACAATGCCGTACACCAGCAGGCTCTTCCAGGCGGAGGCGGGCAGAAGGGCGGCATCGCCCTCGCCATACATAGCCGTCAGGCCGAAACGCAGGCGCAGGACCGGGGTAAGCCAGACCACGATATTCTCCCGACTCATGGAGAGAACATTGTCATTATAGCTGGGGTAAAAGAGGCCGCACATCACGTCCACCAAAAGGCGGCAGAGGATGGCCACGCAGTTCAGCGCGCCGTAGGCCACGATCATAGCCGGGAGCCAGGCGCAGAGCATGCAGCAGAGGATGCCCATGGAAAAGAACAGCAGGAAGGTCACCAGGGAGAACACCAGCCAGGAAAGGCTGGCCCCCCAATGGGACCCGCCGTTCTGGGCCGAGAGCAGGCACATGAGCACATTGCTCGCGGCCACGCAGCCCACGCCGCAGAGCACATGGGTGCGGAACTGGCAGCCCCGGCCGGCGGGGAAGCTATGCAGGCCGTAGGTGGCCCGGGTATTGCCCAGGTACGAGAACAGGGCCATGGCCAGGATCAGGCCGAAAAACAGGTTGATCCAGGTAGCAGCCTGGGTGGCGGAGCCGATGATTTCCAGGGCGGTGCGGCGGGCGGAATCCGGGTAGGTGGCCTGCAGGGCCGCTGGAATATCGTTCCACATCCGCAGAGGCAGGATCAAAAACCAAAGGAAGGTATAGCCCGCAAACAGCGGCCAGCAGCGGCGCAGGTCGCTGCGCAGCAGGGCCCGATTACAGAAGGATCTTGTGAGCAGCATCGTCCGCACCTCCTAATTCATAGATGAAAATTTCCTCCAGGGTCAGGGGAATAGCCTCCAGCAGCACGGGGTTGGTGATCTGCATGCGGCGGCAGATCTCCTCGCTGCTGCCGCGCATGATGTAGGTATGCACCCGGCCCACCTGGGAGTGGTGCAGGATCTGCAGCTCCGCAGGGAGGGTAGGCTCCTGGGCCGTGGGATAGGCCACCTGGAGCTTGACGGTGTTATCCTGCAGGTCGGAGAGGGTGCGCTCCAGGAGCACCTTGCCCTTATCCATGATGCCCACATGGTCGCATACGTCCTCCAGCTCCCGGAGGTTGTGGCTGGAGAGGAGCACCGTGGTGCCCCGGGCGGCTACGTCGTCCAGCAGCACCTGCCACACCTGGCGGCGCATCACCGGATCCAGGCCGTCCACCGGCTCATCCAGCACCAGGTACTCCGGCAGGCAGCTCATGGTGATCCAAAAGGCCGCCTGGCGCTGCATGCCCTTGCTCATGCGGCGGATGGCCTTCTTTTCCGGCAGCTGAAACAGCTCCCGGAGCTTTTCAAACCGGTCCCAGTCGAACTGGGGATACATGCCCGCGTAGAGCTTGGCCATCTCCCGGATGGTAGACTGGTTATAGTAGAACCAATCGTCGGGGATGGATACTACCCGCTCCTTCACATGGCGGTTTTCATACACCGGCACGCCGTTTACCAGCACCTGGCCGGAATCCTGCCGATACACCCCGGTGATGTGGCGCAGCAGGGTGGATTTGCCCGCGCCGTTGGGGCCCACCAGGCCATACACCGCGCCCTTGGGCACCGTGAGGGCGGCGCCGTTCAAGGCGGCAAAGCCGTCAAAGGTTTTCACCAGATTCTTTACCTCAATCATTGCTTTCCTCCTTCCACAGAGCCAGCCACTGCTGCTCCGTCATGCCCAGGTGCCGCAGCTCCTCGATGGTCTCCCGCAGAGACGCCGTCAGCTCCTCCATGCGGCGGATATTCTGCTCGCCGTCCTCGGCCACAAAGCTGCCCCGGCCGGCCACGGAATATACAAAGCCCTCCGCCTCCAGCTGCGCATAGGCCCGCTGGATGGTGTTGGGGTTGATGGCCAGCTCTGTGGCCAGCTTGCGCACAGAGGGCAGCTGATCCCCCGGCTGCAGCACCCCGCTGAGCATCAGCCGCCGCAGACCGTCCCGCACCTGCTGGTGGATGGGCCGGCTGTCCCGATAGTCCAAATGAAGCACCTAACGTTCCTCCTTCCGTGTCAAGTGTACTATTTGTATTAGTACAGTCAATATACCATGGCAATTTGCCCCTGTCAAGGGGGAAATTGGGAATATTTCCGCCCGGGGGCGGGCATGATGGAGAGGTGTGCAGGGGAAAAGCCCGATGGGCGGACAGAGGCGTCCGCCCCTACACACTGTTGATCGGTAAAATTTCGTAGGGGGCGATACCCACATCGTCCCGGTGGCACCAGTCCTCAAAATATCCGTAGGGCGGCGTGCCCTCACCCCGCCGCCCGATGACCACTGCACCACCCCGGCGGCGTGAGGGCATGCCGCCCTACGGAGGGTTACGAGTCGTGCGGTGGGGCGGGACGATGTGGGCATCGCCTCCTGCTGAGCTTTGGACACTGCTTTACATATTTAATACAAAGGAGGATCGACTATGAAGGCTATGGTCTATCAGAAAAGCTGCATCCAGTGCGGGCTGTGCGCGTCCGTGTGTCCGGAGGTGTTTTCCATGCGCCCCGGCCTCCCGGCCCAGGCCCAGGGGGATGATATCCCCACCGATCTGCAGGTCAGTGCCCAGGCCGCCGCCGAGGGCTGCCCCACGGACGCCATTTCCATCCAATAAAAATATTCCCGTTTTTTCAAAATCATGCTTTACAAGCCACAGGGAGTGTGGTATGTTATTAGAGTACGCTGCCATGCGTATGAATTGCCCTTGCCTTAGTCCCGCGGATGCTTCACCCGTCCCGGCACTCAGACAGCGGGCAGACATAAAAGAAAGGTGGAACTTAACCATGATGCTGAAAGACCAGAAGACCTCTATCATCGAGGCCAATCGTACCCACGAGAACGACACCGGCTCCCCCGAGGTGCAGGTGGCTATCCTCACCGAGCGCATCAGCCAGCTCACCGCTCACCTGAAGGTGCATCCCCACGACTTCCACAGCCGCCGCGGTATGCAGATGATGATCGGTAAGCGCCGTCGTCTGCTGGACTATCTGGCCAAGAAGGACATCGAGCGCTATCGTGCTCTGATCGCCAAGCTGGGTCTGCGTCGATAATTTCAGGAATCCGGGTGGTGCAGGCTCCCCTGCACCACCCTGTTTTCACATTTACCTGCGTCTATCCATCCCGCCGGAGAAAACAGCACCTTTAGCGTTTGAAACTGCGCCCTGCATCCGGGACGCGGCTTCAAGTGCTAAAGGGTTTATCTCCGGAGGGAAATCCAAATGATAAAGGAGAATAAACCATGTCAACGATCATTACCAAGCGCCAGTTCCCCGGCTACCACAAGTATGAGATGGACCTGGCCGGCCGTCCCCTGACCCTGGAAGTAGGCAAGCTGGCCGAACTGGCCAACGCCGCCGTGATGGTGGGCTACGGCGACACCCGCGTGCTCTGCTGCGTCACCGCCGCGCCCCGTCCCCGGGACGGCATCGACTTCTTCCCCCTGAGCGTGGACTTTGAGGAGAAGATGTACTCCGTGGGCCGCATCCCCGGCAGCTTCAACCGCCGCGAGGGCCGCCCCGGCGAGAAGGGCATCCTCACCAGCCGCGTCATCGACCGGCCTATCCGCCCCCTGTTCCCCTCCGATTTCCGCAACGATGTATCCGTCATGTGCACCGTCATGGCGGTGGATCACGACTGCTCTCCCGAGGTAGCCGCCCTCATCGGCACCTCCGCTGCCCTGGCCATTTCCGACATTCCCTGGAACGGACCCGTGGCTGCCCTGAAGGTGGGCCTGGTGGACGGCAAGCTGGTCTTTAACCCCACCAGCGAGCAACGCAAGGTCTCTGACCTGGACGTGACCGTGGTGTCCACGGGCAAGAAGGTGGTCATGATCGAGGCCGGCGCCAACGAGGTGCCCAACGATGTGATGTTCGAGGCCATCCGCATGGCCCACGAGGAGAATCAGAAGCAGATCACCCTCATCAATCAGATGGTCGCCGAGATCGGCAAGCCCAAGTTTGACTATCCCCACGCCGACTTTAATCAGGAGCTGTTTGACAAGATCGTTCACGACTTCATGGACGAGGCCAAGGCCGCCATGGACACCGACGACAAGAACGTCCGCGAGGCCCGCTGGAACGAGATGATCGAGCACTGGCACGAGAAGTATCTGGAGGAGTATCCGGATATGGACCAGTACCTGGAGGAGTTCACCTACAAGTTCCAGAAGAAGATCGTGAAGGCCTGGCTGCTGGCGGGTCACCGTGTGGACGGCCGTCAGAAGAACGAGATCCGTCCCCTGGACGCCGAAGTGGGCGTACTGCCCCGGGTCCACGGCTCCGGCCTGTTCACCCGCGGCCAGACCCAGGTGCTCTCCGTCTGCACCCTGGATACCCTGTCCGCCAATCAGAAGCTGGACACCATTTGGGAGGAGACCGAGAAGCGCTACATGCACCACTACAACTTCCCCGGCTACTCCGTAGGCGAGGCCAAGCCCGCCCGCAGCCCCGGCCGGCGCGAGATCGGTCACGGCGCCCTGGCTGAGCGCGCCCTGCTGCCCGTCATTCCCCCGGTAGAGGAGTTCCCCTATGCCATCCGCGTGGTGTCTGAAGTGGTGTCCTCCAACGGTTCCACCTCCCAGGGCTCCATCTGCGGCTCCACTCTGGCGCTGATGGACGCCGGCGTGCCCATTAAGGCCCCGGTGGCCGGCATCTCCTGCGGTCTGATCCAGGATGACGACGGCTCCTTCACCACCTTTATCGACATCCAGGGCGTGGAGGACTTCCACGGCGAGATGGACTTTAAGGTGGCCGGCACCAAGAAGGGCATCACCGCCATTCAGATGGACCTGAAGAACGACGGCCTGACCATGGAGATCATCAAGAACGCCCTGGACATCACCTACGATGCCCGGGTGCAGATCCTGGACCAGGTGATGCTGCCTTGCATTGCCGAGCCCCGGCCCGAGGTCAGCAAGTACGCCCCCAAGATGGTCACCATGCACATTGACCCGGACAAGATCCGCGAGGTCATCGGCAAGGGCGGCAGCGTGATCCAGAAGATCGTGGCCGAGAGCGGCGCCAAGATCGACATCGACGACGACGGCACCATCCACATCGCCTCCCCCGACGCCGAGAGCTGCGCCATCGCCAAGAAGTGCATCGACGACATCGTGTTCGTGCCCGAGGTAGGCGCTCTGTACTATGGCCGCGTGGTGCGGCTGATGACCTTCGGCGCCTTCGTGGAGCTGGCCCCCGGCAAGGACGGCCTGGTGCACATCTCCAAGCTGGCCGACCACCGCATCGAGAAGGTGGAGGACGCCTGCAAGGTGGGCGACATGATGTGGGTGAAGGTCACGGAGATCGACGAAAAGGGTCGCGTGAACCTAAGCCACAAGGATGCCATGAAGGAGATCAAGGCCAAGGAGGCCGCCGGCGAACCCATCAAGTAAGGCCCGGTTTACAGATGAATAGCAAAGGAGGACACCGAGTGGGTGTCCTCCTTTTTTCGCGCCGGAAGATGCGCGTGCCTTATATTGACAATTTTTGATCCGCTTGCTATAATTTCGCAAGGCGCTGCACGAACGGCAGGCGGTTGGCTACACCACCCGAAAGGGGGTGCTGCTTATGCGGATCACATTACATATCGGACGGTTCACCGTGACGATCATTGTGAAAAGCAGAAACCGCCACTCGGCAAAGTGACGGTTTCAAGGCTTCGCTTTGAACTCTTAACTAATCCGGGCTAACCGCTTGTCGCAGCGCCTTTCTATGTTTATTATAGCAGAAATCTTGGAGCTGTCAAGTGGCGCTGCGGCTCTGTTCTCTGCCCGCCGAAGCATCCGCTTTCCTCAGACCCGGCCCTTTTTCTGCCGGTATTTGCCCGGAGAGACCCCGGTGTATTTCTTGAAGACCCGGGCAAAGTAGCTCTGATCCTCAAAGCCGCAGGCGTGGGCAACGTCCACCAGGGAGGCATTGCTCTCCAGCAGGAGCTGCTGGCTCCGCTTCACCCGGAAGCGGTTCAGATAGGCAAACAGACTCTCCCCCGCCTCGGCTTTGAACAGGCTGCTGAGGTAACCGGGGCTGAGACAGACCTCCGCCGCGATGCTCTCCAGGGTCAGCTTCTCCGCATAATGCTGGCGGATGAACCGCTGGGCGTTAAACAGGGCGTTGGAGTGGCGCACCTGCTGGAATTCAAAGGTATAGTCCATGAACCGGCGCAGCACGGAGGTGATCCAGCCATAGAGCTGGTCCACAGTGGAAAATTCCCGGATGGCGGCCAAATAATCGCTGCGGCCGAAGATCTCCTGCACGTCCGCCCCGGCGCTGACACACGCCCGGGAGAGCATGACGGACAGCTCCATGACCCGGTGGCGCATGGCCTCCGTGTCGCCGCCGTTGGCAGCATATGCCTGGGAAAATACCCGGTCCATGAGCTCCTTGGCCCCTTCCCGGTCCTGCTGTTCGATGAGCTGCTGCAGCTGGCGCTCCTCCTGGAGCGACGCGCCCAGGTCCGCCGTCTCCTCCTGCTCCGCCCGCAGGGCCGCGGGCAGCGGGCGGAAGCCCTCGCTGAGCATGCCCTGGCAGAGGAACTCCAGCAGCCGGCCCAGGGCATCGGACTGCTCCCGGCTCCACTGGGGGACCGGGTCGATGCACACGGCACTGGTCAGCTCGGCCACCTGCTCCTGGGCGTCCTCCCGGTCATTGGTGAGGAACGGGCCGGCGGTGATGCCGCCCTCCAGCTCCCCAGCCTCCGAACATATGCACTGGGCCACAAAGGCCAGGCCCAGGGGGCAATAATAGAGATAGGGGCTGTGCCAGCGGTAGGATTCGTTGCAGCCGTAGGCATGGGTGGCCCGGGCGCGGCAGCGGATATAGCTGCACTCGTCGCAAAAATCCGGCAGGGGCGGCGTATCCCGCAGGATCTGAATATCCCGGGTGCTCACCGTCCGGCAGTCCACGCCGCAAAGCAGCCGGATGTCCTGGCAGCACTGCCTGCAGCGCTGCAGCTGCACTTTTGATAACTGCATGCGATCCCCTCCTCTCAGGTCAGTATATTGGTTGACTTGTTGTAATCTGTTTGCTGTGGTTTCAGTATAAAGGAGGCCCGGGGGACATTCTTGCACAATATTACAAATTCAAGGATTTTTTTCGAAACGAAATGGGCGGTGCATACAAGATTTTTGGCGATTTTTGTGGAGTTTGACGGCAAATGTCCACTTGCCGCGCACACACCGTGCAGAAGCGTGTAAAATCGTCAGCACACACGTCGTTTTTTTGAGAGGGAGGATCCACGGGTGCCGGCGGGACTATCTGCGGAACTTTTTTAATTTCCCGACAGTTTTCCCGCAGTTTTTTCGCCTCATACTGTTATATTTGGAAAAAAAGGAGGCGTTCTGTGTGAAAAATATTCTTAAAACCGACTTTCTCTCCAGCCGGGTCCGGTACATACCCTTAGAGCACATCGTGCCCAACCCCCACCAGCCTCGCCGCACCTTTGACCCGGAGGCCCTGTCGGAGCTGGCGGACAGCATCCGGCAGTACGGCGTCCTGCAGCCCGCCACGGTGCGCACCCGGGGCAAAGACTACGAGCTGGTGGCCGGGGAGCGGCGGTTCCGGGCGGCCAAGCTGGCGGGGCTGAAGGAGCTGCCGTGCCTCATCGCCCAGGTGGACGAGGAGGATTCGGCCCTGCTGGCCCTGATGGAAAACCTCCAGCGCCGGGACCTGAACTATATGGAGGAGGCGGCGGCCATCGCCCAGCTGGTGCAGCGCTGGGGCCTGAGCCAGGAGGAGGCGGCCCGGAAGCTGGGCAAGAGCCAGTCCGCCGTGGCCAATAAGCTGCGGCTGCTGCGTCTGCCCGGCGCCGTGGTGGAGCTGCTGCAGCAGGGAGATCTGTCCGAGCGCCACGCCCGGGCGCTGCTGCGCCTGACGGACGAGGAGGAGCAGCTGGCGGCGGCGAAGACCATCATCGCCCGGGGGCTGAACGTGGCGCAGACGGAGGAATACATCGAGTCGCTGCTGCGGAAGATCCAGGTCACGCCGCCCCACCGGCGGCCCACGTTCATCCTCAAGGATGTGCGGCTGTTCCTCAACAGCCTGGACCGTTCCCTGACCCTTATGCGCTCGGCAGGAGTAGACGCCGCCTGCGGCCGCCAGGACACAGAGGACGAGATCCTGCTCACCATCCGGATACCTAAGGCCAGGAGGGTGGGGTGAAAAATCAGGAGCGGACTGAATTCAGTCCGCTCCTGGGGTTGTTCAATTGATGCTGTCGATGTTCATCGAGAATCCAAGAACCTCTCCAACACTGATGATCTTTCCGCGCACAGTAATGGGGGATTCCGTGCCGATCTCCATGATCTGCTGCTTTTGCGTGTCATCTTTTATATAGCACTGCACATTCTGGAGAATAGGCTTCATCTTCGGTCATGGAAATTCCCCCTCTCTGAATAATAGTGCGGGGC
>ERZ791865.1247-NODE-1247-length-26370-cov-7.003572_pt1 | contig 26370 bp, 21 predicted proteins | sample MGYA00509942_ERZ791865 | MGnify/ENA primary metagenome ERZ791865 (study PRJEB30046, sample SAMN00792098) | human gut metagenome | study: EMG produced TPA metagenomics assembly of the A metagenome-wide association study of gut microbiota in type 2...
GCAAGTGATCGACTTCCCTCCACAGCATGGAGTGAATAAAACGATACCTTCTTGTAAATCTTAAAAAGTAAGGGATTACCACGAAATCAAGAATAATCAATAACAATTACTTATTTAATATTTTTAACATCTTCGCGATCCATTACCAGAGCGGGAATTATCTCAAGATGCTTGGTTGCTTTTTTACCAATGACTTCCATCTCTTTACCGCTTTCAATACGACTGTAGATTTGACTGTTACCTTTTTTCTATTTGAATATAGAAATATTAGTTTTTAAAATTGCAAATGTGCTAAAAGTTGAACCTTGAATTTCAGTAATTAATTCACCGCCATATTTTTCAGCGATATCCTTAACAATTTTTAATCCGTACCCGTGAAGTTCGGAGTTTTTCTTTGGCTTCTTTATTGTTTTCGAAAATTTGTTTTTACATTTTATGTAAATGTTTTCATCATCTTTTTTACAGGAGATGTAAAGGGTTTTATCATTGCCATTATATCCTTTGAGTGCACTTATTGCATTATCCAAAAGATTTATAAATATTCGACATATATCTAAATCTGTGATATTTATGTTGTCATCAAGAACGATGTCATCCACAACTTTAATGGATTCTTTTTCAGCAATTTCTGCTTTATCGAACAAAACTGTATTTATAATTTTGTTGTTGCAATACTTGTGAGTTCTTGTGCTTCCCATAATATCAGATATTCCGTTGGCAATTTCTTTTGCTTTTTTATTACCCTCTGTGGTATTCTCTGAAAGTTGGATGTTAATTATCTGAACAAGATTGTTTATATCATGGCGTAGTTTTGCGGTATTATCGTAATTTTTATGAATTTTTTCATAGTATTCGGCCTGCAATTTATTTTGATATTCAAGCATTTGATTTTCAGCTTTTATTTTGTAATATGATGAGCTACTTTTAGTAAAGTAAATTATAATACAGTCTAGTACAATAAACATGAAAATATACAAGTAAAAGAAGCTACGGTTCGTATTTTTAAAGTTGTACGGTATGTAATCCCATATGCTGTTATGATCGATAATCCAAAAAGATATAAACATAATTTCAATTGTTAAAAACAAAAGAAAAAACACAATGTTGTTTTTGTAAAAAATTTTAGTATCTTTACTGTAAAATTTATTCCATAACAACGTGTTAACAGCAAAAAAGAAAATAACAATCATTGATGATATGATATATACATATGGTTCGGTTAAATAGTTTTCGGTAGAGTTAAAGAGAACCACAACTATAAGGTAACCTAAATAGTCTGTAAGAAATATTATAGCGATGGAAATTACTGATGAAATTAGGCGAATATGTTTTCGGTCTTTATAAAGGAAAAAATCGCAGAAGATTAATGACAGCATAGAGGCCTGAGTTGCCCATGCGGGGGTGCTGTCAAAATGTTGTGGGATTAATGAAATATACAAAATTACCAGGCTCAAAAGTATGGTAGGAAATCTTTTAAGTTTGCTTTTTAACATAAATGTTGTAGAAATAGTTGCAACAAAAATGTAATAGATATAAAGCCACATTTGTTGTGGTAAGTAATTAGCACTTTGAAATATCGAATGCATCATAATCCTCCGTTATAATCCGATCGTTGAAGCCTTATGTTCAAAAATCAATTTTTTTACATTTTCATAATGACTCCTGCTTACTGGAATTTTTTCACCTGTAGTGAGTACTATTTCTGATTTAAAAAGTTTAAAAATATATTTAAAATTTACCGCATAGCTTTTATGACATCTAATAAAACAACTATCAAATTTTTTCATAGCATCGTCAAGCTTTATGTACTCCTCATAATTTTCTGAGTCTGTGTGATATGTAACTTTTCTTTTGTGACTTTCTAAGTAAATAATTCTACTTTTGTCAATAAAAGTGTCTTGTCCGTTAATTGAAATTTTGACAGAAGATGGTTTGCTGAATTTATAATAATTTATAATTTTATCAATGTAATAAAATAATTTATCTTTGTCTATAGGTTTTGTAAGAAGTCCCCATGGGTTAAAATCTATAAAAATATCCTGACAATACTCCGTGTATCCTGTGATAAAGATAACTGGTACTGTAAGAATTTGCTCACGGATTTTTCGGAGCATTTCAATTCCATTATCTTTTTCAACGCATATATCCATAATGATTGCATCCGGAATTTCATTTTTAAAAATTGATGTCTCCAAGTCATTAAGAAAGTTATATGACTTAATAAGTATTTGATTACCAAATTTTTTATTAATCACTGATCCTATGTAATCAGTGATTTTTTTATCATCATCACATACTGCAATTACCATATAGCTCACCTCATTACGAATTATAACATAGTATCTGACAAAAATATTGCTTATACCAAATAAAACGGCTGATTTTTGCATTATTTATGCTATTTATTACATTTATCTGTAAAATATAAAAACTGTATTGTATAATGTTAATTGAAAAAATAAGGTAAAGAAACTTATTTTGTGAATGTTGTTTATGATGTAAATCTAAATTCAAATTATATTAAAGAGGAGAGATTGAGATGAAAAAAATATTTAAAAGAAGTATATCTTTGCTTTTGTCATTGATTGTTTTAATGACAGGAATCAATATTGTTGCAAATGCAGTGGGAGATAGTGACACTATCGAAAAACTTGTTTCTGTAGCAAAGAACGAGATAGGATATTTAGAAGAAACATACGATGATGGATCCTTCTATTCAAAATACGGTGATTGGTATGGCCTTCCAAACGGTTCATGGTGTGCTATGTTTGTAAGCTGGTGTGCGAATAAGGCTGGGATATCTACATCTGTAATTCCAAAATTTGCATCCTGCTCGGTAGGTAGAACACAGCTTCAAAATATGCAAGTATGGAAAGATAGCGGAGAATATACTCCTAAAAAAGGTGATTTAATATTTTTAAATAACTGTACACATGTTGGAATAGTTGAATCATTTGATGATGATATTATTACGACTATCGAAGGAAATGCAGCTGATGCTAATGGTCAGAATTTTGGAGTTCGTGAAAGGCGCTATGCTATTACCAGTAGCAAAATTACAGGTTATGCAGCACCAAAGTATGAATTAACAAATGATTTTAATGGCGTTGGAAAGCAGAAATCTACCGCCTATATGTTACCTGACAGTACATCCAAAACTGTGTGGGAAATCTGGGCAAATGACGAATTAGATGTTATTTGTGAAGACGGTAACTATTATTTGGTTATGTATCCGTTTTTGAGTACGGGTAAGTATGTGTGTGCTTATGTTGAAAAAGGTGCCGTTACTTTGAACGGAAATGTGCCAAATGCATCTGAGTTTTATTTAAATAAAATTGCAAAAACCAAGAAAAATGTAACTTTGTATCATAATCCCTCAGATGAGTCTTTGATGTCCAATTCCGGAGTTGATAAAAAAATAAGAGGAAATATAGAAAGTGATACAAATGTTCAAATATTATTCGAACGCAACGATTATTATTTTGTGAAGTATAATGACATTACAGGATTTGTTAGGCGTGATGATTTAGACGTTATTGAGAATACCACATCTGCATCTAACATAAAAATCGGTGATGTAAATAATGATGGCAAAATTTCAGTAATGGATGCAACTGCTATTCAAAAGCACACGGCAAAATTAATTGTATTGGATGAACAACAATGTATTGCTGCAGATGTTGATTTTGATAAGAAAGTAAGTGTAAAAGATGCTACTCTTATTCAGAAGTATATAACAGATATAATAGTAGAATTTCCAAGTCCTACAATTCCAGAGGAAACTTCTACAGCACCGACAAATACTACTACTGAGCCAACTACATCTGCAATAAGCACTTCACCAAATGTTGATGTTACTGCAATAAATGTTTCAGGTCCTGAAAACATTTATCTTGGTGATTCTGAAAAAATAAATTATACAGTATTGCCAGATAACGCTACCAATAAAACTGTTTATTGGATAAGTAGTGATGATGCTATTGTATCAGTTGATTCAGATGGTACATTACATGCTAAAAGTTTAGGAAAAGTGCGTATTGATGGCATAAACCCAAACGGAATCCGTACTTCATTTTATATCAATGTTATTAAGAAAACAATTGAACCTGAAAAAATAGTTATTGATAATAGAAACCCTAAGGTAATAAATACAGGTGATACATTACAGCTTAATGCTACGGTTAGTCCTGCAGATACTACAGATAAAAGCGTATCATGGTATTCTTCTAATGAAGATGTGGCTGTAGTTGACGCAAATGGTTTGGTAACAGCTAAAAATGCAGGTGTTGCAACAATAACCGCAAGTACAATAAATACTAACATTTATTCGACTTCAACTGTCAGAGTAAATAAAACTACTACTTATTTGGAAAGTGGGACATATTGTTTAAAACTTAAGGGAACCAATTCTTATCTTGATCATCAAGGAGGTACATCAAATGGTGTAAATGTACATCTTTGGTCCGGAGATGGAAATTCCAATGGCAATCAAAAAATAAATCTTGAAAGAATTGATGATAACAGATATAAATTATGGAGTTCATGTTCTACAGATTTATTGATTGATGTCAATAGAGGTAGTTCATATAGTGATCCTATTGAAGTGGGGAAAAATATTGATATTTGGAAAAATAACGACTGGCAGGCACAGGAGTGGTTATTTACAAAAACATATGATGGATATTATATTCTGAGATTAAATATGTATCAGGGTGGAGCCATTGAAGCAAGCGGAAAAGGAAATGGCGATAATATTTTCTTTGGTGCCTATAATCCTGAAAACGATATGCAAAAATGGGAACTTGTAAATACATCTGATTATGTTGTTCCTGAAACGACAGCTTGGATATACAATACATTACCTGTTGGTAATGTACATGTTCGCAGTGGTCCAGGAAGTAGTTATTCTTCAATAGGCGGTTTTAATGAAGGTCAGCAAATAACAGTTATAGGCGGTCTTAATGGAGATTTTTATAAAGTAAGAGGTGCTAATCGACATGATGGTAGTGTTATTGAAGGATATACTCACAAGGATTATGTGACCTTTGTTAAACCAGAAACACCTGTTGATCCAATTCAAAATAAATTTAACGAATTGCGTAACCGTTATATAAATGGACAATATTGGAATAAATACAATGATCCCAGTGGAAATAAGTCAGGTACAATTCCGTGTAAATGTAGTAGAACTTGTACAGCATCATGTTCATGTAGATGTGGTGCATTTATATATAACGGAACAGAGGTTGCTTGGCAATGCCATGGATATGCTTTAAAGTTAGGATATGAGATGTTTGGAACTAACCCAAACGGCTGGCACAAGGAATATAATTTAAATAATGTGCAACCTGGTGATATAATAAGATATCTTAATAATGGACATACAGTTATGGTTACCGGCGTTTCTGGTAATACTATTACATTTACCGATTGTAACTGGTCAGGTCCATGCAAAATAAGATGGGATGCTAGTATGAGTAAGTCAAGTTTTACAGGTTTGTCTTATGTATTAAAACACCCGTAATTAGCGATGAATTGCAAGCAAAGCATTAATAATTACAAACAACTAAAATAGTATTACACTCGATAATCGTCCCGACTTGAAATAAAAAATCAAGTCGGGAAATTTAAAAATTTTGCTGCTTAATGGATGTGTATTTTTATCTCGGTAAAAATACAAGCTCTGTTTTCACACACTCTGGCAGCGTTGAAAATTTGTTTCGCAGCAATTGGAGCTATGTATTTTTCGTGCGTGGCTTCGGCTGCGCACTTTTTGTTTTAGGGGGCATAAATTAATGAAACAAAAACTAAGAAAAATCACATCAGTATTGCTTGTGGTGATTATAATAAGTGTAATTACTATGTCACCAATCACGGCAAGCGCATTGACTCAATCGGAATTTGACAGTAAACTAAATTCACTTCGCTCAAAATATCCGAATTACAGTACGTGGTATAGCTCCTTTGATGGCGGTTCACAATGCTTTGGTTTTGCACGATTAATGGGATATGAAGTGTTTGGCTCTTATCCTTCTACTTGGTCGGTATCATATGATTTCAACAGCGTAAAAGCAGGGGATATTGTACGTTACGGAAACAATGGAAGTGGCGGTCACTCCATATTTGTAACGAGTGTATCTGGAAGTACAATAACATTTGTTGACTGTAACGGAAATGGAAATGTAACAAATGGTGTATGGATACCAGATAAGTGTGTTGTAAAATGGGACAATACGACCACTATAGGAAGTAGTTTATTTGGATATAGTTTTTCTTATATCAGAAAAAGCCCGGGGATTGAAACTGGCAACAATCCAGTAGATTTAGGCACTGATTTTTTTGCTTTAATAATGAACAAAGCAATGTGGAAAACATTAACTGTTGAGCAGAACAAAAATGTAGATATAAAATGTGGTAAATATTATGATTGTCCTGACCAGATTTGGAAATTTGAAAGACAGTCTGATGGTAGTTATAAAATCATAAGTGCATCAAATCAAGATTGTTTAGATGTTGATGGTGCTTCAACATCTCCTGGAGCAAATGTCCAGGCTTTTGTCGATCATGGTCATGATGCTCAACGATGGTATGTTATTGAGCGTAATGGCGGTGTTGTTCTTAAGTCTAAAATATCAAATTGTGTTCTGGAAGTTAACGGAGGAAATGCGACAGATGGAACTAATGTACAGATGAACATAGAAAATGATTCTGATGCTCAAATTTTTTCAATTTATAGGGTTGACTCTAATTCGTTTGCATTAAATATTGGTAATGATTTTACGGCACCAATTTTTAATTTATATCATTGGTTACCAATTGAGAATGATGAAAACAATAATGTTGTTATAGGACACGAAAACGGCACGGCGAATCAGGTTTGGCGATTTTTAAGACAGACTGATGGTTCATATAAAATTGTTTCTTGTTTAGATGGAAAGTGCTTGGATGTTCAAGGTGCATCATACGAAGGTGGAGCAAATGTTCAAGTTTTTACAGACCATTCTCACGATGCACAAAGATGGTATATTTTCTCTTATAACGGCGGATATATGTTACAGTCAAAACTATCTGGCTTATTTTTAGATTTATATCAATGTATACCTGACGAAGGCAATAACATTGATTTGTGGAGTAGGAATTATAGCGAATCTCAAATTTTTTCATTTTATAACGGAGAAGAATGTAAGTTAAGCTCGCCTGTGTTAAATGTTAATGTTGATTCCAAAAATATTAAATTCTCTTGGAATAATGTTTACGGAGAGAATTATTATAATTTGAGGATTTGGAATGAAAAGCACTGGGAAAATGACAGCTATTTGAATCTTTGGAATATTCCTGCAAATAAAACGGAAACCGACATTCAGCTTCCAGCAGGTAATTTTGAAGCGTATGTGGATACTGGTAATTATTATGATGTAAGGATGAGTAATGTCGTTTCGTTTACAGTAAAACCTAAAATTAATACAAGAATTATGAATAATAAATCAGTAATTTTTAATTGGGATGAAGTGTTAAAAGCTAAGTCTTATAATCTTGAAATAATAAATAAATCAAACAATGGAGTCATATCTAAAAATAATTTGACTGAAAATAGTTTTATAACATTTCTTGATAGCGGAAAGTACTCTGTTAGAATTATATCGGATAATAATGTTGTATCTGATAGTATGGATTTTGAAATCGAGTATAAAGATCAGTTAATTGGAGATGTAAATAGCGATGGAATAGTAAGCATTGCAGATGCCACCGAACTTCAAAAACATCTTGCAAACATCATAGATTTTGATGATGAACAGCTTGATGTTGCAGATACAAACGGTGATGGGAAAATCAGCATTATTGATGCTACAGAAATTCAGAAATATCTTGTCGGACTTGTTTCCTCACTTGGATAACACTTTAAAAACCTATCTGGCTATCAAAGTCAGATAGGTTTTTTATACGCATCAAATATATTGACAATTATGTTTATATGCGCTAATATTCACTTGAGGTGATAATGACTATGACCTGTGTAATCTACGCACGATATTCGAGTGATAATCAGCGTGAGGAGTCCATTGAAGGACAGTTGAGGGAATGTAAAGGGTTTGCAGAGAAGAACGATATTACAATTCTCGCCACATATATTGACCGTGCTTTATCTGCTAAAACAGACAATCGTCCTGATTTTCAGCGAATGATTAAGGACAGTGAAAAGAATATATTTGGTGTTGTGATTGTGTGGAAGTTAGACCGTTTTGCATGCAATCGCTATGACTCAGCATATTATAAATCCATTCTCAAAAGAAACGACGTTAAAGTTATTTCTGCAACAGAAATCATTTCACAAAGAGCAGAAGGCATTTTGCTTGAATCCTTACTTGAAGGCTATGCCGAATACTACTCTGCCGAGCTTTCCGAAAAGGTCATTCGTGGTATGAAAAAATGCACTAAAATGTAAATACAACGGCGGTACGCTTCCAATCGGATATGTAATTGATGAAAACAAAAACTTCCAAATTGATACTCTTGTTGCTTCTTTCGTCATTGACGCTTTTAAGCGTTATGACGAAGGCTTCACAATGAAAGAAATCGTTGACTACCTTAAATTGAAAGGTGTTCGCACAAAGAAAAACGGTGAAATTTCAATTAACAGCCTGACAAGAATGCTTCACAACAGAAAATATATCGGAGAGTACAAATACCGTGATGTTGTTGTGTCTGACTGTATTCCTGAAATTGTTCCAAAGGATTTATTTGACAGAGTACAGGAAAAGTTGGCTAAAAATAAAAAACTCCTGCATGGCACAAGTCGGAGGATGATTATCTTCTTACCACAAAACTATACTGTGGCAAATGTAAATCTTTTATGGTTGGCGAAAGCGGTACAAGCCACAAGAACAATAAGGTTCACAGATATTATAAATGCGTTGGTGTGAAATATCATCGTGGCCGTGACAAGAAAACCGTTAAAGAAGACTGGTTTATCACGATTTTTTGTGGGATGGAGAACGGACAGAAGGAATAGAAAGATAGCGAATCAAGGTAAAGAAGAAGTCATCACGGTAACCGTAGCCGACAGAATACAATCGCGAGACCGCCGAGAATTTTGTGTAAAAGTGAATAATAGACTTCCTTTCAAGCAATAATGGAAATAGAAAAATTAAAGCTTGAAAGGAAGTTTTTTTAATGGCAAAAGCACCGGCAGAAATGATGAGAGAATTTGTAAGAAGTCAGAATTTCACATCAACAGATGAAGTGATGACAGCGATGAAAGATATGTTCAAGGACATTCTTCAGGAGGTTATGGAATGTGAACTTGCCGATGAACTCGGCTATGAGAAAAGCGAAAGAACGTCGAATGATGAATGTGGCAAAAAGTCGAAAAATTACAGAAACGGCTACTCGAAAAAGACGGTCAAAACGCAGCTCGGTGAGCTTGATATTAAGGTTCCGAGGGACAGAAACGGCGAATACGAACCCAAAATAATCAGCAAATACAACCGCAATGCAGACGGTATGGAAGAGAAAATTCTCTCACTCTATGCCTGTGGAATGAACCAGCGTGACATTTCCGAACAAATCAAAAATCTGTATGATGTAGAAATCTCTCCCGAGCTTGTCAGCAAAATCAGCGAGAAGATTATGCCCGATGTGACTGCATGACAAAACCGACCTCTTGAAGCTGTATATCCGTTTGTGTTTATGGATGCAATTCATTACAAGGTCAAGGAAAATCATCAGTATATCACGAAGGCTGCGTATGTAGTTCTGGGCATCAATCTTGACGGTCAGAAAGATATTCTCGGCATATGGATTGGCGAAAATGAGAGCAATAAATTTTGGCTAAATGTGTTGAACGAACTCAAAACCCGTGGAATTAAAGATGTATTTCTGTTCTGCGTTGACGGTCTGACAGGTTTCAGACAAGCTATTGAAGCGGCTTTTCCGAACGCACAAATTCAGCGTTGCATCATTCATCAGATACGCTCAAGCACAAGGTTTGTCAGCTACAAACACATCAAAGAGCTGATGACTGACCTCAAGAAAGTATATCAAGCAATCAGCGAGGAAGAAGCTATGAACAACCTGATTTTGTTCAAGGACAAGTGGGGCAAAACTTATCCGTCCTGCGTGAAAAGTTGGGAAGAAAATTGGGATATTCTATCCACGTTTTTCGCATATCCGCCCGAGGTTCGGAAGATAATATATACAACGAATATTATCGAAGGGCTGAACCGCCAGTTCAGGCAGATTACGAAGAACAAGCCGTCATTCACGAATGATGACAGCCTGCGCAAAATGTTGTATTTAGCGTCGCAAAAGATTGTCGAACGCTGGACACAAAGATGTCGAAATTGGGATATTGTTTTGAGTCAGTTATCGATAATATTTGAGGACAGAATACCGGCTTGATTTGCCCCTGAGAATAGAATTTCCTGTCCGCAAAATGTTATTCACGCAAAGCGTGCATAAAACATTCCGCAGACAGGAAAGAAAAGTTGACACGGGGCAATTCAGAAAGCCTGATTACACCGCAATCCGCTGTTTTGTTATTGCTTGAAAGATTATTATTTACACAGAATTTTATGGGGGGTGCCGGAGTATCATTCAAAATCAACGGTACTGCAAAAGTAGAGTCTGTTCCGCTTTCAAATGAAAACAGAACATTTGGCATTGCACTCAATATTTACTACAATAACAGCAGTACACCTGAATTCCATTATCAGAACTTTAGTGCTGACACAGACGGTTACCAGCAGGTATCACTTTCTGTTACTCCTGAAAAAACAAATGAAGTTGTAAATTATATTGCATTTGCGTTTGCTTACGGTTATAATGAGAATGAAATGTTAGATATAGCTTCAGACAATAATTTGAATGGTAAGATAAGAATATGGTGAATTTAGAAGTAGTCGGAGAAAATCTTCGTTGGTATTTACATATTTATATAAATAATAAGTCGTATTGCCTTAGTAAAGATAATCCGAGCTTTAATATTGAACTGCCGCAGGGTAAGCATACAATGGTTGTAATCGGAACTAAAATGAAAGATTATAATCTTGAAAGCACTTTAAAATCAATGTCATTCAGTTTTAGACCTACATTGTTTCAAGGGTATAAAAACAGAGAAATTCTAAATCATATACTCAGTTGGAATAATAAAACAAACTTTTTTATTAAGAAAATTGAAATTGATATAAGGTCAAATCCCAAAATAAGTTTTTCTGTAGGAAACTATTCAAGATACAATTTTTTTGACGCTGAAGAAGTAGTAAAAGATATTCAGATTACCAAAAATGCTCATGTGAAAAGTGTTGCGGTTGAAAGTTATGATTTTGTAAGCAGAAAACAGAAGATAAGATATTACCTTGTTCAGTTGCTTTTGTTGCTGACAAAGTATGCTATAAATATCTATTTTGCTATTTCGGAGATGTGCTTGGATGTACAGTATATAATAGATCCTGAATCTGTCAGTATTGTGTATGCAAGTCATGGTCACAAATTTAATATAATTTTCAGCAGTTTGTTGCTTGGTGCATATTTATTTAGATTTGTTTTTTACCTTGTAAAATGGATAAAATGGGTGAGAGATAATTCGGATGTATTAAAATTTTAAAAATGAAATTTACCTTTTGAATTTTGAACTCATTTAGTAAATGAATTTGTGTACTATTTATTTACTAATTGTCTTCTGCTTGCTTTTTATTATTGTAATTAATATGCATTTAATACCGATTACGAGCACGCAAACGGCAATCCGCTTACATATCGTGACGGAATGTCAATGACATGGAAAAACGGCAGACAGCTTGCAACACTCACAAATGGTGATACAAGTGTGAGTTATGGTTATAACAATGGTAGTATTCGTACCACAAAAATTGTGAACGGTGTAAAATACACATATGCGTACCTCAATGGTCAGTTATTGTATGAAACTCGTGGCGATGCAAAGTTCTATTATTCATACGATGCAAACGGAATTTTGTATAATGTCAGATACACTTTAACTGACGGCGGTACTGAGTATTCATATTACTACACCCATAATTCCCGTGGCGATATTGTCGGAATTTATAACGGAGCAGGCGAACTCAAAGCGCACTATGAATATGACGCTTGGGGCAATGTGGTTTCTATAACCGATAATAACGGAAATGCAATCACAAGCCCGAACCATATCGGTAATTTGAATCCGTTCCGTTACAGAGGTTATTACTACGATACAGAATCAGGTTTCTACTATCTAATGAGCCGTTATTACGACCCTGTTACTCACAGATTTATTAATGCTGACGGTTATTTCCAGTCAGGCGGTAATATTCTGGATGCTAATATGCATTCATATTGTGGTAATAATCCGATTATGTTTGCAGATCCAACGGGCTTATGTTATGAACCTCAATATACGAGTGCGGGAACATATATCGGTAAATATTGGGTTATAAAAACAGCAGTTCCGGGTGTACCGGGTTTTTGTAATAGTTGCAAATCTAACGGTCCAAATTCTGGGAACAAGTATTATGTTGAATCTAACAAGTATTATGTTGAGTCTTCTAAAAATAATAAAAATACAAAAGGAGATAGTAACTGGACACCAAGAAAAAACTCTAAAAAAGGGTCAGAAAACAGGCAAAAATCCGGCAATCGCGAACGTAATGTTGCTCATCCCAACGGCGAGGAACATAGTAGGGTTCCTAAAGGCAACGGAGTAAAACATTTAACTGAAACACCATTTGAAGAGCGCATGGGTAATTTTGGTATATGTTTAGCTTGTGCGGTTGCAGTTATATATTTAGTAGGTAATGATGTTACCGGTGCTGGAGTTGCGGATGATGTTGCACTTGTACCTACTATTGCATTGCTTTGGGATAGTGCCAGTAAGGCTTTTGGTTAAAATATGGAAAAGAAATTAGTTAAATTAAAAAACGGAATAACTTTTATATCACAGAAACTTGATAATGTTCATAGTGTTACTATCAGCGTTAATTTCAAAGTTGGTTCATTATATGAAGATCAAATCAATAACGGAATTACGCATCTGATTGAGCATTTGTTTTTTAGGCAATGGGATAATTTGCCTCAGAAACAATTGTATTATGAAATGCAGTGCATGGGAGCAGAAATTGCAGCAAAAACATTTCACGATTATGTTAGCTTTTCAATCACCGTAACACCCGACTCATTTATTAAAGCATTTAAACTTATCACAAAATGCCTAAATAAATTTGACTGGACTGATGATATAGTTAAAATTGAAAAAGAAGTTGTTTACAAGCAAATTGAAAATGATTATCAAACATTTGATAATTGGATTGATAGTTACTACTTTAAAGATACCAAATACGAAAAAACTATTATGGGTACGATTGAATCTGTACAATCAATATCTTTAAAAGATATTAACTCTTGGAAAGATAAATATTTTTGCAGCAACAATTCTTGTGTAGCTATCACTGGTAATTATTCGGACGAGAATTTTTTGACAGTTCAAAATATTCTTTCCCAAATTAATTCTTCTGGAAAACTCGCCGAAACAATTATCTGTTATCCACTGCATTTTGAAAAAAGAAATATCAGTAACAGGTATTCACTAATCTCTAATGATACAGATATTAGTGATATAACAATCTTTTTTGATATTAATAAAGATTATAACTATGAAACTGTAAGACTTCTTTCAAGTATACTTGGTGAAGGTTGCGGAAGTCTGCTGTCAATGATTTTAAGAGAAAATTATAATTTTACAGATGATATCTATACTAATTTAACATGCTATTGTGGATTTCGCCGACTGTCAATTTCTTTCAGTGTAAATAATTCTGACTTTATTGAAAGTCTGCACCATTTCTTTAAATCGCTTGTAGATTTTAGAAAAGAAATTTCAACAAATGATTATTTGACATCCATCAACTTTTTTACAAAAAATCAATTATTTGATTTAGACAACTCTAACGAGCTTAATAGCAATTATGTTTTATGTGATTTTGTATTATATCCATCAGTAATATCTGAGCCAATAAAAAGAAAAGAAAAATATGAAAAGATCACGTTAAAAGATTTAAAAAAATACGCTAATGATATTTTTATTGCTAAAAATCTTTCCTTATTAATTCAAACAAATCTTGATAAAAAGCTTGTAAAAAACTCTATTGAAAAAATGATAAAAACATTATAATAATTACATTATTTTTTGTGTGTCTATATTATTTTGACTTTTCTACATTCTGCCTGTTCAGCTATCGTGGTTATTACTACGATAAAAGTTGAAATCCGAAACTATCAACGGTGAGAAGTATGAGTATAAGTATGATGCTCGCAGTAATATTACCGATGTTACCAAAGACGGAGTTTTACAGTATCATTATGGTTACGATATGATGAATCAGCTTGTTAGCGTGGATGATAAGCTGAACGGCAAAGTTTATAACTACACTTACGATGCAGGCGGTAACCTTATATCCGAAACTGTTACCGATTCAAATGGTACAACAAGCAATGAATATGAATATAACAATTCAAATTGGGGAGATGTTCTCACATCATATAACGGTCAGAACATAACCTACGATGAAATCGGCAACCCGCTTACATATCGTGACGGAATGTCAATGACATGGAAGAACGGCAGACAGCTTGCAACACTCACAAATGGTGATACAAGCATAAGCTATGGCTATGACAGCGGTAGTGTTCGTACAACTAAAACCGTAAACGGAGTAAAATACACATATGCTTATCTTAACGGACAGCTTATGTATGAAACTCGTGGCGACGCAAAGTTCTATTATTCCTACGATGCAAACGGAATTTTGTATAATGTCAGATACACTTTGACTGACGGCGGTACCGAGTATTCCTACTACTACACCCACAATTCCCGTGGTGATATTATCGGGATTTACAATGGTGCAGGCGAACTCAAAGCACATTATGAATATGACGCTTGGGGCAATGTGATTTCTATAACCGATAACAACGGAAATGCAATCACAAACCCGAACCATATCGGTAACTTGAATCCGTTCCGTTACAGAGGTTATTATCAGGACACAGAAACAGGTCTTTACTACCTGATGAGCCGTTACTACGACGCCGTAACCCACCGCTTTATCAACGCCGACGGTTATTTCCAGTCAGGCGGAAGCATTTTAGATGCTAATACTTTTGCATATTGTAAAAATAACCCAATAATGTATATGGATAAATATGGGGATAAATCAGTTTATGATTTGCAAGAAGATATGATGAACAATCCGCATAGCTGTGATTACGACATAATATATTTAACCAAACTTATGAAGCAGGGTTATGGCTATAAAGAAGATATACCTGATTGGAAACTTAAAAGCGATGGAATAATTACTACTGTTGGCGAGGGAGCAATTAGTTCAGGTTTAGATTACTCAAATCAGCTTTTTACGCGCAAAACAAATTTTTTAACCCAAAAAATTTCTTCAGATTTACTGTATTGTTCCAATGTGTATTCAGCTCATCAGATAGCGTATAATTTGTCTAGCCAGATTACTTCTGATATAACATCAGGAAACCAGTGGGATAAAGTTGGTTATGACATAGCGACAGATGTTTTGTGTACTGGAGCCCCAGTTGCAGTTACAACACTTATTGGTACATGTGTAGGTGGACCTGTTGGTGCTTTCTTCGGTTTCGTTGCAGGCTCTTTGATTTCAATAGCTGTTGATGGAATTGAGTGGAACGGAAAAACAGGAAGAGAACATATAAAATCGTGGTATTAAAAGGTAGCATAGATGATTATGGATATTGATATTAAAACATATAGCTATAGCAAAATTAAAACATTTGTGAATCTCAGATATTTATCAATGCGAATTCCTGACTTAATATTTAAAATGTTAAGCTATTTTGCATACAACTTTTTAATGGTATTAATTATAACCTTTCAGATATTTATGATGCAAGTTAACCCATTTGAAGGTTTTTCGTTTTTTGATGATCGTGTAGTACCATTTCTTATTACTGCAGGAATTTTGTCTTGCATTATGTCAATTGTAACCGTATTTATCTATCACTATAAAACTAAATGGAGTGTGATACTAAACAGGGGAGTGACATTCTTTTATGTTTCAATTACCATGCTTTTACTTTCATGTTTTATTGAGTTTAAGATTACGGCATTTAATGTGATATATGTTATATTTAAGATTGCAATATATGTTCTTTGTTATTTTATCTATGTAAAGTATTTGTTTGAGAAAAAGTTGCCGAAAATCGAGGAAATAGTTTACAATGGAAAACCGTTCCCTGCAGGAATGATAGCAGTTGCTCTTATCATCGCTATAAAACCTGTTATTAGTCTCTTAGGTCAAAATGGTGTTATAAGTTCTGCGATATTTAATGATTTGATTGCACTAACTGAATATATTGGTGCTGTCTGCTTAATCATTAATATAATAGACGCTTTAGTTAAGGCATATTATGCAAAAATATATAACATCAATTAACTTACTAAGACACTTTTTACAATAAGGGTGGGTAGAACATTTGCGGTAAGGAGGCTCGAAAGAGCCTCCTTTTTAATGCTTGAATAGAGAATACAAACTTCAATCAAAACATAATATATGACAAGCACAGCAAGGGCAATGAACAATTATTAAGCTTTTAAAATAGCAACAAAATAGTTTGACTAATACATAATATTGTGTTAAAATTATGCGAGGAAGTATGGTATGTTCAGTGGTAGCTTCTTTAGTAACAATTTCCTTATCGACATATTGGAATAATAAATGGAGTAGTGAAAATGAAAGAAAGTGGTGTGGTGTGTAAAAAAAAGAAAGTATATCTACTTTCTCTTTTGCTTTTTTTGATTTCTTATTTGACTACAGTTGTTAATATGATTGTTAATATTATTACTGGTAGTTTTCATTTATACATTTTTAGTACTTTAAGCTTTATGTTGCCATGCTATAAATCTATTAAAACAACAGATGTGTTTGGTATCGTTTTAACAATATTGTTGTTTTTGATTAGTTTTCTGCTCATATTTTTTACCGTAAAATATGATGTGTTAAAATATGATCAAAGCAAAAGACCGTTGTGTTATACGAGCTTACTCTTGTGGTTTTTTATAACTCAAATATTGTCTTTGTTGATACTGGCTGATTCACATTTGCAAAATTATATTTATTTGTCTGTCGCTGAATTTCATGAAAGTGAAGAGTTACAGTACATATACTCAATAGTTATTTTTGCAATATATCAAATCATTATAGGCTTAATACGAATGTATGATTCTAGAGAAGCATATGACGCAACCAATATTTCAATCGTTCCACCTTTTGAAAAGTATTTTACTGAAAAAACTATTTTTTGTTACACCGTTCCTAATTATATATTTTCCTGTATAGGAGTCTTATCAATTATATATATTAGGTATGTTTTTATCGACAGTTATGCAATTAGCTTTTGGATTTTTATTTTCTGTGTGCTTTTTAGTTTATGCCTTCTGCTTGCAACTTTAATAAAATATCGCCAGATTGTAAAATATAGAGGTGTCGAAATAATTGTAAGAAAGAATTTTAAAATATCTATTTTTCTGCAATTGAAATTAGTTTTTTTGATATTTTGCACATATTGTATAACGTTGTTGTTCGATTGATTTTTGATATTTGGTAGAATATTTTCTGTAAGGAGGCTCAAAAGAGCCTCCTTCTTAATGCTTGAATAGAATACAAGCAAAATTCAAAACATAATATATGACAGACTGTTCTGTACGATGAAAATGTTCGATAGAAAACGCATAAAATAGCAACAAAATAGTTTGACTAATATATAATATTGTGTTAAAATTATGCGAAAAGGAGGGTGACAGCCCTATGGAGCAGTATATGCCGATAGTGTGGATAGGCTTTGCAATATTTATGTTGCTTTGCGAAGGCTTTACAACACAGCTTGTATCAATATGGTTCGTTCTCGGCTCGGTTTGTGCCGCCATTACAACTATATTCACAAGCGACATAACAATCCAGTCGGCGGTGTTCCTTGTTGTGTCACTTGTTTCGCTGATTGTGACACGACCGCTTGTAAAACGCTTTAAAAAGCGTAACAAAACAACGGGAACAAACGCAGACCGCCACATCGGTCAAGTCGGGTTTATGCTGACCGATTTATCCGATATTGACGAAACAGCACAGGCAAAGGTCGGTGCGGAAACTTGGACAGTAAAGTCCGACAAAGCACCGCTTTTAAAAGGAACAAAAATTAAGGTTCTTGCAATCGAGGGCGTAAAGCTCATAGTAGAACCCGTAACAGAATGAGAGGTAAATAATGTTAGGACTTATTATTTTAGGAATTATCCTTTTAATCCTGCTTATAGTAATCGTAAGCAATGTCAAGGTAGTACCGCAGGCACACGCATATGTAATTGAAAGACTCGGAACATATCATGTAACATGGTCAACTGGTTTGCATGTAAAAATTCCGTTTAAAAACAATCAATAACGATTACTAATATGTATTTTCACCTTTTGAGCTGTTGGGCTCTTTTTTTATGCCCTTTTGACGGTGTAATCAACAAAAGTGTGAAATCAAAATTCTATAGAAAAAATGAAAGAGTTGCACACTGTGGATATTTTGATATATCTGAAATGTATAAGCCTGTGCATTTAATATTATCAGACCGTCATATACTGAGCAGTACGCAAAATAATGTGAGAGGACTGATACTTAATCCATACTTTGATATGATGCCTTGGCGTATGTTTTGTTTTTTATGCAATTCATTCGTTTTGCTAAAGTGAATATTTACTGAAATTTCACTTTAGCCGTTGACAAAGTGAAAAAATGGATATAATTATAATAGTAGAACTATAATTTATTTGGAGAAACACCGATATGAATTTTGAAACGGAAAATATTGAATTCAAATCCGGATTCACCGAAGAAATATATAAAGAGGTTATCGCATTCGCAAATACAGACGGCGGCGTATTATATATTGGTATTGATAATGACGGAAACGCTGTCGGCTTGAACAACGTTGATGACGAATACACTCGTATTACTAACGGAATTCGTGACGCTATTCTTTCCGATGCGACGATGTTTGTGAAATACACTATTCAGGAAAACAAAGTTGTTCGCATCACAATCAGTGAGGGTACAAATAAGCCGTATTACCTGCGATCAAAGGGCTTAAAGCCAAACGGTGTTTATGTCAGACAAGGTACTTCAAGCGTGCAAGCGTCAAGTGAACAAATTCGTCAAATGATTAAGGACAGCGACGGCGACGATTTTGAATCAATGCGTTCACTTGAACAAGAACTGACTTTCGCTTCTGCCGTTGCTGCATTTGAGAGTTATGGCGTTGATTTTTCGGAAGAAAAATACTTGGCTCTCGGTATGATTAATAAAAACGACGGATTGTTTACCAATTTGGCACTGCTTATGTCAGATCAATGTCAGCATTCAATCAAAGTTGCCGTATTTTGTGATGATGAAAATACGACATTTAAAGATAACAGAGAATTCAAGGGCTCTATATTTAAACAAATTGATGAAGCGTTTCGTTATATTATGCTGAGCAACCGCACATCTTCTGTTTTCAAAGGCCTTGAACGCATAGATAAATCCGATTATCCCGAAGCCGCTTTGCGTGAGGCATTGCTCAATTCGGTTGTTCACCGTGATTACAGTTATAGCGGAAGTATTATCATCAACATCAACGATAAGCAGATGGAATTTGTATCTATCGGCGGACTTCTTCCCGGTTTAACGGCTGATGATATTTGCAGTGGCATTTCTCAGCCGAGAAACAAAAATCTTGCTGAGGTATTCCACCGCCTAAAGCTTATTGAAGCTTACGGAACCGGCATAAGAAGAATTTATAAATTGTATGAAAATTGTTCCGTTCAACCTTGTATTGAGGTAACACATAACACATTTAAAATGATTTTACCGAATATGAATGTTGTTGAGCCGCTAGCAGCTAAGGCTAATTTAACACCACAAAAGGAACAAATTCTTGATTTCATTTCCAAAAAGGGACAAATAACTGAGGTCGAAATTATGAACTTGCTCGGTGTTAAAAGAACAAGAGCATACACTGTTGCTAAGCAAATGTGTGATGAAAATTTGATTATCGTAGTTGGTAGAGGTAAAAACAAAAAGTATTTGCCTAAAGAGTGAGCAAAATAGCATTTGACAATAAGTTTAATATTACCGAATTACTGATTTTGTTGACCTTGTACAAACGAAAAAACTGATTAGCAAAAAGAAAAGCTTTCGAGTTATTTGACAAAAAAGTGCTTAGTTACATTGCGTGAAACTTGTAATATGCAATTAATGATGGTCATTTTACAAATTTGAGATAAGGAGACTATGTAGATTACTTAAATTGAAATTGCAAAAAAGTTGTTGTGAATGTTACAATTATATCCCTTGTTTTACTTTTAAACAATCCCTGGAATCTTTTTATGTGAATAACACTATGATAACTGGAGATTCGGATATTAGAATGCAATTAATTTTAAAAATTAAAATAGTAGATATTTATGATTAGATATTGATATGATTATTTAAAAATGACACGAGTCCATAGAAAGTATTATAAGAAAGAAAAGTTCATATGATAGATACACTTGGGAATTCGATAATTTAAAGTTATTAATTGAAGCATTTAAACGGAACTTGAAACTAAATGACCACACCACAGTACGGCTTACTCCAATGTTGTCATTTTTGTATTACACCTCTACTCATAAGTGATTTTAGTAAACTCTTCAACTTCAAATTTCAATTTGTCGCAGGTTTTGGCATAATCAGCAAATTGATTTTGTAAATACTTTGGTGGAACCATAATTTGATATTTGGAAAAATCAGGAACTGTAAGCTGACCAGCCCCTGAACCGTTTTTTTCAAGATTTAAATTGTTAATACAGCATTGTAAATAATTCAAATTAACTTCATCAGTGGGAATTAAAGTTATCAACCTTACAGCAGGCGTAAAATACGCCTCTCTTATTGCTGTATACCCAATAGTACCTCTAGCTGATATTGTCAATGCGGGTTCAGATACACGATATTCTTTACAATAACATAATAAATCATTTCCTATTTTTCCATTCGAAAATATTGGGTATCTGTACACTTCATTATGCTGTAATGAAAAATCGTCTGGCTTATCTCCTCCTGCAAAAAGTTCTTTGGAAATTTTTTCTATAGGCTTATAAGAAAAGGGTTTACCATCAAACATTTCGACAAATTTGGATTTAATCAACCTATATATTTATGATGTGATGCTTTAACATTATTTTGATTAACCATAGCGTACCTAAGTGTAGTATCAATTTGAGAATGTCCTAACAATATTTGTACCTGCTCTATAGGCATCCCTTTATCAATAGCCTTTGTAGCTAGTGTTCGCCTAAATTTATGTGGATGTACTTTTGTTGATTTTAAATTAGATCCAACTTTTTGCAATATAGTTTCTATACCACGTATAGATAATCGGTTATGTGGATTGTTTAGTGATACAAACAGAGCTTCACATTTATCATTTCTAGTAGTGATGTACTGGTATAAGTGAATTTTTGTTCTTGCATCAAAATATACCTTTCTTTGTTTGTTACCTTTACCCAAAACTATACATTCTCTTTTTTCAAAATCCACGTCATTTATATTTAGATTAACTAATTCGCCTACACGAATTCCTGTAGATGAAAGAATATCAATAATTGCAAGGTCACGTGAATTATTGCAACTATCTCTCATATGTTCCATATCTTCATCAGAATATACATCTTTGACTGTTTTACCAACTCTTATCTTATGAATTCTTCTGGCAGGACTTTTTATAATATAATTTTCATCTTCAAGCCAAGCAAAAAAGCTTGAAATAATTCTTCTGATGTTATCAAGTGTTACTTTTCCAGCATTGCTTTCATTTTCGTAATTTGAAATGTATGTTCTAATATCATTAGTTTCAACTTGTCGTACAGATTTATTTATTTTCTCATTCATCTTAGAAAGAGTAGTTCTGTAATATTTTAATGATCTTTCAGAACAACCTTCTACCTGCTTTGCTGATAAAAATAATTTTAAAAGTTCCTCATTAGAACGTTGTGTTTCTTCACAGTTTTCTGTAAACATAGCAAAGCTACACTCTAATACTTCATGTAATTTCGCAAGCTGTTCATTATTTAAAACGCCTAACATTCCCTGTTCGATAATATTTATCAATTCCTTTTTCATAGTAAAATCTCCTTAATGTTATTTTGTTTTGAAGAGGAATACAGGTAATGTTAGGCAATATTTTTATCTAAAGTATTTGTCTATAAGTTCTACACGTGCAGTATTTAATTCTCCTAATCTTTCTTGTGCTTCAAATTTCAATTTGTCGCAGGTTTTGGCATAATCTGCAAATTGATTTTGTAACTCAATGGGTGGAATTGTAATTTTAATTTTTTCTAAATCCTTTCCGTAAACATGCGGTTGGCCTGAGCCTCGCTGCAATGAGTAAATATAATCTTGCTTTTTCAATAAATAATAATACAAGTATATATTTAGAAGTTTTTTATTATCTAATGACTGTATAGTATTACAATCGGATGCAAATATAGGTATACTCCAATAATTCAAATATCCAGCATTTGCACCAGAAGCACTAACCGTAATAATATCGGCTTCTCTATTTGATTCATTGTGATAACAGCTAGGACTAATGCCACCTGCAATAACAGGGATTTTGCCTTTAACCACTTCATCTCGTGTTATATTTGAACCTTTTTCTATTGCACAATAGTCTGAAAGTAAATTGTTATCTGAAACATCCCCAAACATTTCGACAAATTTGGATTTAACCTTCTCAGATTGCTCGCTGATTATTGCTTGCTCATCAGTAATTTTCTTATCAATAGCTTCGATTTCATCTATTACTTTCTGTTGATCTGCCACAGAAGGAATTTGAATAACCAAATTAGAAATTCTCTGTGTAGATGCTCTGTTGCTACGTGAAAATCTTTCAAATTCACCCTCTACCTGAAGTGCTAAAGCCATATACTTGGGTATAATATCATCTGTTTTTATACGTAAAACACCGCAATGGTCAGTCGGATAAAACGGTTTGTTGGCAGGTATAATATTTACCATCCAATCACCATCGATTCCCCACAGAATAGAAGGTACAGAAAAATCAGTGATATTTTGCTTATCAATTTTTCCAAATTCCTCAAATACATTTGCGCTATATATTGGAATACTGCCATTCTCAACTACTTCATCTGAAAGGACACGATTTCCTATACTTAATTCAAAGGTGTTTTTATCAGATAATCTGTAATTTGTAAGCCCCGGAAGATCTTTAAGCACTCTTGTCGGAGTGGTTTTGATAGATTTATTAAATGTAGTTCCGGAAAAATCAAGCATATCCTGTAATCTCAAACGATAATAGTAAGTCTCCAATTCTTCAATGTCGAACTCATCTTCATCAGAGAAAGCATTTCTAATTAGTCCAGCAATGGAATTATTACTCCTACGGTCGGACGCATTATATAAGCATCCTCCTGCATTTGTTATCTGTATTCCTTCTTGTCCTTTCCTATTACTCCATTTATATCCTAGAAATTTTTCTTGCTCTTTATTTTCATCTGGAGCAGAAATTATCAATGTATCTTGGTTGTAAACTAATGAATAATAGAATATCTTTTCTTGTTCGATAGAAAAAGCATATTCGTAAAATTTCTGATTAAACCATTTTTTCTGCTCTGAATCAGATAGTTTTTGAAAAGTTTTTTGTTTACTTTTCTTAGCATATTCGGTTGAATTTACAAATTCATTATAGTGTTGACTGAAATAATTATCATTTCCCCAAAAATCGAAATCTTCAATTTGGGATAAAAATTTATTGTAAATGTCTTTTTTTACACCTATTTTCTTCAGATATCCTCTTAAAATGGATTCATCTTCCCAACCATCTATATTAGCCATGGAAAGTATAGCTTCAACACTATCAATGACCATGTCAGTACGTTTTGGCGGTTCATTGAATTTTTGTAGGAACATAATCACAGTATTTGTTCCAGTAGCACCAAAGGTTTTACTTCCCAAAGTTGCAATAGCTATAATATTAAAGTTTTTAAGAAGAGATTCTCGTGCAGTAATAAAACTTTCGTTCTCTTTATTTAATATACTGCTTGGCAGAATCACAGCAGCAACACCATTTGGCTTTAACAATTGTGATATCCTTTCCACGAACAATGTTTCAATTTCTGAACCATCATTCGAAATTTTATCCAAAATATCTAATTTATTGTTCGATAGCTTTAAGTGAGGTTTAAAAGCCTTTACCGAATAAGGGGGATTAGCTACAAGAATATCAAATGATTTAGGCGTTACACCTTTATCCGGATAGTTTTCAAGTCCGTCGCCAAAAATTATATTTCCATCTCCTGCTCCATGCATAAAGAGAGAAATTTTAGAAACCCTTGCTAATCTATAATCCTTTTCAATACCAAAAATTTTTTTCTCTACCCATTGAACAGAAGGTTTTGTGCTACCATTTATTGCATTAGCAGAAGATTCAACTGCCTCGAATCCTTCAGTCAAGAAATGTCCTGCTCCGCAGGCGTAATCTATAACCTTAGGATACTCAATACCGTTAGCCTTTGACATTATCTGTCCTAAAGGAAGGCTATCCCATATGAAGCGTGTAATAGGAGTAGGTGTGAAGAATTGTCCTTCGTTTTGCTTAAACCCTTTATTAAGTAGTTGTTCAAATAGATCACCAAGCATCTGCACATCCGCAGAACCAATTATTCTATAGTCCTGAAAGAGTTGCACCATCTCAACTAATATTTTACCATTTTGGTAGAATAGTTCTTCATTATGAACATCTTTAAAAGCAAAGTCATTATTTGTATAGAATTTGAGTATACGAAGAGTATTTCTCAATTCTTCAATCATTTTTACTCTTTTTTGCTTCGTGTATTGTTTTACAAGGTTTTCTGCATAATCATCAGAAACATAGAAAATCTCTTCACGCATAAATTTCTCCATGCCTTCTTTATGAAGTCTTTGAAGTCTATCCTGGAGAGTTTCATATGTATCAGTTCCAACCTTATATTGAAATTCAACGATATCATTATCTGTTTTTTGTATTTCATCTACTAGTTTACAGATAAATAAAGCTATCAATCGATTGAATGCATTTTCTTTATCTGAAACATTATTATGACGTAGAATCTCCTCAAAACGATTTACTATCTTATCATTCTCAGAGAAGTCTTTTAAATCTTTTTTTCTGAGAGGTTTTACACCAATGTCATAAGCAACAGAATCATCTCTGAAAATAATGTCACCACTAAATCTTTTTTCGTATGTTTCTTTCCATACCTCATAAAGTTCTGAAACCGTGTGAGCATTTTTATAAAGGAGAATAGTAGCATCCTTTTTGGCAAGATTTAGAATATTCTCATCATCTGAGCAATCGATACTGTCGGTTGTATATTCAATTTTATCATTGTCATTAATATTTGAAGCATATAAGACTAGCCATCTACATCCACGTTCTTGCTGCCAATAGGAAATTAATTGTCCACCATCCGAAAGAATATTTTTCATTTCCTTGTTATATTCAGAACCATATGTCTTACATTCAACTATGAAAAGCATTTTTCCATTTCGATCAGATACGCAAATATCTGCTCGACCACTTTTTGGTTCATGACCAAGTGTCCAGGTGCGTTCAAGTTCAATATTCTCAGGTCTATACCCTTTATCAAGAAGCCTATTAATACATTCCAATACCACAAAATTTTCTGGTTCAGAGAAATTTGTGGTAGTTGCTACATTAACTTTGAACCCTTTATCTTCAGGATAAGTTATTTTTTCATTCCTAAAATCTACAGTAATCGAGCAGTCTAAAGATGGGTATTGTTTTTCATATTTATCATTAGAAGTATTGATGAACCCTATTGAAATCAACACATTCTTCAAATTAGATTTTGTTATCATGCTCTTTTCCTCCAATTTTATTATTCAGTCATGCTTTTTCTATATCGTTATAAGCAATATTGTTTTCTTCGCAAAAGGCTCATGTTTTGGATTATTTTGTTTCTTCGTAATTATTAGCATTTCTTTTACTATTTTCAAAAACATAGCATTATTATATCACACAATTACTAACTTTTCTACTGTCTATTCTTCAGTTGTTATGATTTAAAAAAGCTTTTTATATTATTGCCAAGCTATGTCTGAGTTGTATTACGATCTCATATTCTGAATAGAATACAAACTTAAATCAAAACATAATATATGACAAGCACAGCAAGGGCAATGAACAATTATTAAGCTTTTAAAATAGCAATAAAATAGTTTGACTAATATATAATATTGTGTTAAAATTATGCG
>ERZ791865.1249-NODE-1249-length-26311-cov-4.137873_pt1 | contig 26311 bp, 23 predicted proteins | sample MGYA00509942_ERZ791865 | MGnify/ENA primary metagenome ERZ791865 (study PRJEB30046, sample SAMN00792098) | human gut metagenome | study: EMG produced TPA metagenomics assembly of the A metagenome-wide association study of gut microbiota in type 2...
CTACACGGTGGTGTGGGATCTGGGCGCCCAGACGCTTAATGCCCTGTCATGGGTACTTTCCTTAGATAGTATCCTAAAATAAGAGCTAATGCTTCTGCAAGGATAAATAAAAATTATTGATTATCCCTCTACGTCGCAAAATACTATTTAGCATCGGTTACAATCGGAAAGTTCATTTCAACAATAAACTCTTTTTTTTCTATTTTTGCTTCAATCTCTCCATCCATCCGACTAACCAACTCCTTTGCAATAGATAGTCCCAATCCAGTAGATGTTTTACTTCTGGCAACATCTGCTTTATAAAATCGCTCAAATACCTGATCTATATTAATCTGTTCTGGATGTGTAACCTGATTGCTGATTCTAAGCACCGCCTGATTTTGATCACGTTCCAACACAATGCTAATCTTCTTTTCTCCATGATCCAGCCCATTTTTTATCACATTCTGGATAACACGGCGGAGTCCCTGCCTGTTTCCATGTATATACAACTGTTCTTCCGTAATCTGAATATCCGGCTGAATTTCCATTCTTACCCATTCATCATAGTATGAAAAAACTGTTTCTTTCAAAATCCGGTTCATACAGCACAATGTCAATTTCAAACTGTAAGATTCGTTTTTTAACTTTGTAAACATAAAAAGTTCTTCCAACATTTCATTCAGACTATGAATTCTTTCGTGGATAATGCTTAAATAACGTTTCTGATCCTCTATATTTTCACATTCTTCCATTAGCTGAAAATATCCGTCCAAAGATGTCAGTGGTGTGCGGATATCATGAGAAAGATTTGTATAAGTGTCCGCAATCAGAGCTTCTTTCTCCTGATAATGCTGCTTCTCTTTTCTTCGCAATTCCAAAAGCTCATTCAACTTGTCAGAAAGCTTTCCTATTCCACCCACATCAAATTCATGGTTAATCAACATGTTACTGTCATGTTTCATCATAAACGCCAATTGGCGGCAGATGTCTTTCACCTGCCGCTGGTATTTCCACATAATAATAAATTGTAAGATAATAATTCCTGCTAATATCCCAATTACGATATACATCCGTTAAATATCCCTCTTTTGAAAAACAACGCTGCTTACTGATATCATCATAACGATGAACACTATTGCCACACCAAATGCCGCCAAACACTCATTTCCACTCGGATCCATAGGAAGCAGTGATAATTTTCCTGTTATCGTATACTTATAAATCTGGAAATTCTGAATTCCTATTTTTTGAATAGCACTATTGATCACCCCATACACAATGGTCATTACATTCATGCTAAGACAGACAGCAATGACCATGCTGATTACATTATTTTTCAAAATAATTGCAATCGCCATACAAATCAGCACAAGTGCATAATGAAGAGCCAGTTCAGTCACAAAATAAGATAAAATTGCCTTTGTATTTCCCCATTCCAATTCCCCGAAAACAATACCATTCGCCGCTGCCTGAAATAAGAATGCACCTGCCATTGTCAGTACCGTAAAGACAGCCAAGGCAATTGCCCTGGAAAAAATCAGAGTTCCTCTATTTCTAACCTGACCTCCTATATTCTTAATATATCCGCTACTGATATCCGCTGTTGAAAACAGAACAGTAAAAATTACCAAAAGCAGTGCATACAATTTTCCTTGGGAATTGGCAAAAAAGATATCATATACCGTCACCTTTTCTCCCGGCTCCGTAGGCAGCGTTACCATCATTCCCACATTAATATTATCCACAGTAGGTTCAGTAACCTGCTCCTGTTTCATGGCATCCTTTTCAGTCAAAAGCTCATAATCTGTCTTGCATAAAGATGTTGTAATCAATAATATTGCTGCCAGTACGATCCAGATTACATACATACTTTTGGTTTTAAGCATCCGGTATAAATCCATTTTTATTATATTAAGCATGATCCGCACCTCCCGTCAGATTCAGAAAATAAGTTTCCAGTTCTTCACTGGTTATGGAAATCCCTTTTACCGGAATTCCTGACTTTGCAAGTTCCATATTCAACGCTGCACTTTCATTCAATCGTTCAAAAATATGAATATGCTCTTTATCTGTTACCTGATAGTTGGTAAATCCCATAGAATCCATCACCGGAATCGCCTGTTCCGGATGATCCAATGTCAACTCTATCCGTTCACTGCATCTTCTTATTAATTCTTCTCTTGTAATTTCCTGTAATAAACTTCCATTATGAATAATTCCATAATCAGTAGCAATCTTCGATAATTCCTCAAGAATATGACTGGAAATGCATATTGTCATATTCTTCTCTTTCTGAAGTCTCTGAATCGTATCCCGGATCTCTGCAATACCCTGTGGATCCAATCCATTGATTGGCTCATCAAGAACTAATAAATCTGGTTCTCCAACCAAAGCAAGACCAATTCCCAAACGCTGTTTCATTCCAAGTGAAAAATGTTTTGTTTTTTTCTTTCCCACATCCTCCAGACCGATAATTCTCAATATTTCTTCAATATAACTTTTTTTCTTTATTCCAAACAGCTTGCATTTGATATTCAGATTTTCATATGCAGTCATATCTCCATAAAGTCCCGGTGCCTCAATCAGACATCCTATCCGTGATCGAACTTTTTGCAAATCCTTTCCCTTGTATCCGAACATCTCGATTTCTCCACAAGTTGGCTTGGAAAGTCCACTGATCATCTTCAGACAAGTTGTCTTCCCAGCTCCATTCCGACCGATAAAACCATAAATAGCACCTTTTTTAATATGCATATTGACACTGTCCACAGCTTTATGGTGTCCATATTGCTTAGTCAAGTTTCTTGTTTCCAATAACATTTCGCTCAAGTTTTTCATCTCCTTTTTCTTATCTGCATTTATCATAAAGGAATAATCCTAATCAAACGCAAATAAATAGTAAAAAAAGAGTAAAGATTATAGATGAAGACGATAACCGATTCCCCAGACTGTTTCAATATATTCCTCAGATGTAACTGTTTTTATCTTTTTACGAATATTGCTTATATGTACATCCAGAGTTTTTGTTTCACCCATATATGGTTCGTCCCACGCATATTCAAAAATGTCCTCTTTACTGAAAACCTGCTTCGGATTTCTGAGCAGTAATTCTAAAATCGCAAACTCCTGTCTTGTTATCTTAGGAAGTATTTTTCCACCAATGCTGACCTGAAAAGTAGCTTTGTTCAATACCATCTCTCTGAACGAAAGGTTAGATTCTTTTATTTCCTTTTCTTCTGTATGACGAAGCTGTACCTGAATTCTTGCCAGTACCTCTCTGATTTCAAAAGGTTTCGTTATATAATCATCAGCCCCACTAGTTAAAACCTTTACCTTTTCATCCAAGCTATCTTTCGCAGTCAAAACAATAACCGGAAGATTTCCCTTTTTCCGTATTTCCTCCAGAACTGCTTCTCCTGTAATTCCCGGCAACATCAAATCCAGCAACACCAGTGCATAGCTATGCTCCTGCATATTCAAAAGCAGCTTTGCCTCAGTTCCGGAAAACGCCTGCTCACAGGAATAGCCTGCTTTGGATAATGCTTCCTGAAGCAGATTATTGATATTTGTATCATCTTCTACAATCAGTATTTTCTGCATGATAGTTCTCTCCTCTATTTTACACTGTGAAAACATTATTTTCTTGCATTATACGCTTTTTCCTTTTTTCCCGCAATTACTCCCCACAGATCCCCTGAATTCTCCAGTAAATAACATACTTTTTGTTCCAGCTGAACTTATAATTTTCAGTATTGCTGTGCTTCCAAGATGCATATATCACTTTTTCCTTACCATTATGCCTTTATTTCTCCATCAGTGCTTTCGCAACCCTCATCCCGCCAACAAATAGAGCCAAACTAGAGCCATTTGATAAAACAAATGCCGGAAACCCGCATAAATACAGGCTTTCGGCATTTTAGTTCGTTATTCAAACTCGGCGTGTTTTTCGTTATTATTAACTATATTTGCTTAAGTTTTGTGCAAATACACGCCATTTTATACTTCAATTACATCAATTATTCTGGCTTACTGATTTTCTGTTGCCAAAATGTTGCCGCTATATATTTCTCCTTTACTGATTCAATCTATTCATAATTTCTTTACCTAAATCTGTCATTTTAATCATTTCAATATTATCTTTCCCAACAAAGCTATTTATTAAACCTAATTGTTCATATTTATTTCTTACAATTAGCGCATCTTGAGTATCTACATAATAGCCTGGCACAAATCCACTCACTGCTTCTTGAAAATCTGATAGTTTTTTAATACCTGTAATTCTTAATGAAACAAATTGATACAGCTCATCAAGTGTTGTAACTACTTTTTTCTCATGAATCACCGTATCCATTGTGAAAACATAAACCCGTTCTGTATAGTGTAAGGTTATCTCCTTTCTATAGAACATGGTATCAAAGTCTATTGACTTATCATCATGTGACTCTATACCCTTTCGTAAATCTTCATTTTCTTTTCTTAACAAATCAATTTCTTTTAACAGTCTTTCTTTTTCCACATCATTGCCTCTATGCCATCCTGGACGCTTTATTTCATTTTTCGCCTGCATAATTGCAATCGCAACTTTTCCCATTAGTTCTGACTGATCTCTCCAAATGCTTGCCAGTCTATTTCTCATAGCCTTACTTTTAAATTCAGCCAGCTTGCCTCTTTTTATATCATCTTTTTCCTTTTTTTCATCATCAATTTCTACTGAATCATCCAATGCAAACACAAGAACAGGAATTCCTTTATCTATTGCATAGTTATATTCCATCTCAGTATAACTAATCCCTGTTGTCTCATTTACTGACCCGTAACGTCGCCCCAAAATTAAGACATAATAATCACATAAATCAATTACTTTTTTTATAACATTAAATTGTTCATCATCTGTTGCGACAAAATTTTCCATCCCCGCCGGAATACAATCCGCCATAAGCAAAATATCCAGCACCTGTTTTCTTTCGTTCATCAAATCAGAATATGTTGAACTTATAAAAACTTGATACTTTATGTTATCCATTAATTTTATCCTTTCTTAAATGCAAAGTTGGCAACAAAATAATCTAACAATCTCTATATTTGATATAATAACATATATAGCAGGCCCCCTAGACTACCTGCCACATAAAATAAATGATGCAGTACTATACTATTCAAATTTGGCGTGTTCTTTATTAAACTTGACTGTATTTATTTGATTTTTATACAAATACACGCCCTTTTTATTTCAATTACATCATGTATTCTGACTTACTGGTTTTCTGTTGCCAAAATCTTGTCATTAAGTTTTGCAAAATCTTTACTTTCCATTTTGAGCTTCTTTCCGAATTGTTCCTATCTTTTTATCACTACGAGTATCACGTCCATCTTTATTTCGGATTGTTCCGGGTGGTAAACCATGCTTTTTTTCAAATGTCCCCACTGTACAATCACTTCTTGTTTTTCTCATAGCATTGCCTCCTTTAATATAACTACAACTCTTTATTCATTCTTCTTACAATCAATTCAACATTATCAATGCAATTCTGTCTATATTCCTCTCTTACTGCAACCCTTTTTCCCATTAAATCCAAACGCCCCGATTTTAATTTTTGCAAAGGACAACCTCTCGCAGCAGAAACAACTCCTGTTGTCTGGAAATCTCTTACATCAATAATTCCTTCACTTAATGTATCAAAAGCAAATATATTTGGGTACGTTTCTAGTAAAGACAACACATCTTTATCAATTTCCCGTAATACTGTCGCATATGCTGAAGCTGCCCCCATGTATTGGGTCAACCTATTTTTCAGTATCATATAAACTTTTGGTAATGGCATATTTACTTCTTTTAATTTTTCCGCAAAAGCATATTTACTATATATTTCAGATGGTAATTTTAATCCATAAATTAAAGAAAAAGCATTCTGTATCGCTCTTCGTGATGAATCATCTGCCATCACTGGTAACACTACTTTAGTTGAAGTAGCAATGGCTATTTGGGTATACATTGAAAAACTAGGATTGGCATCCAAAAATACTATATCATAATCTTTCTCAATTGGTTGTACAAAATCATTTAACCAGTTTATGATCGCCACCCATGTATTTGTTCCCGGTATCTGATTGTTTGCTAATGTGGAAATCGCATTAGATTGCAATTCCAACATGGCATCTCCACAAAGTAAGTCAATATTATCCTCTATGTACGAATTATATTGATGAGGTTTAGTCAAATAATCTTTGGGATTAAAAGAGGGAGCACTATAAGGTGCTGGTAAACGTAACTGAAAGTATCCACCAATTGTCGCTCTAGGATTTGCCCCCTGCCTCATCAATAAAACTTCACTACCACCTTGGTTTAATCCTCCTAATAGAAGTTCGGATAAATTTGCTTGAGGACAAACATCTATAACTAGTATTCGTTTATCTTTGTTTTGAAATGCATATTCATTAAGCAACTGAAATGCTAATGTAGTTTTGCCCGTTCCACCTTTATTATTCCAAAAAATAACTCTTTCCAATTTCAAATCACCTCTTATCTACTACATCTACAACCATAGTATATGTACGCAAGTTCCTTTTGTCAAGTACATTTTGTACATTTTGTTGTATCTTTTTTACTTGTTGTTGTAATTACCTTAAAATCCATCTTTCAAAATATCTAATGCTATTTCCTTAGCTTTATTTCCAGAAACCTGATCTCTATGTTCACTATCATTTAAATATATAGCAATGTATTTCCGTTCTCCATCTGATTCAGAAAAACCAACAAACCATGCCTCTCCATTCCCACTTCCTGTTTTTCCATAAATTTTCTGGGAATCGTTTTCATCCACTAACATTATTCTTTTCAAAATTTCTATATTTCTGCTATCGTAATCACTATGTCCCTCAAATATCCTACTCAAAACTTCTACTTGTTCCAACGGCGAAATTTTCAACGAAGAATCTAACCAAAAACCATTTAGATTTTCCAAAGGATTGATATTGCTACCATTCCACTCCGAAATATCGCAATTTCCGCTTTCCAATGTTCCTGCTTCCGGCAGCACTTTCTCTGAATCATACGAATACTTGACACGCTGCTTTTTATCTGCTTCATAAAGTTCAAAAAAGCTGGCAAATGTCATATCCAGTTTGGAGTTCTGTTTCAGCATAACCTCATGTTCCCAGGCTTGTGCTTCTCTTTTTGTTGCAAACCCACGTTTCTGTGTCTGTTTCCGTTCCCCTTTCCAATTCGTGAAACGATAAATTACCCTCCACGTTCCCGTAGCATTGTCTTTATATACAGCCATTTCCATCATCTCCTTCCAACTTAATCACTGTAACAGACCTTCTTATGAAAGAAAGTAGTATTTACACGCCCCGCTACTGTCATATACCCTTGTTTCTGCAATTCTGTGTTCAATTCCCTTACAACCTGATAGGCTTTGGACTTTGATACCCTTAATTCTGTTGCCACTTCTTCCACCGTCATAAATGATTTTTCTGCCATCTATATCCTCTCCTTTCCCTAAAATTCCTGCCGTTCTCTCCTTCCCGTTCTGACAGGCAACCCTTTTCGGCGCTGTGCCAGTCCCTCTACACAAGGGACGCTCGCTTCTTTTTTAAAAGTCATGGCGTTTGTTCGGTTTGGACGGTCATTCAATTTTTAACTCTTTTTGTTTAAGTTGTGTTTTTATGATACTAAATAGATTCCGTTAAGTCAAGTGGTTTGCAGAAAAATCTTAACTTTTTTTATTTAAGTTCCGCTTGCTATTCCTATTTCATCATGTTATACTAACTTCAACAGAAATGTTTAGTATCGGAGGTTTTATTATGGCAATCGGCAAAAGAATCCGCTTTTTTCGCAACCGGAAAGGCATGACACAGAAACAGTTAGGCGAACTCCTCGGTTTTCTAGGAAAGACCTCTGATGTCCGTATGGCACAATACGAATCAGAATCCAGAACACCGAAACAAGACCTTGTAAAAGAAATGGCACATCTCCTCGATGTAAGTCCTCGTGCAATCACTGTGCCGGAAATAGACAGTTATATCGGACTTATGCACACGCTTTTTGCGTTGGAAGATATGTATGGCTTAAAAATCGGAGAAATTGACGGAGAAGTGTGTCTGCGGTTAGATAAATCTGCCGGAACAACCTACACCACTATGTTTGATATGTTCCATGCATGGCAGGAACAGGCTGCCCGTCTGGAACAAGGCGAAATAACCGCAGAAGAATACGACCAGTGGCGGTACAAATATCCTGAATTAGACACCTCAAAACAATAGAGAAAGGTCACTCCCTCACAAGAACTCAGCGACCTTATCTAACAGGACTTGAAACCCGAATCCGACTAATTTTCAACCTCGAAACGCACAAAAACCTTACCGACTTTCAGCTTTATTTCTGAAAATCAGTAAGGTTTTCTGTTATTGAAGTATTCTATTATTTAGTGAGTGATACTCTAAATGTTGCCAAATCGTTGCCACTACTTAAACAAATTCGCTTGAAACCAACATAAATACTAGGTTCTTAAAGTCCATTTCATCACTCAAACTCCCAGAGTCTAGTTTGATTCAGGTTATTTTAATGTAGTTATCTATACGATTTTGTATTGATAACTCATACTTTTTCCACACGTTATTCTTCGTTTCATATATTTTTAGTACCAATCCAGTACCATTGCATTTTTTCATTATTGTGTGTAGTTCCGGTGGCTTGCAGGTTGGTTTGCTATTCACAGAATAATATTCTGTCGTTTTGCTTGTCCACCTATGAAAATTATAATCTCCGGACGATGTTTCTGCAACTACAAGTTTTGTGGTACTAATGGGTAGTACCACAAAATTTCTATGTACTGAATAAAATCGATTGCCTTTGCAAGATTTCTCTTAACTTGTCTGCTCAGGTATACTTTACTTTCTGCTACAATCGTCAGTAAAAATCTGATAAATCATGCCTTTTGCTAAATTACTATTTGTTTCTATTGTTATTTATATAAACTTTACTTATATTTTAATCGTTCTCTTAAAAATGGCTTGATAGAATATGCTATCAAACCTCTTATCTTTCTATGCTGCTGTTCTGTAATCTCACTCTTATTTCTTTTATTGAACATATCCAACATAAACTGATAATCATTTGTTCCATCATACCTATTATATTTATTGGGTGCAAATGCTCCTTCTTCATACAATGCATATAGTAATTTCTTCGAAAAGTACTTTGAAGTTAATTCTATTCGTTCCCCTCTTTCCATAGCATGCGCTAAACGATACATATCCATTTGAACATCTACTTCATAATCTAAATCATCTCGCTCAAATTTTTCTATACAAGAAGATCCTATCGGGTATAAACTTCTACCTGTTTCTCTATTTCTAATCGTAAATAAGTATCTCAGATTCTCTTTTCCACATACACATTCTGATGCATGTTCCTCATCTTCTTCACAATCAACAATATCCCATTCCCGCACTGCTATTTCCCAATTATCCGTTGTAGATGCTTCTAAAACACGTTTAATTAAGTTTTGATAATAAGAACTCGCCATCATTAACACCTCTCTCCTGCGTTTTCATTAGTAATATCTATAAAAAGACCCGATGTGGATTCGAACCACATCTTTCCCCTTCATAAGTGCACTGTTGCAAATGCACTTATGAAGGGGGACGCCCTACCATTAGACTATCGGGTCAATAATCATGTTAAGAAGTTTTGGTATTTGCTCTATGAACTCTTCATCCACCTTATACAAGGTCTTTATGTACAAGCAAAGCGCTTTCTCTTGACGGTTTTTACTATATTTCCGCCATTTACTTATTTGCTTATCTGGAATATCCAAAGCTATTTTAGTATAATCATAAGCCATTTTCTCAAAAATGTATGTTGCCAATTCAACACAAGATCTAGAAAACATAACAAAATCATCGAATGATATTTCTTCATATTTATTTGGTGCTACTAGCTTTGAAAATTTAGCCTCGGTCTTAAAATTATACTTTTGTAATTTACGATATTCTTTTTCATGAGAATCAACCTCACATAAATCATGAACCGAAGTATTTCTTATCAGTCGATAGTATTCACATAACTCATACAAAGGTTTCATATCATCAGATAAGTTATTACCACAAATATTTCTGACTGCACATGATAAATATGACTCTTCTTGAATTCTCGGTTTATATTCATTCTTTCCGTATTTATTTATCTGCCGGCATACATCTTTCAAAAATGTTTCAAAACACAAATGAACATTAACAATATAACTTCTGCATATTTCGCAAACCATCGAATCTGCATCATAATTTGTCAGAGTTACTGCATATTCTGTTGCTAACTTCACAAATGTATCCCTTTTCTGTATCTCGTTTTGATGTTCAACCAAAAAACACCTTTTTGACAATTCAACAAACTGATTAATTGCACAATATTTTCCCAATACATCTTTAAAATTATTTAGTGCATTCTTCTCATACATTTTATCTATTTCCTAATAAACCTGCCTGATAATCTTTCTCGAAATAATTTCCAATTTCTTTTGCTTATGTCCATGATTTTGAACCTCCTCAGTCTCAAATCTCGTGAGACTTCATTGAGACTAACTTCGGAATATTCTTGAGTAAAAGTTTGGGTGTCACATTGAGTGCCAAATTTACTGTCATTTACCTACCTAATTTCCCATTTACCGCCATTATCTGGACCTTTTCGTTCTATGATACCTTTATTCTTTAATTCTGATATATATCTAGCAATTGTTCTATCTGTGACATCTAAGGCTATTCTTAATTCATCAATAGATATATTCGGGTTTTCCGAAATCATTTTTAGGATTTCACATGCTTTAGTAAGCTTCTTCTTAGAATACTCTGGCATTAACTGCTTCATTTTTTCTTCCGAAATTTCTATGACATTTTCTATGACATTTTCTATGACATTTTCATTCACCTGTGTTGCATAATTAGTGCCATAATTCAGATTATACAAAGTCAATGTAAAATCATCATTATCTGCATCAAAGACTGGCATCTTGGTCTTATCAAATTCTACTTGACCCTCATAATCTGCCAATATCTTCTTAAATCCACTACCTCTACGCTCCATATATTTTAAACGGCTGAATATATCAGCTAATATCGGATTTCTTCGCTTTGACGGAATTTTCAATAGATTTTTCCCCTCAAGAGATATTCCACTTACCATTCCACCGGGTGAATATATTTCAATTCTATCATCGAACATATCTATATGGACTTCACTACCTATCTCCAGATAATTTCTATGAATCAATGCATTTACTACACCTTCAAGCACTGCTCTATCCGGATAATCAGGCATTTCAATTCTGCCGTCACCAACCTTACGCCATGCTTTCTTGGAATTATTTCTCACAAAATCAGTTCCTGCCTGCAACAATGTGACAAGACTGCCAGTATATTCCTTATCATCAAGTGCATCCACTATTCCTGATGCTTTAGTAAGTCCATTCCATCTTGTACAAAACAATCTGGAATGACGTACCGGTGATTCATCTGCCAAAAGTGCTCCAGCATTCGTTAGATTTCCTTTTTCATCAATCAGCCCAAAAGATTCATAATCTGTATCTTCAAATGTATTCCCCGTTCTCTGTTTATATACTGATTTTAATTTTGTAAATGACATATTGTCAAAATCATATCTTGATTTCAGGCTATCATAACTTTCACCGCTCCCACGAAGAACCAGTTCTCTTAGTTGTGAAGGAGTCGCTGGAACACTTTCATTTCCTATACGCATAAATGCGACAAGTTGCCCGTCTCCCTCATAATAGTATGGTGTCTGCTGCCCTTTCATAACTTCTACAATAACAAAAGTCTTGTCCTCAGCTTTTTCAAATGAAAGCCTAAACTCCGGTATTGGATTTAAATGTATTTTTATTGCTTCACTAATTTTCTCCGCATCACCTTCTGCATCCGCAAGTCCCACCAACTCACTATCATTAGATACACCAAATATAAGCTTGCCTCCAAAACAATTAGCAAACGCACTGATACTCTTACACCAGCTCTTAGGTTTCTTTTCTTCAAGTGCAAGTTTTTTGTCGTAATCTGTGGTTTCACCGATTAGCTGCCTTATGTCCATAAATTCACTTCCTTCTTTGCAAAAATTTTTCTGCGTAATATTGCATAAATAAAACTTTATGATTAGAACTTTATTCTACATAATATTTCTCTTTTCCCTTATTGTATCCAGTATTTTCCCAAGTCCGACATATAAATCACTATTGTCTTCACAAGATCTCTGCAATCCAATTATATTCATTATTAAATAATCCAACCTATGTAATTCAGATCCCAAACAAAGCTTATTATAAAATCCTTCTATAGTTGTATTTTCTTTAAACTCATCATTTATCCGAATATAATATTTGTCATCTCTTATAAATACATTCTTAATTTTTTCTCCATCCGGATTCAATGTATCCATTTCTTCCTTTTCAATCCAAAATGAATTTTTATTATGATTACAGTCATGACATGATAGGATTAAATTTTCCATATAACCCGCATCTTTTTTTGTAGCAAATATAGGAGCTTTTTCATATAAAAAATGATCTATTTCAAATTCAGTCTTTTTTATCAAATCAGTTGAAGCTCCACAATATGCACATTTTCCATTATAAGCTTTAATGAATTCCAGCTTAAATTTCTGTGAATTATCACTTATATAGCTATGCATATCTTTTGCATTAGGATGCTCTATTTCAACTAACTTCTCTACTGCTTTCTTTTTTTTCGGTACATCAATTAATTCCGGACAATATTTTGTTCTTCTGTAGTCCATATCCCTATCCTTCTACTTTCGTCTGTAACTCTTGAAACATTTTTATCACATCATCAATATCATTCTTAGTAAGTTCATCAAATTTCCCTTGACCATTGATCGAATTCACTATTTTTTCTACCATAACTTTTTCCCAACTAGTATTTTTTTGCATTTCTGAAGCAATTTTTCTGACTTCAAAAATATTTCTAATGCATTGGTCCAATATTGGAGGAAGCTTTTCATCATAATATTCCACTGGAGTCTTTCCGCATTTAGGATCATATTTAGAAATTGTTTCATAATCTGGGGCGATATCATTTTGCGTAATAACAATCACCTCTATAAACGGAAAATATTTTTTTAGAATAATTTTAAATTCTTCTCCTGTAAACTTTCCTGCTATTGCTGTTCTATTTTCAAATAATTTTGAGTCTATAAAAATTATATTTGCTGATTTAACATCCGGATTATTAATCAAACTCTCGTATCCTGCATCTGGATTGAATTTAATATCTAAAGATTCAACATTACAACTCGAATTCTTATATTTATCCAAATATTTGGATAATGAAGTCTCCGGATAATCATCTATATATATAATTTTTAAGTTTTCCATTATATTTTTCCTCCTATAGTGAATTCTATTTCAAATCCCTTTTCCCCACCTATTTTCTGTATTTCTCCCCCTGACATTGTACATGTATTATTTACAATCCACATTCCGAGACCATGCCCGTTAGTTCTTGTAGTTTCATGTACCTCTAATATTTTCATCGGATCCGTTTTATACTTATCATCAAGTCCTTTTCCATTATCACAATATTTAATATTTAAAAATCCATTAGCCTCATTTATAAATATGGTGATCATTAGTTTTTGCGTATTTTCATTTTGCTGCACACTATTTAAAATCAGATTATCAAAAATAACCTGCAATATATCTTCTGAAATCTGATAAACAATATCTTCATCCATTATAATTTCAATACTAAGCCATGCGTAATCTCTTTCCCACACTTTTTTTATAACAGTTAAGATATCTGCTATACTCTGGTACCTAATCTCAAACTGTTTTTTTTCTATTTCTTCCAACATAGTGTCCATGAATGTCACCAATTTTCTTCCAACAACATCATTACTTTCCAACAAATAAGGCACATTTTTATAAGATTTTCTCGTTTTTTCAGAAGAATTCAATTCATCCCACATACCATATTCTTTTAATGCATCTACTATATTATTGTAATTATCATATATGGCATTTCTATCATTTTTCATTTCATGTGCAATGGATGAAGCTTTTAATCCCGTTGTTGCTAATACATTTAAAATTCTTACATCATATTTATATCTAGCCTCTACCGCTTCTTTATCTTTCTGATATTGTTTTCCCTCCTTTTTATAACTTTTGATTTCTGTTGCTAATTGCTTTGCTTCTTCCTTTGTTAAACCACTAACAGATGTCGGTCGGTTTAATACTCGATCAGAAATAGGTGTTGCTTTTTGCCCATCTACCTGATTCTTAGCATTTATTTTTCTAACAATATTTTGTCTATATCTTTCAAATTCTTTAATGCCTACTAATATTATTTCAACAAATAACTGATAATAAATATTTTCATCTAAGCCTTGGCGGTTAGCCATATCCTGAAGCACAGCATTCTTCTTTTTATCTATCATGACATAACCTGCCATCTGATTTTCTCTCACACGCCATGCACCCGTTGGATGAGAAGCTGCCGCAGGGGATTTTCTAGATCTTTTTCCAAGTCCTAACCAATCTTTCCTTCCTTCATATGAAGATATACTAAATGCATTCCTATATAATATTATTCCACTTTCAATATTTTTAGGTGTGTTTAAATACTTGTATAAAAATTTCTCTTTTTCATCTTTTGATGTGGAAATATTAAAGTATAAATTTGCTGAAAATTCGCCAATATCATTAACCACTGTTTGTATATCAGCATCTAAAAGCTCCGTAATTTTGTTTCCTTTCAACTCATTAACAATATCCGTTTTCGTTTCATATTTTTTTATATCAATCCCTGAACAATATTTTAAAGCCTCATTTTCGAACTCATCTGACTCTACTGATGTCACTAAGATTCCTTGGTTATACTTTAAAACAATATTACTTCTACAATTGATTCCGACTTCTGCTTTAGGAAAATGTTCAACTACAATTTCATCATAATTATCTGAAATGATTCTTATCTCCATAGATGTATCATGATAAGTTCTTTCTAAGTACTTATTTAAATTTTCTATGCGTTTTTTATTCCACTTTTCCCTTAATCCTATTATTTCTATATCTGTTCCTTTAGTGTGAATGTCGTAGTTCTCATCTAAAACAGATGTATTCCAATCTGTTTTCCAAATTACACCAACAGAATCTATTTTTTTTGATTTCAAACATACGCTATACCCTAGTCTCGATAATGCAAATCTCCCAACACCTTTCGAACCAGCTTGAATTCTTTTTTTATTATTTTCATCTATTATTTCATATTCTTTGCTACTTTTACCTATATGCATCCAATGTTTTTTTATATCGTCTGCATTCATGCCAATGCCATTATCTTCAAATCGAAGTGTGTCATTCTGAAATGTAATTTTTAAATTCAAGGCATTAGCATCATATGCATTCTTAACTAATTCAAGTATTGCAGCCTCATCTGTAGAAAAATTCTGCACACCTAACAATTCCGCTATCGTACTATCTTCTATAACATATTTTAATTCTTCCACTCAAGCCACCTCCTAAAACATATAATTCTCAACATCCTTCGATGTTATTCTCACCGATTTGCCACTTATAGGTATTCCAATTTTAAAAACATACTCTTTAAATTCGTCGCTTCTAAGTATTCTCATTGCATCTGTCAATGTATATTCATTATTATCTTCCTTTTGCACGATATACATTCCCGCATATGGTATACATTCCTGCTCTAATTCATATACGTCTACATCATTTGTCACAACTGTTGAAATCAGAAGTTTTTGTCTATTCAAGCCACTCAGTGCTTGTGAGCGACCATACTCATACCATTTTGCATTATTATCACTTTGCCTTTTATCTAAATCATCACGAAACTCATTAAGATACGCCGTAGCCCCAGGAAATAATCGTTCAAACTCACCATCATCATAATGTACTAACTCATTTTCGTCATATGTATACGGAAAAATAATTTTTTCATGTTTAATATATCTAAGCGTTCGAGGTGTTTCAGTATTTCTTACTACTTCTCTTTCAATAGTATGATTACCACAAACATAGCCATTATCCACTTCGGTATATGCCCCGTCTGACAGAACATATGCTTTATTTAGAAGTGTTGCCACAACATGTGACACCTTAAAATACTCCCCAAATCGATGTTGTCCCACTTCATTCTCATCTGCAAAAAACCACTTTTCATCTAGTTGAGCAATAGGTATATCTATCGCATTTTCCATACTCATGTCCTGATAATGCAAAAGCTCCTGCTGACGTTGTTTGTCTAACACCATAATGGATGACTTAACTAATGCCTTATCAAATATTTTAACTTGTTTGTAATCCTTTATTTTGGCAATGTACGGACTCATAAAAATCCTCAGATTATGTCCAAATACAGTCTTATAAATACTACTTGGAATAAGATAAGACATTTTCCCGTTATCTGCTAATGAATTAATACTTTTCTCTATAAATGCATAGCAATAATCAAATTTTCCTTTGACACATGTAGAGAAATTACTCTTTACAAACAGCTGTTCCTCCTCTTTCAATTCACTGTATGTAATATAAGGAGGATTTCCAACAATATATTGAAATTTAATAGTAGTATTCCACTTCAAATAATCTGCATTTATCACTTTCCAATCAACTTTGTCAATATCGTTACGTTTTAATACTTTATCTAAATTATCAATACATTTTTTATACTGTTCTTTATCAATCTCGATTCCATATATGTCTTTTGCTAATCCATTCTTTATTCTTGTTCTAGACAAACCATTTTCCTTACAATCATCAATATACCTTTGAACTACCGCAACCAGGATGTTGCCATCGCCACAGGAATTCTCTAGTATTTTTTTTCCATATAAATTATGGGTATAACCCACACTATCTAGTAATTCTATTACATAATTTTCAGGCGTAAATACCTGGCACTTCTTGTTCATAGTTTTCTCTTCACTTTCTCTATTCTTCCTTGCTCAATATTCATATCTGATTGAATGGTATTTCTTCCTTAATGGCAGAGCTTAAATTATCGTAATTATCAAATAGTTCTTTACTAGCATCGGTAGCGTCATATGTATAATCACCGACAATTTTACGCCACCTCTTTATACCTCATAAACACATACTCATAAATTTTCTGTCTGTATGCAAATATTTCATTATCAGAATAACTCTCTGGTAACTCTTCCCATAGAATTGCTCCTATATATGTTTCTATATCATCCCTTGTTTCCTGTTTCTCTGTCCAATGGTCAAGTTCAGATATCTTTGCTTTTATCTTTTCCAGCAAGTCTACCGCAACTTTCTTTATTTTATTGATATCTTCTTTTGAAAGATTTTCATTGAAAAGCATATCATACAATGACAGTTCCTCATCACTTGTAAAGCCCTCTCTGACATAACGCTTTTCTTCCTGATTCATAGAATTAGCCAGATTCATCAAGTCCATAAATGTCTTTTCAATGTTTGCCCTGTCCTGCTCATTATTATATTCATCAATGATTGTCTGATATCTTTCATAATAATCCACACGACTTGGATTTTCTTTGAGCATACTGTCTAATCTTGTTTGAATCAGTTCATCCAAATCTGTAATGAGCAGATTCTTTTTCTTTGTCTTTGCAAACTCTCTTCGAAGCAAATCAAAATCTATTCTACTGATATCAAAACGCTTAGCTATGTCATTATTATTAGATTCCTGTTCAATCATTATATATTCGCCTAGAATCCCATTAATCTGAACCATCAAATCAACATTATCAATGTGTTTCTTCTTTTTCTTTAGTTCATCAGATATTGCTATAATCGCGTCTTTTTTGTTTCTATCCTCATCCGATATATCATCTCTTTCCAGATATTTCATCATACGATTTATTTCGTTTGCATATGTCGTAAACTGCTTGCGTGATTCTCGGCTATCAGAAACAGCATTTGCTGCTGTCTGTAATAACGCTAATTTTGAAAAGTCTTTTGCCTTAATCAAATCCTCCAACTCAAAATTTCTGCTACATAAAAATTCTATAGCTGCTGATATAGTTTCCAGCACGTGCTCTATAAGTTCTTCCTTATCTATTGTTGGATCAGTCTCTCTTCCTCCAACATTTGCTGTATAATCTGCAAGTGCTTTACGAAGTGCCTTTACTATTCCAATATAGTCAATAATAAGTCCGTTACTCTTGCCCTCTGCCACACGATTTGCTCTTGCTATTGTCTGCATGAGAGTATGCGCTTTCAAAGGCTTATCAAGATATAGGCATGACAAACATTTTACATCAAAACCTGTAAGCCACATTGCACAGACAAACACTACTCGAAGTGGATTATCCTTATCCTTAAACTCTTTATCGAGTTCTCTTTTCTCCATCTTTTCACGATGCGGCTTTATATCAAGATCCCATTTCTTAAATGTCTGAATCTCATTCTGCTCCTGAGAAATAACAACAGCCATTTCGGTTTCTTTCATCCATTTAATCTTGCGTTCCAGTTCCTGTACTTCCTGCTGTGATACTTTTGATTTTATGCCTTCTAATCGTTTGATTTCTTCTTCCCAGTAATCCTGTACTAAATTATACATCCGAACGCAAGTCACTTTATTCAGGCACACAAACATAGCCTTACCACTTGTCCATAAATTCGAATAATGAGAAACAAAGTCTTTGGCTACAGATTTAAGCCTTTGTGGTGCTGTCATGATATGAATCTCTTTCTTAAACTCACGCTCCAGTTTTTCTGTCTGGTCTGGATCTAAATCTGCTGCCTCAATCGCATCCAATATCTTATCAGTAATATCCGGATTGTCTAAATCCAAAATCTTCTCTCCACGATTCTCATAATATAGCGGGACTGTTGCTTTATCCTCAACTGCTCTCTTAAAATCATAGATGGAAATATAACCACCAAATGTTCTCTCTGTAATATTATCATTTGATAATAATGGTGTTCCTGTAAAACCAATACGTGCGGCTGTAGGCAACAAATTCATCATATTGTCTGCAAATATTCCATACTGACTCCTATGTGCTTCATCGGACATTATAATAATGTCATGATCTGGTATGATTGGCTGTACATCTTTCTTATTAAATTTCTGAATCAAAGTAAATATAAAGCTAGGATTTCCTTGCAATTTTGTTATAAGGTCATCACCACTCGTAGCAATATACTTTGCAGCCTTTGTTTTTCCAAGTAATCCACAATTTTCAAAAGTATCGCTAATCTGTGTATTTAACTCATCCCTGTCTGTCAAAACCACAATCGTTGGAGAACCTGCAAATTTTCGCCGAATTTTCTGTGATAAAAATACCATAGAATAACTTTTACCAGAACCTTGTGTATGCCAGAACACCCCCAACTTTCCGTTATTCAATTTACGAGCTTCATATGCTTTCACCGCTTCATTCACACCTAAATACTGGTGATTTCGTGCTAGAATCTTTACTGTTTTTCCATCTGAATGGTCAAATAATATGAAATTTTCCAACAAATCAAGGAAGTTATCCTTTTTGCATATACCTCTAAGCATCGTTTCAAGTGCAACATTACCTTCTTCCTGCTCAGACAATCTTTTCCACTCATGAAAAAATTCATATTTGCTACCTAATGTTCCCACTTTAGCCTCTGTTCCATTGGACAACATAAGAAATGCATTATAATAAAACAGATGCGGTATTGTATCAAGATAGTCTGTATAGTTATCTGTGTATGCATTCTGCACATCTACAGAATTCTTCTTCAATTCTATAAAAAGAAGAGGTATTCCATTTACAAAACCCACAATATCTGTGCGTCTCCGATAAAGATCTCCATGTATTTTCATTTCCTTAATAGCAAGGAAATCATTATTCTCTGTATTTGTAAAATCAATTACAATTGCCTTCTTTTCCTCAATCTGACCATTCGGCTTTTTCACTTTCACTGGAATACCATCTCTTATATGTCTATACTTTTCCTCATTTATCTGCGTAAGAGAAGCTGATGACATATGACTTTCAAATGTTTTTATAGCATCTTCAAGTAATGCTGGAGTAAGCCATGGATTGAGTTTTAAAAGTGCCTCCTTGAGATATTTCACAAGAAGGATTTCCTTATATGATTTCCTGCCAAATGTGCCAGTTTCACCCAGAACTTCTGTGTTATAGGCAAGTTCTACACGCCAACCAAGTTCATCTTCAAGAAGGTGACCAGCACTTTCCTGTACTAATATGTTTTCTGAATAATCATAGCTCATAATAATCTCCTCCTTCCTTTATCTCATCATAAATGCAACAATCATCATTTATTTTAATAATCAACAAAATCATTATCTTTAATAACGTATAATAATCCGCTATCATTGTATTGTTATCTGGCACAATAGAATCATGGATATAGCGATTTCTAATAGCTTTTCCATCACTAAACTCAGAATTATTCAATATATAATCAAAATATTTATATTCAGGTTTCGACAACAATTTATCATCTACACAAATATCACCATTTTTAATCAATCGTTTTAATAATGGTGATTTTATATGTTGTAATGAAATAACTTCTTTTTCGTAAAACTCATGTAAAATAAATACTCTTTCCTTGTTATAATTAATAACATCATCTTCTATATATATTGCCCCTTCTTCGATTAACCAATTTAGTGATGCTATGTTATATGGTTCACATTCTGACAATTTTATATCTTCATTTGATATAAGCTTAATAAGAGAGTCATATTTTGATTTTGTTTTTTCGGTATACCCAAGCATGCTCTGCGATGAAAACAACATATTCATCTCTTTAATAAGTTCACTATTTATAACATAACAATATTTATTTTTTATTCGACTTGGGATATCTTTTATTCTTGGTGAATCTGTTATATATTTAAAAAGTTCAAGATCAATTTCTCCATCATCGCACAACATTTTATACTTACTTAGTACTCCATCTATAGCTGATGCAAGAGTTTTACATTTACTAAGTATGCTATCAGCCGAGTTTGGCATACTACATGTATAATCTTTAATATCAAATTCCTGTAATAAATAGGTTTCAAAAAACCATTTTATAATGTCTTCAATGTTGATATCAAGTTTAATCAATTGTTCAACATAACCTCTCATTTGAATATCAGATAAAGATTCTAACATATCAAATGCTACATTCTTCTTGTACATTCCAACACCTCTAACTTCAAAAATCTCCGTAAGAGGGTGTCTTTCTTCATGACTTGAAACACATGTGAATCTTGCCTGACTATCTATGTATTCAAATAAATATATGAAATTGTTTAGCAATGTTGGGTAATCAGTATTATCCTTTATCCATCCTGTATCATACTCTAGAATCCATTTACTATTTTCAATTTGGACATTCTTAACATTTTCAAATGGACCAAAAGTAACGCCAAAACCATAGTCATGAAAAACCGCCGATTTATTATTCTCCCAAAATTCGTTATTCCTCTTGTCCGCCATTTTTTTCATTTTCGGAGTAATCGGTAACTCTTTTGTATGTTTAGCATTTAAAATAAGTTTCATAAAATTCGGGTTAATATGATCACTATTAAGATAATCTTCGATAAGTTTTACCCTTTTCTCAATAGTAAAATGTCTTGGAATATATACCTGTAGTTTTTTATCATGTTCTTCTAAATAATAAGAAACTACAAATTGCAACCCATATTGTTGTTCCTCTAGCAATCTAGTTATCTCTTCATCAAAGTATTCTACAAATGACTTATCCTGTAATATATGATAAATATTCCAACGCAGCCCTTTCAGAACATCACATATTCTATCCTTAGAAATACACTTATAGGTTTTAAACTTATAAAAGAAATTTATAAAATCATCCCAATATCCCACATAACAATTATTAAAAGTATCAACCACATTTTCTTCTGTTATCTGTTTAAATCTCTCATAAACTACAGCATTTAAATTCAATGTTTTCGCTTTATATCTCTGATATTTTTCTTCTGACCAATCCGGAATATCTGTAACTTTCTCAAAAAATAATTTTGTATGATAAAATTCAATCACTCTATTAATATCAACTAACTCTATCTGATTTTGAACATAAGAATCCAAGATAGCAGTCACCTTTTGTTCATCACCATGATAGCAAAATCTAGCGTTGAAATAATCTTTATGTTCAAAATCATTCATTATTTATACCTCCACTTCTCCACTCATCAATCTTGGTAATAATCGGTCACGAGCTTGCAATAATAAATCATTTTGTCTTTGTAAATTTTTAATTTTACCAAAATAAGGTGCAACCACTTTACAAAACCTATCAAGTATGTCATCTGTCGGAATATAAATTTTTAATGCATTAATATCCTTTGCATATACGTGTGGCTGTGCAGCTCCTTTTTGAAGTGAATCTAATTTTGCTTTACTGTCCTTAATAAAACAATATACCCAAAATAAATAAGGTGTTGTCTGACTATCTACAAACGAACAATCCGATGCAAAAACATCTACATTATATAGCCTTGCAAAACCTGCATTAGCCCCAGAACCACTAATCGTAATAACTGGAGCTACTGTGTTTGCTACATTATGATAGTATGCTGGCTCCAAACCACCTGCAACAACCGGAACATTTCCTTTATGAATTTGTGCCTTAGTGATAGTCTTTCCCCTTTTAAATAACGCAATATTTCCAACAGTACCATCTAACCATCCTTTAGGCACACCATCAACAATCTTAACATCTTCACATCCCGGAAAATGTAGATCTACAAACCATTCTCTATACAAACATTCTGCCGCTTCTTCTAATAATTTAATTTGTTTTTTGTTGTTCTCAATCAAATCATCGTATGATGATAATATTTCAGCAATCCTTTCTTGTATTTCAATTTTAGGAATATTCACTGGCATATTTCTTATTATTGGAATATTCACATGCGCTACTGTTGCCCCATTTGCTGTTCCTAACAATTCATACTGTTGCTTTGGTGCTAATATATAGTACGCCAAAAATTGAGGGCACACTTTTTTCTTATCTGGTCGAATCAATACAGTTCTTTGCCCCAAACATACTTCTTGTCCTGCACGTATTATTGCTGCATTTCCTGCCGGTGCTTCTCTAGCAAAAATAATGTCATCTTTTTGCGGAACAGCCCTTATATTTCTTTTATCATATGTAGCTTTAGATACCCGCTGAACTCCATCTAAAATCAATCGTCCTCTTCCAACATTTGGTGTTCTTATTATAGGATATCCTTCTCCTTCATCAGGTGCTGTTGAATGGGGACAATCTACTATAAATTCACATATATCATTCAATACCATCACCTAACATCTCCTTCATATTCCGTGAGATAGCATTCATCAAATCATTTGATTCTGCCTGCAATGCTAAAAGTTCTCGATGTATCTCTGCCATTCGCTCTTCAAAATCCACGCCATCATCTTCCACAGGTGCTACACCAACAAATGCACCCGGAGTGAGAGACCACCCCTTTTCTTCAATGCTAATTCTATCTTTATCATCACATTTTGTGTCATCTGTTGTATAAGCGACTTTACATAATCCAAGAATATCGTGATACTCTCCTTCTCCAAACTTTTCATATAACCAATTAGCTTCTTTTGCTATTGTAAGCCTTTCTGTAAGTTCAGAAATTCTATCATCGTATTCAGTCTGTAATTTTTTCTTTTCTCGCTTATCTGCTGCCTCAACTGCTGTTTTTGCTTCTGCACGAAGTTTCTTTAATCTTTCAGTCAAATCATGAACCTGTTCATCAAATAATTTGTCACTTCCAAGTGCATTTCTATATTCATGAAGTAATGCAGTATATTTCTCGCTTTCTCCACGATATAACCAGACAATAGCATTCAGATTTTTAAGTTGCCACTCTGACCATTCATTCAGTGTACGATCAACTTCTGTATAATAATTTCTCGCATCAATAAAGAGAACTTTATTCTTCAATTCTTTCTTTTTGCCTTTATCAAAGAACCATAATGAACACGGAAGGCTCTTTGTATAGAAGAAATTGTTACCTACACTTATCATCACATCAACATGACCAGTTTTGACAAGTTTTTCTCTTATATCCTTATCGCTTCCCTGACTATCTGTTGCAGAGGAAGCCATTACAAATCCAGCTCTGCCCTTTTCGTTAAGATAAGCATAAAAGTACGAAATCCATAGATAATTTGCGTTTCCAATTTCTTTATACTTGTTTTCTTTCGGGCATCCAAACGGAAGTCTTCCCGCATTGGATGCTGATTCTGCCTTTACCTTGTCCACATTGAATGGTGGATTTGCCATTACATAGTCACAGCAGCCTTCAAGGTTATGAGCATCATGATAAAATGTATTCGCTTCATCACCAGATTTTATTACTCCTGTAAGGCCATGAACTGCCATATTCATAAGACAAAGCTGCGCATTATATTCCACTTTCTCCTGTCCATAAAATGTCATACTACTATTTGCCTGTAACCCAGCTTCATTTACAAAGTCACCTGTCTGTACAAACATTCCACCTGAACCACATGCTGGATCAAGAAGCACTCCCGATGTCGGCTCTAGAATATTAACTATCATTTTTACCAAAGATTTTGGCGTAAAGAATACTCCGTCATCCGAAGCTATATTTTTTGCAAATTTATTAAGGAAATACTCATAAATCCTACCTATTACATCTCCACCAACTTCATCAAGTGCGTTGTTATTGAATATGCGAAGCAGCTCTCCCAGCAGTTCATCGGAAAAATCCGTATAACTTTTCGGCAATACACCTGCTAACTGTTCACTTTGCTGTTCTACAAGTTCCATAGCATTGTTTACTACCTCACCCAGACTATTCATTGCCTGTCCAGCAATATTTTTCAAATCAGCTGATGCTATATTTTCAGGAAGATTCACAAGATAATCATACTGTGCTTCTCTTGGCAAAAACAGTGCACTTTTAGCAGAAAAATCCTTGGCTTCTACAGGCATTTTTCTGCCATTACGCATTGGTCTATCCTTTAATATCTCTGCTTCCACCAATTTAAATCGACTATACGCATATCTTAAAAAGAGTAATCCCAGCACCGGCATACAATACTGGTTTGATGTCAGTTTAGAACCTGCTCTTAGTAAATCTGCTGATTCCCATAAATCAGCTTCTAACTTCTTTATACTTCTGTTGTCCATTATTTTTCTCCTGTTTTTCTATATCTACAATCTGAACAACATCACCGATATCACATTGAAGCACTTCACATATTTTTTCTATAACTGTCAATGTTACTGGCTCGTTATTCGTCATTTTTGCCATTGTTCCCTTACTAATCTTTGCCTTGCTACATAAAGCACCTTTATTCATTTCCTTATCAATCAGAATTTTCCAAAGATTATTATACGAAATTGCCATACCACACCTCAATTTTGTTTATATGCTCTTAACAATATAGGGCTTATACGCCTCTTTAAGCATATCATATATAGTCTATTTTTTCAAACCTCAGGAATATTTTTTTGTACTTTGTGAGAAGCAGAGGTACGTAAAGTGAATTTCGACCAGAAGCAGAGGTATCATCTCCCTCTGCCCATATTCCACATCTTATCTTCTGCTTTTTCCTTCCCTGCATCCCTGCCAACGCTCTCATCATAAATTCTCTGAAACTCTTCATAAAGCTCATCTCCAACCAGCTTTATTTCCATCCTCTTCATAACATCTGAAAACAGCCTTATACTTCCACTTACATCTGCAATATCAAATCCGAATATATCCGCCTTAACAGGAACATCTACATCTTCATATGCTCCACACTCAGATAACCTATCAGCAATCCATTCAACCTTATCAGCAGCCATCGGAATAACCGAAACCTCATCATCTACAGCTACATTCTTACCTGTATAAATCTGTTCCGCATCACCATCATCCATTTCACGAGATTTCTCAACATATAAGTCTGCCTGTTCTTTTTCGATATTACTTTGTTAGTCTATAACAGAAAAATCTTCCTTTCGACATATTTCCATATCAATATCAGTAGCTGTCTTTTTCTCAACCTCAGACACAATCTCCAGTTCTCCCATCCCCGGTATCTCAATCTCCCTGTCAGCAACAATCTCTTCATTCTCCGACACCGCATAATATGCCGTATACAAATCTTCTTTCACAATGCTATCAGCAAGCTGCAACTGTCTCTTAAGCTCCCTTTTCTCCTGCTTCAGCTCGTCCAGTTCTTCCTGCACTTCCACATGCCATATCTGATACTCACGATATTGTTCCTCGTTCTTAATCTTCCGCTTCCGGCTAGAGCTTTCTCTGTATATCTCATGCTGTCTGTCCTCAATCTGCTGAATCTTTTCTT
>ERZ791865.1250-NODE-1250-length-26241-cov-8.119071_pt1 | contig 26241 bp, 26 predicted proteins | sample MGYA00509942_ERZ791865 | MGnify/ENA primary metagenome ERZ791865 (study PRJEB30046, sample SAMN00792098) | human gut metagenome | study: EMG produced TPA metagenomics assembly of the A metagenome-wide association study of gut microbiota in type 2...
GTCAGAGCCAAGGAATGGCTGCGTGATTATCTCCAAGAAAACGTCCGCAGCCCCTAGTGCCCGCTTCTTTGCGCAGATTGGCTGTTGGCCAGCTGTTGGCGTGACTTTCATGCCGCTGCGCCTAGGTTGTCATCGAGCCGGGACATGTCCATGTATCGCCGGTCCGACCACGAGCGTGAGGTGACGTAGCGGATTCTGGCGCATACGAGCATGAGCGCGCTGTTGGAGTCGGGGAAGCCGCCCACGACCCGGGTGCGCCGGCGGATCTCCTTGTTCAATCGCTCGATCATGTTGTTCGTGCGCAGCTTGATCCCATGGTTCGCGGGGAACTCCGGCAGGAGGTAGGTGGTGGTCTCGCCGACGCCCTCGCGGAGGCAGTTCGCGGCCGACTTGAGCTTGCGTTCCTCCATTTCGCCCGCGACCGTCCCTGCCTTGGCCATGGCGGATTCGCGGTTTTCCTGCGCGAAGATGGCCTTCAGGGCGGCGGACGCCCATTCCCTGTGACTGGGCGGCGTCTTGGAGAGCACGTTGCGCATGAAGTGCACCATGCACCGCTGGTATTTCGCGTTCGGCAGCATCGAGTTGACCGTGGAGACGAGTCCGGCGCACCGGTCGCCGACCACCAGTCTGACGCCCCTCAACCCGCGTTCGATCATGCTTCGGAAGAACTGCTCCCAGCTGGCCGCGTCCTCGCGCATGCCCTCGTCGACCGCGATGACCTCGCGCCGGCCCTCCGTGCTGACGCCGATGGCGACGAGGACGCTCACGTTCTCCACGTGCCCGCCCCAGGATCGCTTGTGCCACACGCCGTCCACGAACACGTACGGGTACTCGGATTCCAACGGGCGTTTCCGCCACTCGTCGATCTCCTTGTAGATCTTCTTGAGTTTGTCGCTCAATGTCTGGGATGGCATCCGCTCGCCCCACAGCAGCTGGCTGATGTCGTCCACCCTGCGTGTGCTCACGCCCGCGAGGTACATCTCCATCAGCGCCTCCTCGACGCTGGATTCGCGCCTCCGGTAACGCTCGATCACCGCCGACCCGAACAGGGCGCCCTTCAGTTTGGGCATCTTGAGACTCAACTTGCCGGCCTTGGCGGTCAGCGTGCGCTCGTAGTGGCCGGCGCGGAACGCCCTCCGGTCGGTCTTGCGCTCGTATCTGGCGGCGTTGGCGATCTCGTCGGCCTCGGCGTCGAGCATGGCGTTGATGGTCTGCTCGACCTTGACTCGAACCAAGGCATCGAGCTTGGACTCGAACATGGCGTCGTCGAACTGTATGATTTTATCGGACATGGCTTCCGGCCTTCTTTCCAATCGCGGTTTTCATGTGTAAGCGACTGAAAATCGTACCAAAGCCGGGCCATGTCCTTTTCATCGGAACTCACAACCGAATCTGCGCAAGAAGACGGGCGTTATCCATTTTCATTTTTAAAATGTTTTCCCAGAAACGATTTTCATTAAAATTTCGCCATTTCTTGGTACTTTTTGCACTCTAATTGAAATGGAACATACACTACACAGTTACAACATCGCAAACGCAATAAAGAAGATGGAACCCCGTCGCAAAGCAGGATTCCAGCATTGCTAACAGCGTGGCGGAATCCTTGAGCAATGTGGCGGAAAAGTCGCTACACGCTTCCAGCAAAGAGTCGCCGGTAAAGCTTTTCCATGGTGCAGCGCACCGCGGAGCCCATAGCCCCCAGCTCCCCGAAGGCGACATTGTACCTGGCTGTGACGTGACTATGAAGCGCGATTTGAAGGAAATCGCCGTTCAGCTCGACAACCTCAACGTTCCGGTAATGGGCTTCGTGTTCAACTTCGCGAAGGAACGTAAGGTCTCCCCAAACGGCAACTACTATTACTATTATGACGAGGGCGGCAAGAAGAGCCAAAGGAGCCGAAAGAAGAGCAGGCACAAAAGCTGACTCAATCTCAGCAAAATAATCGCCTCCCTTTCTATTCAGGAAAGGGAGGCGATTTTCTTGTATCAACGCAATGCGCGGCTTAGTAGGAACCGGTACCGCGGAAGACTACGAGCACGGTCTTCGCAAGAATCGCGAGATCTCCAGCGATGGACCAATTCTCGATGTACGAAACGTCCAAATACTCGCTCTGTTCCTGCGAAAGATCCGAACGACCGGAAACCTGCCACGGACCAGTAATACCGGGCTTCACCAGCAAACGCGTGGAATACAGGGAGCCATAGCGGGCAACCTCGTCAGGCAACGCCGGACGCGGCCCAACCAGAGACATATCGCCCTTCAACACGTTAAAGAACTGAGGGAACTCATCCAACGAAGTCTTACGAATAAAATGGCCAATCTTCGTAATACGTGGATCATCCTTCATTTTGAAGATAAAACGATCGCTCTGGCCATTCTCTTCCGCAAGCTTCTTCTTCAACTCTTCTGCATTGGTAACCATGGAACGGAACTTGTACATGGTGAACGGTTTACCATGTAGTCCGACACGCTGCTGAGAGAAAAACACCGGACCACCATCATCGAGTTTGATGGCAATGGCCACGCCGAGCATAATCGGCGAAGAAATCAACAACGCGCAAGCTGAACCTATGATGTCGACGACACGCTTCACCACAGCAGTAACAGTAGTGTATTGCGGCAGACTCGCCAACAACACCGGCTGCTCAGTAGTATTACGCAAATACAAGCGATGGCCGCTCACGTCAGCCAAAGACACAGCCAGGGCAAGCTCCATGCCCAAAGATTCCACTGCAAGAGAGATACCATGCAGCATTTCGGAATCACGAGACAGCACGTCGGCAACATACACTTCTTGAGCGCAAAGGCTTTCGCACGTGCGGGGAAACGCGGAATTAAACGGAATCACCTTCAGCATATCGGCACCCTCAATGGTGGGATCCGGCTCGAACGAAGTGACCACATACGCGTCTTTCTTGCTGCCGTCAGCTTCAATCGGGCATACTGCGACCGGCGAATACCCCCAATTGGAATAATCCTGCATGGTACGCAACGCACGGTTAATGCCGTCGGAAGAACCAATCACCACGGTCTTATACTTGCAAGAACCTTTTTTGCGGCTGCGATGCAACCACTGACGCATCTGCCAACGGGCAATCACTTCCAGAAAGAACGCGATGATCGGGGCAATGATGAGTGCCGTTCGTGGAAGCGCAAGTTTGAAAATAAACGCAATCGAGCAATACGTGATAATAGTGAGCAGCGAAGCGTTGATGATCTTCGCGTACAGCTCATAGCCTTCCACCATCACATGCCTATGGTATGCACCGACGATCGTGAGGCTCAATACCCAAATGGCACTGAAGCAAACAAGAAATAGCCAAAATGGCATGACGCTACCGATGGCTTCATATGCAGAATTGTTTGCCCACAGGCTGAACGCGAGAGAAACCAGCATGACGGCAAGGTCAACCATTACCAGACAGGCAACGAACGAATACCTCCACCCCGGAACGACCTGCTTCTTGGCCCTCTTGCGGCTACGCCCGTCCCCATCAACGGGGAAACGGCGTGTTCGAGAATGTCATCGGTTCAAACTGCGAAACGTTTTGAGCTTGATCCTGAACATGCGCCCGCTGCTTATGCCATGCATTGGAGGAAACAATATGCATTTCCTCCGTCTTTGGCGTTGAATCCGAATCGCAGGAGTTCCCTCGCATGTCCAATCCCTTCAGTCTAGCTCTTACACTCCATCCTTCCAAGGCAGACTACACCCCCCCCCGAGTAACATCCACCACCCTAGAATGGCATAGAAGGGTGATGGATGTCGGTACTCCCAGAATCAGCTGCGAAGGAGGATTTCTTCCAAGGCGCTGATTACCGAATCGGGCATGCCGGAGGTGACGAACAGCTCGTTGCTGAAACGGGGCGCGGTATCGAAGGTGCGCAGAGCCCCGAGCGCACGCACTCCTTGCTCACGAATCGTCTGCATCGCATGCTCTTTGGAAATGTACGGCATTTGCGCATGCAAGAGCACGTCAAGCACGTCCTGTTCGACTGAATTCTCGGCAATCTGCAGTCCGTCTGAAATCGTAACGTTCAAGCATGCAGTAGACGGCACGTCGCGCACAACGACCGACAGACTCAATGTCTGCTGATCGTATGTAATTTCTGCAGTATCGCAAGCTTTACCGTCAATTTCGATACGAACGTTCTGCATGTCTGGCTGCGCAACCCCACGGAACACAACCTCCCAGTTACGCTGTGCCGGAATGGCATCAGCACAGCCTTCCACCGGACTGACGGTGAACTGCGTGACATTGTCCGTATTCTTCCAGTCGAGGCTCATGCGCGTATCGGCAACATGAGTTTGGCCATCGCAAGACTCGGCAGATGCAGAGCCGGAAGCAGCAGAAGCCACAGAGCCGTCGTCTTCCTTGAGTGTGAACGAACCGTTCGCACCGGGGAACACCAGCACCTGCAGGGACTCCGGATTGCCAAGATCATTCATCTTTATTGCCCTCGCCAAGCTGCTGCAACGGCACGATACCGCCAGCCTTGGCAAACACCGGCATACGGTCGATCGCACGCCACACTTCCAGACGGCGTCCGGACTCCCCTGCCGAAACGTAACGGCGCCCGTCGAAGAAGTCATACCATTCGCCTTGCGGCAGCCATGCTTCCGTGCTACCCAGCTGCGCGGAATCGTCATTGTCGGAAACAATTGGTGCAACCAGCAGCTCAGTACCGAAACGGAATTCATCCGGCACCTCGTACGCCTGCGGATTGTTCGGATCCGCCCAATACATCGGCTCCACCAATGGCACGCCCTCGAACGCGGCACGATAGTTCATGGTGTATAGGTATGGCAGCATCATGTGACGCAAACGAAGCGAGCTCACCATAGAATCGCGCACTTCCGCGGAAAAATTCCACGGTTCCTTACCCATGAACTGCGAATTGCTGGAATGCAGTCGGTTGATCGGACTGAACGCGCCAAGCTGGTACCAGCGGGCTTCCAAATGTTCGTTGCGGTATCCGCACATGTGACCGCCAATATCGTGACTCCACCATCCGTAGCCGATATTCGAAGCGGTGGCAGTGAAATACGGCTGGAACTGCAAGGACTCCCACGTAACAATGGTGTCTCCCGAGAAGCCGACCGGGTAGCGGTGCGAACCCGGGCCGGCATACCGCGAGAAGGTGAGCGGCCAATTCCCGTCACGCCCGGAATCCAGGTAGTGCAGATGATTGAGCACCCACAGCGGGTCGAGTCCCGGCTGACGGGTCACACCGCCCTGCTGCCAGTCGAGCCACCAGAAGTCAACGCCTTCGGCTTCCATACGATGATGCATGTCGAAGTAGGCGCTTACGAAATCCGGATTCGTCAGGTCGAATTCCAGCGCCTCTTCGGTTGCGGGATCGATGCCGACACGTTTGGCCACCGCCTCATAGTCGTCTTCGAACGCGCGCACGCCGTCTCGCGGATGCACGTTCAACGTGGCTTTCAAGCCACGCTCGTGCAAGTCGCGCAAGAACGCCTCATGATCGGGAAACAGCTGCTTATCCCACGAATAGCCGGTCCAACCGGAACCGTATTTCGGATCGACATCGTCCACACGGTGCCAGTCCATGTCAATCACGGATGTGGTGAACGGAATGCCTTCGCGCTTGAACCGGTCCATGAGCTGCAGGTATTCGTCTTGCGTGTAGCGGTAGTAGCGGCTCCACCAATTACCGAGTGCGAAGCGCGGCAGCAGAGGCGTTGGTCCGGCCAGCTTGTAGAAGTCTTGCACCGCTTCGGTGTAGCGGCGGCCGTAGCCAAAGAAGTAGAAGTCGGTTTCCGCGTGATCGCGTGGCATAACCCATGCACCAAGTGGATTCGGTTTGCCGTTCACTTCATGCGCTTCCACGATCACGTTTGCGGCGGAATCGTCGAGTACCGCCCAACCGTCTCGCGAAATCACACCATCGTCCAGAGGAATTTCGCCGTTCGCCTCGTCGAGCGTGCGCGCGGTGCCTTTGAGATTATGCTTCGGCTCGTCGCCGTAATGCCACGTATTGAACTGGGTGTCGGCCACGCCCTTGACGACCACGCTCAAGCCTTCTTTGCTGAACGGCTTGCCATCGTACGTCACATACAATGCGGGGGTGTCCACAATGAGCAGTCTGTCGCGATGCGTCACCGTGGATTGCGGGTCGGCGCCAAAATCGCGGTTGACTACCATTTGCGTGAGATTGTCTTCAAATTCGCCGGAGTCTGACCATTCGAAGCGGATCAGCGATTCCGTTAGAATGCCAATCCTCCAATAGAATGCCAATCCTCCAATGCTTTCCCTGCAGGATCGACGCTTCTCGCATATTCGGCCGCGCCTTGCGCACATACCTCACAAACGGCCCATCCGTTGCATTCGCAGCGTCGCTCGCCGCATCGTTCATCACACTCGCAGTACCGTTCGCCTCACTGTTCACAGCGTCATTCACCACGCTCTCTGTATCCGTTCCGACGTTTGACATAATAGCCTTTTACGTTTCTGCCATAATAGCGCGCCCTGCAAAAGACCCACGCGCAACGCCCATCTCGCGCAACATTCCACCCTCGCAACTCATGACGATTGACAAACGTGATAAAACCATTTATCATCGGTTAACGAATTTGATTAAACGATTTACCATCGTGTGGTGTTGCACGATCTCGTTTGATTGGCAAGCTTCGGCGAAGCGGCCGTGAGCTTGGATTATTCGCAGTTGCAAGACTGTGGAAGGAGAAACGCTATGAAGAAAATCATCCTTGATTTGGACACCGGCATCGACGACACCCTTGCCATGTCGTATGTCCTCGCTTCAGAAGATGCTGAACTAATTGGCATTACCGGAACCTACGGAAACGTGCTGTTGGAAACGGGCGTCGCCAACGATCTTAACCTTCTGTCCATGTTCGGACGTGAGGATATTCCGGTATTCAAGGGTATCCCCCATCCAAGCAACGCCACCAATTTCGAAGTCCCCGACAGCTCAGGCATCTTCCACGGAAAGAACGGCACCGGAAACGTCGACATTCCCACTTGCTCGACGCGCAAAGCCGAAGAAACGTCTGCTGTGGATTTCATTATCGACTGCGCACGCAAATACGGCAAAGACGAACTCGTGTACGTTCCCACCGGCCCGTCCACCAATATCGACGCGGCCTTCGCCAAAGCCCCGGACATCATCAACAACATCACCATCGTGATGATGGGTGGTTCACTAACCCAGCCAGGCAATTGCAATCCCTTCATGGAAGCCAATATCTCCATGGATCCGGAAGCTTCAAATCGTCTTTTCGCAACTTCCGCGGACATCACCATGATCGGTCTTGATGTGACCATGCAAGCGCTACTGACCAAAAAGGAAACACAACAGCTACGCGACACGGGCACGAAGGCCGGCGCATTCCTGGCGGATATGACGGACTATTACATCGACATCAGTGAGCAGGAGGATCCCGCATTCCAAGGAGGGTGCAATCTGCATGATCCCTTGGCCGCCGCAGTGGCGATCGATCCGACGCTAGTCACCACATTCCCGATCAACCTCATGGTTGAAACCGAGGGACCAAGCGTCGGACGAACCATTGGCGATCCGGCCCGCCTGCTGAGCCAGCCGAAGAACACGAAGGTCGCGCTTGGCGTCGACGCGGAACGTTTCGTCGGCCAATTCATGGAACGTTTGCTTAAGCTCGCCCGAAAATCCAAGTAGTCACAAAGAAGCGTACTTACACAAGGAGAACAAATGTCTGATTCCACTCAGGCCGCAAATGTGACGGCCACAGATGATTTCGAAGCCAACCGTGCGAAAACAAAGAAGGCTCTCCCTGCTTTGCTTATTGTGTTCACGCTTGGAACGTTGATGATCCAAGCATTCAATCTGGTGTTCCAGAATATTGGCGATTCGTTGGGCATGTCCGCCAGCGCGTCTTTAATCAGCACGCTTCCAGGCATCGTGCTTGGCGTCGTCTGCATGCTGTACGGTACGCTGTGCGATTTCATCTCACCTAAGCGTATGACGTTGTTTGGCGTGAGCGCTTTGGTGATCGGCAGTTTGCTCGGTTTCTTCGGTTCGTTCAATTTCTGGGTTGTGCTTATCGCTCGCATGATTCAGGTTGCCGGCGCACAGGTCGCCGGTTCGGTGTTCCTTGTGATGACGGTGAAATACCTGAATGACAAGGAGAAGGCCGTTTACATCGCATTTACAATGCCGTCTACTATTTGGCCGCTGCAATCGGCGTGTTTGCAGGTGGTTTCATCACTTCCTTCGACTGGAAGTATTTGTTCCTCGTTCCGGCCATTTCCGTGTTCTTCATTCCACTGTTGATCAAGAACACTCCGGATATCAGCGCCAAGGGAGAGCGCATCGACGGTTTCGGCATTGCGCTGTTCGCGGTGTTCGCGGGACTCATCGCCGTCTACTTCTCGTTCCCGAACGTATGGCTGCTGGTAGCCATTGTGCTGTTCGGCATCGCCTTTGTCGCTTGGATCCTTAAGGGCAGCAAGCCGTTCCTGAGCAAGTCTTTCATTACCAACAAGGCGTACATGTCGATTCTGCTGCTGCAGTTTGTATTCTACTTCTTCAACTTCGCCTGCGTGCCGATTTACAACGTTATCGGCGAGCAGCTGTATGACATGCCGCTGACCACGATCTCGCTGTGTCTCACGCTGGTGTACGTTGTCGCCACGATTGTCGGCTGCGTTTCCGGTCCAGCCGTCAACAAGCTTGGCCGTATGAAGACGCTGATCGTCGCATCGGTGCTTATGGTTGTCGGTTTTGCCGGATCCGCCATTTTCATCGAACAGGGGTTCTGGATTCTTACCGTGCTGGCCTGCATGTTCATTGCTGGCGTCACCGTGGTGTATACCCCGATTTACGATGCCGCTTCTGACGCGTTGCCTGTTGAAGAGAATGGTCGTGGCGTCGGCATTCTCGATTTGATGATGAACACTTCTGCCTCAATCGGCATGGCCGTGTATTCCAGCCTGATCGTCAATCCTTCGCTCGCCAAGGGCGGACTGTTCGGCATTGGCAGTGGAGTCGCCGCGCAAACATCCAATGTGTTCTGGATTATGTGCGCCGCGTCCGTACTTGCCTTGCTTCTCGTACTAATGTTCCGCAAGAGCTTCAGCGCGAAACGTGCCGAGTAGCGGAAGACGCTGCTGAAACGTCGGTTTCTGGCAGATAGCTCGTGCGGACCGCACTTGCGATTGCTAGATTGCAGTAGTTCAGATTCAGCAATCGCAAGTGCGTTTTCATCATGCCTGTAAGCGTAAGCCCGCGTTGTCCGGACTGCACCTCTTTGCGTTCATCGACCCGGCTAGGCCGTACTCCATGCAGATGCGGATCCATCCGGCCCAGCGGTGGTGGCATCCGACGGACATGGCTCCGGCCTCCTAATTACCAATCGCGGTTTTTTGTTTTGGCGAACGAAAAACCGCACACAGGACACGGGCCTTGTTTTTCACTCCAAGACGGAAATCCACAAAATACGCGGCCCGGCCGGGTGATATCCCGCAGCCTGACCGCTTCTACCATACATAGACGAGATGCGAGCCGCAAACGAGCTTCTTCGTCTCACCCCGGCGTTCAATGTACTTTTCTTACGCCATTCAATGTACTTTTCTTCACACGCATGTACTTTTAATCGCCTAAAGCACCGACGCGAATCAAACACACCAATGTTCGCACCGTCAACGGCATACGCCAAGCCAATAGCACGGACTCAATCCAAACCGCCAACATCAGTAGTTTGGTAGATATTCGCGCTCATAGCCGCCCATGCCTCCATTGAATGAGAGAAAAACGCGGAATAGAGTCATTGCCTTTCGCCGACCATCATGGCGACGCGTGCAAACAGATAACGTTAAACTTGTCTCATGTTGCTTCTTTGCTTAACCTAGCGAAGCGACGAAGCGAGAGCAGGTGATATATGGTAACAATTTCTGACGTGGCGCACGCAGCCGGTGTTTCCAAGGCAACAGTCTCATATGTACTATCGGGAGATCCTCGGATCACCCAAGCTACAACACTTAAGGTGCAACATGCGATTGACGAATTAGGCTATACGGTTAACCATGCAGCCCGCGCACTATCCGTAAGAAAAACCAAAACAATAGGTGTGGTCTCCCCCGCCTTTCACGGCAACTATCTGTCAGCCCTCTTTGGACTGTACGTGTACCTGCTATCCGAAGAAGCGACAAAGAAAGGATACGACACCCTACTCATTGGCGAGAACGACGGCTTCGAGGCAATGCATGAAGCATGGTCGTCAAAGAAAGTGGATGGGTTCATCCTGATGGACGTCAAAGATGAGGATCCACGAGTCAACTATGCCGCAAAAGAACACATTCCGACCGTTGCATTCGGCTCGCCAAAGAACTCACACGGTTTGGATACAGTGGATTCCGACTTCGCCAAGGCCGCATCATCAATCTTGAATTTCCTAGCCTCTGAAGGGCATAAAGAGGTGATTCTTATTTCATGGTCACACACAATATTTGATCAGGGTCTTGGCTACGCTTGGCGCTTTCTGGATTCAGCGATAGAGACCGCCAAACGTCTTGACCTGAAAATGCATGTCGAATATCCGAAAGACGACGATTCGGATCCTTCACCCCTCATTGAACAGGCACTAGACACGCACACCAAAGCGACCGCTCTGATACTGCACAACGAGCCGGCAACAATCGTTGCCCCTCAGGTTTTGGCACGCAGGAATCTACGAACACCGGATGACTTGCAGGTCGTAACCGTTTTCCCGAAACAACTAGCAACATCAATGAAGATATCGTTCGCCGCAGTGCATCCGGATATTACGCAGCTATCAGAAGCCGCCGTGGGAACCCTTTTGCGTCGAATAAACAATCCGAAAGCCCCGACGGTCACCCGCTATCTTGATTATCCACTAACCCAAGAGCCCGCGTAGCAGCGCAGCTACATAGATTACACACAGAAAACAACCGCGGGATTCTACATTAGTTAAGTTCGTCGATTTGACTTTTCAAAGATCAGGGTTTATTATTTAACTTGTTTAACCGGTTCAACAGTTTGGGATTAAAACTTCCCAAACGCAATAAATTAATCATTCGGCGCATAGGTGCGCTGTTAATGAAAGGAAATACCAAATGATCGGTTCAAATATGAAGCGCGTGATAGCTTTAATCGCCGCAAGTGCCGCGGCAGTCAGTCTCGCCGCTTGCGGTAGCAACTCGAGTCAAGATTCCAAAACAATCGAATTCTGGGATCCATACCCTCAGAAGAACGATAGCAGCACATGGGCGAAATACGTTACCAATTGCGCTCCTGAGGGATATAACGTAAAACGCATCGGCTATGCGCAGTCAGACCTATTAAACAATCTCACAACAGCTGTCAAGGCCGGCAACGCACCCCAGATCGCCCTGATCGATAACCCAAAGATGCCTACCGCTGTCGACGCAGGACTTGTCACGGATATCGAGGCAGCAGGAGTCGACGTTTCAGGTTTCGACAAGAATATCGAAGGCCCCGGCATCATCGACGGCGTACAATATGGCGTTTCTTACGGCACTAACGCATTGGGCTTGTATTACAACCCCGATGTCCTCAATAAGGCCGGCGTCGACCCAGAATCGATCACCGATTGGGATTCACTCAACAGTGCCATCGAAAAAGTAGTAAACGCAGGATATAAGGGCATCACGTTCTCCGGCATTTCCGGCGAAGAAGGAACATTCCAGTTCCTTCCCTGGTTCTGGGGAGCCGGCGGTCAATTGAAGGACGCTTCAGGTTCCAGTGCCGAGCAGGATGCGCTTGATCTGGTATCCGGCTGGGTCCAAAAAGGTTGGGCTCCGAAATCGGTCGCAACAGACAACCAATCTGCTGCATGGGATCTGTTCCTTGGCGGCGATTACGGCTTCTCCGAAAATGGTTCATGGCAGATGGAGTCGGCCGTCGAGAAAGGCTACAAGATGATTTCCATCCCAGCCAAAGATGGCGGAGTAGCCCCGGTTCCAAGCGGTGGCGAGTTCATTACCATTCCAGCCCAGAAAACCAAAGACAGTGACAAGATGAAAGCAACCGCGGAGGTCATTCAGTGCCTCATTGACGGAGATAATCTCAAGAAGACCAATGATGAGATGGTTTATCTTGCCGCCAAAAGTGACGTCCGCAAGCAGCAGGTGGAAGAGAACAGTGCCTGGGCACCTTGGGTTGACGCCGTAGAAAATGCTGAAGGCCGTACCACTGACGTTGGTCTGGAATACGAAGACATTTCTGCACAGCTTTCCGAAGATCTACAGGCTGCCTTGAATAAGGGCTGATTCGCGGTCTCATATTTTTCTGGGGCATCTGCCCGCCATTCATTGCGATATTCAGACGCCCCATTCCATCTTTTCCATCAACAGGCAGGTGAACTATGTCTCAAACAATCACCGCAGATAAACCAAGGCGAATCAAGCCAACCACATTGGCCGCCATCGGTTTCGCGGCCCCGCTGATTATTTACATGCTTATCTTCTACGTTTGGCCTCTGATTCAGAATATTTCCATGAGTATGCACCGCTACACACGTCGCACTTTTGTGACCGGCGATGCCCCTTGGTCTGGATTCGATATCTATAAGGAAATATTAAGCAATCAACAGTTCTGGACCATTCTCGGACAGACTTTGATTTTCGTCTTCGCTTCTATCGTTTTCCAATACTCTATCGGCTTGGCATTAGCGGTTTTCTTCAATCAGAATTTCAAACTTTCCGCGGCTTTGCGCGGCGCATTCCTTGTACCATGGCTACTTCCGCCAATGATTTCCGGTACGATCTGGCAATGGATGATGGACGCCGATAGCGGTGTTATTAATAATTTCCTCAAACTATTTGGTTTGGACCCGGTTTGGTGGCTGCAAGCCGATCATTCCTTGTGGGCGGTTATCATTGCCAATATTTGGCTTGGTATTCCTTTCAACCTCGTAATTCTGTATTCGGGCTTGCAAAACATCAATGGCGACTTGTATGAAGCCGCCGCGTTGGATGGCTGCAATGCTTGGCAGCGCTTCTGGAAGATTACTTTCCCGTTGCTCAAGCCGGTATCGATGATCACGCTCCTACTAGGTTTCGTCTACACGTTACGAACAGTAGACATCATCTGGATTATGACCAAGGGTACTGGATCTTCGAGAACCTTGGCAACTTGGGCTTATGAGATGGCTTTCGGAAAGGGCACATCAGCAACCATCCGGTATTCGGAAGCATCCGTTGTGGGCACGATTCTCATTGTCGTAGCACTGATTTTCGCTCTGATTTACCTGTGGGCCCAGCGGAATGAAGAGAAGAGGTAACTAAAATGAAACATCGTTCATCATGGTGGAAAACACTTATAGGCATCATTTTGACGCTGATTATGCTCTTCCCCGTATACTGGATGATCAACATATCATTCACGCAACGTCGTTCCATCCGTTCAGGTGACCTGTTTCCAAAAGATTTCACGCTTGACAATTATGCTTCTGCGTTAAGTTCACAGCTTCCCTACCTAGGAACGTCATTGCTGGTTGCCATAGGATGCGTGATCCTGACGCTAGCAATTGCATTACCTTCGTCATACGCCATTGTTTTCTTGGAGTTCAAAGGCTCAAAATCCATGAACTTCCTGTTGATTGTTGCTCAGATGATTCCCGCGGTCGTTATGTCTCTAGGCTTCTACCAGATCTACAATGACATCGGCCTTCTCGACAGTATTCCGGGACTTATCGTTGCCGACTCCACTTTGTCGGTACCGTTCGCGGTGATTCTGATGACGGGATTTATGTCTGGTATGCCACGCTCGCTGGTGGAGGCAGCGCAAATCGACGGAGCATCACAGTGGGGCGTTTTTACCAAAATCGTGATTCCACTCTCCCGTAATACCATTGTCACGACTTCGCTATTCGCTTTCCTCTGGGCATGGTCGGATTTCATGTTTGCTTCGACCCTCGATTCCGGTGGCGGCAAGATGAGACCAATCACCATGGGTCTATATGACTTTATCGGTTCGCAAAACCAAGAATGGGGGCCAATGATGGCCACCGCAGTATTGGCCTCAGTACCAACAGCACTGTTGCTGATTTTCGCGCAGAAATACGTTGCCGCCGGCGTAACAGCCGGAGCGGTGAAAGACTAATCCAACCCTTAAATACATAATTAACAAGGACCAGCTATGAGTGAACTAACTTTTGCTATCGATGGAGATGCACTGTTGTGGACTGGTGACGGCGAATACCTTCGCATCGAACCATGGGGAAAGAATTCAGTCCGCGTCCGCGCCTCGAAAATGCATGAGATACAAGAACAAGAAGGAGCTTTGCTGCCACAAAACAATCAGGCCTCAGGCAGCCACAATTATGGTATCACCATTGACAAGCCCAATAGAACCGCCGAATTACGCAATGGCGATATTGTAGTTCAAGCGAAAGCATCCTGCGGCCTGTACTCCGGATCAGGATATGAAGAGCCACGCTGTTTACTGAGCTTCTATAAGACAGACGGCACACCACTCATTCAGGAAATACCATCTGGCGGATCACTAAATCTTCGAGCGCGATGGTTCAAACCGATCACCGGAGGCGACTATTCCATCGTCGCTTCCTTTACCACACCGGAAAATGAGAAACTATATGGTATGGGCGAGTACCAACAGAACATCCTCAATCTGAAAGGTTGTACTCTCGAACTCGCGCACCGCAATTCACAGGCATCTATTCCTTTCGTGGTTTCCAGTGCCGGATATGGCTTCCTGTGGAATAATCCGGCACTTGGAAACGTTACGTTCGGCAAGAACCGTACGGAATGGCGAGCTGAATCAGCCAAGCAGATTGACTACTGGATTACCACAGGCGATACACCTTCTTCGATAATGAAGCATTACGCCGACGCCACAGGGCACGCTCCTCACATGCCTGAATGGGGACTGGGATTCTGGCAGTGCAAGCTTAGATATTGGAATCAACGTCAGCTCCTAGACGTCGCCCATGGGTTTAAACAGCGTAATATTCCATTGGATCTCATCGTTGTAGATTTCTTCCACTGGCCGCATATGGGTGACTTCCGTTTTGAGAATGAATTCTGGCCAGATCCCAAAGCTATGGCGGATGATCTGCACAGCATGGGAGTGAAACTCATGGTATCTGTGTGGCCCCAGGTCGCGCTCGCCTCAGAGAATTATGTTGAGATGAAGTCAAAGAACCTTCTCGTGCGTGCAGATAAGGGTGAAGACGTCGGCATGATGTTCGAAGGTCCCAGCCAGTTCTATGACGCCACCAATCCAAAAGCTCGTGAATATGTTTGGGAGAAGTGCCGAACAAATTATGCCGAGCTTGGGGTTGATGCATTCTGGCTCGATGAAGCGGAACCTGAATACGGCACGTACGATTTCGACAATTATCGATATTACGCCGGCCCAAACCAGCAGGTGGCAAACATCTACCCAAGAGACTATAACAAAGGCTTCTACGAGGGGCAACAAACCATAGGAAGGGATGGTGACATCGTCAACCTCACCCGTTGCGCTTGGGCTGGTTCGCAACGCTATGGTTCTCTTGTTTGGTCTGGAGACGTTGGTTCGACCTTCGCTGACCTCCGCGCCCAGATTACCTGCGCCATTCACATGGGCATGGCCGGTATCCCTTGGTTCACCACCGATATGGGCGGTTTCCATGATGGGATAATTGATTCGGACAATTTCAAGGAGTTGTTGGCCCGCTGGTGTGCGTTCTCATGCTTCCTGCCGGTCATGCGCAACCATGGCGATCGTAGTCTGCATACGGCAACCGGCAAGGAGACCATCACTGATTCGGCCGGAGACCACCGTTCGCCAAGTGGTGCCGACAATGAGCCTTGGAGCTATGGCCCCGAGATGGAGCAAATCTTCCGAAAGTTCATTGCCATTCGCGAGAAAATGCGCCCTTACACTCGAGAACTGTTCGAATCAGCACATATCGATGGCCAGCCTTTGGTTCGCGGACTCTTCTACGAGTTCCCTCAAGACAAGTCGGTGTCTGATATCGCCGATGAATACATGTTCGGCCCTGATATCCTAGTGGCCCCCGTAGTTGAGGCCGGAGCTAGGTCACGTGAGGTGACGCTTCCCGGAAACGCTAGCATCACATGGACGGATCTACGCACCGGCAAAGTGTATGAAGGTGGGCAGAAAATCACTGTCGACGCCGGAATAGACACGATTCCAGCCTTCGCGCGCGACGGCCACGACCATGGGCTGATCGGAATGCTATAAATTCCCACACAGGAAATGTGGGGCGTCCGTTTCCAAGGCGAACGCCCCACACTCTGCGCTTCTTCCCATTTCAACCGGTCTATCTGCGTTATTATGGCAGATTTGTAGCGGGCTTGCGATCAAACAGATGTTAAGCAGTTTTACATGGCATTTATCAAAGTTTTTGCTTTCTGCCGCTCCGCACTCAAAGAATTCAGCCAGAAAATACCGACCGCTTTTTGCAGCCGCATCAATTAAGTGCCTGCAAAAAGCCATTCAATACGTTGCTGTCAGCAACACCTCGGAAAGCAAAGTAAAAGTTGTGGCCAATATATTCGGAGGCATCGCCAAGCAATGCAACCGTATTAAAATTCGGTTCGATTAAGGTTCAATAAATCTACCTCACCATTTTTGCTTATGGCGAGTCAAAATGCATCCTTCCCACATGGCTTTGCTGCTTTTGTATCTTTTGTTGTTATCCGTTGCCACTTGTCGGTAGCGGCACGTCAGTATCATGTGCGTATGCGACTTATTGGCAATATTCTGTGGCTGATTTTGGGTGGTCTGTTTCTGGCTGCGAGCTGGGCCGTTATAGGGCTGGTGCTGTGCGCCACCATCATCGGCATTCCATTGGGGGTGCAGGCGTTCAAAATGGCGGGTTTAACGCTGACCCCGTTCGGCAAAACCGTAGTGTATGGCGGCGGTGTGGGATCGGTGCTGGCCAATATCGTATGGTTTGTGTTGGCTGGCATATGGATGGCGATTGGCTACATACTTGCCGGCCTGCTGAACTGCGTCACCATCATCGGTATTCCGTTCGGCATTCAATCGTTCAAGATGGCCAAATTAGCGCTATGGCCGTTCGGCTCGCAAATCCGCAGCTTGTAATCACTTCAGATCACTTCACCCAACATAGACGGCCATCGACTGCCGTCTTGCATATAAGCATCGAGGAGCTGCGGTCCGAACAGGAACTGCGGACGACCACCGCCCCACACCGAGCTTTCATTGATGTACTGCCGGTACATGAGGTGCGCGAAATAGTCGGTCAACGGCTTGATATGCAGATGGATGGATAGCCATTGCACCACGCCCACGCCGAAGGAGAACCAGTAGGAAGCGATAAGAATCCGCAATGGCGTACGCCACGGAATGCATTTGATGCCGAACGCAATGGCGATCGCACCTAAAGTGGCGAGCACGCCCAATAATCCGGTGATACTCATGAACGCGGCGTTGAGATGGATGCCGAATTTCAGCCATCCCGGGATGGACAGGATTATGCAGGCCACCGGCAGGAGGAACATTGGCAGGTATCGGTTGGCTGCGATGCGCAGTTGACGCCAATTGCATAGGCAGTACACGGCGAACAGCGCCGGACTGATTGGCGACCAGAACGGCGCGTACAGGCCGAGAGTGGTGCCATCCACCGGGAGAAAAGCGATGGCCAGCAGCAGCCAAATGACGTTGCGTTCCTGCGTTGTCAGAAATTGCAGGAACGGTCGGTATTGCGGCCGGCCATGATATCTGCCCGCGTCGATGGTGTCGTTTCCCATCGAGTTAGGGGAAATGCGGAACAAAAAACAGTTCATATCAGGTCGTCAGTTGACCGTCCACGATTCCCTCCTGTGATGGATATTCCTTTATAGCGATATCCATCTCCGTCCCGATATGCTGTCATCAATGCTGAACTGGCATTAAATCCGTAATTTCTCTACACGACTAGCAAAGAACAAGAACCTTTCTCAAAACCCGACAGATCTTCTCTCCAGCAAAGCCAGCAACCTTGCGCCGGGCATTTTTCAACATTTTCCATACATTACGAATCAATATGATATTGAATACTACAATGAAATATGAAGAAAAAGGAAGGAAATATCATTACGCCAATGCAATAACAACTACTTCACCAATATGTTCAATTATTCTTTGCTTCTCAAATCCACAAGATAATCAACATCACTTTCAAGGGTTACTTTTATATATGTTTAAATCTTTTCTTTTCATGGTTTTCATTATATCCTTTGCCATTTACCTCATTTCGACAAAGGTGAGACAATATCCCCAAAATCAAGGTGATCCCAATATAAGGCTTAGAAAAATAGAGTCCATCTGCGACATCATAAACATCGCATCCTTCGCTATCTTTCTATCTTCGTTTTTTCTTTCCACACTTAGAGTTCCCGAAATAATCATACGAGGAATAGATATATTCGCTATTTGTACTTTTACATTTTCCTTTTACTGCATTCTCCTCATGCAGAAACTCATACAAAAATTACCGATAGACGAAACAAATAATACATTCCGTTCCCGGTTGCGTCTATGGAGTCAGGATACATTGAAGATGTTTTCAAAAAAAAGTTCATTCAATCATCTCCGCCGGCAAGAAAAGAGTAGCACCGCAACAACAATCCACGGAAGAACACTCAGTCGCTACTGACAGCAACACCAAAATAAAGAATAACGACGAAACATCAAATATCTTTATCGCTATTATTTTCCTTGTCACATTGTTTCTTTTTATAACAACCCTCTATGCTACATACACAACCGGCAAAGAAATTCAACGCACGATATTAGACAATTTCTTTGGGCTTCTTTGCAATGCCTACGCCTCGAGCTGGATAGTGAACACTGCTGTGACCATTGTCATTCTTTATATGGTAAGCAAGTGGCAAGGATGGCAGTTCCATCCGCTTACCGCAGCTAATCACATAGCCGCTTGGGGTGGAATAGGCGGCGCTTTCGGTTTAATCATCAGTGGGTTATCGATGTTTTCGGCGGGAAATCTAATACCTTCAGCAAACATTTCGTCGCTCTGCACACCGAACACGCTCATCGATGCAACTACTATCGGAGCTTTGATCGGTTCTGTATTGGCACTCCCCAGCTATTCATTTTCATGCTTCAGCAAAGATACTCCCATATGGACAAAGCTTTCCGCTCCGCTAATTCAATCCGTCACCTCCCTAGCCGCTATGCCATATATATCCCCGAGCATATTCCTCCAAAAAATGATCTCATACAGTTCTTCCGATCGCTCTGTTTCTCAACTGAAGGCACAAGTTGAGAGCGTAACCAGCGAATCGCAAGTAGCAGCATTGATCAATAAAGATTGGCGTCTCATCTTGATTGCCGCCGACCAAGAGGAATTCAAACAATTTTTTTCTAACATTATTTATATAACAGTCACTTTAATGGTTATGGCTATACCAATAGCAATCATATTAAGAAAACAATTTAGTATTGTTATGGAAAAGTCAAACTAACGGCAATATTTTTGGCTTTTATTTTCAAATGGAGATAGGGGGGGCTGCGGACGTTTTCTTGGAGATGATCACGCAGCCATTCCCTGGCTCTGACGGTATCGCACCGGACTCATCCAACCGAGCGGCCGTCTGATGCGCTCGTGGTCGTGCCAGCGGATGCAGTCGTCGACCGGGACGAGCGCCTCGCTGCGGGTGCGCTCCTCCCAATGCTCGGGATGGACGGATTCCGTCTTCATGCGTCCGAGGAACCCCTCCGCGGCGGCGTCGTCCGGGGAACAGCCCTTCGCGCCCGTCGACCGTGTCAGGCCGTAGCGGTCCATGAGCGCCAGCCATCCGGTCCACCGGCAATGGCCATCCGCGGTCGGAACGCACCAAGGGATGTGCCCCCTCCGGCAGTGTCTCCGCGGCCTTGACGAGCATCCTGTCGGCGAGCCCGGCGTTGGGACCAACCGGCCGTGTACGCGACGATCCTGCCGTCGTGGCAGTCGACCGGCGGCGAGAGGCACGCCCTTCCCGTCCCCGGCCTTGATCCCGGGTGATGTCCGCGGTCCACTTCCCGTTCGGTATCCCAACCGTGAAATCGCGGTCGGCGAGGTCGCTGGGAGCCGGCGTGGCCTCGCCCCCGTATGAGCCGTACCCGTGTCGTTCGGGAACATGCGTCGTCGGACCATTCTCGGCCATGATCCTGCGGGGCGCCTTCTCCGAGACGCCGGTCCTGAGCATGGCCTTGACCCTGCGGTACCCGTGCCCGCCCTTGGAAGCGGCGAACGCCTCGGCCGCCCGGACACGCGGCCTGGCGTATTTGTCAACCCCGAGCCTGGCGTGGCGGCAGTAGGTGGCTGCCCGGCGCGATGCCGGGCAAGCATGTCATCGGGCCGGGCGAACACGTCGGGCGCGGACGGTCGACCGGCAGCGTCTTCTCCCTGTCCGACAGGCGCCATAGGCCGGCGCCCGGGTCTTTTTCTGCGAGCCTCCACCACCTCCCGCATCACCGCGTTCCCCAGTTCCGGCTCCTCGACCCTGCGGCGCGGGGCCTCGGCGTCGCCGGCGTCCCGATCCCGTCGCATCGCTGGCCTGTCGGCTTGGCCGGCGTTCCTGTTTTCGGGCCGCAACGCGGCCATACCGCCCTCGCGATACGCCCTGAGCCGGTTGCGGACCGTGCCGACGCCCGCGCCGAGCCGTTCTGCGGCCCGCTTCCGCTGCATGCCGCCCGGCACCGGTTCGATCGCCTTGGTCCTCGTCTCCAGTGGGATGATGGGTTTCGCCATATGGCCGGCATGCCTGGGATCCTTCGCCAGCCAGCGTTCCAGGCACTGCCTGGTCGGATGACCCAGGTGCTCGACCACCTGGGCCGTGGTCATCGGCGTGGTGAGGCACAGGTCCACCGCGCGCTGTCGTTCCTCGGGGCCGGACATATGATAATCCTTTCGTTCAGTCTCCAAGAAAACGTCCGCACCCTGCTACCGGGGCTTGCTGTGAATGTGGTGCAAGGACGGGAACGAGGGGAGAGTGAACCGGCGTTCCCTCCGGACGCGGTGAACACTACAGGTGCTATAGTGACGAGCGGAAAAGGCCACTGGCCCATTACCTCGAATACGGTAGGCATCCCAGCCGTACCATGCGGATACTGAGGTATCCCAAGAGCAAGGAGCTGCTCATGACGTGCATAGATGAGCTTGTGCCGAGCCAACGTGCACAGCAACCGCATGCGTTCCAATCGTTTCCCCAACGCCAGTTCCTCGTTTATTCATGAGGGCATGAACTCCATCTGGGCTGAAACGGTAGCACCTTATCAAATGGCTCTTGACGATTAAGAATCACCTATAGCGCACTCCGCAGCATCCCACCAACGGTGCGGCCGTACGGAATGTTCACGAATGGTGCACAAAGGAACAATGTCACATTGACCGATAAGTGCGTGCCTATACTGGACAACGATGCCATTTGTTTGACTGCAATGCTGAAATTGATGGAGGTGCACGATGAACCATGATGAGCTCATGCATGAGAACTCCGCATTGATCGCTTTGCTCAAAACATGTGAGCACCCTGACACCTGGGCTTCCATCGCCAACGATTGTGTGCTTGAGGGCAGCGCCGAACGTCTGTTACAGCACAAGATCGACCCTTCACGCAATCCACTGCAGCACGACGGTGTGGATGCCAATGACGCTCAGGGGGTTTTGCTGGGTGATATTGGCCTGAGCTTCGAACAGATCAAGAAGCTGAGAACAGCTCGAACCGTGGCCGCTCGCGATCTTAAAATGTGGCGTGAACATGGTCTTGACTTCGTGTCGGTGTTTGACCCAAGGTTCCCGGAACGCCTGCGTGCCACCATCGATGTGCCGCCGTTCCTATTTGCCAGCGGAAATCTGAAGGCCGATGATTTGGGAGTTAGCGTAGTCGGCTCGCGCCATTGCACGCCCGAAGGGGTGAGCTTTGCCGTGGACTGTGCGCACATGCTGGTCAAACGCGGACTGACCGTCATCGCCGGCTTAGCCAAGGGCATCGACACTTTCGCCCACCAAACGGCGCTGAACGATGGAGGTCGCACCGTGGCATTCATCGGCACCGGTATCGACCGGCAGTATCCGACTGAGAACCGTGGCCTGCAGCAAGAAATTGAAGAACGGGGGCTGGTGCTTTCCCAATTTTGGCCGGGATCACAACCGACCAAGCAATCGTTCCCGATGCGTAACGCCCTGATGTCCGGTTATGGCGTCGCTACAATCATTGCTGATGCCGGTGAGCATTCCGGCACGCGGATTCAGGCACGACAGGCGCAACGGCACGGCCGTCCCATCATTATCAACCACATGGTTCTGGACAAGGCCCAGTGGGCGCGTGACTTGGCGGGCAGACCCGGCGTATATGTTGTCGACAACGTGAAAGACGTTAGGTGCGCGCTCGATAGGATTTTCCTTGTCAATGACAACGTGGACAGCCTCATCAAGGCAGTGCTTGCCGAGGAGCCGGCAAAGGTATGAGTGGCGAACGACAGATAAGCGTCGACCGTCAATTGGAACTGGCGAAGATCGCGCGCATAGGTAGCTATGCGCGTGGCATCATCTACCACAGTAAATTCGGGCATGTCTGCCCTGTGTGCGCGGGTCCCAAGAAAACGGAATACAAACTGTGCATAGCCTGCGCAAACGAGGCGTGGCAGGCCTCCGTCCTGGGAACGGATGGTGTTGTTCTTGCCGATAGCGTCCGGTTCGGCCACTATGCCTACAAGGGCGAGCAGATGTACCGTGTCATGCAAGGCTACAAGAACGCCGATGATCCATCCGCAGGCGAGTATCAGAAGGACATCAAATATATTGCTGCAGACGCACTGGCCGTGCATTACCCATGCATTGCGAAGATCGCTGGCGGCATGCCAACTGCATGGGCCACAATCCCATCCACGCGTTCAAGCCGCAATTACGGGAAGCCCCATATATTGACCAAGCTGGTTACTCCGTTCATGTCCCGAATGGGAATCCAGCAACTCCAGTTGCAGGCAAATGCGGAGAAGACGCACAACCATATCAATCCACGGGTTTTCTCCTTGGCAACAGAATCACAACAGCCGGATCTCGCACATGTTCTGCTGATTGAGGATTCATGGACAAGCGGTGCGACCGTACAATCTGCCGCAGCAATGCTGCGTCTACACGGAGCTGCGTACATCACGGTGTATTGCATGTCCCGCATCATCGACTTGAATTGGATTGAAGGCAATCTTGGTTCGAAGGTGGCCGAAGGATTCCGACGACTGAGCTATAAAGACCAATGCCCTTGGCGTCTCTGCCAGCATCCTGTGTGAAGCCGGTATGAATCACAATGCATGTTGCGGGCTGGCGATGTTTTCTTGGATTCCCCCCACCAATGGGAGGAATCCAAGACCCGATGTCTATTTGGAAGTGCAACGCCCATGTTGGTCCTGCAATTCTAGCAGTTTGTCGCGCAGACGCGCGTGCCGGGCGAACTCGGCGCCGTTGTCGTGCGTGACGCTGGCGCGCCTGCGGTCGGTCTTGCGCTGCGCGGGGCCGGCGATGTAGTATCTGCCCGCCCACGGGCCCGTCTTCAGCCGTTTCGGCCGGTAGGACTCGTTCTCGTTAGACGAGAACCACGTGTTGCGTTTAATCTCCCTGCTGACCGTCGAGGCGTTGCGGCCGGGCATCAGACCGATCCTGCGGATGCTGGTGCCGTTGCCGATCTCGATCTGGATGACCTGGCGTTCCCCTTCCGACAGGTGCGAATATACTTCTCCCATAGGTGCAACATCCCTTCGGACTGGTTATCTGGACAATCTCCAATCTAACGGGTGTTGCACTTTCATTTAGACAACGGGAAATCGAACAAATGTTTGAGTGTGTGGTATGCTGCCGTTGAGGATTAGATAGGTGTGAGCCGGAGAATGGGGATATTGTCTCGGCGGGGAAGGGATTAATGTATGAACTATATTCGGCAAAAGGTTGGTGGAATGATTAAAGCCATTGGAACTTTTTTGAATACTGAACATCCGGGGCTTACCAATGTTTCAGACATATTCACGGTTGGTATTTCCGTGATTTCCATTGTTATTGCTTTTATGTCATATGACTATGTGAAGAATCATGACCGGCAGATTGCCAAATTTGAACAAGCGAATGAGATATCGTCTTGGGTGGTACATGATTCGAAAGGCGGCGTTCAGATGGTGGAGAATTCTCCATTGATGAAGGTTTCCGTCAATAATGGTTCGGATCAGCCGATCTATGATGTCGTTTTAACTTCTGGAACATATCAAGGGGCTGGTGCCGATTATTTGAGCGGGACAAATAATACTGTTTGTGTAGGTACCGTCCCTCCTGGGAGATTTACGACTTATGTTCCTTATCCGGGCGAAGGAATGCATGTTCGTGTTGAATCGGTTATTGCCTTTCGAGACAATAAGGGTAACAACTGGATCCGCAACGCCAAAGGCGTTCTTTCTGAAATCAAAACGAATTCGTATGAATATCTCAAACTAGATCTTCCTCCAGATAATTGGCAATCCCTCGAGTCGGAATGACGAGACAAAATATTGTTGATGTGCTGTTGGCGTCACCGCGTCCGGGAGGCGCATCGGCGGCATCATGTGCGAACGGGGCATGCGGGCACGTATACGCGCAGGCGGTCCGAACCGCACGTGACGCGGGCCTACGAGGCCAGGTTCGCGAGCTTCGCCTCGTAGGCCCGTGTCACGCCTGCCTTCGTGCGAATACCGGCGCCGCTTGTTCTGAAACGTCCACCTCCATCTCCAACCGCCTGTCGCGCCTCCCCGGCCCGACCGGCTCGTTCCGCCCGGGCGGAGCCGCTGTCGCGGATGCCTTGGACCCAGCGCCGCGGGGTCGATCGCGCGATGTCGCACTCGGCCCTGATCTCCCGGGATGGCTTGCCGCTCTCGCACGACTGCACGATCTGCCGTTTGAACGCCTCGTCGTAGTGGCGGGGATGTTTCGGGTCGGCCATCGTCGGCCTCCAATCCCACGTCATTCGTCCCTCATCGGACCGTCTAATACATTGTAGCCAATCCAGTCCGGTACAATACCGTCAGAGCCAAGGAATGGCTGCGTGATCATCTCCAAGAAAACGTCCGCAGTCCCCTATCAACACGATGATGCCAAATGATGACGTTCCTGAGGCGCCAATAATACTGGCGATTACGGTTCCTCCAAGAGAAATCCGTACGGCCAACACTCGAGTTGACCGTACGGATTTCTGGTATGCGAATTGTCGCAGAGACGTTGAAGGCGGATAGCCAAGGCAATCCGCTACGAAGCCCCACCCTTTGTTAGTTCTTCTGATTGGGCACGAGCATGATCTCGCCGTCGGCGATGCCCTTGAGATGCTGCCCGTAGGGGCTCTTGCCGTAACGCTGCGCGGACTCCATGAGCTGGTCGCGAGTGATCCACCCGTTCTCGTAGGCGATCTCTTCCACGATCGCGATCGGCAGACCCTGCGCACGCTGCACGGTACGCACAAACTCCCCCGCCTCGAACAAAGAATCCATCGTACCGGTATCCAACCACGCGTAACCACGACCCAACGTACGCACGTTCAACATGCCCGCATCCAAATACATGCGGTTCAGATCCGTGATCTCCAACTCGCCACGCGGGCTCGGCTTCACCCGCTTCGCGTACTCGACCACGTGCTCGTCGTAGAAGTACAGGCCGGTCACCGCGTAATGCGACTTCGGATGCGCCGGCTTCTCCTCGATGGACACGGCCTTCTTGTCCTCGTCGAACTCGACCACGCCATAACGCTCCGGATCGTCCACGTAATAGCCGAACACGCTCGCGCCCCCGCCGGACTCGGCCTTCGCGACCGCGCCACGCAACGTCGCGCCCAGGCCGTTGCCGTAGAAGATGTTGTCGCCCAGCACCAGTGCGCAAGGCTCTCCTGCAATGAACTCCTCGCCCAGGAGGAACGCCTGCGCGAGCCCGTCCGGGGACGGCTGAACCTTGTAGGAAAAGCGCACGCCATAATGCGATCCGTCACCTAGGAGCCGTTCGAAGTTCGGCAGGTCCTTCGGCGTGCTGATGATCAGGATGTCGCGGATGCCCGCCATCATCAGCACGCTGAGCGGATAGTAGATCATCGGTTTGTCGTACACCGGCAGCAGCTGCTTCGACGTGACCGTAGTCAGCGGGTACAATCTCGTGCCCGAACCGCCAGCAAGAATAATGCCCTTCATTATGAAAGATTCCCTTCTCTGCGGTTTATAAAAACCTAATTACACAAGTCTCGGGCGGTTTCGCTGAGGAA
>ERZ791865.1257-NODE-1257-length-26066-cov-6.669524_pt1 | contig 26066 bp, 19 predicted proteins | sample MGYA00509942_ERZ791865 | MGnify/ENA primary metagenome ERZ791865 (study PRJEB30046, sample SAMN00792098) | human gut metagenome | study: EMG produced TPA metagenomics assembly of the A metagenome-wide association study of gut microbiota in type 2...
AACGGGAATCGATTTCGATCCTCGATGGATTTACTTTCGATTCCCGTTTAGTTTGGAATAGATAATAGCCAACAGCTATTTCATATCGGATTTATTATTTACAAATCAAACCCAATATCAGAACGGAAGTATTTTTTATCAAACTGAAGCGCTTTGGCTCCGGCAAATGATTTAGCCAAGGCTTCTTCTTTGGTCGTTCCATATGAACTTACGGCGATAACACGACCTCCGCTGGTTACTATTTGTCCGTCTGATTCTTTGGTTCCGGCATGGAACAAGATATTTTCCGGAGAAACCTGGTCGAAACCGGTGATGACTTTACCTTTCTCGTAGGCTTCCGGATAACCGCCACTAACTACCATCACTGTTACAGCAGTACGCGGATCCTGAATCAGAATACGAGATGCCAAATCGCCTTGTGCAATGCCTTCCAACAATTCTACCAAGTCACTTTGAATACGCAACATCACAACTTCTGTTTCCGGATCACCCATTCGGCAATTGTATTCAATAACCAGCGGTTCACCTTTCACGTTGATCAGACCTAAGAATATAAATCCTTTATAATCCAGGTTTTCTTGCTGCAAACCTTCTACTGTCGGGCGGATGATACGTTCTTCTACTTTCTGCATAAAGTCATGATCGGCAAACGGAACAGGAGAAACGGCTCCCATACCACCGGTGTTCAGACCTGTATTTTCTTCGCCGATACGCTTATAATCTTTGGCTACCGGCAGAATCTTATAATCTTTACCATCTGTTACTACGAATACCGAACACTCAATTCCATCCAGGAACTCTTCGATAACAACCGTCTTGCTGGCATCTCCGAACATTCCCTGAAGCATTCCAGCCAGTTCTTTCTTGGCTTCCTCCAGCGAATCAATGATCAATACACCTTTTCCGGCTGCCAGACCATCGGCTTTCAGGACATAAGGAGCAGGCAGTGATTCCAGAAAAGCAAAGCCTTCTTCCAGATTTTCGGCTGTGATACTCTTATAACGAGCCGTCGGAATCTGATGACGCATCATGAATGCCTTGGCGAAATCTTTACTTCCTTCCAGCTGGGCACCGGCTTTACTCGGTCCAATCACCGGAATGGCAGCCAACTGCGGATCGTTCTTGAAATAATCATAAACACCTTTTACCAGCGGATCTTCCGGACCAACGACAACCATTTGGATATCATTTGCCAATACAAAATCCTTGATGGCTGGAAAATCGTCAGCCTTGATGTTCACATTCGTTCCTGTTTGTGCCGTTCCTGCGTTACCAGGAGCAATAAACAGTTTATCTACTTTCGGACTTTGAGCTATTTTCCAAGCGATTGCATGTTCACGGCCGCCAGAGCCTAATAACAGTATATTCATTTCTTTAAGTTTATTAGTTTCTGAGTTATTTAAGTTTTCCAACTTATCTTATCGTAAATAGTCGTCAAAATAACGGGTTATCTTCTCATGCAGATGTGGGCGATCTTTTCCGATCACATTATGTTCATGCCGCGGATAAACAAAATAATCAGGATACGTATTGGCATCTACACAGGCTTTCAGGAAGCCCAGACTATGCTGCCAAACCACTACCGGATCAATATCTCCATGAATCAGAAGCAAATGTCCTTTCAAGTTCTTGGCTTTCAACTTCAGATTGGAGTTTTTATAACCATCCGGATTTTCCTGCGGCTTATCCATATAACGTTCACCATACATGATTTCATAATTACTCCAGTCGATTACCGGACCACCGGCAACACCAACTTTAAATACATCCGGATAAGAACACATCAGGTTCGTTGTCATAAATCCACCAAAGCTCCAGCCATGAACACCAATCCGGTCAGCATCCACATACGGTTTCGACTTCAGGAATTCCACACCTTTCAACTGATCGGCCATTTCATTGACACCCAGCTGACGATGGATAACACTTTCAAATGCATGTCCGCGATTTGCCGAACCTCTATTATCTACGGTAAAGACCACATATCCGCGACGAGCCATATAAATGTCCCAGCCACTGACGCCGCCCATCCAACCTCCGGTTACTAGTTGTGCATGAGGTCCGCCATATACATATATAATAGTAGGATACTTTTTCGTAGAATTCATATGCAACGGCTTCACCAGGAAATAATTCAAGTCGGTCACACCGTCGGCTGCCTTGATCGTTCCGCGTTCCACTTCCGGCATCTCATAGTCCTTATACGGATTTTCGGCCGTCAGTAAAGTAGTTATTTCTTTCTCCTTCTTCGTATCAACCAATACGATCTTACGCGGAATATCCCAAGATGAATAATTATCCAGCAAATACTTACCCGAACTACTCAACTGCGTATTGTGTACACTTGTCAGTACCGCATCCTTGGCCAGACAAGTAGATTTGCCTTTCTTCAGGTTTAATGACCACGTTTTTACGCTCAGCGGTCCATGATCTGGTCCGAAAGAACTGATTGGAGAAGGCTGAGTAGAAGAGATAAACAGGTTCTCTCCTTTTTCATCAAAGCCCAATACGTCCATGACAACCCAATCTCCTTTCGTCAGTTGTTTCAGCAACTCACCTTTTGTATTGTATAAATACAGATGATTATAACCATCCCGTTCGCTCTGCCAGATAAACTGATCCGGCTGATTCGGCAAGAAAAGCAACGGATGCTGCGGTTCTACATAATGCTCATCCTTTTCCGTGAACAAGACACCTTCTTTCTGTCCTGTTACTGCTGAATAACAAACCAGGTTCATCTCATTCTGTTCCCGGTTCAATTCCGCTATATAAATATGTTGTTCATCCGGACTCCAAGAGATATTCGTCAGGAATTTTTCCTTCGGCGTACCCGTTTTCAACCAGATTGTCTTTCCGGTTTCCAACTGATAGACACCCACCGTCACATGATGACTCTTCATACCTGCCATCGGATAACGGCGCGGCTCTACTTTGGCACAACGCGCGTCGATATTGACAATCGGATATTCCGTTACCATACTTTCATCCATCCGGTAGAAAGCCAAGGCCGAACCTTTGGGCGACCAGAAGATGCCTTTATGGATACCAAATTCATTCTGATGAACCGACTGTCCACAGACAATACCATCGGCCGTCTCGTTCGTCACGTCAGTCACCAGATTCTCCGGAGAAAGGATCTTCAGATTATTTCCTTCTGTAAATGCCAGATACCGGTTTTCCGGACAGAAATCATAATTCGACCAACCCGGCTGTAAGGCATAATCCGCTACTATCTTCTTCTCTGCATAATTATAATGGAACAAATGCTGATTAGCCATAAACGACAACAAAGATTGTCCTGCATAAGGAACAGAGAAGTAAGGCAACGAACCGACCTTTTTCTGTCCGGCAGCTTCGAGTGCTTCATTCAATCCAGTCTTCGTCAACAACACCGACTTTTTCCATTTCGGTGCCTCTCCTGTCCAAACCGTATCTCCTTTTGCATACAAATAAGCATCACCATTCCACTGCAACTGTGCCAAACTCTTCGGAACAAACTTGGCATAGTTCTTCCCACCCGGGATCAGATCCTGCAAAGTCAAATCCTTTTGCTGCGCCATCAATGCCATAGGAAGAAAAAGAAGTCCGATAAGCCAATACTTAATCTTCATAGAAACGTCCTTTCTTTTTACCACCGAACGACGATTTCTTATCCAACCGTTTCCGGTCGCTGTTATCCCGATAGTGCATCTTCGCCGGACGTTTTTCACTGTACCGATTGCCATAATCCTCATCTTCATCCCGATGAGCCGCAGCAAAACGACGTTCCGGACGATCTACTTTCTTATGTTTAAAGTCTGCCTGCTTATGTTCGCGCTGGCTGTTATTACCTTGTTTCTTTTCTTCTGCCTGATTGGCCTTGAATTCCTTCTTGGTTCCCTCAAACATTTCATAGCAACGGTATTCACAACTCAGCGAGCCATTCATCAATTTGATCTTTTCAGACGGATGCAAGCCGATCTTGTCGAAACATTCTTCCTTATAACTCAAGATCCATGCCCGATATCCCATGAACACATGTTTCAATCGTTCACCGATCATATTGTACAAGCCCAGCAAATCCCGACTGGAAATACGTTCGCCATACGGAGGATTCGTTACCAAAATACCCGGCTGCGGCGCTTCTGTATATTGCTGGAACGGTTTGGTTTCCAATTCCACATATTTCATCAGACCAGCACTGCGGATATTTTCGCGAGCAATATCGATTGCCTGCTGTGAGATATCCGAGCCATAACACTTGAATGTAAATTCGCGTTCCTGGCTGTCATCGTTATAAATCTGATCGAACAAATCGGCATCATAATCTACCCATTTCTGGAAAGCAAACTCCTTGCGATGAATACCCGGCGCAATGTTCAAGGCAATCATGGCAGCCTCGATCAGCAATGTACCGGAACCACACATCGGATCTACGAAATTCGATTCGCCCTTCCAGCCAGTCTTCAGGATCATACCGGCAGCCAGCACTTCATTCAGCGGAGCTTCTGTCTGATCCACCCGATAACCACGCTTGTGCAGGCTTTCACCAGAGCTGTCAATTGACAGGGTACAATCGTTATGTGATATATGTATATTAATGTATAGGTCCGGATTGTTCACACGAACCGACGGACGTTTATGGAATTTCTCGATAAAATAATCCACAATAGCATCTTTCGTTCGATAGGCAACAAATTTCGAATGGTTGAAATCTTCCGAATAAATAACAGAATCGATGGCGAAAGTCTTATCCAAAGTCAGATACTTTTCCCATTCAACTTTCATCACTTCCTTATACACCGTATCGGCATCTTTTGCTTTGAAGTGGTAGATTGGTTTCAAAATACGCAAAGCCGTGCGACAATAGAAGTTCGCCTTATACAATAAAGCCTTGTCGCCCGTAAACGAAACCATACGGCGGCCTATCTGCAAATCGTTGGCACCCAAAGCTAATAATTCGCCGGCCAATATCTCTTCCAACCCATACAGGGTTTTGGCCACCATTTCAAATGTCTCTCCCATTTTATTACTTAAATTGGCTAACAGGACTCTTGACTTGAAGAGCCACTGCCATGTTGTTGTTAATCTGTTATATTGTTAAACTAATATTATCTTGTTTCCCGTTCACTTATGATTTGTCAACTCTGTTGATATACCGACTCGCCAGCCGCCACATCCCGGGTTAACCACACATTACCAAAGATCGTTGCTCCGTCGCCCACATGAATATGTCCCAACAACGTTGCATTCGAATAGATAGTTACATGGTCTCCTACGATCGGATGCCGGTCAACACCGCGAATCGCATTGCCATTCTCATCCGGAGGGAACTTTTCTCCGGCCAAACTTACTCCCTGGAAAATACGGACATAATTACCAATCACACTCGTTTCGCCAATCACCGTTCCGGTGCCATGGTCGATCGAAAAGTGATGACCAATTCTGGCTCGCGGATGAATGTCAATACCCGTTTCCGAATGAGCCAGTTCAGTTATGATTCGAGGAATATAAGGCACACCCAACTGATCCAATTGGTGTGCGATACGATAATTACAAATGGCACGGAATCCGGGGTAACAGAAAATAACCTCTCCCAAATTCTGTGCGGCAGGATCACCATTGTAAGTAGCTTCGGCATCCGTTGCCAACAAATATCGCAACAGCGGCAGCGAAGCAATAAATTGTTCTGAAAGCGCAACAGCCTCTGTCTCCAGCCGGTCTGCACAAGCTTCACACGAGGTCTCGGCAAAACACAGCCCGGCATGAATCTCTTTCGCCAGCAAACTATGCAGTGTTTCCACCAATACACCCAAATGATACCGGATTGTCTGTTTATTAATCCGGGCAGAACCATAATAACCGGGGAATAAAATAGCACGACATAAATCAACGATACGCTTTAGCATCTCTCCCGAAGGCAAAGCCTCTTCATCACGACGACTATGAAACAGCGACTGATAAGAAGCCTCATCAGATAATTCGAGAACGGTTCGGCTGATTATACTGCTATGCTGTTGCTGTGCTTCCATGTAGTATTATCTCATACCCTTTTACCAGAGAATTGAAACCCGGAATTTCATTGTAGCTGGTTTTTCTTCTACCGCAAAATCACTATATTTAGCGTAAAAAGCAACCCAACCCGGGCTATAATCAAAGGAATAAGTTTCTGTCCATTGTTGTCCCTGAGCATTTTGGCGATGATATACGTATGGTAATGAGGTTATAGTCTCGACATCACCCACAATTGTATAGAGATTTCCCAATACAATTCCTTCTTCAAACACATAATCACTCAGCTCATCCCATGCCACTTCATAATAATAATAAGGATTGCCATCGGCATCATTTATTAACTGCCAATCTTTACTATCAACTTCTACTGTGATATATCTCCACCCTTCAACAACACCGCCATCACTTCCGGCAGGTCCTTCCGGACCCATAGGGCCTTCGGGGCCCATTGGTCCTTCACAAGCCGTAAAAGCTACCAGCAACATGAGTAATCCAATAATCTTTTTCATCTGTTCCAAACTTATGATACTATGATAGTTTGCAAATGTAATAAACTTTTAGAAATGAAAAACGAATTGCCGGTTTATTTTTCTTTCCAAATTTCATGTGTTATAATTCATTTGTTAACCACAAAATAAAATTCACCTGTTCTTCCATAAAACAAAAGCACATACAGGAAAAGAATAGATTAGCCTTTTATTTAGGGCCGGAATAGTAAATGAAAGTTAATAAAGAGAACGGATTTGTTTATATAAATATTTCTACGGTTCTTTATTCTTCATCTATTAAATTCTCAGGTATATGTCAAATCCAATCATAAAAATACACAGCTGGTTCGTAGCCTGCTTGTTCTTATTTTGCCAATCCGTTTTAGCGAGTCCTCAGGCGCCGATACAAACAACAGAAACCATCCGCTGGGATTCTTCCCTCACTCTTCCCGACATCAACGGAAAGCCTCATCCCGGATTGGCTGGAGCTTTTTCCGGATGTATCGGCGATTTTCTGTTCATTGCCGGCGGAGCAAACTTTCCGGATGCCACTCCTTGGAATGGAGGTACGAAAACATGGTGGAATACGCTCTACTATAAGAATCTCAACGATGCCTCATCTGCCTGGAAAGAAATAAAAGAAGCCTTGCCGTCTGCACGGGCATACGGTGTATCCATTCCGTTGACAGATGGTATTTTATGTATTGGCGGATGCGATGCCAAGCAATGTTATAGCGAAGTTTTCGCCATCCGGATGCACAACGGGAAAATAGAAATAGATAAGAACTGGCCGAAATTGCCTGTTCCGCTAGCGAACATGACCGGAGCCAAACTGGGAAACAAAATCTTTCTGGCCGGCGGACAAGAACAAATGAAACCGGAAGCGGCTACTTCGCATTTCTTCATGCTCGATCTGTCTCAGCCGGAAAAAGAATGGCAAACCTTGGAATCCTGGCCGGGAAAAGCACGGGGCTATGCCGTCAGTGCCGTACAGAATAATGGCTCAGACGATTGTTTCTATCTGTTCAGCGGACGGAATTATCAACCGGACGGAACAATGGAAGTGCTGACCGACGGATTCGTTTACAATCCCCGCCTCCAACAATGGAAAAAGTTATCAGGTGAATTTCCGCTGATGGCAGGAACTGCTCTTGCCGCCGGCAGTCATCATATCCTTTTCCTGGGTGGCGTTGAAAAACTGATACCAGGTTCGGATACACATCCGGGGTTCAGTCATCAGGTTTTAGCCTACCATACAATCACGAATACGCAGAACACAACAGCCATCTCTAAAGTTCCAATTGCAGTTACTACCAACCTTGTGTCGCACGGACAAACGCATTATATCACCAGTGGAGAAATCAAGCCGGGTGTCCGTACACCTGCTATTCTCCGATTTGAAGTCTGCCCCAACATAACGGTTCATTCTCTCCGTGCAACCGTACCGGTTTTAGCCGGAGAAGCGGTGAATCCGGTCGGATATATACAGATTATCCAGACTCCGGGAGAGAAAACGCGCCTGACAAGCCTTGCTTATGATTTATCAGGTACGACAGATTTAGGAGACATCGAACAGATATCATTATATGCCTGTCAGAAAAACGGACGGATTAAGTCTGCTGATTTGATCGCCTTTTCGGAGGTTTCGTCTCCAACCGGAGCTTTCCGATTGAATATTCCCTTAGAAGCAGATACAAGCTATTATGGACTGGCTGTCCGACTGAAGAAAGAAACCTCTTTGCAACATCGGGTGTTGGTCAACTGTCCGGAAATTATAATCAACGGAAAGACATATCCCGTTCAAGGCTCTTTCCAAGAAGGACTGCGTACAGGCATTGCCCTTCGGAAACACCGGCAAGACGGCGTACACACCAGTCGCATTCCGGGATTGATCACCTCGAAAGCCGGAACGCTCCTGGCCATCTACGATGCCCGTTGGGAATCCGGACGGGATTTGCAAGGAGATATCGACATTGCCCTGAACCGAAGTGAAGACGGCGGACAAACATGGCAACCCATGCAACGGATACTCGACCAACATGAATGGGGCGGACTTCCGGAAAAATACAACGGCGTGAGTGATGCCTGCATCCTGTTGGATGAAAATACCGGCGATTTATATGTAGCCGGCTTGTGGATGCATGGTGTTTTAGACCGTAATACCGGGAAATGGGTAGAAGGACTGACGCAAGACAGCACACGCTGGATTCATCAGTGGCAAGCGAAAGGTTCACAACCTGGCTTGGAAGTCAAAGAAACATCCCAATTCCTGATTACGAAAAGTACCGACGACGGAAAGACCTGGAGCGAGCCTGTCAACATCACCGCTGCCACCAAGAAACCGGAATGGTGGTTGTTTGCACCGGCACCGGGACATGGCATTACCTTAAAAGACGGAACACTGGTCTTCCCTACGCAGGGACGAGACGAGAACGGCCTTCCTTTCTCCAATATCACATACAGTCAGGATGGCGGAAAAACCTGGACGACCAGTAATCCGGCTTATTCCAATACAACCGAGTGCATGGCCGTCCAGCTTGAAAACGGAGACATCATGCTCAATATGCGCGACAACCGGAATCGCGGAGTCATCTCGCCCAACGGACGGAGAATCTGCACCACATCCGACTTAGGTAAGACTTGGAAAGAACACCCGACGTCGCACGCTGTGCTTACGGAACCGACCTGCATGGCTTCTATCCACAAGCATCATTATCTGAAAGACGGGAAACCAAAGTCCGTTTTAGTCTTTATGAATCCCAATTCATACAACGCACGTAACCGGCTGACCGTTAAATTCAGCTTTGACGACGGTCAAACCTGGCCCGAAAAGTACTGGATCTTACTGGACGAATGGAGCGGAGCCGGATATTCCTGCATCACATCGATCGACGAACAAACCCTGGGCGTCGTCTATGAAGGCAGCGGAGCGAACCTCATCTTCCAACAGATTGATGTGAGAGATATTTGCAGATAGCACAAAAAAGGCTTTCAAATGAGTTTTCCCTTCATTTGAAAGCCTTTTCTCTATCAATCCGGATCAGAATTTGATCACGCCCTCATCGTCCTTCTTGGCATTGTTGGTCGCACGTGCCTTCAATACCGTTTTTTGCCGGTCGATCAGGATATTCATCTGGTCGATAAACGAAACGAACTTGGCTTCGCCATTGAGCAAGACCATCGCATTGACCGTGTCGATCAGTTTGCGATAAGCCTCGTTTACCAACAAGATCTTTTCTTTCACGATACCCACCTGGCGGGCAGCCTCTTCTTCGGTACGCATTTTCGAAAAATCCAAGAAACGCTGGTTCTTGTTTTTGAGATCTGTTAGCCAAACGTCCACTTGCAAATTCGGGAAAGACCCTTCTTTACCGTTTTCAAGATCCTGAATCAGGTTATGGAGGATACCACTCTCTTCCGTTTGCGGTTTATCGGTGGGATCCCCATACTTGTCTATCAACGCCTTGGCAGCCAGCGCCTCGGCGGCCACTGTCCCTTCCGGGTAAGCTGTCATGGCTTTCACATAATTATTCAACCCCCGCCACGACCCATCGCGCCCTTGCTCTGCCTCGGCGGCCAACGTGCTGCTTGGCACAGAAGCGGAGTCTTTCAGGGCATCATCCAGTGCGGTCACAGCAGCAGTATGACCGTTTACTGCTTCCGTCAAGATTGCCACCGAAGCCTCGGGCAAACCTTCGGCATCCAAGTCGCCTGTCGTAGGCAAATTTTCTGCTAATGCTTTTACATCCATTTGAAACCCGAAATTCTCTTCTGTGCGGAGATTGGTAAGACTAAAATTTTTTACTTTCTTCATGGTTCTTTCTTTTTTTAATTGAACACAGACAAATATATAAAGTTCACCATAAAATCGCAAGATATCATTTCATTTTTTCGTCGGACGGTGCTTTCTTTTCTCGGGAAGCATCGTCCGAGCGTCTGACAGGGCTTCCGCGCTTCGGGAAGCATCGTCCGAGTATCTGACAGGGCTTCCGCACTCCGGGAAGCATCGTCAGAGTGTCTGACAGGGCTTCCGCGCTCCAGGAAGCATCGTCCGAGTATCTGACAGGGCTTCCGCACTCCGGGAAGCATCGTCCGAGCGTCCGACAGGGCTTCCGCACTTCAGGAAGCATCGTCAGAGTGTCTGACAGGGCTTCCGCGCTTCGGGAAGCATCGTCCGAGCGATCAGGAGATGGCCTCTTTTTACGATTGAAGCCCTGCCCGGCAAACGGACAAGGCTTCTTCGACTAGATTAATATTGAAAGCAACAACGCTGTTATTTCCCTACTGCCTTCCGATAGGGAGCTCCAAATTCCTTACACGAGATCTCGTCGATATCCACCCGCCAGATCTTGACATTCAAGACTGCCGGACGACCATAAGTAAAAGGGCGGTCGGTGTATTGCTTCATCAGGATATCGAGTGCTTCCACTTTCTTGTCGTAGTCTTCCTCAAAGACAACATTTCCCCAACAGATAACACTGCTGGCCCGCATCCGGTAACTGCAAGCCACTTCCACATTCTGATAAGCCAGTTCCGTTGTCGGACAAAAAGAAATACAAACACGCGGATTCCGGTTCAAGATCGAAATGCTCCTGCCTTCCTGGGCCGAATGCAAATAAAGCGAACCGTCTTTGTAGCCAAAATTCATCGGGATCACATACGGCGTTCCATCGGTATCCGCCATTCCCACGAAACAAATACTACATTGTTTCATTACAGATTCGATCTGTTCGTTGTCAACATGTACCAGTGTCTTCATATACTATCGATTAATCACATAATCTTTCATAATAAGGCAAACGATTCAGCGGAACATCGATTGTGATCGACTTTCCCCCTTTGTGAATCTTTCCCAAGTCATCCTTCCATCGTCCTTTCGGCAATCTGACAACCCGGCTGTTTCCTTTTTCCACCATCGGCGCCACCAGGTATTTGTCTCCCAGCATAAATTGATCCTTGCAGGTTTCAAAGCCCTGATCCGGAAATTCGTAGGCAAGATGCCGGACAATTGGTTCGCCGGTGGCAGCTGCATGACGGGCCTGCCGGATTATATAGGAAGCCATACGGACATGAAGGCGAGCCGCTTCGCGAACAATCGAAAGATTTTCCGGGCTCAATATCCGCCATGGAGCCACCGAGAATTGCATCATCGGCATCATGGCATGAATCTGTGCCGAACGGATAATCAGTTCCTGATCGAACCGGTTAGGATCAATGCCCAAGAACGAAGCAAACTGTCCGCCTCCGATCAGATCCGGACAGGCATACGCATACCCGTTCAAACCGGCAGCTATCATTTCCGGAATTAACAGACGAACCGCATCCCAGGAATAATCTTTATCGCCCAAACGCTGTACCAGCGGCTGACCGCCCATCTGCCAACAGGCACGATACTCGTTAAAAGGAAAATGCAACCCGATTTCCGCCCAAGCCCGGGTATGATCGACAGAAATGGCATCCGACTTCCAGGCTTTCAGTTCCGCATGGCTGTAGAAGCCATTGTCACCCGCATCAAATTTGAAGCCATCAATCTGATAAACTTCCTGCATCTTCTTCAACTGAGAGATAAAATAATCCCTTGCCTCCGGATTCGTCAGATCATAACAGGCACTATAACCGTTCCACCAGTGGATCATCGCTGTTTCTCCATTCTGCCATCTCAAAAGGTATTTCTTCTTCTCCAGTTCGCGGAACTCCGGACTATCGGCAGAAACAAACGGACAAACCCACAACATCACCTTGAAACCCATTGCATGCAACTCTTCCACCATGCTTTTAGGCGACGGGAAACGATCCGGCTTAAACTCGAAGTTCCCGTAATACTTCTGCCAGTTATCATCAATCATCACTACTCCACCCGGAAAATCCTGTTTGCTGATCTGCCGTGCATAATCCAACACATCCGCCTGGTTCTGATTATACATCAGTTCGATCCATGTATTGTATTGGGGCTTCGTAAAAAACAAAGTATCCGGCAACTGACCACTGGGGGCAAAGTGCTGACGGCAAGCGTCCAAATAAGCATCCCGCAAAGAACGGCCCGCCTCTTGCACCTTTACCTGTTCGTATTTGGAATCAATCCGGATACCCTGTTCCGTAACTGAGAACGCAAATGGATAATCGCTCCAGACATACCGTCCCTTACTAGAGACCAATAGCGGAACAACCTGATTATTATTATTCTGAGAAGAAAGATCAAAAGATTCCATCGGCTGTATGTAAGGCATTTTCGAACCCAAGGCCGTTACGCCGCCCCACCAATACTCACCATCCAACGATTTGATCTCCGTCACTTGCTGAGCTCCTATGAAATGACTTATCAGCAACAAAAATATAACTGCTTTACTTCTCATACGCAATTCATCTAAAATCAATACCATTTTGCGTACAAAGATACATTTTCTTCCTTAATCTATTTCCTCATCAGCCTCATAACCGCCCATTTCGCGCAATGCATTTTTCAGCATCACATATTGCTGGAACAAATGATTCACCGGAACTTCATCCTGTGTATAATCGTGCATCGGGCTCTTTAAGAAGAAACTCAAGAAACGCTGTATCCCATATCGTCCGGCACGGGCAGCCAAGTCACTCAGAAGTACCAGATCCAAACACAACGGAGCTGCCAAAATAGAATCACGACACAAGAAATTGATCTTGATCTGCATCGGATAACCCATCCAGCCAAAAATATCGATATTATCCCAGCCTTCCTTGTTGTCGTTGCGCGGCGGATAATAATTGATACGAACTTTATGATAGTAGTCTGTATATAAATCAGGCTGTTCTTCAGGTACCAGAATAGATTCCAATGTAGATAATTTACTTACTTCCTTCGTATGGAAATTTGCCGGCTCGTCTAATACCAAACCATCCCGATTACCTAAAATATTGGTAGAGAACCATCCGGATAAGCCCAGGCAACGCGTACCGATAATCGGAGCAAAACCCGATTTAACCAAAGTCTGTCCGGTTTTGAAATCCTTTCCGGCAATCGGCATTTTTGTCTTTTCAGCCATTTCCCACATAGCAGGAATATCAACGGTTGTATTCGGAGCACCCATGATAAAAGGAGCACCTTCGGCCAAAGCAGCATAAGCATAACACATGGAAGGAGCTATATGTTCGCGATCATCATTCTTCATCGCAGCCTCCAAAGCTGACAATGTGCCATGAACCTCTTCGCAAACAGGCACATAAATTTCCGTAGAAGCAGCCCAAAGTACAACAATACGGCTACACTCGTTCTTCTCCTTAAAGTCACGTATATCCTGGCGTAAAGCTTCGACTAATTCCCAACGGGTTGTACAACCCTTCACATTATTGCCATCCAATCGTCTGGCATAATTACGGTCAAAAGCAGCCTTCATCGGGACGATACGTTCCAGTTCATCTTTTACCGGATTGATATCCTTTTCTTTCAACACCTCGCAGTTAATAGCTGACTCATAAGCATTAGCGGCATAGACATCCCATGCCCCAAACACAATATCATTCAAATCAGCCAACGGGACAATATCCTTATAATGAAGATACTTCTTTTGTTCACCACGTCCAACTCGAATTTTATCATACTGAGTCATCGATCCCACCGGTTTAGCCAACCCTTTACGGATCATCAAAACTCCAGTCATAAAAGTAGTTGCAACCGCACCTAATCCAACACTCAAAACCCCCAGCTTACCCGTAGCCGGCTGTACATTTGCTTTTTCCATTTTTATTCTGATTATTAATTAGTAAATCGTTTTTTCTTACAACATATATCACATCGAAATACCCTAGCCTATTCATTCCAATTACGTTCCACCAATATAGGTTAGTGGGGCTTCATCATAGCCTGTTCTTTTAGTTTCCATGCGAATTAAAATAAAGTAGACAAAATTAGAAGTTAAAGCCCACTTTTAGGTTTAAAAAAATATAAAGAACCTATTCACATTTAAAACGGAACTCTTTTCATTACAATTCGACTATTTTCCTCGGCGAGCGATGAATTATTACAGAAATATTTATTTAATCTTGTTGGTTGATCCATGGAATTAAACTACCTTTGCATAATTAAATGCTATATAAGTGTGATTTTTATACACAATTAAATAACTTAAATTATTATCTTATGTGGTTACTTAATTCTTCTATCGGGAGGAAACTGATAATGAGTATATCAGGTCTCTTCCTAATTCTGTTTTTATTGTTCCACCTGTCGATGAACGTAACGGCAGTATTCTCAGGCGAAGCGTATAACACGATTTGCGGTTTGCTGGGAAGTAACTGGTATGCCATCGTAGGAACACTCGTTCTGGCTGCAGGTGTAGTAGTTCACTTCGTGTATGCAGTGATTTTGACATTGCAGAACCGAAAAGCTCGTGGTAACGACCGTTATGCACTGAATTCTCGTCCGAAAGGCGTTGAATGGGCATCACAGAACATGTTCGTACTGGGCTTGATCGTAATTCTGTTTATGATCCTTCACTTCACACAGTTTTGGTACAACATGATGTTTGCAGAATTAGCTGGTATTCATGGAGACATCCATCCTCAGAACGGTGCTGCATTCATCAACTTCTACTTCCAGGGTAATATTGTAAACACAGTATTATATCTGGTATGGTTTGCTGCATTATGGTTCCACCTGACTCACGGTTTCTGGTCAGCAATCCACACATTAGGCTGGAACAACACTGTATGGTTGAGCCGTTGGGAATGCATTTCTAAATGGGTAGCAACAATCATCTGCGGTTTGTTCGCGATTATTACTATTGTATTCTACCTGAATGGTGTAGGAGCGTAAATTTTGAGTTTATAGGTTTATAAGTTTATAAGTTTATGAGTTTGGAATCAAACATTCAAAACGAACAGGCTCAAAAACAAAATGACTTAAAAACTAAGAAACTAACAAACTTAAAAAACTAAAAACAATATGGCTGAAATAAATTCTAAAATCCCTCAAGGCCCGTTGGCTGACAAGTGGAAAAATTATAAAGATCACCAGAAATTGGTGAACCCCGCTAACAAGCGTCGTCTGGACATTATCGTAGTAGGTACAGGTTTGGCCGGTGCTTCTGCAGCAGCTTCTTTAGCAGAAATGGGATTCAATGTATTGAACTTCTGTATTCAGGACTCACCTCGTCGTGCTCACTCAATCGCTGCACAGGGTGGTATCAATGCTGCTAAGAACTATCAGAATGATGGTGACTCTGTTTACCGTTTGTTCTACGATACAATCAAAGGTGGTGACTATCGTGCTCGTGAAGCTAACGTATATCGTTTGGCTGAAGTATCAAATAACATCATCGACCAGTGTGTAGCTCAAGGTGTACCTTTCGCTCGTGAATACGGAGGTTTGTTGGATAACCGTTCATTCGGTGGTGCTCAGGTATCCCGTACGTTCTATGCCCGCGGTCAGACCGGTCAGCAGTTATTGTTAGGTGCTTATTCTGCATTGAGCCGTCAGATTGGTAAAGGTAAAGTAAAAATGTACACTCGCCACGAAATGTTGGACGTTGTTTTGGTTGACGGTCGCGCTCGTGGTATCATTACCCGTAACCTGATCACCGGTAAAATTGAACGTTATGCTGCTCACGCTGTTGTTGTTGCAACTGGAGGTTATGTAAATACATTCTTCTTGTCAACTAACGCGATGGCATCAAATGGTTCAGCTGCATGGCAGTGCTATAAGAAAGGTGCTTATTTTGCTAATCCTTGTATGGTTCAGATTCACCCGACTTGTATTCCTGTAAAAGGTGACTATCAGTCAAAATTGACATTGATGTCTGAATCATTACGTAATGATGGTCGTATCTGGGTTCCGAAGAAACTGGAAGACGCCAAAGCATTACAAGCAGGTACAAAGAAAGGTAAAGATATTCCGGAAGAAGACCGTGACTACTATTTGGAACGTCGTTATCCGGCATTCGGTAACTTGGTTCCGCGTGACGTTGCTTCACGTGCCGCTAAAGAACGTTGCGACGCAGGATATGGTGTAAACAACACTGGTTTAGCTGTATTCCTGGACTTCTCGGATGCTATCAACCGTTTAGGTAAGGAAGTTGTTAAGCAGAAATATGGTAACTTGTTCGATATGTACGAAGAAATTACCAACGATAATCCATATGAAACTCCGATGATGATTTACCCGGCATTGCACTATTCAATGGGTGGTCTGTGGGTTGACTATGAATTGCAGACTTCTATTCCGGGCTTGTTCGCTATTGGTGAAGCTAACTTCTCTGATCACGGAGCAAACCGTTTGGGTGCTTCTGCGTTGATGCAAGGTTTGGCTGATGGTTATTTCGTATTGCCATACACCATCCAGAACTACTTGTCTGACCAGATTCAGGTTCCGCGTTTCAGCACAGATCTGCCGGAATTTGTTAAAGCAGAAAACGCAATCAAAGCTCGTATCCAGAAATTGATGAACATCAAGGGTAAAGAAACAGTTGATACTATCCACCGTAAGTTAGGTCACATCATGTGGGAACACATCGGTATGGCTCGTGACGAAAAAGGCTTGTTGGAAGCAATCAACATGTTGAAAGACCTGAAGAAAGAATTCTGGAGCAATGTATATATCCCGGGTTCAGGTGATGATCAGAACGTTGAATTGGAAAAAGCTTTACGTTTGGCTGACTTCATCGAAATCGGTACATTGATGGCTCACGATGCATTGAATCGTGCAGAATCTTGTGGTGGTCACTTCCGTACAGAACATCAGACTGAAGAAGGCGAAGCTTTGCGTCATGATGATAAGTTCATGTATGTTGCTTGCTGGGAATATCAAGGAGAAGATAAAGATCCGGTTATGCTGAAAGAAGATTTGAACTATGAATTCGTAGTTCCGCAAACACGTAATTACAAAAAATAATTAGAAAACACTATGGATAAAGATATAAAAGTAACGCTTAAAGTTTGGCGTCAAAGAGGTCCGAAGGAAAAAGGACAGTTCGAGACTTACCAAATAGATAAGATCAATCAGAGTGTCTCTTTCCTGGAAATGCTGGACATTTTGAATGAGCGTTTGATCAATGAAGGTAAAGAACCGATCGTGTTCGATCACGACTGTCGTGAAGGTATCTGCGGTATGTGCTCTCTGTATGTAAACGGTCATCCGCACGGACCGGCAACAGGTGCTACTACTTGCCAGTTGTACATGCGTCGTTTCCACGATGGCGAAACAATCACTATCGAACCGTGGCGTTCAGCTGGTTTCCCGGTTATCCGCGACTTGATGGTTGACCGTTCTGCTTATGATAAAATCATGCAGGCCGGAGGTTTCGTATCAGTTAATACAGGTGGTGTTCCTGATGCTAATGCAATTCCTATTCCTAAGAAAGATGCAGATTTAGCTATGGATGCAGCAGCTTGTATCGGTTGTGGTGCTTGTGCAGCAGCTTGTAAGAATGGTTCAGCTATGTTGTTCGTTTCAGCCAAAGTCAGCCAATTGGCATTATTGCCTCAGGGTCGTGTTGAAGCAGCTCGCCGTGCAAAGGCTATGGTTGCCAAAATGGATGAACTGGGCTTCGGTAACTGTACAAACACGCGTGCTTGCGAAATGGAATGTCCGAAGAACATCTCCGTTAGCAACATCGCTCGTTTGAACCGTGAGTTCTTGAAGGCTAAATTGAAAGACTAATCACATAAGAACTTTTAATAACTTCATCGAAGCGACTTGTCCAATTGGGCAGGTCGCTTTTTTTATGTTGCAAAACAGCCGTGCCGGCTATACATTCCTTCGAGGAATATCTTACCTTTAAACTGCTTTTAAAAGACTAGATCTAATTACATGAAAAGGATGAAAATCAAAACAATCTTGAGTTCCACTCCGGTCATTGCCTTCATCGGATTCTGGATTTTTGCAGCCATTCTTTATGGTGATGTATTTTATATGGCCGAACAATACAGTTTGTTTGCTTTCGACCAACAAATCATGGAGTTCATACTCGACCAGCCAGGAGGAAAACTCTATTGGTTCGGTCGCCTTTTGTTACTCTCCTATCATGAACCTTGGATTGGAGGATTTCTGATGTCGGTCTTGCTCACCGGAACAGTCTGCCTCGTCAGAAAGAGTTTCGCACTTCAAGGTAAATGGGAATGGATTTCTCTTCTTCCTTCCATCCTGGTGTTGTGGTATCTCATTCAGAAAGGACAAAACCTGTATTATCAACAAGAGCCATCAGTAGTCTTTTTATGGCCACTCGCTGTTTTTATACTGGCAGCCCTGGTATCGATAGCTTTTCACTTTATTGCCGGAAAACCTTCGCATCCTGTTTCTCCTTCCCGAAGGGGACAAGTAATTTGTGGCGTTTTGTTTCTAGGACTTTATCTCTATACCTGGACAGGAAAAGAGAACGAAAGGATAACCGCCTACATGCAACGTGCATATCAGGAACAAAATTGGGATAAAATGATTCAACAAGCCAGACAGGCTAAACAACCCACCAGAAGTGTTGCTGCCTATCATGCCATCGCCTTGTTACAAACCGGACGTTTATTAAATAACCTGCTCGATATACCTTATCAATATCCAGACTTAGGCTTAATCAATCGAGGTGGATTACCCGACGACGGAACAGATCTGTACCTCAGCGACTGTTGCCTTTCTTCAGGCTTAGTAAATACAGCTTATCATCAGGCAATGGAACGCATGGTTATCGATGGTCCCAGTTGTTACACGCTCAAGCAACTCTTTTTCTGTTCCTTACTGAACGAAGAATATGCTCTTGCCAACAAATATCTTTACCTGTTACAGCAAGTTCCTTTTGAATCCAACTTTGTACGGAAATATATGCCTTTGGTAGCCAATCCCAAAGTTATCTTGGAACAACCTTTCTTCAATCGCATACTGGCACTCAAACCAACGAACGACAGCTTTGAACAATCATATCGCTCTCCTCTATTCATCGGATACCCCATTACTGGAAATCATATCCATAATCAGCAAACATTTGATGTATCCATGGCGGCATGTTTATATACTAAATTATTAGATGAAGTGGTGAATCGAACGCGTCCTTACAAAGGGAAGGAGCTTCCGCTCATAGTAGAGCAGGCTGTTGTTCTATATACTTATCTGCAAAAAGAACGGGCAACGAATCTGTTGTCACAGTTCCAGATTCGCCCGAGCACAATCCAACAAGTCGAAAACTTCCTATCTCAATATGTCAAAGACGGGAAAGTGGCCGATGAACTGATTCCTCAACTACAGGAAGAATACGGTCATTTCTATCCGTTCTATTATTTCTGCCAGAATAAAATAGATGAAGAACAGATGAAACGATACCAAATACTGATGAAAGGAGGAGTAAACTGATGAAAACAATACCTTATATACTTTCCGTACTCATGTACGTCATCATCGGAATGTTGACAGCATGTTCCTCTAAGACAGACGAGCCAGCTAACTTTACAGAAGTGGGACAACCCGCATCTATTTATCCGGATTATAAAGATATTATCATTCCACCCAATATCGCTCCGTTGAACTTTCTGGTCCGTACACCAGGTGAGAAGTTTGTAGCTGTATTGACTTCCAGTGAAGGAAAGAAACTGTCGGCCTCTGCTTTGCACGGATCAACATTACAATTCAATGCGGAACAATGGAAATCTCTTTTAAGTGTTTCCCGAGGAAAAGAGATACAAGTACAGGTCTATACTTATACGGAAAAGAAATGGCTACGTTTCCAACCTTTTACCTGGCATGTGGCTGAAGAAGAGATTGATCCGTTCGTCTCCTATCGGTTGATCGAACCCGGTTATTCCTACTATCGCCAACTGGGCTTATATCAGCGTAACCTCACGAACTTCCAGGAAGAAGTGATCTATGAGAACAACCGGACATTCGATTACGAAGATAATCATTGCATCAACTGCCATAATTACCAGAATTATAGTACCCAGAAGATGCTATTTCATGTTCGTACGAACCACAGTGGAACCATCCTTACTCAAGGTAAGGATGTAGAGAAAATCAACTTCCATCATGATTCCATCCCATTCGGAGCAGTCTATCCTGCTTGGCATCCGACACAAAACTGGATCCTGTTTTCATCCAACAAGACAGGGCAAGCATTCCACATCCTGAATGAAGAAAAAGTAGAAGTAATTGATATGGCTTCCGACCTGCTCTTCTATGATGCCAATCAGAAGGAAGTGAAATATGTCTGTCACACAGACAGTCTACTCGAAACATTCCCCTGTTGGTCGCCAACCGGTGATAAAATCTATTATTGCGTAAGCAGTCTTTATGACCATCAATCTATGGGCACTGTTCGTCCAAAAGACTTCAATACCTTACGTTATAATATTGTCAGTCGAACATTCCAGTCCTCCGATCATAGTTTCGGAGAAGAAGTTACCGAAATCAACTGCGATTCTATTGGAATCAGTGCCTCCGTTCCCCGGATTAGTCCAGACGGACGTTATCTGTTATTTACAGCCGGATCCTACGGACAATTCCATATCTGGCATAAAAGCGCAGACCTCTACGTAAAAGATTTAGAAGCAGACTCTGTCTATCCGCTGCAAGAAGCCAACAGCACAGATGCAGACAGCTATCATTGTTGGAGTAGTAACGGGCGATGGATCGTCTTCAGTTCCAGACGTGATGACGGTTCTTATACCCGACTTTACATAACTTATTTCAATCCGAAAGGAAAAGCCAGCAAAGCTTTTATTCTGCCCCAACAAGATCCGGAACATAATATGAAGCGACTCAAAAGTTACAATGTGCCGGAACTGACTCGAGATCAGGTACAGATATCTCCTCAGCAGTTCCAACAAACTATTTATCAGACGAAAGGAAGTCCTAATACTTACAAAAACGATTGATATATGATTCAAAAACGATTCTCACTACTTTTGATTTGGATTCTCGTATCTTTTGCCGGACAGGCACAAGGAGAATCAACTTCACCTTATTCATTCGATAAAAACGGTATTAAAAAAGAAGTACTGGAAAATTACCTGGATCGTTCCATAACAGTCACGAACTTACTGGTACCCAATCAAGGAGAAGAGCAACTCAACGACGATATCCGCATGATACAGAATATCGGAGCCAAATTCTTGGGACGTTCCATTCTCCTGTGGGAAAACGAACAGATATTAAAAGGCCCTACTTTCTGGACGAAAGCAGAACAGATCATCCAAAGAATGCACGCAAATGATCCGGATCTGGTATTCCAAGCCTGTCTGTTCGAAGCTATTTCTACTGAAGTCTGCCAGATTGAAATTCCGGAATGGGTATTTGATAGTTACGGACTGAAACCAGAGAAAAGGAATTTCAGGTATGAAGATATGCTGAATCTGCAAGGGAAATATGTGGATCACTGGCATACAGGAGGAAGTGTGCCGGATATCAGCCGGCAGGAAACACAATTATGGTTCTATTTCCTGGCTTGTTCTTATATCCGTATCGGTTGTGAAGCCTTTCATTTAGGACAAATTGAACTGATGGGCATGAATGATCCTGACCGGACACACTGGATTACACTGATTGACAAAATTCGTTCCTTCGCTGCCCAGCATGCCCGCCGGCAATGGGTAATTCTGGATGCACACACGCCCAAAGGAGGTATGGTAACTAATGGGAAAAGCCTGATTGATTTCAATTCATTCCCGATGCGTATCTGTGCCCTTCCAACAGCTACTCCTTGGAAAGAAGGAGATATTCAACCCGCAGAACTACGAGTCAATCACTTAGATGCTCTCTATAAGAAGAGCATGGGTTGTCAGACGCCTTCAGGTTGGTCGTGCGAGCATCTGCCCTATTTAGTTGAGATTGATAATTACGGGAAAGAAGAACCGGTAAATGTAGCAGACACTACGTCTTATTTCCCGTGGGGTTGGGACGAAATATCCTGGTTTGCCAAACAACCGGAAAAGTATCGGAATGAATGGTTACAGTATGTCTGGCAATGGATGAAGAAGACGGATCCGGATGGTCATATTGAAATGCCGGGCATTCGTGGTATCTGTTGTCCAAACAAAACAGGAAATACCTATCGGGCCAATACCCGAAGTGCACAATCTCCTTACGGATATAACCAGGAAGAAACCATAAAAGCAATCTGGGCATCTGATAAGGTCAGATAATACTGATATTCAAATCCCCAAACAAACACCTTTCAACCTTGAAATGATTTCGAAAGCCTTATACAATAAAAAAAGGCCATCGAAATCATTTCGAAGGCCCACAAAAGAAAAAAGACGGCGACCTGCCGTTTTTATTTTACCTTAATATGATCAAAACCTTTTCCATAGACACCGATAACTGTGCTCTGCGAAACAAAAGCATCTGGATCAATATCTTTAATCAAACGGAAAATAGCAGTCGATTCACGTTTCTTTGCCAGGACAAACATCATTTTCACCCCATTACCGGTATAAAGTCCTGTTCCATCCAATACTGTCACACCGCGATGCATATCCTTATTGATATGTTCTCCGATTTCTTTATAATGTTTGGAAATAATAAAGAACTGTACGGACTGATGTGCACTATTTACTATCTGATCAAGCACAAAGCTACAGACATACAACGTCACATAACCATAAACGACCTTTTCCCAATCCTGCAATACGAAATAACTGGAAGTAATGATAATCATATCACAAGCCATGACGACTCGGCCCAGCGAAACATCCCGATACTTGTTGATAATAGCAGCAATGATATCGGTTCCACCCGAACTACCATTTGCCGAAAAAGCAATACCAATGCCACTACCACAAAAAGAAGCTCCCAAGACACACGCCATAAAAGGCTGATCTTGCAGAATATGAACTTCTCCAACCAAGCCCTGTAAAGCCGACAAAAAGAACGTTAGGACAAAAACTGCGTAAATTGTCTTGACACAGAACTTAAATCCGAGAATCTTTAAGGCCAACAATAACAAAAACGCATTGATTGCAAAATAAGTGTACTGAACCGGTAATTTGGTTGCAAAGAACACAATAGAAGCAATACCCGGAACACCGCCGGTCGTAATATCATTCGGCAAAAGGAAAATGGTCCATCCAATGCCGTACAAAATCATTCCCAAGGCAATCATCACATAGTCCTTAGCCTCACGGAACAATACTTGCTTGTTAGTTAAATTAGAAATATTAGCGTTCATCTCCAAAGATAAATTATGGGCACAAAATTACTATTTTCTTCAGTATTTCAGATAAGAGATTGGACTTTAAATACAAACTCCATCCAGATCCAGTAACGTATGGCTTTTCCTAAAAACATCGAGATCGCCACAATCCAGATATTTGCTCTCAAAAAGCCTAAAGCGACAGCAATAAAATCACCAATACCTGGAAGAAAGACAAAAAATCCCATCCATGAACCCTTGTCTTTGATCCAATTCTGCACTTTATAAACTTTTTGAGCATCAAGCTTCAGATATTTTTCTATCCATTCTATCTTTCCCAACATTCCCAGCCAATAACAACTCATTCCGCCTAAGAAATTTCCCAAGGTCGCAGCTATCATACAAGGCCAATAAGATGAACCCGCCAACAGAACACCCGTCAATACAACCTCACTACTGAAAGGCAAAACTGTGGCTGCCAGAAAAGCGGCAATGAATACGCCGATATAACCGTAATCTATTAAAAACTCCATATTCGCAATAACAATAATAAGATAAGAACAACCACAGATGCGTGAAACATCCAATAGACATATTTATTCCGTACCACCGTAAAGAAGTGGGCAATCAGGATAGAAGACGGGAAACAGGCAATCTGAAGATACTCTTCCGATGATTGCTCGTATAGGAAATAAAGAGCAAAAGATGAAATAGCCAACAAAATCAGGAAAGACAAGAACTGACGAGTCCGCAGATTGTCTTCATACTCATGGGCCAGAATATTGAATGATGCTATCGCTACAAGAGCAATCATATAGCCAATCGTCAGCCAATCCTGCCAACCATTTCCTTTGATGCTCAACGGACGAACTTTATAAAGGGAATCAAACGGAATGGTAAACATATCAAAGTTCTGTTGCCACAAACAGTAAAAACCGACGAACCAATACACTACTGCCAAACCCATTAGGCTTGCCAAGAAGGTTTGCAATGTCAGTGTCCGGAATTTATACATTCCATACCAAAAGAGTGGCAGAAACCAGCAGATATGAATCCACAACAAACTTCCAATTGCTATCACGAACGTTGCATTAAACACATTCCGCTTGTTATTAGGATCATGATAGGAAGTAAACAGATAATAAATAGCCAAAATCAGGAAAAATACACCAAACGAAGTTGATTTCAAAGGCAAAAAATCCTTATTGGTACTGATCAGTAAAATATAGAAGAGAACAGGCAACAAGGTCTTCTCCCGGATCAGCATCAATACATAATTAGCTCGATGAATCATAAAAGCTCCACCTAACATCAAGAGAAAACCGATGGCGTATGTTCCCCATTTACCCGGTAAATATTGACAGATCAGATTCCACAACGGGGGCGCTGTCACTTCACCATACACCGGATAACCCGTAGAAGTGATATAACACGCTATCCAGCAGACAATACAACCTATCAGCAGATAGAAAACGGTAAACGGGGTCGTTAAAATATTCTGACGACTGGAATAAAGCATAACTTCTTTGTACTCTTCAGCTAAAAACCGGACAAAGGTAGGGATTTTTCTCCTGATTATTCCGGAAAATAGAGCACTGTTTTTCACCTACATCCCTTTTCTATTACAAATTAAATCGTTATCTTTAGGCTCATAACAATTAAAATCTACCCGTTATGGAATCATCACTATTCTGGATTGTGCCGTTCTCATCAATTTTGGCACTCGTACTGGCTTGGTACTTCTACAAGCAAATGATGCGTGAAAGTGAAGGAACCCCTGCCATGCAGAAGATTGCATCGCATGTCCGGCAGGGCGCCATGTCTTATCTGAAGCAACAATACAAGATTGTCGGCATGGTCTTCTTGGGTCTGGTCATTCTCTTCTCGATAATGGCCTATGGATTTAACTTACAGAATCATTGGGTACCGATAGCTTTTCTGACGGGAGGTTTCTTCTCCGGACTTTCCGGGTTCTTAGGAATGAAAACAGCCACCTATGCTTCAGCCCGAACTGCCAATGCGGCCAGAGATTCATTGAACAAAGGGTTACGGGTTGCCTTCCGTAGCGGAGCCGTTATGGGATTGGTCGTTGTCGGATTAGGTTTATTCGACATTTCTTTCTGGTATCTATTACTGGAAAATCTGATTCCTGCAGACGCCATGAATCCTACAGCTAAACTGTGTATCATTACAACAACCATGTTGACTTTCGGTATGGGAGCCTCAACACAAGCCTTGTTTGCACGTGTGGGCGGTGGTATTTATACCAAAGCCGCCGATGTTGGAGCTGATCTGGTAGGTAAAGTAGAAGCTGGCATTCCGGAAGATGACCCGCGAAATCCGGCAACTATTGCCGATAATGTAGGTGATAACGTAGGTGATGTTGCCGGTATGGGTGCAGACCTTTTTGAGTCCTATGTAGGATCTCTGGTATCTGCCCTTACACTTGGTGCGGTAGCCGGAGCAGTTTCCGGTGTTCTCTATCCGCTGGCTATTGCAGGCTGTG